>Ga0308170_10000193_pt1 | contig 104163 bp, 100 predicted proteins | sample PhyBR2_2_FD_202136 | JGI IMG/M metagenome (GOLD analysis project Ga0308170, IMG submission 202136) | Phyllosphere microbial communities from UC Gill Tract Community Farm, Albany, California, United States - DLSLSB.R2 | ecosystem: Host-associated > Plants > Phyllosphere > Unclassified | place... | reverse complement strand
GTCCGGGCTGGCCTCTTCCCGGCTGAAGCCGGTCCCACTGACCGCACCACCTGTGGGACTGGCTTTAGCCGGGAAAGCGTCAGCGGCAACAATGACAAATCCAGGTAGTCCGGGCTCGCCTCTTCCCGGCTGAAGCTGGCCCCACTGACCGCGCCACCTGTAGGACTGGCTTTAGCCGGGAAAGCGTCAGTGGCAACAACGAAAAAATCCAGGCAGTCCGGGCTGGCCTCTTCCCGGCTGAAGCCGGTCCCACTGACCGCATTCACATGTGGGATCTGCTTTAGCCGGGAAAGCGTCAGCGGCAACAATGATAAACCCAGGCCGCAAGGGAAGACGTCAGCGGCAACCCTGCAAAATCCAGATTGTAGGGCTGGCCGCTTCCCCGCTAATGCCGCTTCCCTGACAACTCTGCTAACGTGTCCGGCCAACACAGGCCCGTAGACCACCTGCAGGGACAGACATGTTTGAATTCATCTTTCTGGCAATTCTCATTGGCATGGGCGGCACGGCATTGCTCGACCTCTGGGCGTTGCTGCTCAAGGCTGTCCTGGGGTTGCCGACCCCGCCCTGGCACCTCGTCGGCCGCTGGTTCGCCGGAATGCCCAAGGGACGATTTCGGCACCGCGACGGCATCGGCAACTCGCCTGTTATCCATCGCGAACTGGCGGTTGGCTGGTTCATGCATTATGCCGTTGGCGTACTGTTTGCGGCGGTACTGCTGGCGATCTGGGGTGTGCAATGGGCACATTCACCTACCTTTCTTCCCGCACTGATCGTCGGGCTGGTCACCATCGGTGCCGGCTGGTTCATCCTGCAGCCCGGCATGGGCGTCGGGGTGGCCTGCAACAAGGCGCCAAAGCCGAACGTTGCCCGCTTGCAAAATGTACTCGGGCACGTGGTCTTTGCCGTTGGCATGTACGGGACGGCGCTGCTGGTCGGCTGATTGCACCAGGCTGAATGCAAAGCGCGCGTGCGCGGTCTGTGGTCGCACCCGGCCAATCGCGATGAACCTATCTGCACCGATGCCGTTCTGAAACCCTAGAGCTGCATCCTTATGGAGCCCGTTCAACTCGATCAATCAGGAGACCCACATGACTCAGACCGCCTTGGTCGTCGGCGCCAGCGGCATCGTCGGCAGTGCAACCACTCAACTGTTGCTCGATAACGGCTGGCAGGTCGCTGCCCTCTCCCGCCGTCCTTCGGCGATGCCCGGCGTAATCCCCGTGGCAGCCGATCTGCACGATCCGGCCTCTGTCAAACAGGCCCTCGCCGACCTCAAACCCACCCACGTGTTTCTCACCACGTGGTCACGGCAGGCCACCGAAGCGGAGAACATCCGGGTCAACGCCGCGATGGTGCGCAACGTTCTCGACGCCTTGAGCCCGGCAAAAAGCGTTCGGCATGTGGCGCTGGTCACCGGTTTGAAGCATTACCTGGGCCCGTTTGAAGCCTATGGCAAGGGCACGTTGCCGCAGACGCCATTCCGTGAATCCCAAGGCCGGCTGGACATCGAAAACTTCTATTACGCCCAAGAAGACGAAGTGTTCGCAGCTGCCAAGCGCGACGGCTTCACCTGGAGCGTGCACCGTCCGCACACGGTCACCGGGGTTGCGGTGGGCAATGCCATGAACATGGCCACGACTCTGGCGGTGTACGCTTCGATCTGCAAGGCCACCGGCCGGCCATTCGTGTTTCCTGGCTCCCGCGTGCAGTGGGACAGCCTGACCGACATGACCGACGCTCGCCAGTTGGCCAAACAGCAACTCTGGGCCGCCACCACGCCGGCCGCCGCCAATCAGGCGTTTAACATCACTAATGGCGACGTGTTCCGCTGGAAGTGGATGTGGGGCCAGATCGCCGAGTACTTCGGACTGCACCCTGCAGCATTCCCGGAAAAGCCGTCTCCGCTGGAAGAACAGATGGCGAATGACCAGCAGGCTTGGGATGAACTGGTTCGCACCCACGGCTTGAAAGAGGCCGATATCACCCGCCTTATTTCACCGTGGCACAGCGATGCGGACCTGGGCCGGCCAATCGAGGTAGTGACCGACATGTCGAAAAGCCGTGCGCTGGGCTTCAAGGAATTCCAGGCCAGTGACCAGGCGTTCTTCGACGTTTTCGACACGCTCCGTGCCCAGCGCTTGATTCCGTAACGCAGTCGCCCGTGCCACAAAAAAACCGCAGCGATGAATCTGTCGTCGCTGCGGTTTTTTATTGTCTGCCGTTGCTTTGAACACGACAGGTCACGCCTTTTCCAGCGCGTCCTCCTTGTGCATCGCCAGATGGCCGGTCTTGTCGCTCTTGACCTCGTACTGTGGTGCTTCAGGTGAAGCATGGCGGTGGCGGCCCATGAACTCAACTTCCTTGGTATGTACTTTGGTCACTTTGCCGAGGATGTGTCCGGCCTCGGAATTCCAGCGCACGTGATCACCCACTTTGAATGCGTGAGGCATCTACCTTCTCCGGTTTCAGGGCTGCCAGAGGGTCTGGCCGCCTTCAAGTTTGCGATCCAGAAAACTCGCCGCGCTGATCAGCGCCAAGTGGCTCAGCGCTTGTGGCGTGTTGCCCAGGTGATGGCCATGGGCGTCGAACTCCTCGGCGTACAGGCCCAGCGGATTGGCGTAACGGAGCAACTGTTCAAACTCCAGGTGCGCCTTCTCCAAACGCCCAGCGCGAGCGAGGCATTCGACGTACCAGAACGAACACGCCACAAAGGCGCCTTCTTCGCCATCCAGACCATCGTGATAGTCATCGTCGTTGCGATAGCGGAACACCATGCCGTCGCGGACCAGCGCGCCCTCAATCGCGTCCAGGGTCTGCAGCCATTTTGGATCACTGGCACCCACAAAACGCACCAGCGGCATCAGCAACATTGAGGCGTCGAGGTTCTTGCTGCCTTTGTGCTGGACGAAATGGCCCAGGTCGGCGTCCCAGAAGTTGTCCCAGATGTCATCGTGGATGGCCTGGCGCTGCTTGTCCCATCGCTCGAAAGGCGCTGGAAGCGAGCGTTTCAGGGACAAACGCAGCGCGCGGTCCAGAGCAACCCAGCACATCAGCCGTGAATGCAGAAAGTGCTGGTCCTCACCGCGCATTTCCCAGATGCCCACGTCTTTGCTCTGCCAGTTTTCGCACAGGTCGTTGACCAGGCGGGTGACGTTCTTCCAGCCTTCGTGGGAGATCGCCTCGCCGTACTTGTTGGCCAGATACACCGCGTCGAGCAACTCGCCATAAATGTCCAGCTGCGTCTGCTTGTACGCTTCGTTCCCCACACGCACCGGGGTTGCCCCGCCGTAACCGCTCAGGTGATCCAGCTCTTCTTCCGGGAGTTCTTCGCGCCCATCCAGCGAATAAAGGATGCCCAACTTGTTGGCATCTTCGCAGCAGTCGCCCATGCGGTCGCGAACCCAATGCATAAAGGCATTGGCCTCATCGGAATACCCAAGGCGCATAAAGGCGTAGACGGTAAACGAGGCGTCTCGGATCCAGGTGTAGCGGTAGTCCCAATTGCGCTGTCCACCCTCCTCCTCCGGCAGACCGAACGTGGCGGCGGCGACAATGCCGCCGTGCTTGCGCGAGGTGAGCAGCTTGAGCGCCAGCGCCGAACGGTTGACCACTTCACGCCAGCGCCCGCGGTAGTTGGAGTGTCGGCTCCAGTGCTGCCAGTAACTGACCGTGGTTTTCAGGTCGCAATCGCAGTTCGTCGCGGTGACCAGCGGATCTTCGGCACCGCCAAGCATGAACTCGACGATATCGCCCTGTTTCATCTCGAATTCGGCCACTGCCGCCTGACCCTCAAGACGCATGCCGGTAGTGGCGGCAAGGCGCAGCGCAGGCTGGCCCTCGGCCTCGAAGCATACGTCTTGCCCCTCCATCCGAGCGGCCGTGTCAGCGCGGCTGTAATCGTGGCGCACCCGGCACAACATGCGCACCGCCGTCTGGCCGTGGCGAACCTGGATCCGCCGGATCAGCCGCGGGAGGTTGTCGACTTCCGAAGCGATGGGCATCAGATCGGTCACTTCGACAACAGCGTCTTTGGCAATCCAGCGGGTCATCAGCACGTTGGTTTCAGGCAGGTACAGTTGCTGCCGGCGTGCGTCCGGCAGTACCGGTGCCAGCTGAAAGATCCCTGCCTCGGGCGTGTCCAGCAACGCGGTAAAAATGCTCGGGCTGTCGAAATCGGGCCAGCAGAAAAAATCGATGCTGCCGGTGTCGGCGACCAGTGCCGCGCTGCGCATATCACCGATGATCCCGTGATTCTCGATGGCGTTCTGCGGCTCTTGCCCGGCCTGTTCATCCGGGGTGGCGGTGGGCTCAACCATTGTTGCGAAACTCGGGGTACAGGCTCATCCCGCCGTCGATGAACAGCGTCGTACCATGCACATAATCGGACGCATCCGAAGCCAGCCAGACCACCGCGTTGGCCACGTCGTCCGCCTCACCCACTCGCCCGTAAGGGATCAGTTCCAGCAGCTTTTTCTCGGCGTCGCCTTCGGTGGCTTTGGTGTTGATGGCGGTTCGAATCGCTCCCGGCGCGATGCTGTTGACACGGATCCGCTGCTCGCCGACCTCTTGGGCAATGCTGCGCATCAGCAGGTCGACGCCGCCTTTGGAGGCGGCATAATTCACGTGCCCGGCCCAGGGAATGACCTGATGCACCGAGCTCATGTGGATGATCTTGCCCCGTGCGCGCGACACTTCCGGGCGGATCTCCTGCCTGGCGAACTGCCTGAGGGCCGCGCGTGCGCAGAGGAACTGGCCAGTGAGGTTGACGTTGATCACGGTATTCCAGTCTTTCAACGTCATGTCGGCGATCGGGGCGTCCTTTTGCAGCCCTGAGTTGGCGACCAGGATGTCAACGCGACCAAACGCCTTGAGCGTCTCGGCGAACAGTTTCTCCACGTCCTGTTCATCGGACACGTCGGCACCGACGGCAATGGCCTGGCCGCCCGCGGCGATGATCTCCTCGGCAAGCTTTTGTGCAGGCTCCGGCTGGGAGTGGTAATTGATGACTACCGCGGCGCCCGATGCGGCGAGCCCTTTTGCCGCCCCGGCGCCCAGTCCGGAGCTTGCACCGGTGACGATTGCGACTTGGCCTTTCAGGGAAATCTGCATGGAATGTCGATCCTCATGGTGAGCGTTTTAATGCTGACTCGCGAGGCTCTGCCGAAGTTCATCGGGAAAAGGCTCGCTCCCATGGCAAACCGCTGCGGGCGCTGGCTCTGGCGGGCAACACTTGGGCGGTCACCGTAAACCTGTGGGACTGGCTTTAGCCGAAGGCGTCGTAGCCACACCGCAAAGTCGAGGGTTGGCCCGCTGGCCCCTTCCCGGTTGAAGCCGGTCCCACTCGGGCAGGCTTATACCTTGTGGAACTGGCTTTAGCCGGTCCCACTCGAGCAGGCGTCTACGTTGTGGGACTGGTTTTGGCCGGTCCTACTCAGGCACGCGTATACCTTGTGGGACTGGCTTTAGCCGGGAAGGCGTCAGTCGCCACACTGCCAAGTCAGGGGGCATCGCCATTGCAGCTGAGCCGTATTCCTCTGTAGGCGCCGGCTTGCTGGCGAACGCGGCTTGTGACTGCGGGCCCCTTCCCGGTTGAAGCCGGTCCCACTCACACGCACGCGTCCCCCTGCAGGACTGGCTTTAGCCGGGAAGGCTGGACGCACAAGGACGGCGCTCCATAAACTGACGCCCATCAATATCGCAGGCCTTCCATAGCAGGGTGACGAATGTCAGGCAACGGGGACGGTGTATGAATCGCAATGAGCTGCGCAAGGCCGACATCAACCTCATGGTGGTGTTCGAGACCTTGATGCAAGAGCGTAACGTGACCCGCGCTGCCGAAAAGCTGTTCCTCGGCCAACCCACCATCAGCGCCGCCCTCAATCGCCTGCGGGCGTTGTTCAACGATCCGTTGTTCATCCGTGTGGGCCACCGCATGGAGCCGACTGCGCGGGCCAACGAAATCATCAGTCATTTGTCGCCGGCGCTGGACGCGATGTCAGTCGCCCTCAGCCTGACCCGGGAGTTTGACCCCGCCAGCAGCGACATGACCTTTCGCATCGGCCTGTCCGATGACGTGGAATACAGCCTGTTGCCGCCGCTGCTGCGCGCCATCCGCGAGGAAGCCCCCGGCGTCGTGCTGGTGATCAAGCAGGTCAACTTCTGGAATGTCTCGGAGTTGTTGATGTCGGGCGACATCACCGTCGGGGTGTGCCTGACCCGTGAGCTGCCGGCCAATGCCAAACGCAAAATGCTGCGCCGGATGCAGCCGATGGTGGTGCGCGCCGATGCGGGAACCGATCCGATTACCCTGGACGAATACTGCACGCGGCCCCACGTCGTGGTGTCGTACGTGGCCAATATCTCGAGTTTCGCGGATGAGTGGCTCGCGGCGATCGGTCGCAAGCGCACCGCCGTGTTGTCGGTGCCGCAGTACAGCACGTTGCCGGCGTTGATGGAGGGAACGGACCTGCTCTGCAACCTGCCGGACCACCTCACCCAGGCCATGCGCCGAACCGGGCTGCGCGGCGATCCGCTGCCCTTCGTGACGCCGAATCTGGAGCTGTCGATGGTCTGGCTCAGCGTGATGGACACCGACCCGGCCGAACGCTGGCTGCGCAAGCGGCTTGAGGAATTCATGGGGGATTCGAGCGGTGTTTGAGAGAGATTGGCCGGCGGCTTGATGCCTGGCCGCCTGGGCTCACCGGTTAGCGAATAAATGCCGCCCCCTGGAAATGATCCCTCATCAGATGCCGATCCTGTAGAAGCCGGCTTGCTGGCGAAAGCGACAGTGCAGCGCCGTTGCTGCGTCTGAACAATCGGGTTCGCCAGCAAGCCGGCTCCTACAGATTTGCGCGCCCCGAGATATCGGAGGTTGCCTCGATCAGCTGTAGGAGCCGGCTTGCTGGCGAAAGCGGCCGTACAGCCACCGTCGATGTATCCGATCAATCGGCTTTGCCAGCAAGCCGGCTCCTACTGAGATGCGCGGCTGTCAGCCGAAACGACCGGTGATGTAGTCCTCGGTCTGGGTTTTGGAGGGCTTGGTGAAGATGGTGTCGGTGTCGCCGTGTTCGATCAGCTCGCCCATGAACATGAACGCGGTGTAGTCCGAGCAGCGCGCGGCCTGTTGCATGTTGTGGGTCACGATAATCACGGTGAACTGCTCTTTGAGCTCGGTGATCAGCTGCTCGATGCGGCCGGTCGAGATCGGGTCAAGGGCCGAGGTCGGTTCGTCGAGCAACAGCACTTGCGGGCGCAGGGCGATGGTGCGGGCAATGCACAGACGCTGTTGCTGGCCACCGGACAGGCTGTTCGCACTCTGCTTGAGCTTGTCTTTGACTTCATCCCACAGCGCAGCGCCACGCAGCGCCTGCTCGACGCGTTCTTCCATCTCGCGACGGGAGAGCTTTTCGTGGTGACGCACCGCGTAGGCGATGTTGTCGTAGATCGACATCGGGAACGGCACCGGCTTCTGAAACACCATGCCGACGTGGCTGCGCAGGCGGTTCATCGAATAGCCCGGCGCGAGGATGTTCTCACCGTTGAGGATCACTTCGCCCTTGGCTTCCTGCTTCGGGTACATCGAATAGATGCGGTTGAACACCCGCAACAGCGTGGACTTGCCGCAGCCGGATGGCCCGATGATCGCCGTGATGCGCTTTTCGGGAATGATCATGTCGACCGATTTCAGCGAGCGCTGGCCGCCGTAAAAGAAATCGAGACCACGGACCTGGATTTTGGTTTTTTCGTCGGCGAGGGAAAGGTTGTTCATCAGGACGCCTTATTGCGCAAAAGAAGTAGACGGGAACTGAGGCTCAGCACCAGTACAAACAGAGTCATGATCAGGGCACCGGCCCAGGCCAGAGAGTGCCAGTCATCAAACGGGCTCATCGCGTACTGGAAGATCACCACAGGCACGCTTGCGATCGGTTTAAGCAGGTCACTGCTCCAGAACTGATTACCGAACGCGGTGAACAGCAGCGGTGCGGTCTCGCCGGTGATGCGAGCCAGTGCCAACAGGATGCCGGTGACCACGCCGGCCTTGGCCGCACGCAGGACGATCTGCAGCGTCAGCTTCCACTGCGGCACGCCCAGCGCCAGTGCGGCTTCGCGCATGGTCGAGGGTTGCAGCTGAAGCATTTCGTCTGTGGTGCGCACCACCACGGGGATCACCAGCAACGCCAGGGCCAGTGCGCCGGCAAAGGCCGAGAAACCCACCTGATGGTTGGTGACCGCGCTCAGCGGCAGGATCACCGCGGTGTACACGAACAGGCCCAGCACGATCGACGGCGCCGACAGCAGAATGTCGTTGATGAAGCGCACCGCGTTGCCCAGCTTGGTGTTACGCGCAAACTCGGCGAGCCAGATACCGGCCATCAGCCCGATGGGGGTACCGATCAGCAGACCAATGCCCGACATCAGGATGCTGCCGTAAAACGCGTTGGCCAGCCCGCCTGTCGAGCCCGGTGGCGGCGTCATTTCCGTAAACAGACTCAGGTTCAGCGCCCCGAAGCCATTGACGATAGTGGTCAGCAGGATCCACACCAGCCACAGCAGGCCAAACACGGTCGCGCCGCAGCTCAGCACCATCGCGATCATGTTCTTGATCTTGCGGACCCGGTAGAGGTTTTCGTTATCGGCCTTACTCATAGACCCTCCTTGCGCGACAGACGAGAGAGCATCAGACGGGCAATCGCCAGCACGACGAAGGTGACAACAAACAGCAGGAAGCCCAGGGCGATCAGCGCAGAACGGTGCAGGTCGGTGTAGGCCTCACTGAACTCGTTGGCGATCACCGAAGCAATCGAGCTGCTGGGCATCATCAGCGACGCGGAGAACTGATGGGCGTTACCGAGCACGAAGGTCACCGCCATGGTTTCACCGAGTGCGCGGCCGAGGCCCAGGAATACACCGCCGACCACCGCCGAGCGGGTGTAGGGCAGAACGATGTCCCAGACCACTTCCCAGGTTGTGCCGCCCAGTGCGTAGGCCGACTCTTTAAGGGCAATAGGCACGCTGCGGAATACTTCGGTCATGACCGAGGTGATGAACGGGATAATCATGATCGCCAGCACGATACCGGCCGTGAGCATGCCGATGCCGAGGGGCGGACCCTGAAATATCGGGCCGATCAGTGGCAGTGCACCAAGGTTGTCGTTGATCCACGGGGCCATGTTTTCTGCCATGAACGGGCCGAACACGAACAGGCCCCACATGCCGTAGATGATCGAAGGAATACCCGCCAGCAGTTCCACGGCCGAGGCAATGGGCATGCGCAACCAGGGCGGCGCGACTTCAGTCAGAAAAATAGCGATGCCGAAACTCACCGGAACGGCGATCAGCAGCGCGAGAAAGGAGGTGACCAAGGTGCCGTAGATCGGCACCAGTGCGCCGAATTTGCCGTTGACCACGTCCCATTCGGTACTGGTCAGAAATTCGAAGCCAAAGGTCTTGAACGCCAGGGCACCGCCCCAGAGCGTCGAGCCGGCGATGCTCGCCAGCAACAGCAGCACCAACAGAGCCGCTCCCAGCATCGTGCGCCGAAACCAGGCGTCGTGTCGGTGATCGCGGGCCGCGCGTTTATCGCTCTCGGATGCAGCATCCGGAATCACAGCGGACATGTATTGGGTGTTTTCAGTCATGGTGGGTCCACTCGCAAGGAAACCCTGTCACCGAGCGCTCGGTGACAGGGGTTAGCCGGATAACGTCGAGTTACTTGGTGAACTCGGTTTTCCAGTAGTCTTCGATCTTGCTGACCAGCGATGCAGGCAGGGGTACGTATTCCAGCTTCTCAGCCGAGCTCTGGCCTTTTTCCAGAGACCACTTGAAGAAGTCGAAAGCCGCCTTGCTCTTCTCGGCGTTTTTCGGCTGCTTGTACATGATGATCCAGGTGGTCGCGGTGATCGGCCAGGCCGTCTTGCCCGGGGCGTTGGTCATGATCAGATTGAAGTCTTTGGCGTTTGCCCAATCAGCGGTATCAGCAGCGGCGGCGAAAGCTTTGGCGTCAGGTTTGATGAACTCGCCAGCGGCGTTCTGCAGTTGGGTGTAAGCGATTTCGCTCTTGGTGGCGTAGGAGTACTCAACGTAACCAATCGAGCCTTTGATCTGCTTGACGTAAGCAGCGACACCTTCGTTACCCTTGCCGCCCACGCCCACTGGCCACTGAACAGCGGAGCCGGTACCTGGGCCTGCTTTCCATGCGTCGCTGACTTTGCTCAGGTAGCTGGTGAAGTTGAAGGAGGTGCCCGAACCGTCCGAACGGTGAACCACGGTGATGTTGGTGTCAGGCAGCTTCAGGCCATCGTTCAGTTTTACGATCGCCGGGTCGTTCCACTTGGTGATCTTGCCCTGGAAAATATCGGCAACTACCTGGCCACTCAACTTAAGGTCGTTGGCCTTGACGCCTTCCAGGTTGACCACCGGGACGATACCGCCGATGACGCTTGGGAACTGACCCAGGCCGCCGGCCTTGAGGTCTTCTGCGGACATCGGGGCGTCGGAGGCGCCGAAATCCACGGTTGCTGCCTTAATCTGAGCAATACCGCCGCCCGAGCCGATGGACTGGTAGTTGACGCGATTGTCAGCAGTTTTGCTGTAGTCCTGCGACCACTGAGAGATAACCGGGAACACGAAACTCGAACCAGCGCCAGTGACGTCAACGGCGTGTGCCATACCCGACAGGCACATCGAAGCCAGCAGTAGTGACAGGCGTTTTTTAGTCAGCAGAATCACGGCAATACCTCAACAAGAGAATTTTGTATGTGTGGTCACAGTTGAAGACCCGAGGCAGATTTAAAACTGGAAACATTTCTGTTTGATGACAGTCTTTAGACAGAGGGCAAATACGGCACCGTCTGTCAGACTTTTCCTACAGCCGTAAAATACGAAACACCCGTATCCATTGGACGAAGAGGCAGTTGTCTAGCTCGCGAGAATTAATATCAATGCGCCACAATCCAGGCCGACGGATCGCACTTTGTGGCAATTCGGGCGAGCGATAGGTGGCCGATTGTGGTTCGAAAAGGCGCAACAGTGCGGTGCAAACGCGCACTCGGACAGGCTGGCTTGCCCAACCCCGAGCATCCGAGCACAAGCAAGGCGATGAGATATGTTTCGGGACGTTGCGATGTGAGGGCAACACCGCAACTGATGACGTCTAGACCGTCGCTGCGAGGCTCCCGATCTCGGCCATCAGCGCGTTGATCTGATCGCCGCCGGCGATGGACCCGGTGTAATAAACGGACACCAGAACAGGCGCCCGGTCGCCAGGCCAGAGAATGGCAACATCGTTGCTGGCGTTATTGGCGCCCGAACCGGTCTTGTCCCCCACCCGCCATCCGCGGGGCAGACCCGCCCGCAGTTTTTTGTCTCCGGTCTGATTATTGACCAGCCACGCCGTCAGCTGATCGCGTGAAGGCAGCGAGAGCACGTCGCCCAGGATCAAGGTGTTCAGCGTCTGCAACAGGGCCATGGGTGTGGTGGTGTCGCGGTCGTCTCCGGGCCGGTTTTCATTAAGCTCCGGTTCGCGACGGTCCAGGCGGGTCTGGGTGTCGCCGATGGAGCGCAGCCATTGGGTCAGCGCCTGCGGCCCGCCAATGCTGTCCAGCAGCAGATTGGCTGCCGTGTTGTCGCTCAGTGTCAAGGCAGCCTCGCACAGTGAGCCGACGCTCAGACCCTGCCCGCCTGCGTGGGATTCGGTGGTCGGCGAGTACGGCACCAGTTGCTCACGGCCATAAACGATGCGGCGGGAAAGTGCTTCCTGCTGTTGATCAACCCGGGCGAGAACACAGGCTGCAGCCAGGCATTTGAACGTGCTGCACAGGGCAAAGCGTTCATTGCCGCGGTGGTCGACCAGCCGGTGGCTTGCGGTATTCAGAATAGCGACGCCGAGCCGCCCGCCGTGACGACGCTCCAGCTCAACCAGGCGTTGCGCGATGGTCTGATCCGAGGCGGGCTCGAAAAGGGGCCCGGCGGCGAGTGAGGACAGACTCAGAAAAGCGGGAACTGCGAATAACGAGGCGCCGATAAGGGTTCTGCGGGTGATCAAGATGGACGTCCTTGTGAATGACAACGGGCGCTGAGTGGACCATTGCGCTGCCCGCACGGGGAGCGACTTGGTGGGCCACCGCGAGCGTACTGTAAACGGGGCACCCGTTATCTGACCAGACGCTGCGACATCCGTACGTCGTCGGACCGAAAGGCGACTGCGCACAGCCCTTCCGATGAACCGATGGCGTCGATCAGTGCGGCCGATTAAAACCCGACACTGAGCGAATCCACAGAAACCATCGATTGCTCGCCCGGTTAGGGTTGACCGCGTGATCGCCTGTGCGCTCGCCCGGCCATTCACCCATTAGATCGCCAGCCAGTTCGCCGGCCAGGGAACCCAGCGACTGTGGCAGCAACCAGGAACTCTCCCGCTCGGTTGCCGGATAGTGAATCGGATGGTCATCTTTCTCCAACGCTGGCCAATGGCTCATTGCAGTCTCTCCCGCACTCGCATGGATGGTTAAAGGTCAAGCACCAATGGCCCTGAGGCCGGGACTGCGCAGCAGATCAATACGTGGCCCGGCGCCGGCCTGTCAGCGGGCGGTACCGGGTAATGCACCTGCCCACTGATGAGCCGTGTCTTGCAGGTGCCGCATGAACCGCCGCGGCAGCTGAATTCCGGGCTCAGACCGCGGCGCTCGGCCAACTCCAGCAAGCTGCCTGCGCCGGGCTGCCAGCGCGCCTCTTTGGCGGAACGCTCGAACAGCACCGGCACGGCTTCGGTGGCGGCAGGTGGCTGCTCGAAAGCGACCGCATGCGAGTCGCCGCTGCGCCTGAGGCTGGACGGGCCAAAGGTTTCGGCATGGATTCGCTCATCGCGGATATGCATGCCGCGCAGGCCGTCGTAGATTTCCTGGGTGAACGCGGCGGGCCCGCACACATAAAAATCAAAATCGTTGAACGGCAACAGCGCCTTGAGCAGGTCCAGGTCGATCCGCCCGGCCAGGTGGTAATCCTCACCCCGGCGCGCGGTGGTTTCCGGCTGGCTCAGCACACGGATCGCAGTCAGCTGATCGCCGGCCCCGGCAATGAGTGTGTTCACTTCTTCGCGAAACGCCAGGTCGGCCAGACGACGAGCACTCTGGATGAACCAGGTTGCCCGCCCTCCCCGCACCCGTTTGCCCTCGTAAATGACTTCGCGCAGCATCGAGAGCATGGGCGTGACGCCGATACCGGCACCCAGCAACACCAGAGGGCGGCGCTCCTGCGGGTCGACCACGAAACCACCCTGCGGCGCCCGCGCTTCCAGCACGTCGCCGGCCTTGATCTGATCGTGCAGATAGGCAGAGGCCAGGCCGTCGCGTTTGACACTGATGCGCAAGAAGTCATCGGACGGAGCGCTGGACAGGCTGTAGGTGCGGATCATCGGCGGCGTACGGCCCTCCGGCGAGAGACGCAGGGGTAAATGCTGTCCGGCCTTGAACGCAGGCAAGCCGATGCCGTCTGCTGATTCAAAATAGAACGAACGAATGCCGTCACTTTCGTCCTCGATGCGCGTCACTCGAAGAGCCCGCCACTGATCACGCAGGGTTTCAGCCTGCAAGCGCGCAGCAGTCTGCTGCCAGTCACCGGTCATCAGGCTGTTCGGCGACCAGCCTTTGAATACCCAGCGCGAGCGCAAGGCTGCAGGCCGGCGCACAACCTGCTCGACGCGCACTTGCCAAAGCCGTTCTGCGCCCTGGAAGGCGGCGATCTCTGGCCCATCGAGAATCAGCGTGACCGTGCCGGCCAATTGCAGCAAATCGCCCGTCTGAAAATCGATGAACAACAATCCCGCCCGGGGGTTGAGCTGGAAATTGCCCAGCGTATTGAAGTGCAGGTTCCCGGCAAAATCCGGAATGGTCAGCACCTCGCCGTCGACCCGCACGAAACCGGCCTGGCCACCACGGTGGGAAACGTCGACCGAGCGATGGAACGGCTCGCCGTCCAGGTCTACGTAGCTGGCGACGAAAAAGGTGTCAGCGTTCTGAATGACGGCCGTGGCCGATGCGTCCAGCGTGCTCGACCGTTCTGCTGCAGGCATTGACGCTACACCCGTCGATGCTGCAGGGGACGGGCCGACGTCGAGCACTTCACGCTCCTGAATATACTGAGGGCAATTGCCGAATGCGTGCTCTACGACAACCGCAAAGCCGTCCTTCGTCACTTTGCTGATGTGACCGTTGATGCGGTTGCGACGACGGGTGTGCAGGTCAATGCCGAGCATGCCCAGTGCCGCGCCCGGCACGAACTGCGCGCTGGCCGGGTCCTCGGCATCGGGGCGCCGATGAATGTCCAGACGACGCGCATCCGGGGATTGAATGAAGCCTGACGGGCCGTCCAGCACGCTCGCCCACGGCCAGCCCTCGCCGTCCACCGCCCCGACAATCAAATAAGGCAGGTGCTGGTAAAAGTCCCGATGCTGGTCGGGCATATAGTCACGAATGACGCGCTTGCCCATCGCCTCCATGCGTTCTGCAACCCCGACCCTGGCTTGCAGGACGCGCTCGCCGGAATGCCAGGGCGAGGCCGTTTCAGTGCGAATCTGGTTCATGGGGCGAGCTCCTCGGCGTCATCAGTGGCTACTTGACCAAACCTGCCGCCGTACGCGGCATGGGCACGAACCCTGGGAGGTTTTCGATGCGTGACAGCCAAGCCTGCACGTTCACGTACTCATCCAGCGACACGTTGCCTTCCGGGGCATGGGCGATGTAGCTGTAGGCCGCGACATCGGCGATGGTGGCGTGGTCAGCGGCGAGAAATTCACGGCCACTCAGGTGTTGGTCAATGACCTGCAAGGCTTCGTGGGCACGCTGAATCGTGTCCTGAGGATCGAAGCCGGCGCCGAACACCGTGATCAGACGCGCCCGTGCCGGCCCCAGGTAAATGGCACCGGATGCGGCGGACAACCAGCGCTGGACCTGCGCCGCGCCCTCCGGGTCATTGGGTAGCCAGCGGCCGGAGGCGTCGTACTTCTTCGCCAGGTACACCAGGATGGCCGTCGAGTCAGCAACGATGACCCCGTTGTCGTCAATCACCGGTACTTGACCGAACTCGTTGACGGCCAGGAAGCCCGGGGTTTTCTGCTCGCCTTTGGCCAGGTCGACGAATTGAATCTGCGGCTCAAGGCCCAGCAGTGACAACATCAGTTCGGCGCGGTGGGAGTGGCCGGACAGCGGGAAGTGATAGAGCTTGATGGCGGTCATGAAGCGTGTCTCCTGGGCGAATGAGTCGGGTCAGCGCGGGGGTTATGCGGTTTCGGTAGACCGTGCTGGTGGAGGCGAGTGTGCGACTTGCTGCCGGGCCGGGGAATGACCAGAAAAAGCAATCCACTGTTTCAGGGAATGAAATGCTGCACGGTGAAACATCGGCCTGCCGCGCCGGGACAGCCCTTCCGAAGGGTCAGTTCCGAACGGCCTGCAACATTTAGAAATATGTGCTTGACGAAGGGCCCGGGGATAAGCGTTCATGTTTAAAGTACAGCCATCATTCAAACGCCCCGCTCCTTTGGTGAACTCTCATGGTTTCGACTGCTCTGGCAGCTTCCCTGTCGCGTCGCCGTATTCATTACAGCTGGGTAATTCTGGCGGTGACTTTCCTGACCATGCTGGTAATGGCCGGCGCCGTGGGCGCGCCCGGGGTGTTCATCCGTCCGTTGCAAGCGGAATTCGGCTGGGACACCGCGGAGATTTCTTCGGCCCTGGCGATCCGCTTTGCGCTGTTTGGCCTGGTCGGCCCATTCGCCGCCGCGTTCATGAATCACTTCGGTGTGCGCAAGGTGGTGCTCACGGCATTGACACTGGTGGCCAGCGGCATGCTGCTGTCGCTGTTCATGACCCGCTTCTGGCAATTGGTCGTGCTGTGGGGCGTGGTGGTGGGCTTCGGCACCGGGCTGACGGCCATGGTGCTCGGCGCCACCGTGGCTACGCGCTGGTTTTCCAGCCATCGCGGTTTGGCAATGGGCTTGCTGTCCGCCAGTTCCGCGACCGGCCAGCTGGTGTTCATGCCGCTGCTGGCGAACCTGACCGAGCAGTTTGGCTGGCGCACGGCGCTGACGTGTATTTGCGCTGCCATCGTGATCGCCGGTTTCGCGGTACTGGCGCTGATGCGCAACCGTCCCGCCGACCTGCAGCTGCCGCTGTATGGCGATGACGACATCCAGCCCGTCCCCGAGAGCACCCAGACCTTCGCCCAGCTTTTGATGACGCCGCTTAAGGTGCTGCGCGAGGTCTCCGGGACCTGGACGTTCTGGGTTTTGTTCATGACCTTTTTCATCTGCGGCGCCAGTACCAATGGCCTGATACAGACGCACTTCATCAGCCTGTGCGGCGACTACGGGCTGGCCGCAACCACGGCGGCGGGCATGCTGGCGGTCATGGGGATTTTCGATTTCTTCGGCACTATCGGTTCCGGCTGGCTGTCGGACCGCTTCGATAACCGCTGGCTGCTGTTCTGGTACTACGGCTTTCGCGGCGTGTCGCTGGTGCTGTTGCCGTTTCTGGACTTCACCGTGTTCGGGCTGTCAGTGTTCGCGCTGCTCTATGGGCTGGACTGGATTGCCACGGTGCCGCCGACGGTGAAGCTGACCGCCCAGCGATTCGGCGCCGAGCGTGCCAACATCGTGTTTGGCTGGGTCTTCGCCGGTCATCAGTTAGGGGCCGCCTTCGCGGCATTCGGGGCGGGATGGACACGCACGCACTTCGCCACGTATCTGCCGGCGTTTTTCATTTCCGGCCTGCTGTGCGCAATTGCGGCATTGATTGCGCTGTCCATCGTGCCGGCGGTGAAAGCGGCCAGGGAAGCCGCCCACTGATACGTGCAGATGCTTAAAACCACTGGCGCGCGGTGAGCCACATGCCATACCCCAGCGCCATCAGCACCCAGGCGGGCAGCGGGTGAAACACCAACCGCCAGGCCATGGCACGCGGCTCGAAACCCACGCCGTGGACGAACCCTCCGGCCACGCCCCACATGACCAGCATCAACACACGGTGGGAGTAGTGGCCATTGGCGTCGAGCATTGAGGCCGGATGGATCAGCAGCACCAGGCTCAGCGGTACCGCCATCAGCAGGGAGACTGCCCGGCCGATGCTGTACCGCAGCGGTGCAATGCCCGCCTCAGCGGTCACGGCCATGCTCCAGCGCGGCGGTGTCCGAGGCTTCCAGCCGCAGGGCGTTGATGATGCCGAAGCTGCAGGCCAGCAGCACGCCGAGAATCCAGGCGAAATACCACATGATTGTCTCTCCTTTGCGACGCGGCTCAGTACAGGCCGTGCGGGTTGTGGTCGATGTGCGCGGTGGTGACCTTGCCCCACATCTTGGCGTAGCACCAAAGCGTGTAGCAGAGGATCAACGGCACGAAAATGGTCGCTGCGATCAACATGATGATCAGGGTTTTGTGGCTGGAGACGGCGTCCCACACGGTCAGGCTGGAGGCCGGGTCCAGACTCGACGGCATCACAAAGGGAAACAACGCGAAGCCTGCCGTACACAGCGCACCGACGATTGCCAGGCTGCTCCCCAGAAACGCCGTCCTGCCCTGCCCCGCGCAGGCACCCAGTAACGCCAGCAGGCCGCCGAAGATCCCCAGCAATGGCGCGGCCACCGTCAGCGGGTGTTGCTGGTAATTGCCCAGCCAGCCGTGGTTGCTCGCCGTCACGGTTTTCGACAACGGATTGAGTGCCGCGCCCGCATCGAACGCCGAGGTGATCGCCAGGCCCTGAATGCCGCCGACCAGCAGCCACGCGCCCGCACCGATGAACGCCAGTACAAATACCAACGACAACCCCTGCGCCGCACGCCGTGAACGCTGGGCAATCGCGCCTTCGGTGCGCATCATCAGCCAGGTGCCACCGTGCAGCCCCAGCATGCTCAGGCTGACCACACCGGCGAGCAGGCCGAAGGGGCTCAACAGTTGCCAGAAGTTGCCCTGATAGCTTGAGCGCAGGGTGTCGTCGAACTGGAACGGCACGCCCAGCAGCAGGTTGCCGAAGGCCACCCCGAAGACCAGCGAAGGCACCAGCCCGCCGACGAACAGGCCCCAGTCCCAGCTCTGCCGCCAGCGGGTGTTTTCCAGCTTGCTGCGGTAGTCGAAACCCACAGGGCGCACGAACAGCGCGAACAGCACCAGCAGCAGCGCCCAGTACAGACCCGAGAACGCTGCGGCGTAGACCAGCGGCCATGCCGCGAACAGCGCGCCGCCCGCGGTGATCAGCCAGACCTGATTGCCGTCCCAGTGCGGAGCGATGGTGTTGATGACCACACGCCGCTCGTTATCGCTGCGCCCGACGTAGGGCATCAACAGTGCCGCGCCCAGGTCGAAGCCGTCGGTGAGGGCGAAGCCGATCAACAGCACGCCGACCAGCACCCACCAGATCATCTTCAGGGTTTCGTAATCGAACATCGAACGTTCCTCAGGCCAAGGCCGGTTGTGGGGCGCGCGCAGGCGGGATGGCCGCGCTGTGCTCGAAGTGGTAGCGGCCGGTGTGCAGGCTGCTCGGGCCCAATCGGGCGAACTTGATCATCAGGTACATCTCGATGATCAACAGCACGGTGTAGAAGCCGACCAGTGCCACAATCGAACCGAGCACATCGCCCGCCGACAGGGTCGAGGCCGACAGGTGCACCGGCAGCACTTCGCCGATGGACCAGGGCTGGCGACCATGTTCCGCCACCCACCAGCCGGTCTGCGTGGCGACCCAGGGCAGCGGCAGGCTTAACAACGCCCATTTGAGCAGCCAGCGCTTGCCGGTCTCGTTTTTGCGCGCCGAGGCCCAGAACGCGCAGGCGAACAACAGCAGCATCAGCACCCCGCTGAGCACCATCACGCGGAAGGTCCAGAAGATCGAGGTCACCTGGGGGATTGAATCCAGCGCCGCCTGTTTGATTTGTTGCTCGTTGGCGTCAACGACGCTGGCGGTGTATTTCTTCAGCAACAGGCCGTAGCCCAGGTCCTTCTTGACCGCGTTGAAAGCGTTGAGGGTCTGCTCGCTTTTGTCACCGCCGCGCAGTTTTCCGAGCAAGTCGTAGGCGGTCATGCCGTTGCGAATGCGCCCTTCATGCTCGCTGATCAGGTCCTTGAGGCCAGTGACTTGTTTGTCCATCGAGCGCGTGGCGATGATGCCCATCAGGTAGGGAATCTTGACCGCGTAATCGGTGCGCTGCTGCGCCTGATTGGGCAGGCCGAACAAGGTAAACGCCGCCGGGGCCGGCTCGGTTTCCCACTCTGCTTCGATGGCGGCCAGCTTGGTCTTCTGCACATCGCCGATCTCGTAACCGGATTCATCCCCCAGCACGATCACCGAGAGAATCGAGGCCATGCCGAACGCCGAAGCGATGGCGAACGAACGTCGGGCGAAGGCGATGTCGCGGCCTTTGAGCAGGTACCAGCTCGAAATCGCCAGCACGAAGATCGCGCCGGTGACGTAGCCCGAAGCCACGGTGTGCACGAACTTGACCTGCGCGACGGGGTTGAACAGCAGGTCGCTGAAGCTGGTGAGCTCCATGCGCATGGTGGTGAAGTTGAACTCGGCGCCGACCGGGTTTTGCATCCAGCCGTTGGCGATGAGAATCCAAAGCGCTGACATGTTCGAGCCGATGGCGACCAGCCAGGTCACCGTGAGGTGCTGCACGCGGGTCAGGCGGTCCCAGCCAAAGAAGAACAGGCCGATGAAGGTCGATTCAAGAAAGAACGCCATCATTCCTTCGATGGCCAGCGGCGCGCCGAAGATGTCGCCGACGTAGTGGCTGTAATACGCCCAGTTGGTGCCGAACTGAAATTCCATGGTCAGCCCGGTGGTCACGCCCAGGGCGAAGTTGATGCCGAACAGCTTGCCCCAGAAACGGGTCATGTCTTTGTAGACCTGCTTGCCGGTCATGACGTAGACCGATTCCATGATGGCCAGCAAAAAGGTCATGCCCAGGGTCAGCGGGACGAAGAGGAAGTGGTACAGCGCGGTCATCGCGAACTGCAGCCGGGATAAGTCGACGACTGATTCCGAAATCATTTGGGGTTCTTCTCAGAAGATACGGTTGGGGCGCCCAATACGTGCAGGGCGGCTTGCACCCCGTCGTCCTTGACCTCCACCGGGGCGTCGAACCAGACGCTGCGGATGCCCATCAGCAGGACAAGTTTGATCAGCAGGATCAGACCGATGTCTTTGGCCAGTGGGTGTTTGAGAAAGTCGAGGGGACCGGGCATGTTGAGGACTCGTCAGGGTGCGAGGTATTTTTCCTGCATGCCCTTTCGATACTGTTGATCCAGGTCAAGGAACTGCTTGTGGCGGGGTGTGGCAGAACGCCACGGTTCTTGGAGAGCGCGTTTAAAAAGCGGCGAGGTTCGCGGTGCGGCTGAGAGGGTCTGCCTAACGGCCGATTGTTTCGCCTTCGGCGAGTTACTTTTAAAAAGCCGGGAGCCGGACCAACTAAAAGTAACCAAAAGTGCCTGCTCCCGGTTGGGCCCCTCCTTCGTCGGGGTTCCTTCACTCCGGTCTTGCTCCGTGGGCCCGCGCCGAACGGACATCCATGTCCTGACGGCGCTCTCGCCGCATCCCTGCGGCTCGGCCCACTGCCCAAGCCCTGCGTTCAGCCTGCACCCAAGTCGCGTTTTGCGGTGTCTGGACATTTGTGTACGAAGATCAAAAGCAGATCTAAGGCTTCCCGGCTGAAGCCGGTCCCACTGACTGCACACGGTGCCTTAGTGGGACTGGCTTCAGCCGGGAAGAGGCCAGTGCATGCGCCTGCATTTCTGGACTTTACGCGGTGCCTTAGTAGGACCGGCTTCAGCCGGGAAGAGCCCTGTCCGTTTGCGGGCAGGGTGTGGTGGTGCGTGGTGCCGGCAAACCGGACGCCTCTGCCAAGCCTGTTAGGATGACCGGCAGGAAGCCGTCTCAAGTGGCGGATTATTCAGCCGATATCACGGTGTGCAAGACAGTCGGTCAGGTCGCGCCGGACGGTTCAGGGTCCGGAACCCGCCTCTCTTGCACCCGACGAGGTAGCCATCGATGACTCTTCATTCGCTCATTCACACGCTGGGCAGCACACTCCGGGTGGCGCTGTTGCTGTGTATGACGGCTGACGCGGCGAGAGCTGAATCGATTCATGTCGAGCCCGTCCCCGCTCAACCCATCCACGTCGTGACCGAAGAGCTGCCGCCGTACAACATGACCCGCGACGGCGTGCTCACCGGCATGAGCACCGAGGTGGTTCAGGCGGTGCTCAAACAGGCCAACATGCAGGCGCCCATTCAGTCCATGCCCTGGGCGCGCGCCTATGACCTGGCGCTGCACACCCCCAATGTGCTGATTTATTCGATTACCCGCACTGCAGAGCGCGAGCACCTGTTCAAGTGGGTAGGCACCATCGCAGCCTCGCGCTGGTACCTGTACTCCTCAGCCAGCCACCCGGTCCGGCTGCTGGCCCTGGACGATGCCCGCGACTGGCAGACCGCGACGGTCAACGAAGACGTCGGCGAGCAGTACTTGATGGCGCGCAAGTTCCAGATCGGCCAGCAACTGCAATCAAGCAACCGTTACGCCTTCAATTACCAGAAACTGCAGAGCGGCCACGTCGACCTGTGGATCTCCGATGAGCTCAACGCGTATTACCTGGCGCGGCAGGCAGGCGACGACCCTGCGCGCACATTGGTGCAGTCATTGCGCGTGCCGGAACTCGAAGACGCTGGCGGCTTCAGCATGGCCTTCAGTGCCGGCACGCCCGACACCACGGTCCAACTGTTTCAAAAAGCCCTCGACACCGTGCGTGCCAACGGCACTTACGACGCCATCGCGCGCAAGTGGCAATGAGCATGCTGATGGAGCCGCCTCCAGACACCCCCGCTACCGCACGCGCCACCCCGCGCAACGGCTCCCTGGCGCGCCGCCTGGTGCTGGCGACGCTGGCGTTCTGTGTGCTGTTTACGGCAGCCACGGTCGCGGTGCGCACCTGGTTTGCCTGGAACAGCAACCTGACCAACATGAACGCCGAACTGACGCTGATCGATCAGGTGTTCCAGGGCACGCTGTCCAAGGCCGTCTGGGAGATGGACGACCAGGCGCTGCAAACCCAGATCGGCAGCGTCGCCACGGCCGCGCCGGTCGGTCGGGTCGAGTTGAAAATCCTGCGCCCCGGGCGGGCGCCTGAACTGCTGGTCCGTGAGCATCCGGGCCACACCGGCTCGCAGCTTGCTCCCGCGCTTCATCGGCAGCTGACCGTCGCGCCCTACCCCGGTGCCAGCGAGGTGGTGGGCGAGTTGACCATCGAAGGCGACGAGGGCCTGCTGTGGAGGCGCCTCTGGAAAGAGGTGGCGATCATCATGCTCACCCAGATCATCCAGTCACTCGCCCTGGCCGGGCTGATCATGGGCATGTTCAACCGTTCGGTGACGCTGCATGTGCGGCGCATCGCCCGTCACCTTGAGCACCTGACGCCGCTCAACCTGAGAACCCATTTGCGTCTGGATCGTCGCGGCAAGGCCGGTGATGAGCTCGACCTGCTGGAGGCGGGCGTCAACGACCTGCAGGACAAACTGGCGGCGCACCTGCAGCGCCAGGCGCGTGACGAGATCGCGCTGGCGGCCAATCGCGACCAGCTCGCCGAACTGGTCGAGCAGCGCACTGCCGAGCTGAAGGCCGCCAATACCCGGCTCGAAGCGCTGACCCGTTTCGACCCGCTCACCGGCCTTGCCAACCGCCGGCATTTCGATGAGCTCAAGGAGCTGGAATTCAACCGCGCCCTGCGCCATCGCCAGCCGCTGTCGGTGCTGATGTGTGATATCGATTTCTTCAAGCGTTACAACGATACCTATGGCCATGCCATGGGCGATGAATGCCTTCGCAACGTAGCGCTGGCCATGAGCGGGACTGTTCTCTCGCTCTGGCGAGTTGGTCGCACGGCTCGGCGGTGAGGAGTTCGCCGTCGTGCTCCCGGGCCAGAACCGTCAACAGGCACAGGTTTCGGCCGATCGCCTGCGCGAGCTGTTGGCTCAACAACGGTTGGCCCACAGCGCTTCACCGGTTTCGCCCTTTGTCACCCTGAGCATCGGTGTCGCGGAGCTGGACCCGGCGAACATGGCACATTTCGATCAACTGCTGCAAAACGCCGACCGGGCACTGTACCGGGCGAAAAGCCAGGGCCGGGACCGTTGTGTGATCTGAACCGAGAGGACTGCCATGGGAAAAATTCATCGTCACCACCGCGTGCTGGCGACTGCCTTGATGTTGATGGTCTCCCTCTGCGCCCACGCGGCGACGCTGCAAGTGGTGACTGAGGACTCGTCATACAGCGCACTGGAGGACGGCAAGGTCGTGGGCGTTGCCAGCCAAGTGGTGGAGATGACCCTCGCCGCCGCGGGCATCACCGATTACCACATGACCCTCGCCGCCGCGGGCATCACCGATTACCACATGACCCTTTACCCGTGGGCAAGGGCTTACGACATTGCCCGGCTCGAAGCCAACGTGCTGATCTATCCGATGATTCGCAGCAGTGGGCGTGAAGATTCCTTCAAGTGGGTCGGCGAGCTGGAACGGGTCCACCCGATGTTTTACAAGCTGCGCGAGCGCCGTGACGTGTGGGTGGCGAGCCTGCAAGAGGCGGCGCATTACACGGTCGGCGTGGTGCGCGATGACTCACGCCAGCAATACCTGGAGAGCAAGGGCTTCAGCAAAATGGTGGTCTCCGCCAACAACCTCGACAATCTGCGCAAGCTCATCACCGGTCAGGTCGAACTCATCCCGATGCCTGAGCGCGAAGCACGGGAGCAGTGCGCCGATCTGCACATCCCCTTCGAGAACCTGGAAAGCGTCTTCGCCCTCGACGAACTCTCCAAGGGTTTGTACCTCGCCATGAGTGCCAACACGTCGGATGAAGTCGTGGAAAAAATCACTGCCGCCTTTGCCCGACTGAAGCAGAACGGCACCGTCGACAAGCTCATCGCAGGGCAATAAGCGCAAGCATCCGGCGCTCTCCGAAGCGGGTTTACGCTTCGGGTCCCATCGCCGGCTTGATTTCACAAAGCCTTCACAATCCTTCTGGAAAACTCCGCGCGATCTGCCTCGCCTCCCCCGTCCGCCAGCCACTGACTGAGCCACACCACGTCTCGGTGTGAAGGACGGAACTGCCTGATGCACCCGCATTCAGGCACCGCGTGGTCCCCCTGTTCGGAATGAATGCGATGGTCAAACCGGTCACTTCTACTCGTTTGGTGATGCTGTTTTCCCTGTGTCTGGTGGTGTTTTACAACCTGGCGACCTGGCGCGCACTGGTGGCGCTGGCCCAGCTCCAGGGCTTCAAGGCCGGGGCGTTTTACTGCTCGTTTGCCGTGCTGCTGTGGGCCGCAATCACCCTGCTGCTGACGCCCTTTTCGTTTCGCCCGACGCTCAAGCCGATGCTGAGCGTGGTCGCGCTGTGCTCAGCCGCCGCGGCGTACTTCATGAACAGCTATGGCGTCAGCATCGACACGACGATGATGCAGAACGTGCTGGAGACAAACCCGGGCGAAGCCGAAGCCCTGTTGAGCGGCAAGTTGTTTATGTACCTGGGTCTGCTGGGCGTGGTGCCGGTCGCCGTGATCTGGTGGTTGCCGGTGACCTATCGTCGTGTGCTGCCGGGTCTGGTCAACAAAATCGTGGTGTGCGCCGGCTGCCTGCTGGCGATCGCTGCCGCGGTCGCGCCGTTCTATTCGACCTACGCGCCGATCTTCCGCGATGAAGACAAGCTCACCCACTTCATCAACCCCACCAACTATCTCTACGCCATCGGCAAGCTGACCAAACAGACGGTCGCCATCAAAGAGACACCGAAAATCCAGACCGTCGGTGCCGACGCGGCGCTGAGTGCGCAAGCCCAGCAACGGCCGAAAAAGAGCCTGATGATCTTCGTCGTCGGCGAGACGGCGCGCGCCGACCACTTCTCGCTCAACGGCTATGCGCGCGAAACCAATCCGGAATTGAAGAAAGAGGACATTCTCAACTTCACCCACGTCGCCTCCTGTGGCACCTCCACCGCCGTGTCGGTGCCGTGCATGTTCTCCAAATTCCCGCGCAGCGACTACAGCGACAAGAAGGGCAAGACCTACGAAGGCTTGCTGGACATGCTTCAGCGCGCGGGCCTGAAGGTCGTGTGGCTGGACAACAACAGCGATTGCAAGGGCACTTGCCTGCGCGTCCCCCACAGCGACGTTCCGAAGAATCAGCCCAGCCCCTTCTGCGACGGCACCACGTGCCTGGACGAGGCGCTGCTGGTGGGTTTGCAGGACTACATCGATTCACTTCAGGACAACGCCATCATCGTGCTCCACTCCGACGGCAGCCACGGACCGGAATACTACGACCGTTACCCCAAGACAATGGAACGCTTCAGCCCCGTCTGCCACACCAACCAGTTGGGCAGCTGCACGTCCGATGAGCTGAAGAACGTCTACGACAACACCATTCTGTACACCGATCACTTCCTGGCGCAGACCATCGAACTGCTCAAGCGCAACCAGGACAAGGTCGATGCCTCGATGATCTACGTCTCTGACCATGGCGAGTCGCTGGGTGAAAACGGCATCTACCTGCACGCTGCGCCTTACGCCATCGCCCCCGTGGCGCAGACCCATGTGCCGATGGTGATGTGGTTCGGTCATTCGACCCTGGAGGATGCCAGCGTGGATCGCAGCTGCCTGTCTGCCAAGCAGGATCAGCCCAACCTGAGCCATGACTACATGTTTCATTCGGTGCTAGGCTTGCTCGGCGTCACCAGCACGGAATACCAGCCGGCGCTGGACCTCTTTCACAGCTGCAAACGTAACAACGGATGAGTTGAAATGAGCGATCAGAACCCGGTGCAGACGCGTGATAAACCGGTGTTCTGGCGTGATCCACAACTGCCGTTCATCGAAGCGAGATCCATCGAGGACGGGCGCAAGGTCTGTTACTCGCGCCACGCCCACGAGGTGTTTTCCATCGGCGCGATCACCGCCGGCCAAAGCACCTATCTGCATGAAAAGACCACCCGGACCATCGCCACCGGGACCGTGGTGGTGATGAATCCGGGCGAGGTCCACGCCTGCAATCCCATCGATGATCAGCCATGGTCCTACATCATGCTGTACGTGGACGCCCACTGGCTGGCGGCGCTGCAAGGCGATTGCGGCATTGGCAATGGCAGCTGCTTTCGCCCGTACGGGGCGTCCCAAAGCACTAACCCGGCGGTTTTCGAGGGCCTTCTGGCACTGCACCGCACGCTGGTTGACCCCTCGCTGGACATGCTGACCAAACATCAAGCGGCCCTCGCCTTTTTCACCTTGGCCGAGGCGCAACTGGGTGGATCGAGGCCGCCGTTCAGAAAGTCCAACGTCAAGGTTGAACGTGCGGCGCGCTACATCGACGAGCACTACTTGCGACCTGTCCGGCTTGAAGAGCTCTGCGCAGTGGCGACGCTGTCCGAGGCGTACCTGATTCGGGCCTTTGAGCGGCACTACCACATGACCCCGCACGCCTGGCTGGTCAACCGCCGTATCCAGCATGCTCAGGCACAGTTGCGCAGCGGCGAGGCCATTGTCGACATCGCTCAGCAGAGTGGTTTCGCCGATCAGGCGCATTTTCAGCGAGCATTCAAAAAGCACCTGGCGGCAACCCCAGGTCAATACAAACCTTGAGTCACCTTCCGCGCGGGCTATGAAGTGACTGGCCTCAGACGTAGAACAACGACACCGCGCAGCCTGCCAATAACGCCGCCATGCTGCGATTGAACACCCTGATTCGCCGCGCGCTGCGCAGATACGGGCCGAGGAAGGCGCCGGAGTACGCCCAGCAAGCGACCGACAGATAACACACGATGAAGTAGATCAGGGCAAACAGGCTGATCAGTCGTGCTTCACCATCGGCCACAAACGCACCCATGCCGGCCACCGCCGCCAGCCAGGCCTTGGGATTGAGCCACTGCATCGCCGCCCCATGAAGAAAAGAAGGCTGACGGGCAGGTTTGCCGAGGTCGAGCTCTCCGTCATCCATCGCCAGCTTGACGGCCAGATACAGCAGAAACGCGACCCCTGCCCAGCGAATCAGCTCGGTGAGTAATGGGTACCGCTGGAGCACCTCATGCAGGCCGAAGCCGGTGAACATCAGCAGCACGACAAAGCCGACGGTTGCGCCCAGTACGTGGCGCAACGTTGGCATTAGCCCGAATTGCGCGCCACAGCTGAGGGCGACGACGTTGACCGGCCCCGGCGATATGGACGCGGCCAGCGCAAAGGCCGCCATGGAAATCATCAGGTTCATCGCAGCTTTCTCCCGTCATGGTCTGTCGGGAGAGTGTAAGGAGCGGACAAGACGAGAGGATTGAACAAAACTGCCCCATCGAGGACGGCTGTTCGTTTCCAGCCTCGGTCACGCGTCTTGGGCCTAGGCGTCAGTCGTGGGCCTGGGACAACGGTCTGGCGACTGCTTCGAGGGATTTGCCTTCTGAAGCCACGCCCCATATCGCCTGCACCGCCGCCGCCAGCAACATCAACACCGCGCCGATGAGATAGCCGAAAAACACCGGCCCGCGTTCGTGGGTGTCGATCAATTGCCCGAACAGCGTGGGCCCGACGATGCCGCCCAGCGCTGTGCCAAAGGCATAGAACACGGCAATCGCCAGGGCGCGGATCTCCAGGGGGAAGGTTTCGGCCACCGTCAGGTACGCCGAACTCGCCGCGGCCGAGGCGAAGAAGAAAATCACCATCCAGGCGATGGCTTGCTGCGTCACGTCCAGAACCCCTTGCTCGAACAGGTAGCCGATGATCGTCAGCAAAACCCCGGACACGGCATAGGTCAGGCTGATCATCACCCGCCGCCCGACGACGTCGAACAAGCGGCCGAGCAATAACGGCCCGCAGAAATTGCCCAGCGCCAGCGGCAGTACGTACCAGCCGATCGAGGCGGACGGCACCTGATAGAACTCGGTCAGCACCAACGCGTAGGTGAAAAAAATCGCGTTGTAGAAGAATGCCTGCGCGGTCAGCAAGGTCAGCCCCACCAGTGCGCGGCGGCGGTAGACGTTGAACAGCGTGTGAAATATCTCCTTGAGCGGCGTGTGGTCCCGGGCGTGCAAACGCAACGGGGGTCCCACCGGGGCCGACAGGTCATGGCCCTGTTGGCGCAGTCGGTCTTCAATGCTTTCAACGATGGCCCTGGCCTCCTCGGCCTGGCCGTGAATCAACAGCCAGCGCGGGCTTTCCGGTAACCACAGGCGCATCAGCAGGATGATCAGGCCCAGTACCGCGCCGATGCCGAAGCACAGGCGCCAGCCGAGCTCCTGGCTGACCCATGTGGCGTCCAGCAGGACGATGGAGCCGACCGCACCCAGGGCGGCGCCGATCCAGAAGGTGCCGTTGATGGTCAGATCGACCCAGCCCCGGAAGCGGGCCGGGGTGAACTCCTGGATGGTCGAATTGATCGCGGTGTACTCCCCGCCGATGCCCATGCCGGTGAGAAAGCGAAACAGCAGAAAGCTCCAGAGGCTGAATGAAAAAGCCGTCGCGGCGGTCGCGGCGATGTACAGCGCAAGGGTAATGAAGAACAGCTTGCGCCGACCCAGACGGTCCGTCAGCCAGCCGAAAAACAACGCGCCCAGCACCGCGCCACAAATGTAGGCACCGCCTGCCAGGCCGATGTCAGCATTGGTCAGGCGCAGCACCGGGCTGTCCTTCAACGCACCCGACACAGAACCCGCCAGGGTCACTTCAAGCCCGTCGAGCAACCAGGTGATGCCCAGCGCGAACACCAGCAGCGTATGAAACCGCCCCCACGGCAGCCGGTCCAGCCGTGCCGGCAAGTCCGTCTCAAACACTTCGCCTTTCGGGTCTGCTCCTGCCTGCACGCCGCTGATCGCCATGACTCATCCCCGCATCGGAAGTGGTGTGGGTTCAGAGTTCATGGCGCGGCCCGGAGTTCAGCGAACAGCTAATCACCTTGAAACGCAACAACCACAGCCGGGCCTGAAACCCTGCCTGGCTAGCAGGCGCTGCGCCTGTAGGACCCGGCTTGAGCTGGCGAACCGCGATAGCACCGCAACCGCGAGGGTGACTGGCGTGACCCGTTCGCCAGCAAGCCGGCTCCTACGAATGGAGGTGTGTCAGCTGCGGCGCGGTTGAACGGCATGACGCGTTCGCCAGCAAGCCGGCTCCTACGAATGGAGGTGTGTCAGCTATGGCGCGGTTGAACGGCTTGACGCGTTCGCCAGCGAGCCGGCGAATGCGGTGGGTCAGGTTGGGCGATATCGCGGTCTGGTATTTTTCGCGGGCAAGCGCGCTCCTACAATAAATCCAGGCCGCCTCAGGAATCTGCGGCATAAAGAAACCTGCGGCCTACGCGAATTGTAGGAGCCGGCTTGCTGGCGAACCGCGATAGCACCGCAACGGTGAGGATGACTGGCATGACGCGTTCGCCAGCAAGCCGGCTCCTACAAATGGGCGGTGTCAGCTATGGCGCGGTTGAACGGCTTGACGCGTTCGCCAGCGAGCCGGCGAATGCGGTGGGTCAGGTTCGGCGATATCGCGGGCTGGTTTTTTTCGCGGGCAAGCGTGCTCCTACAATAGATCCAGGCCGCCTCAGGCATCTGCGGCATAAAGAAACCTGCGGCCTACGCGAATCTGTAGGAGCCGGCTTGCTGGCGAACCGCGATAGCACCGCAACGGTGAGGGTGACTGGCATGACGCGTTCGCCAGCAAGCCGGCGAACGCGGTGGGTCAGGTTCGGCGATATCGCGGGCTGGTGTTTTCGCGGGCAAGCGCGCTCCTACAATAAACCAGGCCGCCTCAGGAATCTGCGGCATAAAGAAACCTGCGGCCTACGCGAATCTGTAGGAGCCGGCTTGCTGGCGAACCGCTATAGCACCGCAACGGTGAGGGTGACTGGCATGACGGTTCGCCAGCAAGCCGGCTCCTACAAATGGGCGGTGTCAGCTACGGCGCGGTTGAACGGCATGACGCGTTCGCCAGCAAGCCGGCTCCTACCGTTCGGGTCAGTGGTCGGATGGATGCGTTTGCGGTCGCGATTTAGCCCAAGGCATAAAAAAACCCACCAAACGGTGGGTTCTTTTGTCGCTGTCGCGTGAGGTTACAGGTTGTACACGGTCACCAACTTGGTGTTCAGGTACGCCTCGATCGCTTCGGTGCCGCCTTCGGACCCGTAGCCGGAATCCTTGATGCCGCCAAAGGGCACTTCGACCAGGCCGATGCCTTGATGGTTGATCGACAGCATGCCGGCTTCGATGCGGGTGCTGAGGATGTGCGCGGTTTTCATCGATGAGGTGAACGCGTACGACGCCAGGCCGAACGGCACGCGGTTGGACTCCTTCACCGCGTCTTCGACCGTATCGAACGGCACCAGCAGGGCCACCGGGCCGAAAGGCTCCTCGTTCATGATGCGCATCTCGGTGGTCAGGCCGCTGATCACGGTGGGCTCGAAGAAGTAGCCCGGCCCTTCGATTGCTTTGCCGCCGACATGCAACGTCGCGCCTTTATCGCTGGCGTCCTTGATCAACGCCGTCAACGCCGGAATACGTCGCTCGTTGGCGACCGGGCCCATGGTCACGCCCTGCTCCAGACCATTGCCGACTTTCAATTCGTGGGCAAGGCCAACGAATTTTTCGGCGAACGCATCGAATACGCCTCGCTGGACCAGAATCCGTGTCGGCGATACGCAGACCTGCCCGGCGTTACGGAACTTGGCCCCTGCCAGCGTGCGTGCCGCCAGATCGATGTCAGCGTCGTCAAACACCAGCGCCGGCGCGTGACCGCCCAATTCCATGGTGGCGCGTTTCATGTGCTGCCCCGCCAGGGCCGCCAGCTGCTTGCCCACCGGGGTCGAGCCGGTGAAGGTGACTTTTTTGATGGTCGGGTGCGCAATGAGGTAGCTCGAAATTTGCGCCGGATCGCCGTACACCAGGCCGATCACACCCGCCGGAACACCGGCATCCACGAACGCGCGCACCAGTTCAGCGGGCGAGGCCGGGGTTTCTTCAGGGGCTTTGACGATGATCGAGCAGCCGGCCGCCAGCGCCGAGGACAGCTTGCGCACCACCTGATTGATCGGGAAGTTCCACGGCGTGAATGCCGCCACAGGGCCGACCGGTTCCTTGATCACCTTCTGCTCCACCGCGACGTTGCGAGAAGGCACCAGACGCCCGTAAGCGCGACGCCCTTCCTCGGCGAGCCAGTCGACAATGTCGGCGGCGGACAGGGTTTCCATGCGTGCCTCGGCCAGCGGCTTGCCCTGCTCGCGGGTCATGATGTTGGCAATGTGATCGACGCGGTCGCGCAGCAGATCGGCGGCCTTCTGCATGATTTTGTAGCGGTCATAGGCCGGGGTGCTGCGCCAGGTTTCAAATCCTCGCTCGGCCGCTGCCAGCGCCTGATCCAGATCGGCGATATCGGCGTGCGCCACCGTGCCGAGGGTTTCGCCGTCGGCCGGGTTGATGACATTGAGGGTGCGGCCATCTGCACTGGCACGCCACTGACCATCGATGAACAGCTGAACGTCTGGATACATGGGGAACTCCGGATGCGCCTCGCAAGAGACGGAAGGGACAAAGGCGCGCCGACCCGGACCGGGTGCGCGCCGCTCGCGATCGAAATCGGCTGAGGGACAGACTGAGAGATAGGGGCGCCCGGCCCGGTTTTCAATGCTAGAGCTGCATCAGCTGACGTGCGTAGGCCTGCAACACTTCACGCTGAAGCATGAAGCTGGCGTACTTGCCTTCGCGCAAGGTAGCGATCAGCCCCGCGCGTTCAAGCTCTCGGGTGTGGTGTGAAACGGTGGCCGCGCTGACGGGGTGGGCTTTGAGCACTTCGGCGCACGGTAACGCCTGCTCACTGGCGCCGATCTGAACCAGGATCCGGTAGCGACGGCTGTCTGCCAGCGCTCTTGCGATCAATGCAACTTGCGAATCACTCAACGGAAACTGCTCTGCCGTACTCATGATGATTCTGATGCCTCAGTGATGACCGCCACATACAGATAATGCGCTGAAAACCCGACAGCCCGATGACAGTCAGAATAATGGAGGCTGGGCAACGAGAATCGTTCAGCGTTTTACGACCATCGTTTGCGATATCTTGCCGCTGACCCGCGCCGCGTTTTCTGGCATCCTGCGCGCCCTTTTTGCCACGGCCAACCCGGAGGCTCACCATGACCGCTCCGCATCGCAGCGCCTCGACCCATTCTGCGCCACCCAAGGCTGACCTGATATACGGGCTCGACGACCGTCCGCACTTTACGGCGGCCATCTTTGCGGCGCTGCAGCACGTGCTGGCCAGTTTCGTCGGCATCATCACCCCGACCCTCATCGTCGGCAGCGTGCTGGGCCTGGACAGCGAAGTGCCGTACCTGATCAGCATGGCGCTGTTCGTGTCCGGGCTGGGCACCTTCGTTCAGGCCAAACGCATCGGCCCGATCGGCTCGGGGCTGTTGTGCCTGCAGGGCACCAGCTTCTCGTTTCTTAGCGTGATTCTCAGCGCAGGTTTTTTGGTCAAGAGTCGCGGTGGCGGCACCGACGAAATCCTCTCCACCATCTTCGGGGTGTGCTTTTGCGCAGCGTTCGTTGAAGTCGCGCTCAGCCAGTTCATCGGCAAACTGCGCAAGCTGATCACGCCGGTAGTGACCGGCACGATCATCACGCTGATGGGGCTGTCACTGTTGAAAGTCGCGATGACGGACATGGCCGGCGGTTTTGGCGCAAGCGATCTGGGGTCGGCCGCAAACCTTGGGCTGGCTGCCGTGGTGCTGGTCACCATCGTGGTGCTCAACCGCTTCAATATTCCGCTGCTGCGCCTCAGTGCAATCATCATCGGGCTGGCACTGGGCTTCGCCGTGGCGTGGTTCATGGGCCGAGTGGATTTTGCGCAGATGCCCCAGGTGCCGGCGATGAGCATTCCGGTGCCGTTCAAATACGGGTTCTCGTTCGATCTGGTGGCGTTCATCCCGATCGCAGTAATCTTCCTGGTCTCGCCGCTGGAAGCCGCCGGAGACCTCACCGCCAACTCGATGATCTCGCAACAACCGGTCAGTGGGCCGGTGTATATCCGCAGGATCAAGTCGGGGCTGCTGGCCGACGGGCTGAATTCGGCGCTGGCCGCGACGTTCAACAGCCTGCCCATGGTCACCTTCGCGCAGAACAACGGCGTCATTCAGCTGACCGGCGTAGCCAGCCGCTACGTGGCGTTTTTCATCGCGGGCATTCTGGTGTTGCTGGGGTTGTTTCCGATCATCGGCGCAGTGCTGCAGTTGATGCCCAAGCCGGTGCTGGGCGGCGCCACGCTGATCATGTTCGGCACTGTCGCAGTGGCGGGTATCAAAATTCTCTCGGAAGCCGGGTTGCACCGCCGCAATATGCTGATCGTTGCCATTTCTCTCGGCATGGGACTGGGCGTTGCTGCAGTGCCGGAGGTCTTGCGCGAGCTGCCCAAGGCGCTGCATAACATTTTCGAATCACCCATTACCGTCGGGGCATTCTGCGCGATCATTCTGAACATCTTCCTGCCGGAGGAATACCAGGCGCCGGAGCTCACCGAATTTGACCCGGAAGCTGCGACGCTAAAGGTGCTTCAGGACCCGCCTGCCACTCGCGATGCAGAACCTCTCCCTGCGCACGAGGTCGCACAGTTGAATCGCCAAGGCGTTGCAAGGGACGTATTACGCCCCGACGGCCTGCCCAAGGAGTCTTGAATGTCGCCACGTCCGATCCGCACCCTGATCGCGGGCCTTGCCATGATATTTGCGCTGAGTGCGTGCGCGCTGTTTCCCAATCGCGACCCGCTCAACATCAACGTTGTAGGCATCGAGCCGCTGCCCAGCCAGGACCTCGAGATCCGCTTTGCGGTGAAGCTGCGCCTGCAAAACCCCAATGACAACGACATCCAGTACGACGGTGTGGCCTTGAATCTGGACGTGAACGGCAAACTGCTCGCTTCGGGTGTGAGCAGCCAGAAAGGCACGATCACGCGGTTTTCCGAAGGTGTGCTGACGGTCCCGGTAACGGTCTCGGCGTTCGCGGCGCTACGTCAGGCCGTTGGCCTCACCGAACAGCAACGCCTGGACAATCTGCCCTATGAGCTGCACGGCAAGCTGGCCGGCGGGCTGTTCGGGACCCTGCGCTTTGAAGACAGCGGCACGTTAAGCCTGCCGCAGCCGGCCAGCGGCAGCTGGTGACCCTGCCAGCGCTGGCAGGGCGGTGGATCAGCCTCGCGCCGCCGCCACCAGTCGATTGACTTCGGCGCGCACCATGTTGGCGTACTCAGGCGGCGACATGGCGTCCAGCTCCCCACGCACCCACTCCGACCACTTGCCTTTGCGCTTGCCCCTTTCGCCCATCAGCCGGGCAGCGTCGCCCTTGGCCTTGCCCAGATTGCTCTGCCAGAGATCGAACAGACGGGACTTTTCGTCCTCGATGGCGGCGCGTTCCGGAAGGGTTTTGTTGGCCAGGTTGTGACTCATGGTATGTACCTCGATATGCAGACGACACGCAAAAAACAGAGCCGGCGAGCGGCTCGAAAGCGTCGGCATCTTACACCCGGTCGCCCCGATTCCCGACCACATTCGTCGCCCGCTTTGAACGCGCCCGGAATTGCCCTGCAACTTTTCGGTCGCGCAAAACTCCATTGCACACTGCCATAACCACTGAAAGGAAATTGCCATGGCTCGTAAAACTGCTGCCCAAAACGCCGCTGTCGAACAGATCAAGGATCAAGCATTCAGCGAACTGGCCGCCCTGATTGAAGAGTCTGACAAACTGCTCAAGGACAGCGCTTCGCTGGTCGGAGAAGAAGCGGACACCGTGCGTGCCCAACTGAGTCAGAAGCTCAAGCAGGCAATGGAATCGGTCAGCAGCGTGCGCGACCGCACCAAGCCTGCCGTCGAAGCCACCGAAAACTACATTGGCGGCCACCCGTGGCAAACCGTGGCGGTCTCTGCGGGCTTTGGTCTGGTCGTGGGTTTGCTGCTGGGTCGCCGTTGATTCACCCAACTGGCCTTTGAACCCTCGCTATAGCCGGAACCCGCCAGGCCCGGCTATAGCTGCACAGGTGTCACCCAAAGCCGCCAAGGTGTCACCCGAGACACTTCCCTTGCAGGTTTGCCATCACGTCACCCGCGCTCAAGACCGTGGCGGTATGACCTCAAGCTGCGACAGGCGGTGTGCCTTTGCCATGGCCTCATCGATCTCGGTCTTGGCCTTCTCGGCCTCGGATTGCGACTCGAAGGGGCCGATCATGACCACTTCCCTGCCATCGACCTTGACCACATAAGACGGGTAATGGTGCTCGACCAACCAATAGGTCATGTCGCTCAGCGCTTCTTTCAAGTGGACGCGAATGGTCCATTTTTGTGAGGCCGGGGTTGGCGCTTCGGTCGCCGAATCAGTGCTGGGAACCTGGGCAGGTGCAGCCGGCTTGCCGCCGTCACATCCTGCAAGCATCAATACCGCCACCATCATTGCCATCGTGCGCACGTCTGTTGCTCCTCGTTTGAAGTGGTCGAAAGTCTACCACCGCAAAAGCCTGCAAGTTGTAACCTGGCCGATCTAACGCCCTGAGTGCCGGCCCGGCACTGGACCTTCGGGCGCGCTGAATGCTAAAAACGCCGCACTCAGGCGCGCGGACGTCATCACGATGGAATTGCTCTGGCTGGAAGATTTCAATGTATTAGCGCAAAGCGGCAATTTTTCACGGGCGGCCGAGCTGCGTCACGTTACCCAGCCTGCGTTCAGCCGACGCATCCGCGCGCTGGAAAACTGGGTGGGCGTGGATCTGTTTGAACGCACGACGCAGGGCGCTGTGCTGACCGATGCCGGGCGCCAGATGATCGAATCGGCACAGGACTTGACCCGCCGCCTGTACCAAATGCGTCAGGAAGCGCGAGAAGTGGCAGGCAAGCAAGCGCGCACGCTGCACTTCGCCGCGACGCATTCGCTCTCGTTCACCTTCTTTCCCGGCTGGGTGCGGGCCGCCGAGCGGGCCGGGCCAATTGAAGCGATTCGGCTGCATTCCGACAACATGCGCGTCTGTGAACAGATGCTGTTGAGCGGCGAAGCGCAGTTCCTCCTGTGCCACCAGCACCCGGACGTCCCTCCGCGCTTTGCTGCCGAGTCGTTTCACTCCAAAGTCGTGGGTCGGGATTTGCTGATTCCTCTACAAGCCCGGCATGACTCGCCGCCGCACCCTCAGGCCACGTTGCCGCTGCTGGGTTACACCGCAGACTCCGGGCTGGGGCGAATTGTCTCGGCGCGCTTGCTTCGGGAAACACAGCCGCCGGCACTGGACACGGTTTTCAGTTCGCATCTGGCGGCGGTGCTGCTGTCCATGGCGCTGGAGGGCAAGGGCTTTGCCTGGCTGCCGGAAACGCTGGCGGGGCCAGAGCTGGCGAACGGTAAACTGGTCCGCGCACTGGACGAGCACTGGGACATTCCCCTGGAAATCCGCCTGTTCAGACCCGCCATGGCGCTGAGCGATTTCGCTGAAGACTTCTGGGCCCGCCTCTGAACGCGTTGGCTGACAGTGCCGGTGGACTTAATCGGCAGGGGCTGTCATCAACCACCGGGCAAAATAGCCCGAACCCGATGATGGCATTGTGGTCAATCACTCAAGTCTTTTCGCGGGCGCGTCCCTCATGGCAATCAATCCAACTAAAACGAGCCTGCGCCTCCGCGACAAGGTATCGTTGCCCGCCCGCCGAGCCGGCGCGCAATCGACGAAAGCCGATCTATCGTGAATACATCCATGACCTCCACGACGCATGCGCCGATGACCGACACGCCCAATAGCGGGACGCAGTTGCCTGCACACGTTCCCGCACACACCGCCAACAGCATGCAGACTGGCCCGGTACAGTGGATTATTTGCGAGCACTGCGATTCGCTCTACGAAGCCTTACCCTTGAGCAAGGGCGAATCGGCGCATTGCCTGCGCTGCGCCGCCGTGCTGGGTCGCAGTCATCGCCTGTCCATCGAACAACTGCTGGCGTTGAGCATTGCCGCGTTTGTGATGTTCGTCTTTGCCAACGTGTTCCCGGTCATCAGCATCAGCATGCAGGGCCTGCACAACGAGGTAACGCTGTGGGGATCGGTACAAGCGCTGGCCCAGGGACAGATCACCCTCATCGCACTGGTCGCCGGACTGGCCATTATTCTTGCCCCCGCGCTGCAGATCGCCTTGCTGTTCTGGGTGTTGTTCCACGCCCATCGCAACGAAATCGCGCCCGGTTTCAAGATGTGCATGCGCACCCTTGAGCACCTGCGGCCATGGAGCATGCTGGAAGTCTGTCTGCTGGGCATCCTGGTGGCCATCGTCAAACTGGCAGGGATGCTCGACGTCCATGCAGGCGTCGGGCTGTGGGCCATGGCGATGCTGATGGTGTTGATTGTGCTGATTGCCGGCAAGGACATCCGTCGCCTGTGGGACGAGCTTGGGGTCGAGCCTCTATGAACGGCATCCCCTTTGCCCGCGAACACCGCGTCACGTTATGCCATGTCTGCGGTTACGTGTGCCCCGACGACGCCCACGAGTGCCCGCGCTGCGATTCATCGGTGCATCGGCGCAAGCCCAACAGCCTGGCGCGCACCTGGGCGTTTCTGATCGCCGGGCTGATCTTCTACATCCCTGCCAACGTGCTGCCGGTGATGTACACGACCATGCTGGGCAGCAGCAGCGAAAACACCATCATGAGCGGGGTCATCGAGTTCGCCGAAGGCGGCTCGTGGGACATCGCCATCCTGATTTTCATCGCCAGCGTGATCGTGCCGTGCATCAAGTTCCTGGTGCTCGGCCTGCTGTTGGTAACGTGTCAGCGTCGCAGCACATGGGCAATGCGTGAACGCTCCCGGCTGTTTCGCTTCATCGAGTTGATCGGCTACTGGTCGATGCTCGATGTGCTGGTCGTCGCGCTGGTCGCGGCACTGGTGCAGTTCCACGGCCTGAGCACCATTGAGCCGCGCCTTGGCATTCTGTTTTTTGGTTTGGTGGTGGTGATGACAATGCTCGCCGCCATGACGTTCGATCCCCGGCTTATCTGGGACGCAGAGGTTGAAGATGTCCGATAACACCCTACCCCCTACCCCACCGAGCCGACCGCAGGTCAAGGCGCGCAAGTTGCGTGTGTCACTGGTCTGGCTGGTGCCGATCGTCGCCGCGCTGATCGGCTTGTCGATGGTGGTGCACGACTTCCTCAACGTCGGCCCCAAGGTGGTGGTGACGTTCCTCACCGCCGAAGGCCTGGAAGCCAAGAAAACCCAGGTCAAATACAAGAACGTGGTTATCGGCGTGGTCACCGACATCGAGCTCAGCGATGACCGCACCCACGTGCTTGCGAGCATCGACCTGAACCAGTCGGCCACACCGTTCACCCGCTCCGATACCCAGTATTGGGTGGTGCGCCCGCGCATCGGCGCTCACGGCGTGTCGGGGGTGGACACCTTGCTGTCCGGCGCCTTCATCAGCGCCGATGCTGGCAGTTCGGAGGAAACCAAGAAGGACTTTACCGGCCTTGAAACCCCACCCGCCGTGACATTCGGCGAGAAAGGCAAGCGCTTCATCCTGCACACCGATGACCTCGGTTCGCTGGACATCGGCTCGCCGGTGTATTTCCGCCGGATTCAAGTGGGTCAAGTCGTGGCTTACGAGCTGGCCAAAGACGGCAAAGGCGTAGACGTCGAGATTTTCGTCGGCGCACCCAATGATCAGTACGTGCTCGACGACTCACGTTTCTGGAATGCCAGCGGTGTCGACGTGACGCTCGGCGCCTCAGGCCTCAAGGTCTCCACGCAGTCCATGGCCTCGATCATTTCCGGCGGCATTGCCTTCCGCGAGCCCAAGTACAGCCCGGATGCAAAACCTGCCGAAACCAACGCCGAATTCAAGTTGTTCGAGGATCAGGCCACCGCACTGGCACCCCCCGATGGCGAGCCCAAGTACATCCGCATGCGCTTCAACCAATCGCTGCGCGGCCTGGTGGTCAATGCGCCGGTCGACTTCCTGGGGGTCAATGTCGGCCGCGTAGTGTCGGTGGACCTCGACTATGACCCTGCCACTGGCACCTTTCCGGGCATCGTCGGCGCGGTGATCTATCCGCAACGGCTGGGCGCAGCCAACGACAAGCTCAAAGAGCAGGCTGGCGGCGGAGACGAAGAAGCCCAGACGTCGAAGATTATTGGTCAGTTCGTCGACCGCGGCCTGCGCGCCCAGGTGCGCACGGGCAACTTGCTGACGGGCCAGCTCTATATCGCCATGGATTTCGATCCGAAGGCCACGAAGGTCGCCTACGACGCTAAAGCCCGCCCGCTGGAAATCCCTACCGTGCCCGGCAGCTTCGACAAGTTGCAGGAACAACTGCAGGCGTTCGTCGACAAGCTTGGCAAGATCCCTCTCGACGATTTGGCGAAGAACCTCAACGGCAGCCTGATCGAACTTCAAAAAACCATGAAGCAGGTCAACAGTGACGTGTTGCCACAGATGCGTGGCGCCTTGCAGCAAGCACAGAAAACCCTGGGTACGGCCAACGAAACCTTGTCTGACGACTCGCCGGCCCGCCAGCAGCTGGGCCAGGCCATGGAAGAAGTACAGCGCACGGCGCGTTCGGTGCGAGTGCTGACCGACTTCCTAAGCCGTCACCCCGAATCCCTGATTCGCGGCCGCTCGGGCGACGCGGCGCCTGGTTCTTTTAAAGGATCATCCTCTTCCCGCGAAATCGCACCGGAGCCTGAGCAATGACAATGCGTAAACCCCTGTTGGCACTCGCCTGCGCGTTGGGCCTGTCGGCCTGCGCGTCAACGCCGACCCATTACTACACGCTGATCGCGCCAGCCGGCCAATCTCCCGCCAGTCCAGCCCAGGCGCCATTTCAGTTTGAAATGCAGCCCGTGCTGATGGCGGTACAAGTCGATCAGCCGCCGCTGGTCATTCGTCAGGGCAACGGCAGCCTGGCGATTCTCGAGAACGAGCGTTGGGGCGCGCCTTTGGGCGACGAATTTCACGATGCCCTGACCGGGCAACTTGAGCGGCGCTTTGGCTCGCGTGACCTGGCAGGCTTGCCAAAGCAGGCGGACGAACCCGTGCTGTCAGTACGCACCGACGTGCGCCGCTTCGAGTCGGTGCTGGACCAGTACGCGCTGATCGACGTGGTCTGGAGTCTGAGCCTGCGAGGGGCCGGCGCAGGTCCCGGCAGCAAACGTCAGACGCTGACGTGCAGCAGCGTGATTCGCCAGCCTGCAGGCGTAGGCATGGAAAATCTGGTGCTGGCCCATCAGAGCGCTGTTGCAACGCTGGCCGACAACGTCTCACGCACCGCCGCCCAATGGGCGCGTCAACCCTCCACGCGCTGCCCTTCCTGAATCTATCCGTACGGGCACATAACGTGCCCACTCCCTCGTTCTAGCCCGCTTCGAAGCCGTCGGCGATATCACTCAAAAGAGTGATTTCTCTCCTTATTCTTATTCAAGTGGAGTGAGATCATACAACTGTTTGAGAAATTTCCTACATGATGTACAGTTTGGATCCAGAATGTAGTCAGCACGGCGTTCTGTGCGCCTGCCGAAGCACGCGCTTGCATTGATTTGCTTTCCTGGAATAAGAAAAGCCCTCGAGTCGCCTCGAAGGGCCTGTCTCGCGTGATCAACAGGAGTTGAATAACATGAAAGGGATTGGCCTGCGGCTGAGGCAAGAGCGCACCAGGCTCAAACTGTCGCAAAGCGCTTTGGGCGCCGTCGGCGGAGTCGAAACCAACGCTCAGGGAAACTACGAAAGTGGGGCACGCTATCCCAAGGCCGACTACCTGTTACGGGTTGCAGGCGCGGGCGTGGACCTTGACTTCGTCCTGACGGGTAGCAGACACCGTAACCTCGAAAGCATGGGCGACCGCCCTCTTACCGAAGAAAATGAAGACCTCTCTCAGCCCCTGACACAAGTCAGTCACCAGTTGCACCGCAACTTGTTTGGCTTGATGGACGCGTCCTTGCAGCTGACGCGGCTGGTCGACGTTCGGGCCAAAGATCCTCAGTACAGTGAGGCAAATGCCCAGCTCGATAATGTCCGGGCGGAGGCACAGTCACTGGCGCAAGCCACCATGCGCCTGATCTTTGAGACGTCCAAACTGGTCTGAGGGTAATCGCGACGGGGAACCGCACAAGAATGTTATGCGGGAGGAGTGTTACGCGGGAGGTTTAGCGATGCAGCCCTAAGCGGTATACATGCCTGCCTGACAAACGATGCGCGGCTACTGCCGCGCATCGTCTATAGGGTCGACGCGCTTAGCGGCGCTTGAGACGGTCGATGATCACCGCCAGCAGCAGAATCGTGCCGCGGATCACGTACTGGTAGAAGGTATCGATGTTCTTCAGGTTCATGGCGTTTTCGATAATCGCCAGGATCAGCACCCCTGCGATAACGTGGCGGATCATGCCGATGCCGCCACTGAGCGAGACCCCGCCCAGCACGCAAGCCGAGATGACGGTGAGCTCAAAGCCCTGGCCGATCATCGGCTGACCCGAGGTCATGCGCGACGCCAATACCACGCCAGCCAGTGCGCCGATCAGGCCGTGAACGGCGAAGATGATGATCTTGGTGCGGTCAACATGAACCCCGGCGAGCAGCGCCGCTTCCTGGTTACCGCCGATGGCTAGCGTGTTGCGCCCGTAGGTGGTGTAGTTCAACAGCCAGCCGAAGAATATGAAGCAGACGATGGTAATCAGGATCGGCACCGGCACGCCGAACAACTGCCCGTTGCCGAAGACGAAAAACGCTTCGTCGCCCACGCCAACTGCTTTGCCATTGGAAAAGATGTAGGCCAGCCCGCGTACGATCTGCATGGTCGCCAACGTGGTGATCAGCGCGTTGATGCGCAGCTTGGCGATCACGATGCCGTTGATCAGGCCGACCAGGAGGCCCATCGCCAGGGCTGCAGAAACCCCCAGAAAGACGCTGTCCGTGTCGCGGATAACGATACCGGCAATGACCCCGGAACAGGCCAGCACGGAGCCAACCGACAGGTCGAAGTGTCCGGAGGCGAGGCAGTACAGCATCGTGCAGGCGGCGATGCCGACGGTGGAAATCGCCAGGCCCAGGCCCCGCATGTTCAGCGGCGACATGAAGTTGTCGATCAGCAAGGCACAGAGCACAAAGATGCCCAGCGCGGCCATGAGCATGGCCCAGTCGTCGACGAATCGACGCATGTTCATGCCCTGGCGGGGAGCCGTCAGGCTGGATTCGGTAGACATACGCACCTCGTTTTTATTTTTCATAGCCAGTTTTCAATAGCCGGATTTAACCGCGCGTACGCGGCAGTGCCAGTTGCAGGAGACGTTGCTCGTTGGCTTCCTCGCGGGTCAGCTCGCCAGTGATCGCCCCTTCACTCATCACCAGGATGCGATCGGAAATGCCCATGACTTCCATCAAGTCGCTGGAGACCACGATGACGGCAATGCCGTCAGCCGCGAGGTTATGGATGATCTGGTAGATCTCGGACTTGGCGCCGATGTCGATGCCACGGGTTGGCTCGTCCAGCAGCAGGACTTTCATGGGCATCGACAGCCAGCGCCCCAGAATGGCTTTCTGCTGATTGCCGCCCGACAGAAACAGCATTTGCTGCTCGGGTGAAGGGGTTTTGACGTTCATGGACTTGATCTGGTGAGCGGCATTGTCACGCTCCCAACGCCCTTGAATCAGACAGCCCAGATTCACGTGGCGAGGCCGCGCGCCCATATTGATGTTCTCCGCAACGCTGGACAGCGGCACGATGCCTTCTTTTTTACGGTCCTCGGGGCACAACAGAATCCCGGCATCGATGGCGTCGCGCGGCGAGCGCAGATTCAACGGCTTGCCATCCAGTTGCAGCGTTCCCGCCTGCGCCCGTGTCAGGCCTGAGAGCATGCGGAACATTTCGGTGCGGCCAGCACCGACCAGGCCAAAAAAGCCAAGAATCTCGCCCTTTTGCACAGCGAAGCTGACCGGCTCCTGCAGGCCGGGCCCCATCAGGCCGGTGACACGCAGGCTAGGCCCCTGATGCTGACGCGGCCGGTAGTTGTAGATGTCCTGAATGTCTCGGCCGACCATGCAGGTGACCAGACGGTCGTGGTCCAGCTCGGCCATGTCGTTGAAGGTGCGCACGAAGCGGCCGTCCTTGAACACGGTCACGGCGTCACACACACGAAAGATTTCTTCCATGCGGTGGGAGACGTAGAGGATGACCCGACCTTCATCGCGCAGCTTGGTGATGATCGCCATCAGCCGGTCGATCTCACGCGCGGACAAGCTACTGGTAGGTTCATCAAACGCAATGACATGCGCATTGCGTGACATGGCCTTGGCAATTTCCACCAGCTGCCGTTGACCGAGAGACAGGTCTCCCAGACGCGTGTTGGGATCGATCTCGTCGGCCAGGCCTTTGAGCAGGTCCCGTGCGCGCCGGACCATGGCCCGACGGTTGATCATGCCCCAGCGATTGGGCATGTGGCCGAGCAGAAGGTTTTCCGCCACCGACATTTCCGGCACCAGATGAAGCTCCTGGTGGATCACCGCCACACCGGCCGCGATGCTGTCGGCGGTAGACTTGAACGCCAGACGCTGGTCGCCAATCTGCAGATCGCCACTGTTGGGTTGATACGAGCCGCCGAGAATCTTCAGCAACGTCGATTTACCCGCGCCGTTCTCGCCCATCAGCGCGTGAACGCTGCCTGGCCGAGCTTCAAAATTGATGTCGGACAGCGCCTTCACACCAGGAAAGGTCTTGCCGATCCCGTTGAAGCGCAGACTGCCGCCCTGCTGAACGTGTTGCTGTACCGATGCCTGTTGCATGAACCACCTCCACCTCGCCCCACCCTTCTCGGGTGGAGCGAGGCCTTGCAGATATCCGCCCGGGTTACAGGCGCCCCGACTCGACTGCCGCGCTTACTTGTACAGACCGATCTTGGTCAGTACTTCCTTGAAGTTGGCGCGCGTGATCAGCGTCACGTCGTCCATCGCGGTGTATTTCGCAGGTTCTTTGCCGGTGGTGACCCACTCGTACATCGCCAGGGCGGTGTTGTAGCCCTCTTTGTCAGGGCTTGGCAGCATCGAGCCGAAGAAACCGCTGTCTTTCTTCTTCAGTTCGTCGATGGCGTCAGTGCCGTTGATGCCGATGCCGATCACGTTGGCCGCTGCGAAGCCGGCGCCTGCGGTTGCACGCACGCCACCCAGAACGGTGTTGTCGTTCATGCCACCGATGATGAGGTTCTTCGCGGCGGCTGGCAGCTTGGGCAGAGCAGCGCCGGTGGAATCCATGCTGCCGGGGACGTCGAGGGTTTTCTGCGGAGCGAAGAGGATGTGATCCTCAGGCAGCCCGGCTTTCTTCAGCGCATCCACGGAGCCGTCGGTGCGCTTCTTGCCGGTGTCGAGTTCGTTGTAGGTGTTGATGATCGCGTAGGTTTCTTTCCAGTCCCACTTGCGGTTCTGGGCTTCGGTCGCCATCGCCGCACCCTGTTTTTGGCCGACTTCGAACGCTGCCATGCCCAGGTACGGGACGTCTTCCATGAACTTGCCCTTGGCATCGACGAAGCGGTCGTCGACGGCCATGACTTTCATGTCGTTGGCTTTGGCCTTCGCAACGATGGACGGGCCAAGGGAAACATCAGGCGGGCAGATGACGAAGCCCTTGGCGCCGTTGGCGGCAAGGCTGTCGATGGCGGAGAGGGTTTTTTCACCGTCCGGAACGGCGATTTTGATCACTTCAAAACCATGTTCCTGGCCGGCTTTTTCTGCGAAGGCCCATTCGGTCTGGAACCAGGGCTCTTCAGCCTGCTTGACCAGAAAACCGATCTTGACCTTGTCAGCGGCGGAAACACCGGCGCTCATGCCCAGAATGGCGGTGGCAACAGCAGCACAGCACAGGGAACGAATCCCGTGGCGACTCAACATAGCTAACTCCTTATTTTTATTGACTAGCTACAGCGTTCAGCAGTGAGTGTCGGAACAGCTTGCCGTGCTTTTAACGGCAGGCCGTTCGACTGAAAACAGTCATATCATATTATCAATGACGCCTATGTAACCGAGTGTCACGCTCATCCAACCCATGGCCGGCATCACCCGGCAAAGCGGTGTGACTCCATTCCTTCGATGCCTGTTTGGGCTTGAATCACACAGCCATCCAGCTCGAGTGCGCCTTCGGCCGGCCGCGCGCTGGTGACGAACAGGGTCGACATCTGCGGGCCGCCGAACACACAGCTGGTGGGATGACTGACGGGGAGTTCTATCACCCGGTCTACGCTGCCGTCCGGTGCGAAGCGGATCAGGCAGCCGCCACCCCAGCGCGCATTCCAGACGAACCCCTGCGCGTCCATCGCCGAGCCGTCGGGTGCGCCACGGGGGTGTTCGGCAGCCCAGAGCTGGCGCTCGCCTAGAGAATGGTCAGCGTGGATGGGGTAGCGGTAGATCACGCCATCGAGCGTGTCGGCGGTCAGCACTGACGCACCGTCTGCTGGCCAAAGCAACGTGTTGACGATGCCCTGCCCCGCCAACAAAGGCGTCACCGACGCCTGGCCATCGATGCGGAACAGCCCGCCGGACCGACGCTCTAACGGCAGGTCGCCGCCCTGGTCGTCCAGGTTGTTTTGCATGGTCCCGAGCCAGAGCCGGCCGTGACGGTCACAACGCGCTTCATTCGCACGATTGCCGACAACAGGATCGGCCGCGCACAGCAGTCTGAGGGCGGGCTGGCTCGAAGGGGAATCAAGGTCGAGGCGATAAACGCCGCTGGCCAGGGTGACGAGCGCGTCGCCAGAATGAGTGGGAATAAACGCGGAGACCGGCTCGTTGAATTGCCAAAAGCAGACCTTGCCCTCGTTCAGGCGCAGCGCCCGGAACCCGGCAATGTCGACCCAATACAGGGCCTGATGGGTGTGGTCCCAGAACGGCCCTTCGGCCAATTTGAAACGCTGATCGCAGACCGGCAGCCATTTCATCGAAATCTTCCTGCTTATTATTGTGGGTCAGCGAGGCGCCTGGAGCGTCTCACCTTGAATCCGTCAAGCCATCACAGCGGGTTGCATCATAAACAGCGGGACAAAGGAGGCTGCCGGGAGCGGGTAATCACTTCACCGGCATTCTCGATCAGGCTCATGCAGGCCCAGACTCCCCGCGCAGAATCACGATTGGCGATGGCGTCCGCCAGATCCTTGTGCAGCGGCAGTGTCCTGCCCAGCTCCCCGGGCACCGCCGACGACACCTCAAACGAGATCGCCAGCAACGCGCCGAGCGCCGGTAACATCTGCTCGATCAACTGGTTGTGGCTGGCCGCCAGCACAGCCTCATGAAAACGCTGGTCGGCAACGTTGTAATCCACCTGGTCCGCTACGCTGGCCTCCAGCCGCACGTAGGCTGCCTGAATGCCTGCGATCTGCTCGGGCGTAGCCCTTTCACAGGCCCATCTGACCGCCATGGGTTCAATGGCACGACGCAGGTCCAGCAAGTCCAGCACAAAGCTCTGCGGCAAGCCCTTCGCCGCAAGCCAGCCCACGACCTGCGGGTCAAACAGATTCCAGTTGCGCACCGGCAGTACCCGAGTGCCGACCTTGGGGCCCACCTCCAGCAATCCCTTGGCCACCAGGGTTTTGATGGCTTCGCGGATCACCGTACGGCTGACTCCGAATTCTTCGCCCAACGCTGCTTCAACTTTCAACGACTGCCCCGGCATCACGTTGCCCTGAGCAATCCAGGCGCCGAGGCGGTCTACTGTTGACGCATGAAAACTGCTGCTCATTGATCCGCCCCTGTTTACGGTGACTTCCGTAAATCGAGGCTAATGATCATATGATTAGGAGTCAAACACTCGCAAAACCTTGGTCTATCAGGCTAGACCTGTCCGCCACGGGCTTGAGGTCCGCTTTCGCCAAATAGTATTACAATTTATTTTTAAAGCGAGGGTTTTTGATCTATAACTCGAAATATCGGCACGGCACTGCCTAAATAGTATGACCAAATCGTCTCGCACTGGTCTGCTCGGGCACTCGCTCCTGAGTTGAGTCCCGCAACAGCGGTGCGCGTTTCACCCGGTACCTGCAATAACCTCCATAACAACAAAAGGAAGGACGTAATGAGAAAGACGCTTATACCTGCCATTGGTCTGTCGTTGATGGCGGCCGCCCTGCAAGTCCACGCCGCCGGCTTGTCCAGCGAACATGGCGTTTTCGACAAGCTTGCCGACGGCACGGCGGTGGAGAAGTACACGCTGCGCAACAGTCAGGGCATGCAGGCTACCGTTATCACCTACGGCGCTACCCTTCAGTCGCTGCTGGTTCCTGACAAGCATGGCAAGGCCGAGGACGTTGTGCTGGGTTTCGATGATCTTGACGGTTATCAGAAAGGCACCGCGTTCTTTGGCGCAACGATTGGCCGCTTCGGCAATCGGCTGGCCGACGGCAAGTTCTCTCTGGATGGCAAAAGCTATCAGGTGCCATTGAACGACAAGACCAATGCACTGCACGGCGGGCCCAAGGGTTTCGACAAGCAGATTTGGAAGGCTGAAGAGGTCAAAGTCAAAGGCTCAGTGGGTGTCAAGCTGACCTACGTTTCGGTCGACGGTGAGATGGGCTTCCCCGGCACGCTGAAAACCGAAGTGACTTACAGCCTGAACGACAAGAACGAGCTGCGCATCCAGTACCACGCCACCACGGATAAGCCGACCGTCCTCAACCTGACCAATCACAGCTATTTCAACCTCGCCGGTGCGGGTAATGGCGACATCCTTGATCAGGTCGCCGTGGTCCATGCATCCCGCTACACGCCGGTCAATGAAAAGCTGATTCCGACCGGGGAACTCGCTGCCGTGGCTGGCACGCCGATGGACTTCCTGAAACCTGTCGCGTTCGGCAAGCGAATCCGCGAGGACAACGCTCAGCTCAAGTTCGCAGAACCGACGCAGGGCGGGTATGACCATAACTGGGTGCTGGACACCAAAGGGAAACTGGCCAACCTGGCAGCGGACGTAGTCGATACCAAATCCGGCCGCCGGCTGCAGCTGTTCACCACTGAGCCAGGCGTACAGCTCTATACGGGCAACTTCCTTGACGGCACCGTGAAAGGCAAAGCCGGCAAGATCTATCCGCACTGGGGCGCGTTCACACTCGAAACCCAGCACTACCCGGATGCACCGAACCAGCCGAACTTCCCGTCGACGCGCCTGGACCCGGGCAAGGCCTATACGCAGACCACGGTCTTCAAGTTCCTCAACAAGTAGCCATTTGGATGCACGATCGAGCGGCAGCGTAGAGCTTCAGGGTCTGCACTGCCGCTTACCTTCTAATGAGCGCCAGACCGCCACGGGTCCTGACCGCTCAAAACCGGGGGTTTGCCATCCATTTGTCCGGATGACAACCCGCCGTCTCACCCTTGTGTACCAAACGCAACCATTTGGCTTTAAACGGCAATTTGGAGTGAATTTTCCTGGCGGTGACGACTCAGTTACAAAGAGAGTGACTGATAGGGAGGTTTGCAAGCGTGGCACAGTACAAGCATTTCAGAATCGATTATCTGCTGCACGGCAGCTACAAAAGCTTTTACATCAGCGCCGAAGCCATGGACAACGCATCTGCCTGGCATTGGGCTTCAGTTGACGCGGGGTTTGGCCAAATCCCCAAATACCGTTCTGATCGCGTTCCCAAAGTAACCAAACCCAAGGCCGAGCAACTCGGCTTGACTGATGTCGAGTGGGCGGAATCCTGACCCTCAGTCTCGACTGAACCAGGCGATTTGTTCTGCTGACTCCCCATCAGGTAAGTGGACTGGGCCGCGCCTGCAACACCGCGCAGCCCGGAGCCCTTCCCCTTTTTCTCCTGCTTTTTTTTGAGCCTTAGGCTCCGTCATCCGAAGCAACTTCGGACGATTGACCCACTGCATCCGCCTCATTACAAAACCTGATCATTAAACGACCATTGCAGCTAAGGCCTTGCATTTACAGGCTTACAGAAACTTATCCACAGAGATATTCACGCTTTCCGTGGACAACTTTTGTACGAATTTACGTTGACTTTAAATACCTCTGCGGCGTAGCAGCCGTCGCCAAATGACCCTTTGGTATGCCAGTCGTAGGCCAGGCCGTGCGAGGATCAGGCAGCGCTCAAAACACGGGCGAGTGTTGCCTTGACCTTGCCAATTCCGTCGCGCAGCGCCTGTTCGATTTCGGACATCGTGATGACCTGCGCCGACTTCCCCGCAGCCGGATTGACCACCAGGGCCAGGCACGCGTATTCAAGCTCAAGCTCACGCGCGAGCGCGGCTTCCGGCATGCCGGTCATGCCCACGATGTCGCAGCCGTCCCGCTCAAGCCGGGCGATCTCTGCCACCGTCTCCAGGCGTGGCCCCTGGGTGCAGGCGTAAACGCCAGAGTCGCTGAAGGCGCAACCCTCGGCCGCCAATGCCGCAATCAGACGGGCCCGCAGTGCTGCGCTATAAGGAAAGCTGAAGTCGATGTGGGTCACGTGCTCCAGATCGTCGGCAAAGAACGTATGTTCCCGCCCGCTGGTGTAGTCGACCAGGTCATGGGGCACGCAGAAGTGACCAGTGCCCATGGCTGGATGAATGCCGCCAACGGCGTTGACTGCGAGGATCGCTTGCGCCCCTGCCTGCTTGAGCGCCCAGATGTTGGCGCGGTAGTTGACCTTGTGCGGCGGGAAACGGTGCGGGTGCCCGTGGCGGGCGAGAAACATCACTTCGCGGCCGGCGTACTCTCCGACGTGAACGTCACCAGAGGGCACGCCATAGGGCGTGTTGACGGACAGTGACTGACGGATCGTCAGCCCCTCAAGCTCGGTCAGGCCGGTGCCGCCGATAATCGCGTAAACAGTCATGGCTTATTCTCAGTCGATCAAATGGGCTGCGCGCAGTGCGGTCAGCGCCGCGAGCCAGCGAGGGTGCTGCCGGTATTCTGTGGTCGCAAGACCTGCGCCGCGCATTCTGCTCAATCGCGCCTGGGGCGCCGTTATCTTCAGGCGCTGAGCCGCACTCAAGGCCAGTTCAGCAGCTGCCCGGTCGTTGCAGACCAGGCCCATATCGCACCCGGCGGTAAGCGCAGCCTCGATACGGCTGGCTGCATCTCCCACGACATGTGCCCCGGCCATCGACAAGTCGTCGCTGAAGATCACGCCGTCAAATCCCAGCTCGCCACGCAGGATGTCCTGCAACCAGCGCCGCGAAAACCCGGCTGGCTGCGAATCCACCTTGGGATAGATAACATGAGCAGGCATAACCGCTGCCAGGCTTTTGCTCAGGCGCTGAAAGGGCACCAGGTCATTGGCGCGGAGGGTTTCCAGGCTGCGTTCGTCGGTAGGAATGGCAACGTGAGAATCGGCCTCTGCCCAGCCGTGGCCGGGAAAATGCTTGCCCGTGGCCGCCATGCCGGCAGCGCTCATGCCCCGTATGAACGCGCCAGCCAGTGTGGCAGCGCGCTCGGGATCGCCTTCGAATGAGCGTGTCCCCACCACAGCGCTGCGCTGGTAGTCGAGGTCCAGTACCGGCGCGAAACTGAGGTCCAGCCCCACTGCCAGCACTTCGGTTGCCATCAGCCAACCGCAGTGTTCGGCGAGAACCTCGGCGTGCGGCTGATCGGCGATGGCGCGCATTGGCGGCAGCCTGACGAACCCCTGGCGCAAGCGCTGTACCCGGCCACCCTCCTGGTCGACCGCCAGCAGCAAGTCGGGGCGGATGGCGCGAATGGACGCGCACAACTCACGCACTTGCCGAGGGCTTTCGATGTTTCGCGCGAAAATGATCAGACCGCCCACTTCGGGCTGACGCAGAAACTGACGGTCTTCAGCGGTCAGCCAGGTGCCGGCCACATCCACCATCAGGGAGCCTTGCAGGCCAGAACTCATAGGAAAATCCTTCAACAACCAATGCTCAGGCCGGCATGGTGAGGGATCGAAGGATGCGATGCAAATCAGGCCGGCGTCAGCCCGCGCCGGGCTCAGGCCTTGGCAGGAACCGGCGGCGTCGTCTTGGTGCGCGGCCGAAGTTGCGCGGCGAGCATCGCCGGGTCGGTGACGCCTGATTCCGCACGCATGCCAGCGGCCAGAAACGGCACCATCAGGCGCATGACCTGCTCGATAGACGTGTTGACGCCAAAGTCGGTTTCGGCAATGGCGCGCAACGCCTTGATGCCCGACATGCTGAAGGCCGCGGCGCCCAACATGAAGTGCACTCGCCAGAACAGCTCGATGGGGGGAATACGTGGGGCCGCTTCGTTCACCAGCAGCATGTAGCGGCGGAAGACCTTGCCGTACATGTCTTCAAGGTAACGACGCAAGTGGCCCTGGCTTTGACTGAAGGCCAGCCCCAACAGGCGCATGAAGATGGAGAGGTCGTTACCGCTGCGTGGCTGCACCACCAGCGCTTGCTCTACGAGGATTTCGAGTAGTTCTTCAAGGGTGGGTTTGTGTTCAGGCCTGGCATGACGACGCTCAAGCTCGCGGTCAAGGCTGATACAGAACGGGCCGAGGAATCGGGAAAACACCGCTTGAATCAACGCCTTCTTGGAACCGAAGTGGTAATTCACGGCTGCCAGATTGACGGACGCCTTGCTGGTGATCAGCCGCAACGAGGTTTCTGCAAAGCCCTTCTCGGCGAAGAGTTGCTCCGCTGCATCGAGAATTCGTTCAACTGTTTCCGACTGAGCCATGATTCCACGCCTGACAAACACTTGTTTGAAACATACGTTTCAGTCGCATCACTGTCAACCCTGAGCGTCCGCAATCTGCCCGATCAGTCACGGCATTTAACCATACAAACCGGGGCCTGTAGCGTCACTCGCCCACACTTGACCCCAAGCAGGCCGAAAAGGAGCATTGCCAACCGGCAAGCACTGTATATAATCCCAGTCACTGTATAAAAAGCCAGAGCGATGCACATGATCAAACTGACGTCACGCCAAGCCGAGATTCTGGACTTCATCAAGCGCTGCCTCGAAGACAACGGCTATCCGCCAACGCGCGCCGAAATCGCTCAGGAGCTGGGTTTCAAATCACCCAACGCTGCCGAAGAACACCTCAAGGCACTTGCCCGCAAGGGCGCTATCGAAATGACCCCGGGCGCTTCCCGCGGCATTCGCATCCCTGGTTTTGAAGCCAAACCCGACGACAGCGGCCTCCCAATCATTGGTCGGGTTGCAGCGGGTGCTCCCATTCTCGCCCAGCAACACATCGAAGAATCCCTGGCGATCAACCCGGCCTTTTTCCATCCAAGCGCTGATTACCTGCTGCGGGTACACGGCATGAGCATGAAAGACGTCGGGATTCTCGACGGGGACCTGCTGGCCGTACATACCACACGGGAGGCTCGCAACGGCCAGATCGTCGTCGCGCGCATCGGAGACGAGGTCACGGTCAAGCGCTTCAAGCGTGAAGGCAGCAAGGTCTGGCTGCTGGCGGAGAATGCCGACTTCGCACCGATCGAGGTCAATCTGAAAGACCAGGATCTTGTCATTGAAGGCTTGAGCGTCGGCGTTATACGTCGATAAGGAGAACGTAGATGCAGCTCCCACACACACCGCAGCAACACGCACAACTGCCACTGTTCGAAGCATTCATGGTGCCTGGCGTACCGATGCTCGACGTTCCTCTGCTGCAGGTCCCGGCGCTGGCCGAGATTGTCGAGTCGCCCTGGAGCAACGAACCGGAAGTCTTTAGTGAATTGTCATTGCGCGGCGCTGCCGGGAACTGCCTCAACCTGCTCGCCCCCGTTTTGCGTGAGCTGAGCCAGGACACCAATGATCGCTGGTTGACGCTGGTCGCACCGCCTGCCAGCGTCACCCAGGCATGGCTACGGGATGCGGGTCTGAACCGGGAACGCATTATTTTGATGCAGCCACGCGGTACTCAAAGTCCACTGGAACTCACCCGCGAGGTCTTAAGGCTTGGCCGCAGTCATACCGTGGTTAGCTGGATCAATCCGATCTCCAGTGGCGCGCGTCAGCAACTCGCCAGCGCAGCCCGCAGCGGTGATGCACAAAGCCTGAACATTCGTCTGGGCTGAGTACGTCGGAGATCATTAGAGGATATGCAATGAGCAGACGCTTCTTGAGGTTCGGGAAGCGGGATGGTGTGCGGAACAGCGGGGTTGAGGTGATCTGGCACATCAAGACTGCAAGACAGCGGTCATCGAGCGAATCCCGGTATCAATGCAGCACGCGCGGCCCTTCTTCATCCTTGGTCAGTTCGCCTTCAGCGAGGCGACCTGCCATCTGGACCCCTACGCTGAGCATCGCCTTGGCAACCTCGACATGTTGGCCTTGCAGGAACGCCTTGGCGTCTTCCGAGAAATTCAGTGTAACGAGCGAGCCTTCGTCCTCGGCGCGACGCAGCTCGATGCGACCGTCAGGCAGTTCTACAATTTCCAGAAACGAGGTTGGCATCAGGGGAGTTCTCCACGAAAGGCCGGCATTGTAACAGCCAGACGACTCAGCCCCTAGCCCATCGATCACTCCGTATCAGCACTCGCTCAGGCCTTCGCGGAAGCGGATCGCCAGACCCTTGAGCTGCTGACGCCAGCTTTCCATTTCCTCTCGGGTCAGCACCTGCTCGGGTTCCTCCTGGGCACCGACAGCGATAATCAACGGCTGGGTGACATCTCCCTTTGGCTTGCGCGGTGCGCTCGGCGGCATAAACAGCGCATGGTACGAAGCCAAAAGCTGCGCCAGCCAGGTTTCCCGGTGCTGGGCAAGCTCGATCAGCTCACCCATCTCCGGTATGGCAATCGCTTCCAGTACCTTTGGCGACAGCAGATCCTCGGCACGTGGCGTGGCGGCTTGGGGCAGGCGGTAATAGCCGGCGATTTCGTGACACAGGCCCAGCAACGCCCCATAGAGGTGAAAGATGGCCGACTCACGTTCTGCCTGCTCAAGTCCCTGCGCGTTCATCGCGCGACTCTCCACGGCTTTGGCCATGGCTTCCAGAGCCAGGCCCGCGAAAAACAGCTTCTGGTTAGTGCGTGTATAAAGTTCGTGAGCCATACAGGGGCCTCTGAAAGTGGAGTCAATCAACAGCATGCAAGCGGAGAATCAGTCCGGCGAAGGATGAAAAAAATCCTTCGGGGCATCTGCACACGCCGAAGGATTCTTTTAACGCAAAGCGAAGAGGCTGAACAGTCGCAGCGAGATCAGGCGATCAACGCTTGTCTTCAACCTTCCATTTGCCGCCGTCGTAGAACGCGCGCCAGCCGGTAGGCTTGCCGTCCACTTCGGTCTGCACGTACTGCTCCTTGGACTTGCGGCTGTAGCGGATCACTGCCGGACGACCGTCTGGGTCTTTCTTCGGTGCCTCACAGAGGAAGTGATACTTCGGATCGATCTCGTCCTTGTGCGGCGCGATTTCCAGCACCAGTGGCGCACGCGTTTCGCGGTTCTTCGGGAACTGGCTCGCGGCCAGGAAAAGCCCCGATGCGCCGTCACGAAGAATGTAGGTGTCGTCGACCTTTTCGCATTTGAGCTCCGGCATCTTCACCGGATCCATCTTCGGCGGTGCCGCTTCACCGCTCTTCAGCAGTTTGCGAGTGTTCTTGCAGTTGGTGCAGCCGAAGAACTTGCCGAAGCGGCCAGTCTTGAGCTGCATCTCGCCGCCGCACTTGTCGCATTCCACGCTCGGGCCTTCATAGCCTTTAATGCGGTAGGTGCCCTCTTCGATCTCGTAACCCGAGCAATCCGGGTTGTTGCCGCAGATGTGCAGCTTGTGCTTTTCATCCAGCAGGTAAGCGTCCATCGCCGTGCTGCAAATCGGGCAGCGGTGCTTGCCACGCAACACGCGCGATTCGGACTCACCCTCATCGTCGTCAGCGATTTCATCGCCCGGTGTGAGATTGACCGTGGCCTTGCAACGCTCTTTCGGCGGCAGGCTGTAACCGGAACAGCCGAGGAATACACCGGTGGACGCCGTACGAATCTGCATCGGACGACCGCACACCTTGCACGGAATGTCTGTCATCACCGGCTGGTTGGCGCGCATGCCGCTGTCCGGGGCCTCGGCGACTTCGAGTTTCTTCTTGAAGTCACCATAGAACTCGTCCAGCACGTTCTTCCAGTCGCGCTGCCCCTGGGCCACGTCGTCGAGGTTCTCTTCCATGCCGGCAGTGAAGCCGTAGTCCATCAGGTTCGAGAAGCTTTCGGACAGGCGCTCGGTGACGATGTCGCCCATTTTTTCCGAATAGAAGCGACGGTTGTGCAGGGCCACGTAGCCGCGGTCCTGAATGGTCGAAATGATCGCCGCGTAGGTCGATGGACGGCCGATACCGCGTTTTTCCATCTCCTTGACCAGGCTCGCTTCCGAATACCGCGCAGGCGGCTTGGTGAAGTGCTGACTGGGGTCAAGCTTGATCAGCTTCAGGTTGTCGCCCTGCGCCATGTCCGGGAGCACGTCGTCATCGCCCGGCTTGGTCATTTGTGGCAAGACGCGGGTGTAACCGTCGAACTTGAGAATGCGGCCCTTGGCGCGCAGTTCGAAATCGCCGGCGGCAACAGTGACCGTGGTCGAAAGGTATTGCGCAGGCGGCATCTGGCAGGCCACAAACTGGCGCCAGATGAGCTCGTACAGGCGCTCTGCATCACGTTCCATGCCGGTCAGCTTGCTCGGATGGGTATTCACATCGGAGGGACGAATCGCTTCGTGAGCCTCTTGAGCGCCTTCCTTGCTGCTGTAAACGATCGGCGATTCCGGCAGGTACTTCTTGCCGAACTCAGTCTCGATGTAAGTGCGCGCCATGGCCACCGCATCGGCCGACAGGTTGGTCGAATCCGTACGCATGTAAGTGATGTAACCGGCTTCGTACAGACGCTGGGCCATCATCATGGTTTTCTTCACGCCGTAGCCCAGGCGGTTGCTCGCTGCCTGTTGCAGGGTAGACGTGATGAAGGGTGCCGACGGCTTGCTGCTGGTCGGTTTGTCTTCACGCTTGCTAATGCTGTAGGCCGAAGCCTTGAGCTTCTCCAGCGCCGCCATGGCGGTCGCTTCGTTCAGCGGCTTGAACGCCTCGCCCTTTTCCCGAGCGACTTCAAAGCGCACGTTGGCGCCCTTGGCGGTGCCGAGGTCAGCGTGGATTTCCCAATATTCTTCAGGGTTGAACGCGCGGATTTCACGCTCGCGCTCCACCACCAGTTTGACGGCCACGGACTGCACGCGGCCGGCGGACAGCCCACGGGCGATCTTTTGCCACAACAGCGGCGATACCATATACCCGACAACCCGGTCGAGGAAACGGCGCGCCTGCTGGGCATTCACACGGTCGATGTCGAGTTCGCCCGGCTTGGAAAACGCCTCTTGAATGGCTTTCTTGGTGATTTCGTTGAAGACCACACGCTTGTAGCGGGCATCATCGCCACCGATGGCTTCGCGCAGGTGCCAGGCAATGGCCTCCCCTTCGCGGTCCAAGTCCGTCGCGAGATAGATGGTGTCGGCGTCTTTCGCCAGGCGGCGCAGCTCGTCGATCACTTTCTCCTTGCCCGGAAGGATTTCGTACTTGGCCTTCCAGCCGTGATCCGGGTCGACACCCATGCGCGCCACAAGCTGGCGCTTGGCCTTTTCCTTGGGCGACAGCGCAGGCGCTTCGGACGCGGTTTTGCCGCGCTTGGCAGCAGGCTCTTTGGAGGCGCTAGCCGAACCGCTGGTGGGCAGGTCTCGGATATGGCCGATACTCGACTTCACCACGTACTGGTTGCCCAGGTACTTGTTGATGGTCTTGGCCTTAGCCGGGGATTCCACAATGACCAGCGATTTGCCCATGGATCGGAAAATTCCTAATGCAAGAAAAAAGACGTCGAAGCCGTCGAGGCCCCGCTATATATAGTGGCTGAAAGGTGAGGTCAAGCAATGGCTAATGCAAGGTCCCGCCTCAGGCCCGAGGAAAAAGATCCGGTTCGGCCTGAACCAAAGCAAAGCGCGGCACCTGCTCGCCGTCAACCTCAACTGACTGTAGAAACATGCTCAAAGGGCGTACCCACAGACCGTATTCGCCATACAGGGCCTGATAAAACACCACTTCTTCCTCGGTCTCGGAATGCCGCGCGACACCGAAAACACGGTACTCGGGGCCTTTGTAGTGACGGTACAGACCTGGCTGGAGCGGCATGCGGGCAACCTCGGAAATAACAGGAAAAAAAGAATCAAACATACATTTCCGGAAAAAACAAAAGCCGGGGCACCAGGCCCCGGCTCGCACACTGACAGCGTTTAAACGCGTTCGAATACGGTGGTGATTCCCTGACCCAGCCCGATGCACATGGTGGCAACACCCAAGGTGCCGCCCTGCTGCTTCATCACGTTGAGCAAGGTGCCGGAAATACGTGCTCCCGAGCAACCGAACGGGTGGCCCAAGGCAATGGCGCCGCCGTGCAGGTTAACCTTCTCGTCCATCTTGTCGAGCACTTTCAGATCTTTCAACACCGGCAGAGCCTGTGCAGCGAACGCTTCGTTGAGCTCAAAGTAGTCGATATCAGCGATGCTCAGGCCTGCGCGCTTGAGCGCTTTCTGGGTGGCCGGAACCGGTCCGTAACCCATGATCGCCGGGTCGACACCCGCCACCGCCATCGAGCGAATGACCGCCAGAGGCTGGATGCCGAGGTCCATGGCGCGCTGTCCGGACATGACAATCATGCAGGACGCGCCATCGGTAATTTGTGACGAGGTACCGGCCGTGACCGTGCCGCCTTTAGGGTTGAACGCAGGCTTGAGCGCAGCCAGGCTTTCCAGCGTCGTCTCCGGACGAATGGTCTCGTCGAAGTCGTACATCTTCAGGAAGCCGTTCTCGTCATAACCCTGCATCGGGATGATTTCGTCCTTGAACTTCCCTTCCAGCGTGGCCTTGTGCGCCAGTGCGTGGGAGCGCACGCCAAAAGCATCCTGAGCTTCGCGGGTGATGCCGTGCATCTTGCCCAGCATCTCGGCGGTGAGGCCCATCATGCCGGAAGCCTTCGCCGCGTACAGAGACATGTGCGGGTTGGGGTCGACACCGTGCATCATGCCGACATGGCCCATGTGTTCGACACCGCCGATGACGAAGACGTCACCGTTGTTGCTCATGATCGCCTGGGCCGCGGTGTGCAGCGCGCTCATGGAGGACCCGCACAGGCGGCTCACGGTTTGAGCAGCAGACGTGTGCGGGATCTGTGTCATCAGCGACGCCATTCGCGCGATGTTCCAGCCCTGCTCCAGGGTCTGGTTGACGCAGCCCCAGATCACGTCCTCGACTTCCGCCGGGTCGACCTTGTTGTTGCGCTCAAGCAGTTTGCTGATCAGATGCGCCGACATGTCTTCGGCACGGGTGTTGCGGTGCATGCCACCCTTGGAGCGGCCCATGGGTGTGCGACCGAAGTCGACAATCACCACATCTCTCGGATTCAAGCTCATATCTTCACCTGTTCGTTGGGCACTTAGCCGAAGAAGCGCTGGCCGGTTTTGGCCATTTCACGCAGCTTCGCAGTGGGGTGGTACAAAGCGCCCAGATCAGCGTACTGGTCAGCCAGGGCAACGAATTCAGCGACACCGATCGAATCGATGTAACGCAGCGCACCGCCCCGGAACGGAGGGAACCCGATGCCGTAGATCAGGCCCATGTCGGCCTCGGCAGCGCTGTCGACAATGCCGTCTTCCAGGCAACGCACGGTTTCCAGGCAGAGCGGGATCATCATCCAGTTGATGATGTCTTCGTCGCTGACTTCACGCTGTTCGTAGATCACCGGCTTGAGCACTTCAAGAACGGAAGCGTCGACCACTTTCTTCGGCTTGCCCTTCTTGTCGGTCTCGTAGACGTAAAAGCCCTTGCCGTTCTTCTGGCCAAGGCGGTTGGCGTCGTACAGCGCGTCAACGGCCGTGCGGCGATCGTCCTTCATGCGGTCCGGGAAACCTTCAGCCATCACATCGCGGCCATGGTGGCCGGTGTCGATGCCGACCACGTCCATCAGGTACGCCGGGCCCATCGGCCAGCCGAATTTTTCCATGACTTTGTCGATGCGCACGAAGTCCACGCCAGCGCTGACCAGCTTGGCGAAGCCGCCGAAATACGGGAACAGGATGCGGTTGACCAGAAAGCCCGGGCAGTCGTTGACCACGATCGGGTTCTTGCCCATCTTTTTGGCATAGGCCACGGTGGTCGCCACCGCGACTTCGCTGGACTTCTCGCCACGGATGACCTCAACCAGCGGCATCATGTGCACCGGGTTGAAGAAGTGCATGCCGACGAAGTTTTCCGGACGCTTGAGGGCTTTGGCCAGCAAGCTGATGGAGATGGTCGAGGTGTTGGAGGCCAGAATCGTGTCCTCGCCCACCTGTGCTTCCACTTCAGCCAGAACGGCCTGCTTGACCTTCGGGTTTTCGACCACGGCCTCAACGACGAGGTCAACGGTGCCGAAATCGCCGTAAGACAGCGTAGGACGAATCGCATTAAGCGCTTCGGCCATCTTCGCGCTGGTGAGGCGGCCCTTTTCGACACGCTTGCCCAGCAGCTTGGACGCTTCGCCCAGGCCCAGTGCGATGGCCTCTTCACGAATGTCCTTCATCAGGATCGGCGTGCCTTTGACGGCCGACTGATAGGCGATACCGCCACCCATGATGCCGGCGCCCAACACGGCGGCCTGCTTCACGTCCTTGGCGACCTGGTCATAAACCTTGGCTTTCTTTTTCAGCTCCTGATCATTCAGGAACAGACCGATCAAGCTCGCGGCGGCCGATGTCTTGGCCATTTTCACGAAACCGGCAGCTTCCACTTCCAGCGCTTTTTCGCGACCGAAGTTGGCGGCTTTCTGGATGGTCTTGATGGCTTCGACAGGCGCCGGGTAGTTCGGCCCGGCCTGGCCTGCCACGAAACCTTTGGCGGTCTCGAAGGCCATCATTTGCTCGATGGCATTGAGCTTGAGCTTGTCCAGCTTGGGCTGACGCTTTGCCTTGAAATCGAACTCGCCGGAAATGGCGCGCTTGATCAGATCCAGCGCGGCTTCCTGAAGCTTCTCCAGCGCGACCACTGCATCGACAGCGCCCACTTTGAGCGCGTCTTCAGCGGTGTTGTCTTTGCCCGAAGCGATCCACTCGACGGCGTTATCGACGCCGATCAGACGCGGCAAGCGAACCGTGCCGCCGAAACCCGGATAGATGCCGAGCTTCACTTCAGGCAGCCCGACTTTGGCGGTGGCGGACATGACGCGGAAATCAGCCGCCAGGCACATTTCCAGGCCGCCGCCGAGTGCGATGCCGTTAATCGCAGCGAGGGTTGGCACATTGAGATCTTCAAACGCGCTGAAGATCTTGTTGGCTTCCAGATTACCCGCAACGAGCTCGGCGTCCGGCAGCTTGAAGTTATCGACGAATTCGGTGATATCGGCGCCGACGATGAACACGTCCTTGCCGCTGGTGACGATGACGCCCTTGATCGTGCTGTCGGCCTTGATGGCTTCGATGGCCTGACTCAGGTCGTTGAGGGTGAGACGGTTGAACTTGTTGACGGACTCACCCTTGAGGTCGAATTGCAATTCGACGATGCCACTTTCAAGAGCCTTAACCGTGATGGCTTTACCTTCGTAAATCATCAACTGATCTCCACGATATGGAAGCTGAACAATACGTGTCAGACGCTGGGATCCGGCGAAACTCAAGACGTTTCCGTCGAGGCGAACACCAATCGCCAGGCACCCCGTCGACTCGGTTCGAGCGCAAAAAAAGAGCGATTTTATGACAAACGCTCAATTCATACGCCCGTTTGATTTGGGTGCGGCTACCTTCGGCCATATTCCAGCAATTGTCAATTCAACAGGCAGCGGGCAAAACAGGCAAATCGCAGGTAAAAAATGCGTCTGATACGACGCCATTCAAGGGCCTGATCGTCTGCCGAGCCCTTTGACGAGTCAGATGCAGGCACAAGCAAGGCGTGGCGATGGAGGAAAAGATCAGCAGACAAATGCACCATTAAGGTCTACATTCAGTTCGCTGCGCCTCAATACGGGTCGTTTCGACCGTCGCAACGTCGAAGAGAGCGTAACGGGTAGGCGGCATTGCACCGCACCCAACATGAATTACGGCCTGCCTGGCCAACCCCGGCCCGATGATGTTATCGGGCTTTTTAATGCGCGCGATTCAGCTACCGGAGGCGTCAGGCCAAGGCCTTCAGCGCGGCTGCAATTCGTTGCAACACTTCGGGCTCACCCCGCTCGGCCCAGTACACAGCTATCAATTGCTGGCCCGCTTCGACCTTGTACACGTCTGCCGGCAGGGTACTGAACTGCGCGAGCAGGCGAGGATCTGCGCAGGGCTCGCGCCACTGATTGACCCACACGCCCTCCTCCATCTGCCAATACACCCAGGTGTCAGGCGTCCGCGCGGAGCGTGGCCGGTGATACTGGGGGCAAGGGCTCGGAGGCTCGGTGGGCAGCCAGTGCGGCCACTCCTGGGGAATCAGTTGCATCGCCAGGCCCATCCGCCGCGCGGCCATGCGCATGGCCATGCGTCCGCTCTGCGAACGCGAGGGACGCAACCAGACCAGCGGACTTAAAACCACTGCAATGATTGACAGGATGATCCACACCGTCATATTTGTACGCCCCCCGCCGCCGCAAGCGCCGGACGGAACAGCTTGGCGTGCCAGAGGCGCGTGAAAAGAGCCATAATCAAAACCATCGCAGACCTCAGAAGGAACACCCCATGTCCTATGAACATATCCTGGTAGCCGTGGACCTCACTGAAGAGTGCGATCCGGTCATCAAAAAAGCCATGGCGCTGGCACTGGCCAGCGGCTCCAAACTGTCGCTGGTGCATATCGTCGAGCCGATGGCCATGGCCTTTGGCGGCGACGTGCCCATGGATTTGTCGCAGCTGCAGCAACAACAGTTCGACCAGGCCAAGGAAAAGCTGGAAGCGTTGAAGCTGAAATACCCTGACGTAAAAACCGGCGACAGTCATCTGACCTATGGCCAGCCGCGCACTGAAATTCACAACCTGGCTAAGGAACACCGAGTTGATTTGATCGTGGTCGGCAGCCATGGCCGTCATGGCTTGTCGCTGCTGCTGGGTTCGACTGCCAACGACGTGCTGCACGGTGCGCCGTGCGACGTGCTGGCGGTACGACTGGTCAAACGCGTCGATTGATCCGCGCCTGCAAACAAAAGCCCGGCCCTTGAAAAAGGACCGGGCTTTTTAATTGCTGCAGGTTGTCGATTACTCGTCCAGCTCGGCCCAACGCTCAAGCAGACCATCCAGTTCGCCTTGCAGGCTCTCAAGCTGCGCCATGACCGCTGTGGTTTGCTCGGCAGGACGCTGATAGAAACCCGGCTCGGCCATCTCGGCGGTCAGCGCTGCCATCCGCGCCTCAACGCTATCAATTTGGGCTGGAAGCGCTTCGAGCTCGCGCTGAAGCTTGTAGCTGAGCTTCTTTTTGGCAACGGGCATTTCTGCCGCTGCAACCGGCGCCGCCTTCACCACAGCAGTCGCCAGCTCGGACTTGCCGGACTTGCTGTCACTGACACCGAGCAAACGCGGCGAACCGCCCTGACGAATCCAGTCCTGATAGCCGCCGACGAATTCGCGAACCTTGCCCTCGCCTTCAAACACCAGTGTGCTGGTGACGACGTTGTCGAGGAATGCCCGGTCGTGGCTGACCATCAGAACGGTGCCTTTGAAGGTCAACAGCACTTCTTCCAACAACTCGAGGGTTTCGACGTCGAGATCGTTGGTGGGCTCATCGAGCACCAGCAGGTTGGCCGGTTTGCTGAACAGTTTGGCCAGCAACAGACGGGCACGCTCGCCGCCCGACAACGCCTTGACCGGCGTGCGGGCACGCTGCGGGCTGAACAGGAAGTCGCCGAGGTAGCTGAGGACGTGGCGGCTCTGACCGTCGATGTCGATGAAGTCGCGCCCTTCGGCCACGTTGTCGATCACGGTCTTTTCCAGATCGAGCTGATGACGCAACTGGTCGAAATAGGCGACGTCAAGACGGGTACCCACTTCAACCTTGCCGCTGGTGGGCTGCAGGTTGTCGAGCATCAGCTTCAGCAGCGTGGTCTTGCCGGTACCGTTGGCCCCGAGCAGACCAATGCGGTCCTCGCGCTGCAGCACCATGGAGAAGTCCTTGATCAGCATCGGGCCGCCCGGGTGGGCGAAGCTGACATTGTCGAGGACCATCACCTGCTTGCCGGACTTGTCGGCCGTGTCGAGCTGGATGTTGGCTTTGCCAGTGCGTTCGCGGCGGTCGCTGCGTTCGACACGCAATGCCTTGAGGGCGCGCACACGACCTTCGTTACGGGTACGACGAGCCTTGATGCCCTGACGGATCCACACTTCTTCCTGGGCCAGGCGCTTGTCGAACAAGGCGTTGGCGGTCTCTTCGGCCGCCAGCATGGCTTCCTTGTGCACCAGGAAGCTGGCGTAATCGCCGTTCCAGTCGATCAGGCCGCCGCGATCCAGCTCCAGAATACGGGTGGCCAGGTTTTGCAGGAAGGAACGGTCGTGGGTGATGAACAACACCGCGCCCTGGAATTCCTTCAGCGCTTCTTCGAGCCAGGCGATGGCGCCGATGTCCAGGTGGTTGGTGGGCTCGTCGAGCATCAGCAGGTCGGGTTCGGAGACCAGGGCCTGGGCGAGAAGCACACGGCGACGCCAGCCACCGGAGAGCTCGGCGAGGGTTTTGTCTGCAGGCAGTTGCAGACGGCTGAGCGTGCTGTCTACCAGTTGCTGCAGGCGCCAGCCGTCACGGGCTTCGAGGTCTGACTGGACATGCATAAGCTTGTCGAGGTCTTCGGCGGTAACGATGTTCTGGCTCAGGTGATGATACTGAGCGAGGAGCTCGCCGACACCATCAAGGCCTTCGGCGACGACGTCGAACACGGTGCGGCCGTCGGCGACCGGCAGCTCCTGAGGCAATTCGCCGATTTTCAGGCCAGGCGCGCGCCAGACATTGCCGTCGTCGGGCATCTGCACACCCTTGACCAGCTTCAACATGCTGGATTTGCCAGTGCCGTTGCGGCCGATGATGCAGACCCGCTCACCACGGGCGATCTGCCAGGACACCTTGTCCAACAACGGCATGGCGCCGAACGCAAGGGACACATCGCTGAATTTGAGCAGGGTCATGAGCTTCTCCAAAAACCGGGCGCGCATTCTACCTGAGATAACCCGGCAGAGGGGCGGCTAATCGATGACAGGACGTCGTTCGAACCCGCCAGCCAGCCGATTTCAGAACGGTTGCGTTCCCATCCATCACAACCGGTGCGGCAGCGCTTCAACCGACGCGGGCAACACGCTAAGCTAGCGCCACTTTTCACGATTCATCTGCACGGAAGTCTCATGCGCAGTCGTTTGTTCAGCCTTTTGTCCTGCCTGCTTCTGTCGGCCACCGCTGCCCAGTCCGTCCAAGCGGTCGATCTCACCACTCAACGCCAGTATTACGATGAAGCCAAACGCGCGCTGGCCAAGGGCGACGGCGGCCCCTATCGCACCTACGCCGCGGCCCTTGCGGATTACCCGCTCGAGCCATACCTGGCCTACGACGAGCTGACGGCGCGGTTGAACGGCGCGAGCAATGAGGAGGTCGAGAAGTTCTTCGCCGAGCATGGCGACCTGCCCCAGGCCAACTACATGAAGTTGCGCTGGTTGCGGCTTCTGGCGTCACGCGGCGACTGGCAGCCTTTCGTCAAGTACTACGACCCCAAGCTCAATTTCGTCGAACTCGACTGTCTTTATGGCTCGTATCAGCTCGGCCATGGCCAGAAGTCAGAAGGCTACGCAAACGCGGAAAAGACCTGGATGACCGGCAAAACCCTGCCGGCGGCTTGCGACACGTTTTTCACCCAGTGGGCCGTTGAAGGCCAACTGACCGAACAGAAGCGCTGGCAACGCGCCAAGCTCGCCGCCCAGGTGCGCAACTACGCGCTGGCCACGCAATTGGTCAACAGCATGACCACCCTGGCGCCTCAGGGCCGTCTGCTGATCGCCGTGGCGCAAAAGCCCGAGATGGTCAACAACCAGGGGCAGTTCATGCCGGCCGACGAGGCGATGTCCGATGTGGTTGGCCTGGGCCTGCGCCGACTGGCCAAACAGGACCCGCAGCGCGCGATGGAGCTGCTCGACAGCTACGCGCCGGTATTGCATTTTTCCCACGAAGAACAGGTCCAGATCGCCAAGGAAATCGGTCTGACGCTGGCCCGCAGTTACGACGGTCGCGCCCTTGAGGTGATGACCAAATACGACCCGGACCTGCGTGACAATACGGTCACTGAATGGCGCCTGCGCCTGTTACTGCGTCTGGGCCGCTGGAGCGACGCCTACGAGTTGACGCGTCGCCTGCCCCAGGATTTGGCAACCACAAACCGCTGGCGCTACTGGCAGGCACGCTCGCTGGAACTGGCCCAGCCCAACAGCCCGCTGCTGCCGGGGTTGTACAAGACCGTTGCCAAGGAGCGTGACTTCTACGGCTTTCTTGCCGCCGACCGCATCCAGACGCCGTACATGCTCAACAACAAGCCCCTGGTGATGAGCCCGGCGCTGATCGCCAAAGTGCGCAACACGCCGGGCGTGCGCCGTGCGCTGGAGTTTTATGACCGCGGGCAGATCGTCGACGGTCGCCGCGAGTGGTACCACGTCACCCGTCGCTTCAGCCGGGACGAAATGGTCGCCCAGGCCAAGCTTGCGTACGACATGCACTGGTACTTCCCGGCCATCCGCACCATCAGCCAGGCGCAGTACTGGGACGACCTGGATATCCGCTTCCCCATGGCTCACCGCGACACCCTGGTGCGCGAGGCTCAGGTTCGCGGGCTGCACTCCAGCTGGGTCTTTGCGATCACTCGTCAGGAAAGCGCGTTCATGGACGACGCACGGTCCGGCGTCGGCGCCAGCGGCCTGATGCAGCTGATGCCCGCTACAGCCAAAGAGACCGCGCGTAAATTCAGCATCCCGCTGGCATCACCGGCGCAGGTGCTCGACCCGGACAAAAACATCCAGCTTGGTGCCGCCTACCTGAGCCAAGTGCATGCGCAATTCAACGGTAACCGGGTTCTCGCCTCGGCCGCCTACAACGCCGGCCCGGGCCGTGTCCGCCAATGGCTGAGGGGCGCCAACCACCTGGCCTTCGACGTCTGGGTTGAAAGCATCCCGTTCGACGAAACACGTCAATACGTGCAAAACGTGTTGTCATACGCAGTCATCTACGGCCAAAAGCTCAATTCACCGCAGCCGCTGGTGGACTGGCATGAACGGTTTTTTGATGATTTGTGAGGCTGGACAGGCTTTGTGAGAGTGGCTTTAGCCGGGGAAATGCCGGATTGGATGCGATGTATGTCCAGGCCAGTCGGGCCGGTAGGGTCAGATGAACCTGTAGGAGCCGGCTTGCTGGCGAACACGGTTAGCCATTCACCGCAGCGGTGTCTGATCCGCCGCGTTCGCCAGCAAGCCGGCTCCTACAGTAGGTATGCGCAGGTTCTCCACGACCTGCGTCGGCCAGAAACCTGCATAAAAGCTGTGCGACCTTGCGGTCAATATCCACCGCCGCTATCGCTCCGGTAGCCTGAACCCCGCGTCGCTGATGCGAAAAGCGATCTCACGGCCTACATATCTGTAGGAGCCGGCTTGCTGGCGAACACGGTTAGCCATTCAACGCAGCAGCGTCTGATTCACCGCGTTCGCCAGCAAGCCGGCTCCTACAGTAGAGATGTGCCTGTTCAGCATGACCTGCGCAGGTGCGTGCAGGTTCTACATGACGGGTGTTGGCCAGGAGGGCTGCATGACTGATGTGCCAGGCTCGCGTTACTCCAGCACTTCCACCGGCATGCCGACCTCGACCTGCCCAGGCCCATCGCTCACCAGATTCTGCCCGAACCAGATCTCCCCGTTTCTTTCTCGATAGGTTTTGAGCGTGGTCATCGGCTCGCGGTCAGCGCTGCGCTCACCGGTGGCCGGGTCCATCGTGGTCATGATGCACCGCGAGCAGGGCTTCAACACCCGCAGCTCTACGTCGCCGATGCGAATCCGCTTCCAGCCATCCTCGGCGAACGCTTCAGCCCCGGAGACCACCAGGTTGGGACGGAACCTCAGCATCTCCAGAGGGCGCCCGACTTTTTGCGACAAGTCTTCCAGCGACGACTGCCCGATCAACAACAGCGGAAAGCCGTCAGCGAACCCGACACGGTCTTCGACCGTTCCATAACCGGAGGGCAGCCAGCGTGCCCGGGCTTTCGGAACATGCACCAGCCGCGTCGGCTTGCCCACCAACGCACTGACCCAGCGCGCCGCCTCCTCGCCCGCATCGGGCACCCGAAAGCTGTCGCGCCAGATGGTAATGCCGCGCAAGTTAGCTTCTTCATCCGCCGGCACTTGCACGTCCAGACTGCCAAGACCTGGCGCCGACAACGTCACTGCATCGCCCGTCCACAACACCGACAATTGGGCCATCTGCGGCAGCGCGCGCTGGGTGTAGAACCGGCCACTGGCCTCGTCCACCAGCATCCAGCGACGGTCGCCGCTCATGCCCAACTCATCGAAGCCGGCCTGCTGCAGCGGCTCGGCCATGCAGGATTTGAGGGGATACCGATACAGCGCGCTGAGGTGCAACATGTACGCGTCCTTATGCCAGAGCAGAAAGGCGTCACTCTATACGAGGCGTCGGGAAAGCAAGCGGTACAGATGCAAAAAAGCCCCTCCATACAGCAAGGGGCTCAAAAAAAGGATGGCTCAGTTATCGAGCATCAAACGCTCACGAACTACATCGACCAGCTTGTCCGGCTGGAACTTGGACAGGAAATTGTCACAGCCGACCTTCTTGACCATGGACTCGTTGAAGCTGCCGGACAAAGACGTGTGCAGTACGACATACAAACCGCGCAAACGCGCGTCATTACGAATTTCGGTGGTCAGGCGATATCCGTCCATCTCCGGCATTTCAGCATCGGTAAAGACCATCAGCAGCTTGTCGGTCATGACCTCGCCAGTGTCGGCCCAGGCCTTGAGCATGTTCAGGGCCTTCAGACCGTCACGGGCAACGTGCATCTTCACGCCCAACTGACCCAGGGTGTCGCGCAGTTGCGAAAGCGCCACGTTGGAGTCGTCCACCAGCAACACTTCGCGGCCGACGGCACGGGAAAGGACCGGATCGTCCAGCTTGTCACGGGAGACCTTGGCGCTATAAGGCACGATTTCGGCCAGGACTTTTTCGACGTCGATGATTTCGACCAGCTGGTCGTCAACCTTGCTGATCGCGGTCAGGTAATGCTGACGACCGGCACTGGTCGGAGGCGGCAGAATCGCCTCCCAGTTCATGTTCACGATGCGATCGACCCCACCCACCAGGAACGCCTGCACCGAGCGGTTGTACTCGGTGACGATGATCGTGCTCGACGGGCCCGGTACCAGAGGGCGCATGCCGATGGCCTGGGACAGATCGATCACCGGCAGCGTCTGGCCGCGCAGGTTGACCACGCCGCACACGAACGGGTGACGCTGCGGCATGAGCGTCAACTTGGGCAGTTGCAGGACTTCCTGAACCTTGAATACGTTGATTGCGAACAACTGACGGCCAGCCAGGCGGAACATGAGAATTTCCAGGCGGTTCTCACCTACCAGCTGTGTACGTTGGTCTACTGTGTCGAGAATGCCAGCCATCTGTTGCTCCTGGAGCAGGGTTCAAGTAAGTCCGCCTACCCTTTATCGGCAGCGCCATGACAGACCTTAATCGGGAAAATCAAGTGTGCGCCGTAAGTGATGCCACAATAACATCACTGCGCGAACCTGAGTATCCCGTACAGCCCTGCCCGCAGGCGTCGGCCACGGTTTTCGGACGATTGACCGCAACGGGCTGGAGGTGCACAGGGACGCTTCTTCATCGCCCACAGGAAACAATCAGAAACGCCCTACAGACGTGCCTGTAGCTTCAACATTACTTTGTGCCACTCGCTGTCCGCGATCCGATACCGCAACGCTGAGAAAGGGAATATTGCAGATGCGCAATGGCAATGACTGGCTACGGTTGCACGCAGGTTTTTTCAGCGACAGCCACGTGCTCATGTGCCGCGCTGGCGACTGCCTCGATCACCTGGCACTGATCAGCGATGATCGCGACGCAATGGAGGGCCTGCTGACGGCATTGCAGCAACTTGCAGCGCAAGCCTGTACCCACGGCATTCAAACCCTGAGCGCGTTTGCCCGGGAGCTGAGCGGGCTGATCCGCCTCGCCAGCGCTTCAGGGCACTTGCACCCTCTGGTCCGGCACACCCTTGAGCACTGCATGGCGTTGATGGGCTGGCAGCTGGAGCTGATCGACCCGCACACCGGCTTGCTGGCACTGGACGACAGCGAACAGCGTGCTCTACTGGGCGTTTTGGCTTGCCTGTGCGAGTTGGGCAAACGGCAGGAAGGCCGAACCGGTGCACTGGAGCGGCCCGCAGGCGCGGAACGGCGCAGCTTGCCCAACCTGGAGTTCGCCGCCCCCAGTGAAGTGTGAGCGGCTGTCACAGGCTCAGGCGAGTTGCCGGGTCTGGCCCAGCAAGGGTGAGTGAGACGGCAGGTGCACGCGCAGCGCCCCCGGTCGCGCTTCGAAGCGCCTGGCATCGCCACGCAACGGTTCGCCGTCAAGATTGATGGTCAGCCCTTGCGCCGTTTTAAGCTCCACCCATGGCAGCCGTGCCCGGACGAACATGTTGTCCAGACCAAGGCCCCCTTCGAGCAGGCTTCTCAGGGTGCTGACAACCTCCTGAGGCGCTGGCAGAATGCTGATGTCCAGCAGGCCGTCGTCGGCGAGCGCTTCCGGGCACAGCGGATGACCGCCGCCAGCCTGACGTCCGTTGCCAATCCCCAGCGCGAGCAAGTCGCCCTGCCAGTGAAAATCGGGGCCGGTCAGTTCTGCAGAGGCGGCGGTCAGCTCACTGAACCGGGTCAACCCGGTGAACAGATAGGCCGCGCCGCCAAGGATTTTCTTCAGGTCCTCGGAGGTGTTGGCAGTGACCTGACTGCCAAAGCCGCCGGTGGCCATGTTCAGAAACATCTGCTCGCCGACGGCTCCCATGTCCACTGCACGTGCTGGTACGTCCAGCAGATCCAGGGCTCGCTCGGGTTCCAGCGGAACCCCGGCCGAACGGGCAAAGTCGTTGGCGGTGCCCAGCGGCATGATTACCAGGCTGGCGTCGACTTCCGACAGCGCCAGGGCCTCGGCGACGTCGCGCAACGTGCCATCGCCGCCACCGGCGATGATCTGCCGATGGCCTGCGGCCAAGCCTTCTCGCACCAGCCGCTGGGCATCACCGGCTTCCCAGGTGACGCGCACATCGAGTTCCCAGCCGTGAGTGCGCTTGCGCTCTACCGCTGAGCGGACATCGTCGTTGAGCGCCTGCTTGCCATGGAGAATCAGTAATGCCCTGCGCGCTGTCATATCCCTTCCTTCTACGTGTACGAGTTGATGCGTGATGAGTTGACCGCACGCGCTACGAAAAAAGCCCGGCAACCGATAAATCTTTTGGTCGCAGCGCAATGAGCCAATGGACATCGGAGAAACCGGACAAAGCTCAACCGCTTGCCAAGGCATTTCCGCGAATGCTGGCAAAAAGCCTTACAACCCAGAGACTTACCTTCACTGGCTGTTCCATAAGCCGCTATTGGTGGTGACAGATCGCGCCGCTTATCCCCGTTCACACCCGTAAATAAAGGACGAGAGGCGTTAACGAATCGTTACAGACACTTGAAAACCGCAGACGGAAAGTGCTTAATCGACAAATAATTGGCTAATCCAAGCAACCCGCTCAAAAAGGTCATTTTATTGACTTTTAGCGTGTTGCAAAGGCAGCCGTTCAGTCACTGATTCATGGATCGAAGAGGTAGGGAGACCTATGCAGCTGTACCCAAACGCCGTGTATGTGTCTTCTTCAGGGCCGTCTACCGGAGGCGTAAACGCCTTGTGCCTGAGCCGCCCTTTAATCGGGGAGCGTTTTTATTGTGTGAAACGCGCCGCCCGCTTCGATTCAAACTTTCTACAGCGCGCTGTTGCGGCAGTGCTCTTTACCCACGAGGTTTTCTGATGGGCACTCTTATTCCTTGCATTATCGCTGGCGGCGCCGGCACCCGGTTGTGGCCTGTTTCACGTGAAGCCATGCCCAAGTTCTTCATGCGCATGCCGGATGGAAAAAGCCTGCTGCAGAAGACCTTCAACCGTGCCAGCCAACTGGACGGCGTTGAGAGCGTGCTTACCGTCACCAATCGAGAGGTGTATTTCCGCACCGTTGATGACTATCGCTTGCTCAACAAACGCAACCTGCCGCTGGAATTCGTGCTTGAACCCTCTGGCCGCAACACCGCCCCTGCCATCGCTGCGGCCGCGTTGCACGCACAGGCGCGTCATGGCGACGACGCGCAGTTGCTGATTCTCCCAGCCGACCAGCTGATCAACGACGTGGCTGCGTTTGGTGCAGCGGTAAAGAGCGCGAGCAAGCTGGCCGACGAGGGCTGGCTGGTCACGTTCGGGCTCATCCCCTCCCGTGCCGAGACCGGCTTTGGCTACATCGAAAAAGGCCAGGCGCTCAGCAGCGAGGCCTTTCAGGTCGCACGCTTCGTAGAGAAACCCGATGCTGCGACGGCGCAGGACTACGTTGCGGGCGGTCTGCATCTGTGGAACGCCGGCATGTTCTGCATGCGTGTAGACGTGCTGCTGGCCGAAATGGAGATTCACGCCCCGCAGGTGCTTGCGGCTGTCCGTGAATGCCTGGCGCGTTGCAACACCAAGGAGGGTCGCAACGAGTTGCAAATCGAACTGGACAGCGCGACGTTTGCGCTGGCGCCGGACATCTCCATTGATTACGCCCTGATGGAGCATTCGCAGAAGGTCGCGGTGGTGCCGTGCGCGTTGGGATGGAGCGATATCGGTTCGTGGAGCGCGATCCGCGAGCTGTCCTCGGCCGACGAAAACGGGAACCAGTGCAACGGTCAGGTCGTTCTGCATGACGTGACCAATTGTTACATCGACTCGAAGAAGCGGCTGGTCGGGGGCGTGGGTCTGGATAACCTGATCATCATTGACACCCCGGATGCGTTGTTGATTGCTGACGCTGACCGCAGTCAGGAAGTCAAAATCATCGCGCAGGAGCTCAAGCGTCAGCAGCATCCGGCGTATCTGTTGCATAACACGGTGACTCGCCCGTGGGGCACGTACACGGTGCTGGAGGAAGGCAAGCGTTTCAAGATCAAGCGTATCGTGGTCAAGCCGCAGGCGTCGCTGTCGTTGCAGATGCATCATCACCGCAGCGAGCACTGGATCGTGGTCAGTGGTATGGCGCTTGTGACCAATAATGACGATGAGTTCATGCTGGACACTAATGAGTCGACGTTCATCAAGCCTGGGCATACTCATCGTCTGGTCAATCCGGGTGTGATTGATTTGGTGATGATTGAGGTGCAGAGCGGCGAGTATTTGGGTGAGGACGATATCGTGCGGTTCACTGATGTGTATGGGCGGGTGCCGGAGGCGGCTAAGGTTTAGCGGTTTCTGGATCAGGATCAGGATCGGATCAAGATCAAGATCAAGATCAGGGGCGTCGGCCTAACGGCCTCGGGTTTCGCCTTCGGCGAGTTACTTGGAAAAGCACCCCAAGTAACCAAAGGTGCTTGCTCCTGGTTTGGCCCCTCCTTCGTCGGGGTTCCCTCACTTCGGTCTTGCTCCGTGGGCCCGCCGCCATCCGCCATCCATGGCGGGGGGCGGCTCTCGCGGCATCCATGCCGCTCGGCCCACTGCGCAAGACCTGCGTTCAGCCTGCACCCAAGTCGCGATTGGCGGTGTTTGAGCTTTTTGCGTTTGAAGATCGAGATCAAAAGCGGGTTTAGGGCGGATCAAAGGCTTCCCGGCTAAAGCCGGTTTCACTGACTGCATGCGTTGCTTTTGGTGGGACCGGCTTGAGCCGGGAAGCGTTTGCGTCTTTGCGGGAGGTTGGGCTCAGGGTGTCTGCGCGGCTTTGATGTGGTCGATGAAGCGGTTCGTGGCCGGGGCCTTTTCGTGGCGGCGGTGGATCAGCGACAGCGATGAGGTCGGCTGGCAGTCTTCTATGCGGCGGTAGAGCACGTTGGGCAACCGGATGTGGTCGACCACCGATTCGGGCACCACTGCTATGCCCTGGCCGAGGCTGACCAGGGCGATCACTGATACCAGGCTTCCCGGTTGCGGGCCGAGTGTTGGCGCAAAACCGCCATGGGCTGCAACTTCCAGGGTGCCGGAGATTTGCTCGGGCAGAATGAAAGTCTCGTTTTGCACATGCTGCGCGTTGATGACCTTGAGTTTGCCGAGCCAGCAGGTGTCCGGCAGCGCCAGCACAAATCCTTCCGTCAACAGTTCCACGGCGCTCAGGGAGTCGGGCAATTGCATGGGGGAGCGGATGAACCCGACATCCAGCCGGCCTTCTTCTATTCGCCGGGGCAGCGTCGGCATCAGGTGCTCGATGATGCTGAACTCGACGTCCGGGTGGCGCTGGCGGAACTCCCCCACGTGCCGTTGCAGCACCCCGGAAAACACCGCTGAGGCGACATAGCCCAACTCTATCCGGCCGGCCTCGCCGCGTCCGGCGCGCTGGACATTGAACTGCGCGGTTTCAAATTGCCGCACAGCCAGTTCCGCTTCGATCTGCAATGCCCGCCCTGCTTCGGTCAGCCTGACTTCCCGCTGCTCACGCAGAAACAAGCGAGTGCCCAGTGCGTTTTCCAGGTCCTGGATCTGGCGCGTGAGCGTCGGGGGCGCGATGCCCAGCTGCTCGGCGGCGCGGGTGAAATGCCGGTGCCGGGCGACCGCCAGGAAGTAACGGAAGTGACGTATTTCCATGGAGCGTTACCTTTCAGGTAATGAAATAGCGGACGACGGGTAACAGAGCATAGCCCATGCGCGCTTACTCTAGCGCTGGATCAACGACGTGGAGGTGTCTCCACGTTTGCATCGTCAGCCAGCACCCTTAGCCAGCACCTAACGGCCCCGGAGTCCCGAACATGTCTCACGCCAGCCCCCGCAAGACCCTGCTCACGGCCTCCGGCGTGTGCGCGTTGATCGTGCTCGACACCAACATTGTCGCCGTCACGCTGCCAAGCATCGCCCGCGATCTGAACGCCGGGTTCGCCGACATCGAATGGGTGATCAGCGCCTATATGCTGGCGTTCGCCGCGCTGTTGCTGCCGGCCGGCAGCCTGGCCGACCGGTTCGGCCGCAAGCGCATGCTGCTGACGGGGCTGGTGCTGTTCATCCTGGCGTCGCTGGGTTGCGGCGCGGCGCCTGACATTGTTTACCTCGACATCGCCCGGGCGATCAAAGGCGTTGGCGCCGCGCTGCTGCTGACCTCGGCGCTGGCGACCATTGGCCATGTTTTTCACGACGAAGCCGAGCGCGCCAGGGCCTGGGCGCTTTGGGGTGCATGCATGGGCGTGGCGATGACGGCGGCGCCCACCATCGGCGGCTTGATTGCCGACCTGATGGGCTGGCGCTGGATTTTCTACCTGAACCTGCCGGTGGGCGTGGGCTTGCTGGCACTGGTCATGCGCAACATCGACGAGTCGCGCAACGAGCAGTCGGCACGACTTGATCCGTGGGGCAGCCTGTTTTTCAGCGCCAGCCTGCTGAGCCTGATCTGGGGGCTGATCGAGGCCAATCGAATCGGCTGGGGCGCTCCGCTCACCTCTCTGCGCCTGGCTGCAGGCGCACTGTTACTCGCCCTGTTTGTAATCGTGGAGCGCATGCAGCGTCGGCCCATGGTCGACTTTCAGCTGTTCAGATACCCGAGGTTCATCGGCGCTTTGCTGGGCATGTTCGCTTACGCCGGCTGCGCCCAGGTGATGATGACGCTGCTGCCGTTTTATCTGCAGAACGGTCTGGGTTTCAGCGCGATCGACTCGGGACTGGGCATGCTGCCCTTCGCGGTCACCATGCTGTTGTTGCCCCGTCTGGGGCCGACACTGTCCCGGCACTTGTCCCCGGCGGCGATGATGGCCCTGGGCTTGACCCTCGTGGGAGTGGGCAACCTGCTCTGCGCCTGGGCAACCGGCGTTGGGGGTTATCCTGCGTTCGCGGCGGCCATGGCGGTGACCGGTGCCGGCGCCGGACTGCTCAATGGCGATACGCAGAAAAACATCATGGCGTGCGTTCCCCGCGACCGCACGGGCATGGCCTCAGGAATGAGCACGACCATGCGCTTCGGCGCGATCATGCTGGCCATCGGGGTGTATGGCGCGCTGTTGGCCAGCGCTACGCTGGCCAAGTTAAACGACACACTGGCGAGTACCGCGCCCGATCTGCTGAGCCAGGCACAATACATCGCATCGCGCGTCGTGGCCGGAGACATGGCCGCCGCGCTGCAAACACTGCAGCCTGGCGCACGAGCAATGATTCAACCGCTGGCCCGGGAAGCGTTCGTCACTGGCTTCGGCTCGGTGCTCTGGGTTTCCGGCCTTGTCGCGCTGTTCGCGGCGGCGCTGGTCGGCGGGTTGATGCGCAGCCCGATCCCTGTCACGCACTTGAAAACGGCCTGATCACCAGACGGACTTGCAGGGCGCGATCACTGCACGTGTCGCGCTTGCCCATGCCCGGCTCAGCGAGCGGCCAGGGCCCACAGCTGCGCCAGGTCGCGCGCCCGGTCATGCAGCAGCGTGGCCGCGTTGGCGCAGGCAGCCTCCAGCGTCATCGGCCCGCTGGTCACCGCGAACGCCGCACTGATGCCATGCCCATAGAGCTCGGCGTATCCCTCGCCCAACGTGCCGGCCAACACAATGACCGGCACGTTGCTGCGCCGAGCAATCCGGGCGACGCCGAACGGCGTCTTGCCACGCAACGTCTGCGCATCGAAGCGGCCCTCACCGGTGATGACCAGGTCAGCGCCTTCGAGGGCTTCGGCCAGGCCGGTCAGGTCAGCGACCACTTCCACGCCTGGCCGGAACGAGGCATTCAGGTAAGCCTTCGCCGCAAAGCCCATGCCGCCGGCCGCGCCGCTGCCGGGGTATTCGCTTTCGTCTTTGCCCAGCGCCTGCGCAGAGTGACGGGCGAAATGTGCCAAAGCGGCGTCCAGGGCCAGCACCTGCTCGGGGGAAGCGCCCTTCTGCGGACCGAAGATGTGCGAAGCGCCCTGCACGCCACACAATGGGTTGTTGACGTCGGCGGCCACCTCGAACTGCACGCTGCTCAATCGCGGGTCGAGGCCGCTCAGGTCGATGCGCGCCAATTGCTGCAAGGCCAGACCGCCGGCAACGAGTGGTTGATCGTGCTGATCGACAAAACGCGCGCCCAGCGCCGAAAGCATGCCGGTGCCGGCATCGTTGGTCGCGCTGCCGCCTATGGCCAGAATGATCCGTTCGGCGCCAGCGTCCAGCGCGGCGTTGATGAGCTGACCGGTGCCGAACGTGCTGGTCACTGTCGCGTCTCGCTGCTCCAGGCTCAACAACTGCAGGCCGCTCGCCATGGCCATCTCGATGATCCCGGTGCGCGATGCTGCGAGCCAGCCCCATTGCGCCTGAACCGGCTGCCCCAGCGGGCCACTGACTTGCACGCTCATCCATTGCCCGTCACAGGCGGCCAATACCGCTTCGATGGTGCCCTCGCCGCCATCGGCCATCGGACATTCGATCAGCCGGGCGTCCGGCCAGACCTCCCTGAGCCCTCCGGCAATGGCCTGAGCGACGGCCTGGGCGCTGAGGCTGTCCTTGAACGAATCCGGGGCGATGACGACTTTCATGCGATTCTCCTTGGCGATGGCCGATCTGTGTTTTGGACGCGTCTGGCCGACTGGACGGTCGTAATTGACTGCACGGTCGGAACTGACTGGACGGCGAAACCTGCCGTTCACCCGATGGTCGCACTTTCGCCCGACCGCGGCGCCTTACGCTTGCACAACGGAGCGCGCCAACGGTCGGTCATTTGAACAACTGCAGGCGGGTGGTGATCGTCGTAGAGGCCTACCTAGCGGGACACGATCTGCGCGCCAAGGTACAAGCGCAACAGGTCTTCGGTCCGATAAGGGTCGCAGCCGGTCAGTTCGGCAATTTTCTCAAGCCGGTAGCGCAAGCTGTTGCGGTGGATGCCCAGCGCGTCGGCGCACGCCCGGCTCTCGCCGCTGTAGTCGAACCAGGCGCGCAGGGTGTCGAGCAGTTGGGGGTTATCTTCAAGGCGCTGGATGGGCTCAGCGATGCCTTCGGCCAGCCAGTCGTGCCGATTGCGCCAGAACAACAACGCCAGGCGATGGCTGGGCAGGCGAAGCAATTTCAGTGACGGGCAGACATGCCGGGCGTAATCAAGCAGATCACGCGCGGCGGTGCACGCGCTGCGCAAGGAGGCCAAATCCGACGAAGGCTCGACAGTCGCCATGCGCTCCACGGGCCAGCCCTGCTCGGCACATTGCTCCAGCAACAGGGCGTAGTCGCGGTCCTTGCCGACCGCGCGGCACCAGTGGATCAGTCCCGGTTCGCAGGGCAGGCACCAACTGTTGGCGTAACGGGCGCTCAGCCATGCGCAGAGCGAACCGGCGCAGGTCGCCCCTTCGGGCAGTTCGAACACGACCGCCTGGCGCGGCAACTGCGGCTGCAGCCCCAACTGCTCAGCCTCGGCAATCAAGTGCGCATTGCTGTCGCCGAGCAACAGCCGCGAGAGCAGGTCTTCGCCACGCTGCTGCCGCCACTGCCGATCGGCCTGCTGGCGTCGATGCTCCATCAGCATCTCGGCGGTCATCTTTACCAGCTCGGCGTACACCCGCACCTCGTCTGGCTCACCGCTAATGCCGAGCACGCCGATGAGTTTGTCATCCAGCATGAGCGGCAGATTGACCCCGGCACGCACACCGTCGAGCTGGCGTGCCGCGTGTGAATCTATTTCCACGACACGGCGGTTGGCGAGCACCAGTTGCGCACCTTCATGACGCGTGTACAGCCGTTCGGCCTCACCGCTGCCGATGATAATGCCGAGGTAGTCCATGACGTTGACGTTGCACGGCAGGATCGCCATCGCCCGATCGACAATATCCTGAGCAAGGGTGTGATCAAGGGCGAACATTAGAGGCCGCCGTGGAGCAGTGTGAGTTGGAGGTCATACACATCAGGTCTTGTTTTTGGGGTGACTGGAGTCTGCCTGAATCTTGGTGCCGGCGCGATTGGCGACTAGCATGGCCCCTCCGCTATAAGTAATATCCAGCCCAGACTTATGGAAGTCTTATAAGGACGCATGAATAGAATTGCATGGACGAGGAAAGCCGTGAAACAACCCTTGAAGCTCCACACAAAGCATCAAGTACATATCAGAGACGCGGTGAGCAAGTTGGAGTCGATGCCAGACGTCGCTCAGGTCAAATCGCTGATCAGTCACAGTTATGGCTACCGGTTAAGAGTAGGTGACTACCGTGTGCTATTTGACTGGGACGGCGGGGTGAGAATTGTGAGTGTTCAGGAGGTCAGAAAACGCGATGAGCGCACCTACTAACAACATCCAGATAATCAACGGCCCGGATGGCAGGCCTGCGTTTGTCGTCATCCCTTACGAGCAGTACCTCAGCCAACAGGGTACTGGGGATCTGATTCCCCACGAAGTCGTAAGCCGAATTGTAGATGGCGCCACCCCCATCCGCGCGTGGCGTGAATATCTCGAACTTACCCAGGAACAAGTCGCAGGCCGCCTCGGCATCTCACAGCCCGCCTATGCGCAGCAGGAATCAGTGGCCCGCCCGCGCAAGTTGACGCGTGAAAAAATTGCCCAGGCATTCGGCATTCGTCCTGATCAGCTCGATATCTGAGCGGGTGAAGTTCGAATTGGTTTTGCACCGCCTCCCCCTCCTCCTCTGCGCGCTGGCGCTGCAGGCCTGCGCCGCAAGCGATCAGCCGCTGGGCCAGGCAAGCTTTGCCGAGTATCGCCAGCAGACCATCGCGTGGATGAAGGCGAACCGGTCGTTCCAGACCTCGAATCATGCGGCCGAGATCGAGTGGAACGCGCCGCAGGAATGGCGCCCTAAAACACCGCCCACTCGCGGCATTCTTCTGGTTCATGGCTTGGGCGATTCGCCCTGGTCATTCAACGATCTCGGTGCGTCCCTTGCAGCGCAGGGCTTTTTGGTGCGCACGGTGCTGCTGCCCGGGCATGGCAGCAAGCCCGCCGACATGCTGGATGTCACCCTCAAGCAGTGGCAGCGTGTGGTCCGCGAGCAGACTCAAATTCTTGAAAAGGAAGTGCCGACAGTCTATCTGGGCGGATTTTCTACGGGTGCCAATCTGGTAGTGGACTACGCCTACGAGCATCCTGAAATCGCCGGGCTGGTGCTGTTTTCCCCTGCGTTCAAACCGGAAAACACCTACGCCTGGCTCACTCAATACATTGGCTGGTTCCGCCCCTGGCTGGCGAAGCCCGATGATGGCGTCCGCCCGATGCAGACGCCGGTGCGCTACCTCAACGTGCCCACCAATGGCTTCGCCCAGTTCTATCGCAGTGCCTTGCTGGCCCAGAAGCATGTGCATCAGGCGGTCTATGACAAGCCGGTGTTTGTGGCGATCACCGAACACGATTCGGTGCTTGATACGGGCTACGTGCTGGACACTTTCAATGCACGCTTCACCAGCCCGGCCAGTCGGCTGATCTGGTATGGCAATGCCCCGGCAGCTCCCCAGACATCGCCCAGGGTGCTGGTGCGCAACGACTTCTTGCCCGAGTACCGAATCGCGCAGTTCTCCCACATGGGGCTGATGTTTTCCCCTGCCGATCCGTTGTATGGCGTGGACGGCAGCCAGCGAATTTGCTGGAACGGTCAGCAGGCGACCGACATGCAGAAATGCCTGAGTGGCGAGCCGGTGTGGTATTCCGATTGGGGTCACCGCGAACCGGGCAAAATATTTGCCCGGTTGACCTTCAATCCTTATTTCGAATGGCAGTCCAGGGTGATGCTGGAGGTGCTCGGGCATAGATAATCCAGCTTGTAGGCACCGGCTGGCTGATTCGTTGGCGGGCGAATGTTGCCAGTCGACATACCCTACCTGTGATGGTGCAACACCCGACGCCTTCCCGGCTGAAGCCGGTCCCACTATCAGAATGCGTACCCCTTGTGGGACCGGCTTTAGCCGGGAAAGCCATACGCCCCAAAATTGAAAGTGATCTGAACGGCCTCTTCCCGGCTGAAGCCGGACCCACTATCAGAATGCGTTCCCCCTGTGGGACCGGCTTTAGCCGGGAAAGCGTCACATGCCATCACCCACAACGACGCTGATCCGCCCTGCCGCTTCCCGGCCGGAAGGACCCGGGCGGGGTCAGGCACCTCGCCACGTCCAGTAACGCGTCGGTTTGTCACTCGGCGGGCGCAAGCCGTTCTCGGCTGTTGCTCAGGTGTGTCCACATGGCGGCGCGGGCGGCGTCGGGGTCTTGGCGGCGGATGGCGGCGAGGATGGCTTCGTGTTCGAGGTTGGCCAGATACGCATGGTGGGTGAGGCTCGCACCGGCACGCTCACTGGAGGCGATGCGGCTGCGGGGAATGACGGCGTTGCCGAGGTTCTGCAGGATCTCCAGAAAATACGGGTTGCCGGTCGCTTCAGCGATCAGCAGATGAAAGCGGCGGTCGGCCTCGACGCAACTGTCGTCCTTCGCCAGCAGGTCCTGATAATCGTCCAGCGCCAGACGCATTGCCGCCAGTTGCTCATGGGTACGCCGCTGCGCAGCCAGTGCGACTGCCTGGGTTTCCAGGCCCATGCGCAACTCGATGATATGCCGCAGGCTGAACGCGGTTTCGACCTTCAAATGCAGCGCGCTCTGCTCCGCACGCGCCAGCACGTAGGTGCCTTTACCCTGATGCGTCTCTACCAGCCCGGACGCCTGCAACTTGGAAATCGCTTCACGCACCACCGTGCGGCTGACGCCATGCTCTCGAACGATCTCGCTCTCGGACGGCAGCTTCGCGCCAGGCGCAATGGTGCCCATCAGGATGCGCTGACTGAGATCAGTCACCAGATCGGTGGCCAGGCTGTGCTGGCGGCGCTTGGGCGGCAACGGTCCGACGGTATTCATGGGGTTGTCCTATAAGCAGTCGATCGACGACCGAACTCGTGACGGGCTGTCCACTTGTATTTTCTTGACCGGTACTCGATCGCAGACGCCCTGCAGCTAACGCGGTCAGGCCAACAGAACACCGTTGGGAGTCCCGAAAATACAGGATTTCGAGCGCCGCGTTGCACTCATTCAACTTGTCAGACAGGCCAGACTAACCCGATGAAATACCTGCGACAACCCTAACAAATACGGTTGCCAACCCAAGCCCAACTTGTATGATGACTGGCAACAGGGTCACACCTTGTCACACACAAAAGCTTAACCACCCGCATAAAAATAATCAGTGGGAGTTACCAGAGTGAACACATCCTCATCACGGGCGGATGACGCCAACGATTCCGTCCTGCAATCGGCGGTCTCGAAAGTCAAACGACACATCCTGCCGCTGTTCGTCATCATGTTCATCGTCAACTACATCGACCGGGTCAACATCGGGTTCGTGCGTAGCCACATGGAACATGATCTGGGTATTGGTGCGGCGGCCTACGGCTTCGGTGCCGGCCTGTTCTTCATCGCGTATGCGCTGTTCGAAGTGCCCTCCAACATCCTCCTGCAAAAAGTCGGCGCGCGTATCTGGCTGACCCGAATCATGCTGACCTGGGGCTTGGTCGCGGCCGGCATGGCGTTCATCCAGACCGAAACCCACTTTTACATCCTGCGCTTTCTGCTGGGCGTGGCCGAAGCCGGCTTCTTCCCCGGCGTGATCTACTACTTCACCCGCTGGTTGCCTGGCGTTGAACGGGGCAAGGCCATCGCCATCTTCCTCAGCGGCTCGGCATTCGCTTCGCTGATCTCGGGCCCGTTGTCCGGCCTGCTGCTGCAGATCGAAGGCCTGGGCTTTCACGGCTGGCAGTGGATGTACTTCATCGAAGGGATGTTCTCGGTCGCTCTGTGCTTCTTTGTCTGGTTCTGGCTGGACTCCAAACCCCATGACGCCAAGTGGCTGACAGAGGCCGAAAAAGACGCGCTGGTCGGCGCGATCGACGAGGAGCAACGGGCGCGCGAAGCGGCCAACCCGGTGAAACTGTCGATTGGCAAATTGCTCAAGGACCCGCAGATCATCCTGTTCTGCCTGATGTACTTCTTCATCCAGTTGACCATCTATGCCGCCACCTTCTGGCTACCGAGCATCATCAAGAAGATGGGCGACCTGACGGACTTCCAGGTCGGGATGTTCAACTCGATCCCCTGGTTCATCGCCATCGTCTGCATGTACGGCTTCGCCTCGCTGTCGGCCAAGTGGAAGCACCAGCAGGCGTGGGTCGCGGTGGCCTTGTTGATTGCGGCGGCCGGCATGTTCATGTCGACCACGGGCGGGCCAGTGTTTGCCTTCGTCGCCATCTGCTTCGCGGCGATGGGCTTCAAATCGGCATCGTCGCTGTTCTGGCCCATCCCTCAGGGCTATCTGGACGCGCGGATTGCCGCAGGGGTCATCGCGCTGATCAACTCGGTGGGCAACCTGGGCGGCTTCGTCGCACCGACCACCTTCGGCATTCTTGAGCAGCAGACCGGATCGATCCAGGGCGGCCTGTATGGCCTGACTGCCACCTCGATCATCGCCGCGATTCTGGTGTTCACCGTGCGCACCACGCCAAAGCCCGGTGCATTGCCCATAGCGAAGGCCGATGTGACACCCAGTCATACCTAACGCCTGCACCTCTGAACTCGTCAAGACAGCGCGCCCGCCGCGCTCGGTATCACTAAGGATTTAGCCATGAACGCACAGAATTCCGGCAGCACCCCCGTCATCACCGACATGCAGGTTGTCCCGGTCGCTGGCCACGACGACATGCTGCTCAACCTGAGCGGCGCCCACGGCCCGTATTTCACTCGCAATATCGTGATTCTCAAGGACAACGCCGGCCACACCGGGGTGGGCGAGATACCGGGCGGCGAGAAGATCCGCCAGACCCTGGAAGACGCGCGCTCGCTGGTGGTCGGCAGCAGCATTGGCAACTACCAGAAGATTCTCAACGACGTGCGCCGTACCTTCGCCGAACGCGATGCGGGCGGCCGCGGGCTGCAGACCTTCGACCTGCGCATCACCATCCACGCGGTCACCGGTATCGAGGCGGCGGTGCTGGACCTGCTCGGTCAGCACCTTGAAGTGCCGGTGGCGGCGCTGCTTGGTGAAGGCCAGCAGCGTGATGAAGTGAAGATGCTCGGCTACCTGTTTTACGTCGGTGACCAGCACAAAACCAACTTGCCCTACCGCACCGAAGCCGATGCCGACAACGATTGGTTCCGCGTGCGTCACGAAGAAGCCCTGACCCCGGAAGCCGTGGTGCGCCTGGCCGAGGCGGCGTATGCGCAATACGGCTTCGAGGACTTCAAACTCAAGGGCGGCGTGCTCAGCGGCGACGCGGAAATAGAGGCGGTGACTGCGCTGGCCGAGCGCTTCCCGAAAGCGCGCATCACCCTGGACCCCAACGGCGCATGGTCATTGAAGGAAGCCGTACGGCTGTGCCGCGATCAGCACAAGGTGCTGGCTTACGCTGAAGACCCATGCGGCGCTGAAAACGGCTACTCGGGCCGCGAAGTCATGGCGGAGTTCCGCCGTGCCACGGGTTTGCGCACCGCGACCAACATGATCGCCACTGACTGGCGCGAGATGGGCCACGCCATTCAGCTGCAGTCGGTGGACATCCCGCTGGCGGACCCGCATTTCTGGACCATGCAAGGCTCGGTTCGGGTCGCGCAAATGTGCAACGAATGGGGCCTGACCTGGGGCTCGCATTCCAACAACCATTTCGACATCTCGCTGGCCATGTTCACCCACGCCGCTGCCGCCGCGCCGGGCAACATCACCGCCATCGACACCCACTGGATCTGGCAGGACGGCCAGCGCCTGACCAAGGCGCCGCTGCAGATCATTGGGGGCAATGTGCAGGTGCCGAAGAAGCCGGGGCTGGGTGTGGAGATCGACATGGACCAAGTCGCCAAGGCCCACGAGCTCTATAAAGGCATGGGCCTGGGCGCGCGGGACGACAGCGTCGCGATGCAATTTTTGGTGCCCAACTGGGCGTTCAACAACAAGCAGCCTTGCCTGGTCCGCTGATTCCCTCAAGCCGACCTGTTCATGCTGAGCGTCCGGGCCTGACCCTTGGACGCTTGCTTGAGCAGGCCCACGTACACTGCCAAATGGCGACCGGCGCGTAACCCCTTGCGCGCCGTTTTTCTTCATCTTCCCCTGTAGCGGCCGCGTGCTACTGTTCGCGCATCTCACTGCCGTGACGTCCTCCATGCCCCGCCTGACCAAGACTCACCCTCGCCTGACCATTGCCACTGCCCTGGGCTTCGCCGCGGGTATCGCCAGCGCGGTCGTTGCGCCCGACATTTCGGTGATCAGCAAATGCCTGATTGGCTGGAACGTCGCCGGCTGGCTATACATGGCGATGATCATGCGGCGCACCTTCAAATCCAGCGCCGAAGACGTGCGCCGGGTCGCGGAAATCGAGGACGAAAATGCCGGCCTGGTGCTGTTCGTCGTGTGCGTGGCAGCGATTGCCAGCCTGGCGGCAATCATTCTTGAGCTGGCCGGCATTCAGGACATGAAGGACAGTGACAAGGCGCTGCATTACGCCTTCACCGGGTTCACCATCGTCGGCTCATGGCTGCTGATCGGCGTGGTGTTCAGCCTGCATTACGCGCGGGTCTTCTACACCTGGAGCGGGGAGAAGCCGGCGTTGCGCTTCGCTGATGGCGAGGAGAACCCCGACTACTGGGACTTTCTGTATTTCTCGTTCACCCTGAGCGTCGCCGTGCAAACGTCGGACGTCGGTGTGGGCACGCGCGGCCTGCGCAAGGTGGTGCTGGCGCAGTCGTTGATCGGGTTTGTGTTCAACACCTCCATTCTGGGTTTCTCGATCAACATCGCGGCGGGGCTGTTTAATTGATGCCATTGGCGGACCTGTAGGAGCCGGCTTGCTGGCGAACCCATTGAGTCATCGGACATTTCCGCCCCTGGCCCGACGCATTCGCCAGCAAGCCGGCTCCTACAGATCGAGTTGAATCGGTCGACTCGGTTTCGGGGTTCCAGAGTGAACCGCTCAGGCGTACTGTGAGCGCCACAAAATCCAACATCGCTGCTGAACGAGGCCTCGCTTAATGACTCAGAATTCCGGGCTGAACATCGCCGTACTCGACGACTGGCAATCGGTCGCTGAAAACGTTGTGGACTGGGGGGTCTTGAAGCCCATCGGCAAGGTAAGCTTTTTGCACGACTACCCGGCCGACACGGCGTCCATGGTCGCCCGCCTTAAAGACTTCCAGATCATCTGCGTGATGCGCGAACGCACCCTTTTTGACGACGCCCTGCTGAGCCAATTGCCCAACCTGAAACTGCTGGTCACCGGCGGCATGCGCAACGCTGCGCTGGACCTTAAAGCCGCTGCTCGCCTGGGCATTACGGTGGTTGGCACCGACAGCTATAAATATGCGGCGCCGGAGCTGAACTGGGCGCTGATCATGGCGGTCACGCGCAATCTGGTGGACGAAGCCAACTCCCTGCGCGCCGGCAACTGGCAGATCGGCATCGGCAGTGACCTGTACGGCAAGACCCTGGGCATCGTCGGGCTGGGCAGCATCGGCCAGAAAATCGCTCGCTACGGCAAAGCCTTCGACATGAAGGTAATCGCCTGGAGCGAAAACCTCACCCCTGAACGCGCGGCCGAGCATGGCGTGACCTGTGTGAGCAAGCAGGCGCTGTTCGAGCAGGCAGACGTGGTCTCGGTGAACCTGGTGCTCAGCGAGCGCAGCCGTGGCCTGGTCGACGCCGATTCGCTGAACCGGATGAAGCCAACGGCGTATCTGGTGAATACCGCGCGCGGCCCGATTGTCGACGAGGACGCGCTGATCGACGTGCTCAGAAACAGGAAAATTGCCGGGGCTGCCCTGGATGTCTACAGCGTCGAACCACTGCCTGCCGACCATCCGTTCCGCACGCTGCCGAACGTGCTGGCCACGCCCCATGTGGGTTATGTCACCGAGAACAACTATCGGATGTTCTTCAGCCAGATGATCGAAGACATCCAGGCCTGGCACGCCGGCGCAGCGATTCGTGTGTTTGCCTGACGCCGCCCCCTCCATTGCATGCAGGATTCGATGATGACCCCGCCACTTTCCCGACTGCCCGACGACCCACGTGTCGCCTTGCTGGTAATCGACATGCAATACGACTTCATGCCCGGTGGTGCGCTCGCCGTGGCCGAGGGCGATGCGCTGGTGCCGATCATCAACCGGCTCGGGGCGCAGTTTCGCAATGTGGTGCTGGCGCAGGACTGGCATCCCTGTGGCCATGTGTCCTTTGCTTCCAGCCACGCCGGCCGCGCGCCGTTCGACAACATCACGCTGCCTTACGGCACGCAGACCCTGTGGCCTGATCACTGCGTGCAAGGCAGTCACGGGGCGCAGTTGCATGCCGGCCTGGACATTCCTCATGCGCAACTCACCCTGCGCAAAGGCTGCAATGCCAGCATCGACAGCTATTCGGCGTTTGTCGAAGCCGACCGCGCCACGCGTACCGGTCTGGCGGGGTATCTGAGCGAGCGCGGCATCGACAGCGTCTACGTGGTTGGACTGGCCCTGGATTTCTGCGTGGCATGGACTGCGCTGGATGCGCGTTCTGCAGGGTTCAACACCTGGGTGATTGCCGACGCGTGCAAGGCCATCGACCTGAATGGCTCGCTGGACCAGGCCTGGAAGGACATGGCGCTGGCGGGGGTCACCCGGATCGACAGCGCAGCTCTGACCAGCTAAACACCCAGTGTCCACGGGTCGGCATCGCCGATCTGCCTGACTCACCGCACATTATTGTAGGAGCGCGGTTGCTCGCGAACGAGGAGGGTCAGCCGAACAGGTGCGACTGACCCACCGCAATTCGCGGGCAAGCGCGCTCCTACAACGGGTCGCGATCAACATCAGGGTCTATGCACGATGTGCGCACCTTCGATAAGCGCTTCAATCCTGCCCCAGCGCAAAGCGCTTCAATCCCTCCCCTTCCATCCGGTAGCGGACCCACTCGTCCTGTGGCGCGGCGCCGATTGACTGGTAGAAATCGATCGCCGGCTGGTTCCAGTCCAGCACGCTCCATTCAAACCGGCCGCAGCCGCCGTCGTGGGCAATCTTCGCCAGGTGGCGCAACAACCGTTTGCCGGCGCCGACACCCCGGTGGGCGGCCGACACGAACAGGTCCTCCAGATAAAGACCTTTACGGCCCTGCCATGTGCTGTAGCTGAGGAAGTACACCGCGAACCCGATAGGCTGCCCGTCCTGCAAGCAGATCAACGCCTTGGCCGGCGAAGGTTCGTCAAACAGGCTGCGTTCGATGTCGGCAACGCTGGCCTTCACTTCGTGTTCGGCTTTTTCGTAGATCGCAAGCTCGGTGATGAATTCCAGGATGACGGCAGCGTCGGCTCGGGTTGCGTCGCGGATATGAAGGGTCACAGAGGGTCTCCAGGGTCAGTGAAAAGGCAGTCGCCGCTGGCGAACGACGGGTAACGGATTGTGTCTGAAGCATCAGCGCCGCGCAGCAAGCTTGTGCAAGTGAACCGCCGCCTCCCATCGACCGCACGCCTCCGCCTCTCCACAGGATCACCATGGAACACGAACCAGACGGCAAGACCCCCGGCCTGACGCCGGAAGAAGAACGCGAAATCGACGAAAACCAGCCACCCCGTGCAGCCGTCCTCCATGAAACGATCCGCATGCAGGGCGATCAGGAACTGGAGCGCAACGTGGCAGCGCTGTTCTGGTCGGCCCTCGCGGCGGGCCTCACCATGGGGCTGTCATTGATGGCCATGGGTCTGTTGAATTCACGCCTGCCCGACGGCGACGGTTTTAAGGTCATCGCCAGCCTGGGCTACAGCGCAGGTTTCCTGGCGGTCATTCTGGCGCGTCAGCAGCTGTTCACTGAAAACACCCTGACGGCCGTGCTGCCGGTCATGAGCAAACCCACCCTCAACAACTTCGCCCGTCTGTTCCGGCTGTGGGGCGTGGTGCTGGTGGGTAACCTGTGCGGCACGCTGCTGGTGGCGTACGTCATGCTGCACTTGCCAATCTTCGATACCAAAACCGACCAGGCCTTCCTCGAAATCGGCCGCAAGGTGATGGAGAACGACAGCGGTCAGATGTTCGCCAAGGGCATCATTTCCGGCTGGATGATCGCCACCATGGTGTGGATGATCCCGTCGATGGAAACCGCCAAGATCGGCATCATCGTGATGATCACGTACTTGATGGCGCTGGGTGACTTCACCCACATCGTCGTGGGCTCGGCGGAAGTGTCGTACCTGGTGTTCGCCGGTGAACTGCCGTGGAAAGACTTCTGGCTGGTGTTCGCAGGCCCGACCCTGGCCGGCAACATTATCGGCGGCAGCTTTATCTTCGCGTTGATCAGCCACGCGCAGATCCGAAGCGAGGGCGACACGCCGGACAAGAAAGGCTCGAAAAAAGCGCTGAAGAAGGATCAGCGTGAAGACGCACCGACCAAGGCTGAAACTGAACGCAAAGGCGCTTGAGGCCCGGGCGGGTGGCTGAGTGTCAGCCTGGCACTTATCCTGTAGGAGTGAGCTTGCTCGCGAAGGCGTCGGACCTGTTGGTGAATGATTGCCTGACAGGACGCATTCGCGAGCAAGCTCACTCCCACAGGTTGACAGCGCGGCGTGCTCCTCCTTCGGCGCGCCCGCTAGCATCAAACATGGCCTCATGCCCTTCTTAAATTATTTTTAAGAAAAACCGACAGCGTTTAGAGGCAAACTGCAGCCTTCTGTCCCTCACATGGCCCTGACTTCCCATGACGCGAATTCTGACAATCGAAGACGATGCCGTCACGGCGAAGGAAATCGTTGCCGAGCTGAGCAGCCACGGGCTGCAAGTGGATTGGGTCGACAACGGTCGCGAGGGCCTGGTGCGTGCCGTGAGCGGCGATTACGACCTGATTACCCTTGATCGCATGCTCCCGGAAGTCGACGGCCTGGCCATTGTCACCACCATGCGCGCCCTGGGTATCGCTACGCCCATCCTGATGATCAGCGCCTTGTCCGATGTCGACGAACGCGTGCGCGGGCTGCGGGCCGGCGGCGACGACTACCTGTCCAAACCCTTCGCCTCCGATGAGATGGCGGCCAGGGTAGAAGTATTGCTGCGCCGCAGCAATGCGGGGACTCAGGCCGAGACCATGCTCAAGGTCGCCGACCTTGAGCTCAACCTTATCACCCGCGAAGCAAGCCGCGCCGGCCAGCCGCTGAACCTGCTGCCAACCGAATACAAGCTGCTTGAGTTTTTGATGCGCAACAGCGGCCAGATCATCACCCGCATGATGATTTTCGAAGAAGTCTGGGGTTATCACTTCGACCCCGGCACCAACCTGATTGACGTCCACATCGGGCGCTTGCGCAAGAAAATCGATCCCCCTACCCTGACGCCGCTGATACGTACCGTTCGAGGCTCAGGTTATGTCATTGCCGAACCCGTCTAAGGGCTGGCGCTCCTCCAGCAGCCGGCTGCTGGCGCTGTACAGTTTCTTGTTCGTTGCCTGGAGCAGCATCCTGATGGGGGTGCTGTATTGGGAAGTCACCAGCTACCTCAACACCCTCGCCCGCCACTCGCTGATGCAGCGCCAACAGCTGTTCTCCCGCTTTGAGGGCGCGCAACTGGACGATGCGCTCAAAACCAGCGACAAGTTCGACATCCGCTCGGTCGACGCCTACGGCCTGTTCGACAAAGACCTGCAGCCAATCAGCGGCCCGATCCAAAGTATTCCTCAGGGCCTCAAGCTGACCGGAGCGATCCAGGAGCTCGAGACATGCATCGATTCCGACGACCCTGATCTGCCAAGCTCCGGCTGCGATGCCGTGGCCATTCACACGATGGATGATCGCTGGCTGGTGTTGGTGCGCGACAACGGCTCGCTGTTTGCAGTGACGACGCTGATCCTGCGCGCGCTGCTGTGGGGCATATCGTTGACGATCATTCCCGGCATCGCCGGATGGCACCTGCTGGGGCGGCGGCCCCTGCGGCGTATCCGGGCGATTCAGGTGAGCGCCGAGGCGATTGTCACCGGCGACCTGGCCAAGCGCCTGCCGGTGTCGGACCGTCGCGACGAACTGGACATGCTCGCCGACATCGTCAACGCCATGCTCGACCGCATAGAGCGGCTCATGAACGAGGTAAAAGGCGTCTGCGACAACATCGCCCATGATCTGCGTACGCCACTCACCCGTCTGCGCGCGCAGCTTTACCGGATTCAACAGCAGTCGCCGGAAGACTCGCCACTGGGCGAGCAAATGGCCCTGGTGATCGCCGATGCCGACACATTGATGGCGCGGTTCCGGGGCCTGCTGAGGATCTCCGAGCTTGAGGATCATCAGCGCCGATCGGCATTCGGGCAGCTTGACCCCAGGCCGCTCCTACAGGAGCTGCACGATTTTTACCTGCCACTGGCCGAGGAAGGCCGCGTCTCCCTGCAACTCAGAGTGGCCGAAACGCTGCCCCCGCTGGTGGGCGATCGGGCGCTGTTGTTCGAGGCGCTGTCCAACCTGCTGAGCAACTCGATCAAATTTACCCCGCCGGGCGGGCAGGTTTTGCTCATCGCTCGCGCCGAAGGCGACACCACGTTCATCGAAGTACAGGACACCGGCCCCGGCATCCCGGACGCCGAGCGCGAGGCGGTGTTCAAACGTTTCTACCGCAGTGAAAACGGTAATCAGCAGAGCGGCTTCGGCCTGGGCCTGTCCATCGTCGCCGCGATCGTCAGCCTGCACGGCTTCAAACTGCGCATCGGGAGCAGCCCGTCGGGCGGCGCGAGTCTGGTGCTGGAGTGTCGACGGGTGTTGGCGCTGGCTTGAATGCTTGCGGCTTGGGCCGCTGAGACGACAAAGCCGCCTCAAGGGCAGCTTCGTTTATTGGGGGGTGTTACATTTTCCGGGCTTGCTCGATGATCTTTTCCTGCCGCGCCCAGGCTTTCTCCATGACCTCCAGGTAAACCCGTTCCTTCTCCTCGAAGGTGGCGTTGCGGACAAAGTCGGAAAACGGCGTCGACTTCACTGTTTTAAGTTTTTGTGGAGCGGCCATCATTCGTACCTCATGCAGTTAAGCCTGCGCTCAAGCGAAGCCCGATCATAGGTTTCGGGTATGTGGGTGTCAATTTGCTGGATGTTCTGGAGGTAAGCCTTCGTAGAACCGTCATGATTCTTGATGAAAATATCCACGGTTACGGTATGCCCGAACTCGTATTTCAAACGATTGACCACTTCTCGAGCTGCGAAATACTGATCCAGGAATCCTCGCAACGGGATATTCCGGCCCTCAATTCGCTCTCGCGCCTGGACGAACTCCCAAGCTCTTTCCGGATTTTGATAAACATAAAGCACTAGCACGAACCGACCCCGTTTCAGCGAGCGCCGAATGTTGAGCGAGACCGTGTCAAAGTTTGACGCTGTCCCGTCCAGCAGAAAAGATTGCTGCAACCGCAGTGCCTTATCAAGAACGGCGGACACCAAAACAGACACTGCCCTTTGAAACAGTGATGAATTGCTGCCGGTATAACCGGGTAATTCCGTGCGGTAGGTATCAGGGTCAATGCGCAGCACAGAGCCGCCGAATCGCGAGAGGAACTCCAATGACGCTTCGGTCTTCCCGGCCCCAGGCGATCCCGCCATAAATACTGAAACTGGCGCATCCTCTGAAAGGTATACCGAAGGATCCGTTAGCCTCTTGGCAATTACCTTCCTGTTGGCCTTGGCAAACACAACAGCTTCATCCGAGATCCGTCTTTCATTCGTATCCATTGTCACACCCGTCGTTTCAGGAACTCACAACAATCCAGCGCCGTGCAGTATTCGCAAGCAGCTGAATGGCGCCTATCCGACGTCACAAAATGAAACAGATGCGCGGCTGAGCATTACCGACTCGGCATCAGCGGGGGGCGGGATCCGGGCAAATACACGTCAGCCGCAACGCCACGCATTTGTAGGAGCCGGCTTGCTGGCCAGACGGCTCTATCAGTCGGCACTTGCGGTTCTGACCCATCGCGCTCGCCAGCAAGCCGGCTCCTACACTTGAGCTCGGCAGCATCCATCATCAGCGCACAAAACAACGCCTCCATTTCGCAGGCGTTGGTTATGGCGTGCTGAACGCCGGGAAACCCTGACCTCAAGCCAGACCGAAGCGGTCCAGGTCTGGCATGTCCAAACCTGTAGGAGCCGGCTTGCTGGCGAACCGGCTTCGTTAGTCGGCACTTGCGGCGCTGACGCACCGCGTTCGCCAGCAAGCCGGCTCCTACAGTTGATCTCGGCAGCATCCATCATCAGCGAACAAAACAACGCCTCCGTTGCGGAGGCGTTAGTTATCACGCGCTGAACCCCGCCTCCGTTTAGGAGGCCTCGGCTATGAAGCCCTCAACCGCGGATAAACCTGATATCAAGCCAGGTCGAAGCGGTCCAGGTTCATCACTTTCGTCCAGGCGGCCACGAAATCCTCGACGAACTTTTGCTGCCCGTCCGCACTGGCGTACACCTCGGACACCGCGCGCAGTTGCGCGTGTGAGCTGAACACCAGATCGACCCGGGTGCCGGTCCATTTGACTTCGCCGGTGCTGCGGTCGCGAGCTTCGAACAGTTGATCGCCACCCGAAACGCCCTTCCACTCGACGCCCATGTCCAGCAGGTTCTTGAAGAAGTCGTTGCTCAGCGCACCCGGTGTGTCGGTCAGCACCCCATGACGGCTGTGCCCGGCGTTGATGTCCAGAACCCGCAGGCCGCCCAACAGCACGGTCATCTGCGGCGCCGTCAGGGTCAGCAATTGCGCCTTGTCGACCAGCAGCTTCTCGGCCGAAACCCGATAGCGACCCTTGAGGTAGTTGCGGAAGCCATCGGCGATGGGCTCAAGGAAGCTGAATGACTCGACGTCCGTCTGCTCCTGCGAAGCGTCCATGCGTCCCGGGGTAAACGGCACGCTGACGGTGTGGCCAGCGTTTTTCGCGGCCTGTTCGACACCCGCGCTGCCGCCAAGCACGATCAGGTCAGCCAGTGAAATCTGCTTGCCCCCTGACTGTGCGGTATTGAACTCGCTGCGAATACGCTCCAGTGCTTCCAGCACAATGGCCAGATTCGCCGGCTGGTTGACCGCCCAGTCCTTCTGCGGGGCCAGACGCAGACGACCGCCATTGGCGCCGCCGCGCTTGTCGGAACCGCGGAAGGTCGAAGCGGCTGCCCAGGCCGTGGAGACCAGTTGCGACTCCGACAAACCGCAAGCAAGAATTTTTTCCTTCAGCGCCGCCACGTCACTGGCATCCACCAGCGGGTGATTGACCTCAGGAATCGGGTCTTGCCAGAGCAGCTCTTCGGCAGGCATTTCCGGGCCGAGGTAACGGGCCAGCGGTCCCATGTCACGGTGAGTCAACTTGAACCAGGCGCGCGCGAATGCATCCGCCAGCTGATCCGGGTTTTCCAGGAAGCGTCGGGATATCTGCTCATAAGCCGGATCCACGCGCAGCGCCAGGTCGGACGTCAGCATGCGCGGCTCCTGACGCTTGGCCGGGTCGTGGGCATGGGGAATCTTGCCTGCACCGGCGCCATTTTTAGGTCTCCACTGATGTGCCCCGGCCGGACTCTTGGTCAGCTCCCACTCGAAGCCAAACAGGTTTTCCAGGTACTCGTTGCTCCAGCGGGTCGGCGTCGAGGTCCAGGTCACTTCCAGGCCGCTGGTGATGGTATCGCCGCCCTTGCCGGAGCCGTAGCTGCTGCGCCAGCCAAGGCCTTGCTCCTCCAGACCGGCCGCTTCCGGTTCCGCACCGACGTTGTCGGCAGGCCCTGCACCGTGGGTCTTGCCGAATGCGTGACCGCCGGCAATCAGGGCGACGGTTTCCTCATCGTTCATGGCCATGCGGCCAAACGTTTCGCGAATGTCCCGCGCCGATGCGGCCGGATCCGGTACACCTTCCGGGCCTTCGGGATTGACGTAAATCAGGCCCATCTGCACGGCGGCGAGGGGGTTTTCGAGGTTGCGCTCGCCGTTGGCGGTACGGGTCTGCTCTTCGCTGTGATGCTCGGGTTCGGCGACCAGCGTGCCCTCACCGGGCTGCTGCATGTCTTTGTGCGCGCCGTAGCGATCCTCACCGCCAAGCCAGGTGGTTTCGGCGCCCCAGTACACGTCCTCGTCCGGCTCCCAGACATCGGCACGGCCGCCCGAGAAGCCAAAGGTTTTGAAGCCCATGGATTCCAGCGCCACGTTGCCCGTGAGCACGATCAGGTCGGCCCAGGAGATCTGGCTGCCGTATTTCTGTTTGACCGGCCAGATCAGTCGCCGGGCCTTGTCCAGGTTGACGTTGTCCGGCCAGCTGTTGAGCGGCGCGAATCGCTGCTGCCCTGCCCCTGCACCGCCGCGACCGTCGCCGGTGCGGTAGGTGCCGGCGCTGTGCCAGGCCATGCGCACGAACAGCGGGCCATAGTGCCCGAAGTCGGCTGGCCACCAGTCCTGGGACTGCGTCATCACTTCCAGCAGGTCGCGTTTTACGGCTTCGTAGTCCAGGCTTTTGAAGGCGCTGGGGTAATCAAATGCCTCGCCCATCGGGTCAGTCAGCGGCGAGTGCTGATGCAGAATCTTGAGATTCAGCTGGTTCGGCCACCAATCACGGTTGGTCGTGCCGCCCCCGGCTGCGTGGTTGAACGGGCATTTCGATTCGGTCGACATGGTCTACTCACCTTCTTTTTTATTTGGCCGTAAGCGAAACGGCCCGGACTAGCACCCGCACAAGACTAGCCGACTCGGGCCAGCCGTCTAATAGGCAAATGCTTGGGGCACGATAGAGCGCTTCTGTCAGGGGAGTATTTAACGCCGGTGCTTGTATTTTGCGGCGCTTGAGCCTAACTCTAAATGCAGAGTCGGCCTCGATTGCCTTCTCGACCACCGTGGCAATCTCCAGGAGATTCAGGCATGGCCACCACCGCTTCACTGGCTCCGCTGTTCCGGCAATCAGTGGGCTTCGATCGCTTCAATGACTTCTTCGAATCTGCGCTGCACAGCGAGATAAACGCCAGCGGCCCGCCTCACAACGTCGAGCGCTATGGCAACGATCATTACCGGATCGTGATCGCCACGGCAGGCCTGGCCGCCGCCGACCTGGACCTGACACTTGAAAGAGACGTGCTGACGGTGTGCGGCGGCGAGGCGCACACCGACGGTGGCGTGACCTACCTGCATCAGGGCATTGCGCACGGGCCTTTCAGACTGGTGTTCCATCTGGCTGACCACATCGAGGTGCAAGGCGCGACCTTCAAAAACGGTTTGCTGATGATTTTCCTGCTGCGTGTGGAGCCGCAGGGGGCGAAGGCCCGACGCATCAACATTCAAAGCCCAGGCGACGCGCCTGACCGGCCCTCCATCAGCCGCCCATGAGCCGGGCTGTTCAGGCTGACGTTGCCCGGACCGGCTTTCGGCAGTTCCAGCGGTGTCAGGCCTCGACCGGGGCAAAATCAAACAGCACCTGCGGCGCGCCGATAAGTAATGAGCGCATGAGTTGTGGCGAGCACTCCAGTGCGCGCAACTGCTCGACTACGGAGGCGTAACTGATCTGTTCTTCATGCTGTGTGTGCGGCCAGTCGCTGCCCCAGACCAGACGCTGCTGGCCAAAGGTATCCAGCAACAACGGCAGCGCGGCGCGGGCGAAATCGAGGTTTTCCTGCGCGCTGCCTCCCAGACGATAAACGCCGGAGACTTTCATCCACAGTTGACCGCTGCGGCCCAGCTCCAGCATCTCGCGAAAGCCCGGCTGATCGAGGCCGAAGCGAGCATCCGGTCGGCCAAAATGGTCGATGACGATCCTGACGCCGAACGGCATCAATCCCGACAGCAGCGCCGGCATGTCGGCGAGATGGCGATGGACTTCGACGTGCCAGTCCAGCGCGGCAAGGTGCGCGAAAAACCCCTGCCAGTGCGGCTCGGCAAAATCCGGCAGCGCCTTGCCCATCAGGTTCAACCGCACACCGACAACGCCCAGCTGGTCCATCTCCTCCAGCGCGGCGCGGCTGATGTCGGGCTCGACCACCACCACCCCGCGTAACTGCCCCGGCGCCTGCCGCAGCGCATCGAGCAGATAGCGATTGTCGGTGCCGAGAAAGCTTGGCTGCACGAGTACGCCATGGCTCAGACCGTGCTGCTGAAGTTGTTCCAGGTACATCGCCAGCGTGGCGTCGTAACCCGGTGTGTAGCGTCGCGCCGATGTCAGGTCCAGCTCCCTGCTGAATACGTGTGCATGGCCGTCAATGCCAAGAATGGGCGCGAGGGGCGTGGAAAAAATGTCGGACATTGATCTCATCTGTCTGAAGATGCGCGGCGCACAGGGCGTCGCGCGGGCGGGAAGAATCAGGCGCGGGCCGTTTCGCTGCGCGGGTCTGCCGCAGGAATGGAAGAAGCGCTGCCCTCCAGGCTGCGGCCGCGGGTTTCCGGCAGGCACAGGGCGGCGATCACGGCCACGCCGTAGGCGATCCCGGCATCGATGCCGATGGCCGAGCCCAGCGACATCGATTCGCTCATGTGGCCCACCAGAAACGGAAACACCGAAGACAGCACCCGGCCGAAGTTGTAGCAAAAGCCCACCCCTGCGCCACGCACGTCGGCGGGGTAAAGCTCATTGAACAGCGCACCGAGGCTGGCCGGAATGCCCGCCGCAAAGAACCCCAGCGGGAAGCCGAGGAACAGCATTTGCGTATTGGTCAGCGGCAGGAACACGTAGCACTGCACGGTCACCACGCAGCACAGGGCAAACAGCACGATGTTCAGACGTCGGCCGATGCGGTCAATCAAAAAGCCGCTGGCCACGCAGCCGCACCAGAACGCGACGATGATCACCGCCAGGTAGCCGCCGGAGTTGAGCACTGACAGGTTGCGCTCGGTTTTAAGGAATGTCGGCAGCCAGGTCATGACGGCATGATAACCGCCGTGAGCACCGAGCCCCAGCAAACCGCCGAGCAGCGTCACGCGGATCAGCTCCGGGCGGAAGATACCGGCCAGAGACTTGAAGAAACTCTGCGGGATGGCGTTTTCTTTTTGCAGGCGCTGGAAGCTGTCCGGCTCCTCGACATTGCGGCGCACCCAGATAATCAGCAGCGACGGCAGCAGGCCGACCAGAAACATCACCCGCCAGGCAATGTCTTGAGGCACGAACGAATAGATCAGGGTGAACACACCCACCGCCAGCCCCCAGCCCACCGCCCACGCGCTTTGCAAGGTGCCCATGACCTTGCCGCGGTATTTGGGATTGATGGTTTCGGCCATCAGCACCGCCCCTGCGGCCCACTCCCCGCCAATGCCGAAACCCTGCAACGCCTTGACGATCAACAGCGAGCTGAAGCCGGTCACGAACGCCGAAAGGAAGGTGAAAAACGAGAACCACAGGATCATCCACTGCAGCGTGCGCACCCGGCCGTAGCGGTCCGACAGCGTGCCGCCGACCCAGCCGCCCAGGGCCGAAGTGACCAGCGTCACGCCACTGATCAGCCCGGCGTCGCCTTTGCTCAAGGCGAACGCGGCGATAAGCGCCGGAATGGCCAGGCCGAACATCTGCACTTCGAGGGCGTCGAGCGACCACCCGCCGAAGCAGGCCCAGAACGTCTTGCGTTCACGCGGAGTGACTTGGCGATACCAATTGAACATGCTTTTTGTCCTTATGAGTGTGAAGCGGCAGGGGTGCAGAGCCCGTTCTTGATGACGGGCTTGAGCGCTGATGTCGGTGAGCAGGGTCCGCTGCTCAGCGGATGTCCACGCTGTAACGGAAGTGGCTGGCATGCCCACGCGAGCGGCGCCATTCCAGCGGTTGCCCGGCGTAATTGCGCGCCAGGCGCTCAATCACCACCACAGGGCTGTTGACCGGCACCTGCAGCAAACGAGCGTGTACCTCGCTGATGGCTTCGGCGGTCAGGGTTTCTTCGGCGTAGGCCACTACCTGCCCGCAGAGCTCTTCGTAAATCGGATAGAGCAGCGGGCCCTGGCGGCTCAGGTCGACTTCCAGCAGCGTCTGAAACTGCACTTGCGGCAGCCAGATTTCTTCGGCAAGCACCGGCTGAGCGTCGAGCAGACGCACTCGGATCAGGCGAATGACCGACGCCTCCAGCGGCAGGCCCAGGGCATGGGAAACCGCAGACGGCGCGCTGACCGCTTCGATGGAGAGGATGCGGCTCTCTGGCACCTGACGCTCGCCGGAGACGCTTTGAAAACGGAAAAACCGGAACAGCGAAGACTGAAACTGCGGCCGCCTGATGAAGGTGCCCCGGCCCTGTTGGCGCTCCAAAATGTTTTCACTGACCAGCATGTCCACGGCTTTGCGCACCGTGCCGGTCGACAGGCAATACTCGCTCGACAGCGCCGCTTCGGTAGGAATGGCTTCGCCCGGCCGCCATCGATTGTTGGCGATCTGTTCGGCGAGTTGGTCACGCAGACGTTGATAGAGCGGCAGGCGGACATCACTGGAGAGTCGGTTCATGGAGGCGCTTCGCTGTTGTAGTTATGTAGTCATCTATATGAATCTGCGCCGAGTATTGTCCCGTTACAAAAAACCGTCAAGGGAGTGCGCCTGGATCTGCGGACGAATGGCGAATGGCGAATGGCGAATGGCGAATGGCGAATGGCGAATGGGAGACTTGCGTTGGAGGGAGGCAAACGAAAACAGCAGATTTCAATCTGCCGTTTGCGTGGGTGTGGCGGGCATGGGGCTGTTCAGACGGGCGAGATGGTGGCCAGCGCACCGATCATCAGGGTCAGGGCGAGAAATCCGAACAAAAAGATGGCGAGCTTGGCCATGAAATCTCCTACGCAAAGCGTGCGATACAGAGTGAGGCGAGCCGGTGCGACACCCTCCGGTCGGGCTCGCTCCATCGGCCGGGGTTGGGAGGATTGTCAGGGTTCAGGCTGTTTCAGTACAGACCCAGCTAAGGCCTATAAATACGGATCAGATGAGGGGCGCACTCTTGTCGACTTCGGGCTTCAGCCCTGGCCCGATGTGCCTACACCGGAGATCTCCCGTAGGATCCGGCTTGCTGGCGAAGGCGCTGTATCGCCTGACATCTACGTTTCTGACCAACCGCGTTCGCCAGCAAGCCGGCTCCTACAGACGTGGTGCCGAACGCGGAATTGGGCGATGACCCAAACCCACTGTAGGAGCGCGCTTGCCCGCGAACGCGATCCGTCAGCGCCATCGCCATTGCCATTGCCTGATACATCGCGTTCGCCAGCAAGCCGGCTAAAGACGTGGTGCCGAACGCGAAATTGTGCGATGACCCAGACCACTGTAGGAGCGCGCTTGCCCGCGAACGCGATCTGTCAGCGCCATCGGCATTGCCTGATACACCGCGTTCGCCAGCAAGCCGGCTCCAGATATGTGTTCGCGCCCCTTATGGCGGCGCTAACCGCACGCTGCTAGGCTTCTGCACCTCCTTTCTTCAGGCCGACACTATGCTCTCCGTCCGCACCATGACACTGGACGATTACGATGCAATCATCGGGCTCATGCGCGCCACTCCGGGTATCTCGTTGCGTGACGCCGACTCGCGGGAATCGACAGAACGGTATCTGTTGCGCAACCCCGGTTTGAGTTTTGTCGCCGAGGATGACGCGGGCATTTGCGGCTGCGTGATGTCGGGCCATGACGGTCGACGCGGGTATCTGCAGCACTTGCTGGTGTTGCCGGCGTATCGACGACAGGGCATCGGCCAGGCGCTGGTCGAGCGTTGCCTGCTGGCGCTGGAGGCGCTGGGCATTCACAAAAGCCACATTGACGTGCTCAAGACCAACCCCGCCGCCGCGAACTATTGGCGGAACCTGGGCTGGCAATTGCGGGGCGACATCGACCGTTTTTCATTCACCCGGCCCGGCAATCCGAACGCCTGAGTCATTTCCCGGGCTCGACAATCAGCCTGGGGTAGCGGGCGCCGGCGGCTGGCGTTTGGCATACACCAGCAGGCCGCTGAGAAAAATCAGCGCGATGCCGAACATCGAGGCCAGCCCCGGGAAGTTGCCAAACAGCAGAATGCCGTACGCCACGGCGAAAATGATTTGCAGGTAGCCCAGCGGCGCAAGCACGGACGAGGACGCGTAACGGTAGGACTTGGCCATCAGAAAATGCGCGCACAGTCCCAGACCGCCAAGCACAAACAGCAGGCCCAGTTGCTTCCAGTCGGGGTCGGCCCAGTAGAAAGGCACGATCGCGCTGAGAATCAGGGTGCAAAACACGCCGACGTAGAAGCTGCACACCGAAGGGCTGTCGGTCTCCCCTGCCAACTGCGTCAACAGTTGATACAGCGCGAAGAACAGCGCCGTCGCCAGCGGAAACAGCATCCACAGCGAAAACGCATCACTGGCCGGATTGATGATCACCAGCACGCCGACAAAGCCGAGCAACACCGACAGCCATTGCCAGCGATCCGCCTTGATGCCGAACAGCAAGGGCGAAAGGATCGTCACGAAGGCCGGGGCCAGAAAGACCAGCGCAGTGGACTCGGCAATCGGCACGTGGGTCAGGCCAAACATGAAAGTCAGACTGTCGGCCAGCAGGACCACCGCCCGCAGCAAGTGCAGCCACGGCCGCCGGGTGTGGAAGACCTTTCCCCCACCGCTGCGCAACAGTGCGGTGGTCACCAGCGTTGAGTGAACGAGGTAGCGAGCCCAGGCGACGAAGATCACCGGCAACGAAAAGATCAGCGTCTTGGAGATCGCGTCATGACTGGCGAAGGTCAGCGCCACCCCCGCCATCAGCCACATACCGATGACTTGCCGATGGGTGCCGTGGGGAATCGTCATTGCGGGCCCTGCCATGGAAAGATGCACGGAAGTTAATCACAGTCTCCGAGCTCGGGGCACTATCCTGCGGGCAATAAAAAACCCGCCTGAGCGGGTTCTTTTCTTTCAACACCATTCCAACATCCTGTCAGTAGCCGTCCCGGCAAATGGTAGATCATCCATGACCTGCGAGGCACATCCAGCGCCTCGGTTGATGGATCCTAGGTTGCGCTTGTGGCGTTGCGCTGTAAACGGCGTGTTTGCTCCGCAGCGTGTAAGCCTTTCGCCATACTCTGTGTCGGGCAGGTCTTGCCAGTTCCGGCCTTCAAGTTGCTGCAGGGCTGCGCATCCCTCGCGGCGATGGCAGGCCGCGGGCATAATGAGCGCACACAAACAGCTGCCGACCTGAGCCTGCCATGATCGAAGTCACCGAAGTCTCCATTGCGCAACTGCGCGCTGCCCTGGAAGCACGTCAGACGACCGCCGTTGAACTGGTACACGCCTACCTCGCCAGAATCGACGCTTACGACGGCGCCGGGACGCCAACCGCGCTCAACGCCGTGGTGGTCCGCAATCCGCAAGCCCTCGACGAAGCCCAAGCCTCCGATGACCGTCGTGCCCGCGGCGAAACCCTCGGGCCGCTCGACGGCATCCCCTACACCGCCAAAGACAGCTACCTCGTCAAAGGCCTGACCGCCGCATCGGGCAGCCCGGCATTTGCCGAGCTCGTCGCGCATCGCGACGCCTTTACCGTTGAACGGCTGCGGGCGGCCGGGGCGATCTGCCTGGGCAAGACCAATATGCCGCCGATGGCCAACGGCGGCATGCAGCGCGGGGTCTATGGCCGCGCTGAAAGCCCTTACAACGCAGACTTTCTCACCGCACCCTTCGCTTCTGGCTCATCGAACGGCGCCGGCACCGCGACGGCAGCCAGTTTCGCTGCGTTCGGGCTGGCCGAAGAAACCTGGTCGAGCGGGCGTGGCCCGGCGTCGAACAATGGCCTGTGCGCCTACACGCCGTCGCGCGGGGTGATTTCGGTGCGCGGCAACTGGCCGCTGACGCCGACCATGGACGTGGTGGTGCCGTTCGCGCGCACCATGGCCGACTTGCTTGAGGTGCTGGATGTCGTGGTCGCCGCCGACCCGGACACCCGCGGCGACCTGTGGCGTCTCCAGCCATGGGTGCCGATTCCCGCGGTCGACTCGGTGCGTCCGGCGTCTTACGCGACGCTTGCCGCCAGCCCGCAAACGTTGGCCGGCAAGCGCTTTGGCGTGCCACGCATGTACATCAATGCCGACCCGGACGCGGGCACCGCTGAAGCACCCGGCATCGGCGGCCCGACCGGCCAGCGCATTGTTACCCGCGCTTCGGTGATCGATCTGTGGGAGCAGGCGCGCCAGGCGCTTCAAGCCCAGGGTGCGGAAGTCATCGAAGTTGATTTCCCGCTGGTCTCCAACTGCGAGGGTGATCGTCCCGGCGCGCCGACGGTGTACAACCGCGGCGTTGTCTCCAAAGAATTCCTGCATCACGAACTGTGGGACCTGACCGCCTGGGCCTTTGATGATTTCCTGCAAGCCAATGGCGACCCGAAACTGAACCGCCTGGCCGACGTCAACGGACCGCTGATTTTCCCGCACGATCCAGGCACCCTGCCCAACCGCGAGGGTGATCTGGCTGCAGGCATGGACGAGTACGTCAATATGGCCCAGCGTGGCATCACGGCGTGGGATCAGATCGAGACGCTGGCAGACGGCCTTCGCGGGCTGGAACACACTCGCCGTATCGATCTGGAAGACTGGATGCAAGCGCTGGGGCTTGATGCGGTATTGTTTCCGACCGTGGCTGATGTGGCCCCGGCTGACGCCGATGTCAATCCGGCCTCTGCCGACATTGCCTGGAGCAATGGCGTCTGGGTGGCCAACGGCAACCTTGCGATCCGCCACCTTGGCGTGCCGACCGTCACCGTGCCAATGGGCGTGATGGCTGACATCGGCATGCCGGTCGGCCTGACCTTCGCCGGCCGCGCCTACGACGACTCCGCACTGCTGAGCTTCGCGTCTGCGTTCGAGGCGATCGGCAGCCAGCGAATGATCCCGCCGCGCACACCGCCTCTGTCCTCGGCATCCGGGCGGTCATAACTCTTACGCGGGGGCAAGCGCCCTCGCCCCTCACGCAGGCATTTACATTCAGGAGATGCGTCAATGAGCAAGGCACCTTACGTCCCGCCCACCGTGTGGCAACACGAAGCGCCTTCGGGCGGCCAGTTCGCCAGCATCAACCGGCCTGTTGCCGGGCCCACGCATGAAAAAGCCCTGCCCGTCGGCAAGCATCCGTTGCAGTTGTACTCACTGGCCACGCCCAACGGCGTCAAGGTGACGATTCTGCTCGAAGAACTCCTCGCACTGGGTCACAGCGGCGCCGAATACGACGCCTGGCTGATCCGCATCGGCGAGGGTGATCAGTTCGGCAGCGGCTTCGTCGACATCAACCCCAATTCGAAGATCCCGGCATTGCTGGACCGCAGCGTCGAGCCGGGGATTCGCGTGTTCGAGTCCGGTTCGATCCTGCTGTACCTGGCGGAAAAGTTCGGCGAATTCATACCAAAGGACCTGGCCGGCCGCACCGAGACGCTGAACTGGCTGTTCTGGCAAATGGGTGCTGCGCCGTATCTGGGCGGCGGCTTCGGGCACTTCTACGTGTACGCCCCGGAGAAGATCCAATACGCCATTGACCGCTTCACCATGGAGGCCAAGCGTCAGCTCGATGTGCTGGATCGACGTTTGGGCGAAAGCACCTACCTGGCGGGCGACAGCTATACCATTGCGGATATCGCAGTGTGGTCCTGGTACGGCCAAGTGGTGCGCAACACGGTTTACGGCGCTGCGCAGTTTCTCGCGGCGCACGAGTACACCCATGTGCAGCGCTGGGCCGAAATCATTGCGCAACGCCCGGCAGTGATCCGCGGCTTGCGCGTCAACCGCACCTGGGGCGATGAAGCCACCCAAGTCCCCGAACGCCACGACGCCACCGACCTGGATTGACCCCGACCGGCCGGCGCGTCTCTGTACCGGCCTTTCCCCCGGTTAAGGCCAATCCGGGCATTGTCGGCATAACCCGATACTGTAAGAGCCGGCTTGCTGGCGAACGCGGTTCCTCGCAGACATACACGTTGACTGACACGCCGCCTTCGCCAGCAAGCCGGCTCCTACAGATCCCCTGCGTAGCAACCGGTGGCAAGGTCGGGCCCGCCATCTTCCTGGCTAAAGCCAGTCCCACCAAGGCACCGCGTATAAACAGTAGGACCGGCGTTGTCGGCACAACCCGATACTGTAGGAGCCGGCTTGCTGGCGAACGCGGTTCCCAGGAGACATACCCGGCGA
>Ga0308170_10000190_pt1 | contig 106773 bp, 90 predicted proteins | sample PhyBR2_2_FD_202136 | JGI IMG/M metagenome (GOLD analysis project Ga0308170, IMG submission 202136) | Phyllosphere microbial communities from UC Gill Tract Community Farm, Albany, California, United States - DLSLSB.R2 | ecosystem: Host-associated > Plants > Phyllosphere > Unclassified | place... | reverse complement strand
TTGCCCGCCCGGGCGTGGAGGACAAGCAGTGGGCCAACGACCTGGCCCGCTGGCTCACGCCGCAGGCCACGGCCGATTACTCCGCCGTGGATCCGGTCAATGTCCCCGCCACCCGGGTCACCGGCCCTGCGACGCTGGCGGTCGATGAGGCGAACGGCTACGGGGTCATGGCAGCTGTTCCCACCGATGCCGGGACCTTCACCGTGCAGCTGCTCCGCACCGGCCCGGATGCCCCGTGGAAGGTCAACCGGCTCACCCCGCCCACGCCGTAAGCGCCCGCGCCTCACCACCCACGTCACGTAAGGAATCAGGTTTCATGAGCACCACTCCAACAGAGGTCCTGGCCTTCCCGAACATTAAGGCCATCATCAGCGACAACGGCACCGCCGAGGTTACCGTGGCAGGGAACTCAAGGGTCGTCCCGGCAGGGGAGACGCTGCAGGACCTGCGCGACAACGCCCTGGCCCTTGTTGTGGCCGAATCCAGGACGCTGAAGCGCCCCGTCCGGGTCCGCATCGAAGATCCCGAAGGCCACGGCGAACTGATCGTCCACCCGGGCGGCAATGTCGAATCCGTCTCCTATGAGCCCCGGCCCGTCCGCCGCCGGACCGCTGCAGACCCCAGCACGCACGCTGCGGCCACCCCGGAAGTTATCGTTGCCACTCCAGCGCCAACGCCCGTGGTGAAGCCTGAAGCTGCCCAGCCGACGGTGGAACGACAGCCTTGGCCGCCCCTTAACGCGGAGACGGCGTTGGCCGAGGACGTGGCTCCGGCCGACGATGAGGCACCGCAGCAGGCTGTTGCAGCCGATGCGCGGGTGACCCGACGCAGTTTGAAGGAGACCTCCTTCCTGGTCAGCGCCCCGGTGCTGGAGCCCGCCACGCAGGGCTGGCGGGGTGCGTTGACGCGCCTGGGCTTCCGGATGGACCCGTCAGCGGAGGAACTGTCCGAGCGTGAAGACATCCGCACTGTCAGCCAGCACTGGCCCGGCCCGCGGACCATCGCCGTGGTCAACCGCAAGGGCGGGGCCAACAAGACGCCCACCGTGGTGATGCTCTCGGCGATCCTTGCCCGCTACAGCGGCGCCGCAACGGTGGCCTGGGACAACAATGAATCCCAAGGCACCCTGGGATGGCGGACCGAGAAAGGCGCCCACGACCGCAGCGTCCTGGACCTGATCGATTCCTCCACCGAACTGCTGTCCCCGTCCACGAACGCGGCCGAGATCGCCAAGTTCGTCCACCACCAGACCGCCGACAAGTTCGACGTGCTGCGCTCGGACGAAAACGAAGAAGGCGACCACGAAGTCACTGCAGAGGAAGTGGACATCGCCCACCAGGTCCTCACCCGGTACTACCGGCTGGTCATCATGGACTCCGGCAACACCGCCCGGGCAGCGAACTGGCGGCGGATGATCGACCACACCAACCAGCTCGTCGTCCCTGTCACCGCCATCGAGGACCGTGCAGAAGCCGCCCGGCTGACACTGCAGACCCTCGAATCCCGTGGCGGCCAAGACGCCGAGCTGGCACGCAACGCCGTCGTGATCGTCTCCGAATCCACCGACGCCAAGCGCAGCATGACCGGGGATGCCCTGAAGCGCGCGAAAGCCGAGGCACAGCGGATCGCTGACGGCTTCAAGCCGTTCGTGCGCTCCGTCGTCCGCATCCCATACGACCCCGCCCTGGTCAACGGGCCGATCCGCTACGAAGCGCTCCAGCCCGCGACCCAGCGGGCCTGGCTCGCTGCAGCGGCCGCCGTGGCCAAAGGCTTCTAGCACTATCCCTACGAATCTGAGAGTTGAGAGGAGGAACCATGCAACAGACCCTGAACCCTTGGGTTACGCGCCCCACGGCTGAGGAACCGGCTGAGGAAACCCGGGCTGCGGCTGCCCCGCCGGCGGCGGTCATCAACGCACCGCTGCGAGGCATGGTCGAGCCGGACGCTGCAGACCGGCTGGCGACCCGCAGCATGGCCGGCACAGCCCGTCTCTGGGTTGTCGGTACCCACGGGGGAGCGGGTGAAAGCCGGATCGCTGACCTGATCGAATCGGCCCGTCCGACGGATCATTGCTGGCCCGTTCTCCCCAGCGGCGGCAGGCCGCAGGTGCTGCTGGTCTGCCGCGCGGACATGCGGGGCCTGACAACTACCAGGAACGCGCTCACCCAATGGGTGTCCGGCGCCGCCCCGCAGGTCGACCTGCTCGGCCTCGCCGTCCTTGCAGACGCCCCGGGAAAGACACCCAAAGCGCTTCGGGACTTCACCGCCCTCGTAGGCGGCGGAGCGCCACGATTCTGGACTCTGCCCTGGGTGGACGTCTGGCGGCACACGGACACCACAGCACTGCCAGCCGTCCGCGAATACCAGCGTTTCATTACCGACGTGGCCGCCCTGGCCACGGCAACCAACCACTGAAAGGTCTCACCATGAACACGTTCGCTGCCCTCTCAACCAGCGTTATTCCCAACCCCACCCCCGTCGTCCCAGCGCAGGCCGGCGGCCTGCTGACCATCCTGAACTGGGCCTCCGGCATCGGCCTGGTCCTAGGCGTCCTGGGCGTCATCATCGTCGGCATCGGCATGGTCATCCAGTTGCAGCGCGGTGAAGGAGCGCAGGCGATCGGCAAACTCGGCTGGGTCCTCATGGGCTGCATCATCATCACCGGTGCCGCAGGCATCGTCCGCGCCTTCGTCTAAGCCAGCACCACCAACGGGAGGTTCCACATGAGCCAGTCAACAGAGAGCAACACCGAAAGCAACCCGTTCACCAAACCCGGCTTCATCATCGCGGCCGCGCTGGTGGTTGCGCTGGCCGCCGCGGGGATCGTGATCTTCCTTCTCCCCAAGGGGCAGAGCGATGCGCGGCCGATCCCGGACACGCTGGAATCCGCCTCAGCTTCGGCAAGTGTCAGCCCCGACCATGCAGACAAAAGCATCTGTGGGCTGCCTTCTTCTTCTGACACAGCACTGGGAAAGGCTCCCCAATCCAAGTGGGAACTGGTCGGCCGCATGGCTGCACCGACTGAACCCACGACCTCGGGCCCGGGTGTAACCGACCCCAGCGGCTTCCGCTCATGCTTCGCACACTCACCGACTGGTGCACTCTATTCTGCGGCGAACGCCGTCGCTCTCGGTTCGTCCGCTCAGGACGAGGTCAAGCTTGCGGAGCGGCTACTGGTACCGGGCGCTGGTAGGGATGCGGCCATCAAGGCTGCGACAACACGAAATTCGTCGACTGAATCCAGTCAAAGCGCACAATTCAGGGGCTTCATCATGAAGTCCTACAGCCCCACTGAGGCCGATGTTGATTTGGCCTTTCAGCTCCAAAACGGGGCCTTGGCGCACAGCGTCCTCTCGCTGCGGTGGGTCGACGGGGACTGGAAGGTTAAAGCCTCAGATGATGGCCAGATATTCACTGGCACAGCCCAGCTCACCGATCTGAGCGGCTTCATTGCCTGGTCTGGGGTCTAAGCGATGGCTGACTGCAAACTAGGTGACATCACGTGCGTTACCGCCAACGTGGTATCAGGAGCCGTGGACGACGCCATAACCAACCTGGGCAAGGCCATCACTGAAGGCATGAGCCAGATGGTCACGACGTTATCCACCTTCTGGGTTTCCATGCCAACCGTGAACCTGACCAGTGAGGACGGATCAGCAGCGAGTCCCGTGGTATCCGCCGTGAACAGTGAGCTAATGCCCTGGACTCTGGCCCTGGCCGTCCTTGCCGTAATTATCGGCGGTATCCGGATGGTGTGGGAACAGCGCGGCGCGCCCCTACAGGATTTGCTCCGGTCACTTCTCACACTCACCCTGGTTTCAGGACTCGGTCTGGGAGTCATCGCCACCTTGGTGATCGCAGCCGATACGTTCGCGGCCGCGATCATCCAGCGGTCCACGGATGGTAAGGGTTTTGCCGAGGCAATGAATGGCTTGGTTATGACCGGTCAGAGCGGTATCGCCCGGTTCATTCTGATCGTTCTCGGCCTGGTTGGTCTGATCGCATCTTTGGTTCAGATCGTTCTCATGGTTGTCCGCAGCGGCATGCTGGTGATCCTGGCGGGCATCCTGCCCACCACCGCCGCATTCACGAACACGGAAATGGGCAGGCAGTGGTTCCAAAAGGCCGTCGGCTGGACTATCGCCTTCATCCTTTACAAGCCGGCGGCCGCGATCGTGTATTCGGTCGCGTTTCTACTGATGGGCAACACCAGCGGCCGTGACGCACTCGTAGGCTCCATCAGCGGATTCACCCTCATGATCGTGGCGTTATTCGCGCTTCCAGCCTTGATGCGGTTCGTCACCCCAATGGTCGGAGCCGTTGCCTCCGGCGGCGGCGCGGCAGCCGGGGCCGCGGTCGGTGCTATTGCGACCGGGGCTGTCTCCATGGGCCGTCCCGGCAGTGGGCGAGGTAATGCAACACCGATGCCGGCCAACAGCAACAGCACGTCCAACACCCACAGCGGCAGCTCTCCAAAGGGCAGCGCTGGCTCTTCGGGCCCACGAGGCGGGGGAGGGCAGCCGACGCCGGGCACTGCAGGCCCGGGCGGGGCAACTGGTAAGGCAGGCACGGCGGGAGCGGCAGCACCGGCGGGAAGCACTGCCGCCACGACCGGGGCCGCGGGTACCGGCCCGGCTGGCATGGCAGTAGCCACGGGCGTACAGGTGGCCTCCAGGACATCAGAAGCAATCAAGACGACCGCGCAGGATTCAACGGGGGAGGGCCCCAGTGGCAGCAATTAACACCGAATACAAAGAACCGTCCTACGGCAACTGGCGCGTCCCGCGCTCAGCCGGTCTGGGCAACCTCGGCGCTATCGGCACCGGCATTGTCATGGCCGGCCTCCTGCTGGGCATTGTCAGCTTCGCCATTTGGGGCTTGTTCGTTGGCATGGGCGTCCTTGCCGTCGCCGGCGCCTGTGCGCTGCTGCTGACCGTGAAGGACAAGCACGGCCAGTCCGTAGTGGATCGTGTGGGCGTCCGCATGGCCTTCAAGGTCGCGAAGTCCTCCGGTACCAACCTTTACCGTTCGGGCCCCCTTGGCGTGACCGAGTGGGGCATGTACCAGCTGCCCGGGCTGGCGGCGAAGTCCACGCTGTACGAGTTCACCGACTCCTACAAGCGCCCCCTCGCCATGCTGCATGTCCCGGCCACCAGCCACTTCACCGTTATCTTCTCCACCGAACCCGACGGTGCCTCCCTCGTTGACCCAGAGCAGGTCGATGCCTGGGTCGCCAACTGGGGTGGCTGGCTCGCCGGGCTCGCCGACGAGGCCGGCCTGGACGCCGCGGCCGTGACCGTTGAGACGGCCCCGGACTCCGGGTACCGGCTGCGGAATGAGGTCATGATGAACATCGCCCCTAACGCTCCGCAGTTCGCCAGGGACATGCTCGACGAGGTCGTCGACACCTACCCGGAAGGCTCGGCCACGGTCCGGGCCTGGGTGTCCCTGACCTTCAACGCCTCCCTGCGGGCGGGTTCGAAAAAGCGCACACCGGAAGACGTCGCCCGCGACCTGGCCTCCCGGATCCCCGGGCTGTCGGCACGGCTGCAGTCCACCGGGGCCGGGATCGCCCGGCCCATGTCCGCGCAGGAACTCTGCGAGGTCGTACGGATTGCTTACGACCCGCCCGCAGCGTTGATCATCGACGAAGCCCACGCCGCCGGCACCCCGGTATCCCTGACCTGGGGCGAGGTTGGCCCGAACGCGACGCAGGTCAGCTGGGACGACTACCGCCACGACTCCGCGTTCTCGGCCTCGTGGACCATGACCGGAGCTCCCCGCGGTTCGGTGAATTCCTCGGTCCTGTCCCGGCTATTGGCCCCGCACGGGGACATTGACCGCAAGCGCGTTTCCCTGCTGTACCGCCCGATGGACTCCGCCCGTGCCGCAACCGTCGTTGAGCGGGACCAGAACAACGCCAACGTCCGCATCACCTCCGGCACCCGCCCGACGGCACGGGCACTGATCGATGCCCGCTCTGCTGCCCAGACTGCCCAGGAAGAAGCCCAGGGCGCCGGTCTGGTGAACTTTGGCATGGTCGTCACCGCCACGGTGACCGACAAGGAACGCCTGCCGGACGCTGTTGCCGCCATCGAGCAGACCTCCGGTACCGCCCGCGTTCTGCTGCGCCGCGCCTACGGCTCCCAGGACACCGCCTTCGCAGCCTCCCTGCCCCTGGGGCTGGTCCTGCCCAAGCACAGCATGGTGCCCTCCGAGATTAAGGACGCCCTCTAATGGCCCGCATGAAGCTTTTGACAGCAAAGAAGGCAAAGGCAGTAAAGACAGCAAAAGCGCCGGCAAAGGAAGCAGGGCCTGGCTCGCGGGGTTGGACCGGGCGGGGCGGCGGCATGGCCCAGCTGCTCCCGTCCGTCCGGGAATACCGGGGAACAACGGTGCAGGTCTGCGGGCTGTGGCCGTTCTCTTCGGGCGCGTCCTCGCCCATGATCGGTGTCCCGCTCGGACGGCATGAGGAAACGCAGGCAACGGTGTGCTGTGACCCGATCAGCTGGTTCCAGCGGGCACGGCTGATTTCCAACCCGTCCGCGTTCATCCTCGGCAAGCCCGGTCTCGGAAAGTCCACGGTGGTCCGCCGGATGTTCATCGGCCTCTCCGCGCAGGGCGTCCACCCGCTGATCCTTGGCGATCTCAAAGGCGAGCACGTCAAAGCAGTGAAAGCCCTTGGCGGACAGGTCATAAAGCTCGGCCGCGGCGTCGGGTACATGAACATCCTCGACCCCGGGCAGGCCGTCGAAGCAGCCCAGCTGCTGGAAGACAGCGGCCACCATGAAGACGCCGCCCGGGTCCGAGCCGACGCCCACGGCCGGCGCCTGACCATGGTCGTCTCCCTCATCACCATCAGCCGGAACAACCCGCCCACTGACCAGGAACAGACCATCCTGGACCGTGCACTGCGGGTCCTCGATGAACGCTTCGACGGCGTCCCGGTCCTCAAAGACCTGCTGGACGTGATCGTCTCCGCCCCGGACGAGCTGCGGCAGGTCGCGCTGGACCGCGGCGACATGACGGTCTACCTCCAGGAAACCCGGGCCCTGGAAGCCACCCTCCTGGGCCTGACCGGCGGCGGGAAGCTCGGCGAAATCTTCTCCCGGCAAACCACCAACCCCATGAAGCGCGACAGGGCCGTGGTGTTCGATGTCTCCAGCATCGATGAGGCCGAAACCAACCTGCAGGCCGCCGTGCTGCTGGCCTGCTGGTCCTACGGCTTCGGCACCGTGAACGTCGCCAACGCCCTCGCCGACGCAGGACTGGAGCCGCGCAGGAACTACTTCGTCGTCCTGGACGAACTGTGGCGCGCCCTGCGCGCCGGCAAGGGCATGGTCGACCGGGTGGACGCCCTCACCCGGCTCAACCGCTCCGTGGGCGTTGGGCAGATCATGATCTCCCACACCATGTCCGATCTGCTGGCACTGCCCGCAGAAGAGGACCGGATGAAAGCCCGCGGCTTCGTCGAGCGATCCGGCATGGTCATCTGTGGCGGTCTGCCCGCCTCGGAAATGCCGCTGCTGACATCCGCGATACCCCTGTCCCGGCAGGAACAGCAAAAACTCATCTCCTGGCAGGACCCGCCCGCCTGGGACTCCCGCGGTGTCGACGTCGAACCCCCAGGACGTGGAAAGTTCCTCATCAAAGTCGGCGGCCGTCCCGGAATCCCGGTCCAGGTGGGTTTGACCTCCGTCGAACACGGCCCCGACGGCGTCAACGACACCGACGGCAAATGGCACGGATCCCCGGAACCGATCCTTGACCCGGCAGCACCCATCCTGCCGACTAAAGGAGGCTCCCTGTGAGCGCACCGAACCGCAAAGGCATGGGCCTCGGGGACGCCATCCTCGTCTGGCTGGCCATCGGCTTCATCATCGTCTTCGGCGGCGGCACCTACGCCGCCGCACACATCGGCTCCTGGATGGCGGGAATCGACGCCCCGCCGGCCCACCCCATTGACCTGATCGCCGGGCTGATTAAGGGCAAGGTGCCCTGGCCGGCCCAGTCCACCGTCGTTGTCTGCGTCATGGCCGGCCTGCTCGTGGCCCTGGCCGTCGTCGTTTTGGTGGCGTGGCGGCAGGGCGCGTCCAAGCGTGCCCGGGTGGACAAAGCCGCCCGCTACCTCGGCCGGGGCAAGTCTCTCACCGCGTTCTCCGACAAGGGAGCGCAGGAGAAGGCCGAACGGCTGGGAATCAAGGACAACCCCGGCATCGTGGTGGGCAAGGTCGTCTCCACCGGCCAGAAGTTCGTTCAGTCCTGGGAAGACCTCAGCCTCGACATCTGGGGACCCCGGACCGGTAAATCGACCTCGCGGGTGATGCCGGCGATCCTGGGCGCTCCCGGCGCGGTGGTCTCGACGTCGAACAAGCGCGACGTCGTGGACGGCACCCGCGGCGCCCGCGAAGCCACGGCCCCGGTGTGGGTGTTCGACCCGCAGAAGATCGCCCAGGAAGAACCGGACTGGTGGTGGAACCCCCTCTCCTACGTCACGGACGAAGAGAAGGCGTACAAACTCACACAGCACTTCGCGGTCGGTTCCCGGGTGCCTGGTTCTAAGCCGGACGCCTACTTCGACCCCAAAGCTGAGGACACTCTTTCCTCGTACTTCCTCGCGGCCGCGCTGGGTGGGTTGCCCATCACGCACGTCTATCTGTGGGTGACGGAGCAGGTCAGCCAGGAACCCATCGAAATCCTCCGGGAGCATGACTACGAGTTGCAGTACAAGGGCCTGGAGTCCACGCTGAAGCTGGCCGACAAGCAGCGTGACGGTATCTTCGGCACCGCCGAGAAGATGATCCAGTGCCTCAAGAGCCGCAACACGCTCCGCTGGGTCGCCCCGACCGGCGGTGCAAGCGTCACCAGTGATGCGCGCCGGCAGTTCAACCCGCATGCTTTCGCGGCCTCACAGGAGACGATTTACATCCTCTCCAAGGAAGGTGCTGGCTCAGCCGCCCCGCTCACCACGGCATTGACCGTGGCGATTGCCGAAGCGATGGAGGAGCGGGCCGAGCGCAGCGGGGGCCGGCTGCCCAAGCCTGCCCTGTTTGCCCTCGATGAGCTGGCGAACGTGGTTCGCTGGGCCGGCCTGCCGGATCAGTTCAGCCACTACGGCTCCAAGGGCCTGATCGTTATGGGCATCCTGCAGTCCTGGTCCCAGGGTGTCGAACTGTGGGGTGAGGCGAACATGCGGAAGATTTGGTCGGCCGCGAACGTGAAGGTCTACGGCGGCGGTGTCGCTGAAGAAGGCTTCCTCCGCGCCCTTTCTGACCTGATCGGGGACTACAGCTACATCAATGTCTCCGTCTCATCAGGGAAGTCTGGGTCCAGCCGCTCCCGTCAGGAGTCAAAGGAGCGTATCTTCGACGTTTCCAACCTCGCGGAGCTCGACCGCGGTCGCGCCGTCGTGCTCGCCTCCGGCGCCCGGGCCACCCTCGTCCGAACCATGCCCTGGTACACAGGACCCCACAAAGAAGCCGTGGAAGCGTCCATCAAGAAGTACAGCCCGCAGCCGGAGGAAGAACCGGTACCAGTGGCACCGGCGCCCATCGCAAATCCATGGGTGACCGGGTAGGGGAGCAGGGTGACTATCGATATCGGCCGATTCGGTGAAGCTCCCAGCCCAGACGTAGAGGAAACTGGCGCTGATGCCGGCGAGCAACAGAAGCCCCCGCAGCTGGTCTACGGCTCAGCCGAAGAATTCCTGCACGAGCAGCTGCTCCCTACCTACGTCCGGGATGTCGACGGGCGCGCTGCAAAATGGTGCATCGAATGGTACTTCCACCCGGAAGCCGTCTCCCGTGTGGAAGCACTGTGGCGGGCGTGGGAACACCTCAGACTCGACGGCGCTACCGGCATGAGTGTCTGGTTCAAAGACCACGCCGACCACCACATGAGCGTGCTCCTCGACCCGCAAGGCCCCTTCTACAAATGCGACATGCAAAAGCACCGCGACCCCGAACACCTCGAACCAAAAAAGGCCCCGGCAGGCTGGTTCCCAGACGTCCGGACTATTCCAGGCTGAATGGGATAGGGATAGTTGAGATGGCATTCGGCTTAAATGAATCAGGGCTGGAACAGGCTTATGTTCCAGCCCTGATTTCTTTGTTTAGTTCTAACGAGCGGCTTCGTACTTCTCAACGACTTCCGCCTGGATACGACCTCGCGTGTTTACAGGGATGCCATTCTCAGCTGCCCACATGCGTACCGCTTTCGCATCGGGGCCACCCTTCGAGGACTTGGTCCGAGCTGCAGTGCGGCCACGGCCGCCCGCCACTTTGCGGCCAGCGTTGGTAAAGCGTGCCAAGGCTTCACGCAGTTCGTTGGCGTGACCATCATTAAGGTCAATCTCGTATTCACTGCCGTCGAGGGCGAAAGATAAGGTTTCGGTCCCTTCGGAACCGTCAATATCGTCTTCCAGCAGCACCACTGTCTTTTTTGCCATGAATTAAGGCTAGCAGTCTATTAACTAACTGGATTCCCTGAGGGCCAGATGCTGCTTAAGTGGTTGGTCACCGGAAGTCGATGAAGAAGGCGCTGGATCTCATATGGGGTGTTACAACAACAAGGGAAGCCAACAGGAAACGTGAGCAGTCCATAACTGGGGTCAATCCGGGTTATCCACGGCTGGGAATCGGGAGCCGTTGAGGTAGCTCCCTTAGCAGCAGTAGCGGCGGATAACCCATCATCATTGTCCCCGGCTGTGGGCAGCGGAAGCAATCATCCAGACGGCCTCTGGACAATTGCGCAACAGCCTGTTGCTCAACAGGTCGATCATCCCAGGCTGCCCCGCATGTCCAACTCATCAGGCGTATGTGCCGGCACATCTGTGCCGAGCCGGACCCTGGGCGGAGCGCCTCTGGCGCGAAGGCCAAGTCATATCGGAGCACCCCCTGTCGGACCCGCTCGTTAGGCCTGCGAGTCGTCCGGACGCATGGCTTGCTCGACGCGGCCGAGGACTCGCATAAGCTCCCTGTTGCCTTTGGTGAGCGCCTCAGTCATCGACTTTAGGCTGCCAGGGTCGCGCAGCGCCATCGCCTTCGCATCCGAATAATCCAGGACATAGACAAGGGGTTCCGCTGGCCCGAAGGGACCATCGAATTCAATCGTCACTGTGTGCCGGTGAAAGGAACGCTCTTCGAAAATCTCGACGTGCGTCCCTAAGCTCCAACGCATCTCCCGGCCAGGCGGGATCGAGGCGAACCCGTTTGCGAAGCCCGGAAGATCCAGGAGGCGCTTCTCAATGGTGAAGGCTGACGAGCGCTGGATAGGTGGGTCCATAGTCACTCGCACATTGGTTGCAACGGTGGGCCCCTCGTTCTTCAGTACGAGGTCGATGAGGTAATAAGAAACTGGATCAACCCGGAAATCGACCCATAGGTAAGGCTGCTGCTGGTCGCGGTAGAGCTGTTCTTGAATTTCGGTCTGCCGCTTCGCAAGCGCTACCTGCTCTTTGGCAGACTCCGCTTGCAGTCTGGCTGACCGCGCCTGTGCCCTTGTCCAGATCAATGCCAGAACTGCCACCACGGCAGCCCCGAGTGATACCCAATCCCCAGCCTGCATTCGCTATTCCCCCTTCGTAGAGACTTGGACGATAGCAGCTTCATTCCAGTTAGTTGGGCTGAGGTAGGGCGGATCTAAACGTGTGTCAGGTTCAGTTCTTAGACCAAGATACGGAAGCGTCAAGAAGTAGAAATTCACGCTGTATCCTGACGTCTTTGTTGCCTCACTCTGACGTCAAGTTGGGGTGTAGCTCATTCGGGCGCGTCCACTATAGAGATTGGCTGTGCTCGCGGGCAGGCAGTGGGTTATCGCTTATGAAGTCTGCGGGAGCACCTAAATACGACGACCCACCCAATTGACGTGCCGGCAGGCGGTAGGTCTGCCACCGGCAGAGATGCCGGCTATCGCAGCGAGTCCGAATGCGGCGGCTGTGATTACGAAGAACGCCGGGCTCAGGACATTGCCCGTGGCCTCGATCAGCCCCACGGAGACGTAGGGTGCGGTGCCGCCGGCGACTACGACGCCAAGGTTCCAGCCCGTTGCCACGCCGCTGTCATCGGACTTGTCGGCTTCGCGGTCCTCACTTACCCGGCAATGGCCGTGATGAATAATGGCCTGCTGATCGCAGGGCTCGCCTTCCTCCTGATTGTGGTGAACACCGTTGGCACACAAGTCGGCTCCTACACGCTGCTGCCGAGGCTGTTCCAGACAGAGTTCCGTTACACAGCACTCTCAGGTGTCCGAACTTGTCCGCCATGATGCCTCCGAGGGGCATGGCGAACGCAGTGATGGCGATGACGACGGTGGTCACCCAGTAAACCTCGGTGCGGTCGTATCCCAAGCACTGGACCAGCTGGGTACTCATGTAGCTCAGCCCAACGTATGCTGTCCCATTCGCGGCGATGGAAATCCCAGTGGCTTGAACTAATGCCAGCGGCTGACGGCGAAGCAAGCGGACAATGGGTGTGCCATGCCGGACTTCGGCGGCCCCATTGCTTGGAGATTTCCAGGTTTCATCCACGCGGGAGCGGATCCATACACAGAAGATTGTCAGCGGCAGGGCGAGCAGGAAAGGGATGCGCCAACCCCACGCTGTAAATTCCTCGTCAGTGGTCAGTCCGGAAACTGTGCCGGCAACCGCGGAGGCAATCGCGAAACCAAGGGCGGCGCCCAGGGGTAACTGCCTGGCCGTGCAGCGGAGGTCTCATCGGGTTAGCTTTTCATGCCAGCGAAACCATCTGGTCGGCTGTTGCGTCGCGAGAAATGACAGCAGGTCTCGGGAGTCGAACACCGGAAGTGCGTTCAATTGCGTGGTCCAATCGATCGTCAATGCTTGCTACAAGCCGAACAACCAGAGTTTCCAGTTGATCAAAGTCGACATCGCTCCAATCTAGGAAGATCAGCTCATAAGCTTCTCTCGAGACTGCAACGATTCGCTCGGCGACATTGCGTCCTGCGGGAGTCAATCCCACCACGCTCTGCCTGCCATCCTCGGGGTCAGGCATTCGTCCCACTAAGCCCGCACCTTCGAGCCGCCGAACGATTTTGCTCACATTCGATCTGCCCGTGCCGATCGCGTCCGCCATGTCGGTGGGACGGGCCGTGGTCCTGTAGATCAACTGGTTGAGCAGCAAGAACGCCGGCATATCCCCAGGCAAGGGGAAACCACTCTGCAGCAGAATGCTCTCTCGTACTGCGGTTGAGTTCATCGCCGTGACAAGCGCCTGGAGTGCTATCGAAAGGTCGGTTCCCCGGCCACGAAGCAGGGGGACTGGGGTCAACTCCACGTCCCGTAGGTCAATACTCTCTTGCGGTCTCCTCGCCATGGGATTCATTATGCCTACGGAGGCGGCATTTCCAAATGATTGTCTTTAGGACAATCAACGACTACAGTGATGCGTGTCGCATAATTGAGTCGTTTCAACTGAGGCTGATCATCGGAAGTTCCGATCCATCATTTCTTCAAAGGAGAAGTTCGTGTCCCAGCTCGCATCGGACCGCAGGGCCCGTCCCTGGTGGACTGCCATCGTCTCGGGCATGGCCTCGTACATCGACGCCGCCTCCATCGTCAGTTTCGGAACCGCCATGGTCCTTTACCAGGCCGCTTTGGGCCTCACCCCCAGCGAAATCGGCCTTGCCTCCGGTGGCCTCACACTTGGGATCGCGTTCGGTGCTGTCATCGGGGGCCGGCTGGGTGACCGGTTTGGCCGGCGTCCCGTCTTTACCATCACGATGATCCTCATTATCGCCTCAGCGGCAGCCCTGGCCTTTGCTGGCTCCTTCCCGGCCATCATGATCGCTGCATTGCTGCTGGGTCTTGGAACCGGCGCGGACCTGCCGGTTTCGTTGTCCACGATCTCCGAGGCCGCCTCGGATGAGAACCGTGGAAAGCTCATCGGCTTTTCGCACCTGTTGTGGGCCGCCGGGGTCATTGCCTGTTCATTCCTCAGCGCAGGTGTCGCTAGCCTGGGCTCGTTGGGTGCACAGATTCTGTTCATGCATATTGCCGTCGTCGCCGCCCTCGTTCTGGTTGGGCGCCTGACGATTCCCGAGTCCGGTGCCTGGCTCGCCGCCCGTGATGAACGCCGCCGAGGCATCAAAACCGTCCGAGCCGACCGCACCTCCGTCAAGGACCTGCTTCGCGGCTCGTACAAAGCTCCCTTCCTGGCTCTGCTTGGTTTCTATGCCCTAACCAACCTCGCTGCGAACACCAGCGGCCAGTTCGGCTCCTACCTCCTGGTCAACGCCGGCGGTGTAGACCTGCAGACCGCCACGCTGATCGGCCTGCCCTTCATCCCACTGGGCATCGTCGGCGCGCTCTGGTTTATGAAGATCGCCGACTCTGCCAAACGGTTCACCTACTTCAAAATCGGTGCGATCTGCTGGGTCGTTTCGCAACTGGTTTACGTATTCTTCGGCATCAGCCTGACCACCGCGATCATCGCCGGGCTCATCGGCATCGCGGGCATGTCCTTCGCATCCGAGGGAATCATGAAGGTGTGGACGCAGGAGCAGTTCCCCACCCTCCTGCGCACCACCGCCCAGGGCACCATCATCGCCGTCGCTCGCTTGTTCGCCGCGCTGCTGGCCACGGTAACCCCGCTTCTGGTCGCGTTCAGCCCGAGCATGTTCTACCTCTTCCTTGCCATCGTGATTGCAATCGGTTGCGGCATCGCCTGGAAGGTGTTCCTGACCCGTGACCGTCACGACGAATTCGACACCGAAGCGCAGAAGGATCTGGTGCCCACAGCGTGAGCACCAAAAATTAGGAGTGGTAAGCCGGTACAAGGAAGAGTTCGTCACTGAGTACCGACAGGCCTTCCACTCATCTCCTTCGGCGCCAATAAGCAGACCGCCCGCGTGGCCGGCGAACGCGGCATCGCGGCCTTCGAAACCGATTTGGCCGAGCTCATCGTCCGGCCGGAAGGATCACCTCAGACTGCACGACGGTCTACACCCTGGCGATCTGTTTCGGGCTGCTTCCCGAAACTCTGTTGGAACCAGCCACGCTTCGCCGCCAAGACCGCCGCACTGCTCGGCAAAATCGGAGCACGGATTCAAGGTGGAGGACCATGCCGGGATAGTGCTCGGCCAGCCGGGTGCGGTTGCCGTAGGCGTTCCAGAGTGCTTCGGGGACCCAGACAGCCGCGTCACCCCAGATGGTCTTTGGGCCTGCTATCAATTCTTCGAGTTCGGCATGTTCATCCGTGTAGTTGGCGTACTTGAGGATGTCAGGAACAACGTGGGGAACACCGTGTTTGCTGTGGCGGGTCTCTTCGGTAAGGTCGAGAAGCCATTTGTGAAGGAAATCTGCGGTTTCGAACTGGAAGGTGGCGGTAGCTCCGTAGGCCGCGAGGTCTCCGGTCCAGCCAAGCCGTTCGTCCCGTTGAGGGCAATCGGTGGGCACGTCAAGGAAATTGCCCTTTTGGCTCCACAGTTCCACTGTTCCCTAAATCTTGTTTGGTCAGACGGCGTGATCGATTGTGAAAGTGATCTCCTGCCCGCCACCCTGCTGGTGCGAGCGGTAGTCGGCGGTCGCTTGATCGGGTATCTCGATGGTGATCGATGCCGGGGCAGAGATCTTGATGTGGGTTTGCTCGTTGTCCCGTTCGCAGGACACACGAATAGGCCCGTGAGGCGTGGGGACGGTACCGGAGGCTTTGGTGCGGTCACCGAGTTGTGGTGCGACGACGGCACGGGACCAGCCGGGTTCGAGCGGCTCGACTCCAAGAACGTAGCGTGGGAAGTAGAGCAATGGCACCGCGCCCCAAGCGTGGCAGTCGCTGCGGAGGCTGGTTGTGTCTTCGGCCCACGTCGTGAGGTTTTGACCGAGCATATCGGCCCATGGAGCCCAGTCCACGAGGTTGCTGAGACCTGCATGCTCCAGCGCCTGTACCTGCGAAAGGGCCATCGCGTATGAGCACTGTGCAAGGCCGGGGGTTTTCAGTGCTGTCCGCATCAGTTCTGCGGCAGCACTTTTCGTCAGCTGCCCGGTGAGGACTGCCCAGACCTGCACATGCACACTCTCGGGGCGACCACCCGGGGTGTCTGCATACAGGCCCGTTTCGGGGTCGAGGCTGGCCTTCAGTGCTGCCTTGGCCACATCAGCGGCGCGGTCGACATACGCTTCCGCCCGGGCTCGTTCGCCGCATTCACGAGCGATGAGGGCTGCGCTGGTTAGGGCTGCTGAGTACATCAGGGTGGGGATTGTGCCCGCACCGTCCGGGCGCGTGGAGGGTACTCCACGGGATTCGCTCCACTCAGCGGTCCAGTCCACGAAATTCCAGTACTCTTCGCCGGTGAAAGCGACGAATCCGTCCTTGGTCAGCGCCCCTTCGTAAGCGGCGAAGACCGCATCGATGCGTGGGAGAAACCGCTGGCTGAACGCGCGGTCTCCCCGAAGCATTAGATGCTCTGCGACCATGAACACCCAGAACAGGGCAAAGCCAGGAATGTACTGAGGGGCACCAGCAGACGGTGAGCGGGCCTCGGTCAGTCCGTCGAATTCCCCGGAATCGGAAAAGTCTTCGATGGCGCGGCGGACCATCCGGTCGTCCTGCCCAAGGTGCAGGGCGAAGAGAGCCTGGGATCGGGTGTCCATCGCGTACTGCAGTTGTTCGTAGTACGGGCAGTCCTCGAAAGTGTCGTGCATGCAGGCACGCAAGGTCCGAACGCTGACCTCCCATAATCGTGTATCCAGTGGCAGGTCGGACTGGAAGGAACCCGTGACGTTGAAATCCGCTTGGATCCGCGTGAGACGCGGAGGAGCAAGAGTGACGGGAGCTGAAGCGGGGTCAATTGTGACCCGCAGGTAGCGCAGTGTCCGGTACCAGAAAGGTTCATAGCGGTGCCGTCCTGCGTCCGCGAAGGTGTAGACGTCGGCGTCTCCGTAGAGGCCCCCGTTGCCGGAGTCGGTTCTGTCGCCCTTTCTGCGGGCCCAGGGGGCAAGAATTGGTTCGAGTTCATAGCACTCGGCCGCGAGCATCTCCAACCGCGTGCCTTTGGGGCCCTGAAGGCTGAGCGAGAGTTGTGCGGTGAGAAGGACACCGGCATCGAAGTCGAGGACAACGCGGCGTCCGGCAGGGATCACAATCGGCTCACCAAGCAGCAGGGGCGAGGGGTCAAGGTCTCCTTCGCGAACGGTGACCCCGACGAAACCAGCCTCCTCAAGGGACAGGGGTGCGGTCGGCCGGCTCAACAAGGGCGACGGCGCAGCCGCCGGAAACCCTGGATACCCCTGCGCGGCTCGAGGTATAGCCCAGTCGGAGTCGTCGGCGTCGGCAAAGTGGAAGGCGGCAGTGCCAGCCCTGCCGGTCACTTCCTCCTGGATGCCGAGGAAGACCGTATACAGGCCCTGTGACACGGTTACGGGGAGAGAGGTGAAGCGCCAGGCATCGACGACGGCGAGATCGGTGCCGCCTACGGTACCGGTGACGTGAAGTGCCGGGGATGAACGTCGGCGCACGGAGAAGTTGCCGTGGTCGTTGCTGCGGTAAGCGAGGACCTCGACCGTGATGGCATTGCGCCCGGGGCGCAATGCCGCGCCAATCTCCACTTCGTCATAAAACCAGGCGGAGCGGCGGGGCTTGGCGGGGCCCACGGAAAGAAGTTCCCCGTTGACCCGGAGTTTGTAGCGGGAGTCCGCGGCGATGATCAGAGACGTCGGCTGAGGCTGGTCCACGTCGACGACCGCCCGGTACAGATGGACATCGGCGATGCCTTTGGCCTCGTCGACGGGAGCGGCGAGAAACCATGTCCGGCCGCTGGATACCGTCAACGCGTCCTCAGTAGTGTCTAAATCGGTGTCCATGGCAGCAGGTACCCCTTCGTCTCGCATGTGTGACGAGAAGGCTACCCGTGAGCAGATCAAATTTCAACCGTCGGTTAGTTTTTACGTGTGTCGCAGCAGGTGCCCCAGCGCCTTGAAGTGCTGTGCCATATCAATGTCCGGGTTCATGAGCCATTGGACCTGCAGACCGTCCGATACCGCAAGGAGGATCCGCGCCATCGTCTCCGGCGCGACATTGGGATCGAGGAGCCCCGACTCCTGCTCGGAGCGCACTATCCGGGTGAATTCCGCGGTGGCCTCCTTGTAGTGCCGCTCAAAGAACTGGCGCCCTGCGGAGTCGGTCTTCGGGGATGCGGCCGCGTGCCCCGCCATGGCGGTGAAGAGTGCTACGGCGCCTGGCACCTGGGCGTTGTGCTCGAAGGTCCGCACGAAAGCGTCGCTCCAGCTTGATGAGTTGGCTATGCGCTGGGCATCGAGATTGCGGCGTCGCTCAAGAGCTGCGAGTAAAAGCTCGTGCCAGGAATCAAAGTGGTACAGCAGGCCCGCCTTGCTCATCCCGCATTCCTTGGCCACAGCCGTGAAGGTGAGGTCTTCGTATCCGATTTCATCAACCATGCGAAGGGTTGTGTCGAGTACGGTTTCGCGGATATCCGCCGTCTTTGCGTAAGGACCCCTCGGTGGTGACATGGCTTCGATCTTACTCGCGAGCACACGAAATCCTACCGATGGTTGATATTTGGAAGGATTCAATTTAGTGTTTGTGTCCAGCGCCACATCGCGTGACCCTGGACAAAGGAGTTCCCATGAAACCCAAAGCACATCTGGTGCGCTCAGGCACCGTCCTTACCCTTGCAGCCGTTATGATTTCCCTCTCGGCATGCAGTGGCGGTAGCGGCGGGGCCGCCAGCAACGGTGAAGCCACGACTACCCTGAAACTCGGCGTCGGTGCTGCACCCGCGTCCTTCGACCCGACGCAGATCGAAAACAACGGCAACGCCCTGGAGCTGGCACAGCCGGTCTACGATTCCCTTCTCCGCCGGGCTCCCAATGGTGATATCCAGCCATGGCTCGCCAAGGACTGGAAGTACAACGACAACAAGACCCAGCTCACCCTCGACCTGCGGGACGACGTTACATTCAGCGACGGAACCAAGTTCGACGCCAAAAGCGCTGCCGACAACCTTGATCGTTTCAAGGCCAAGGGCGGCCCCCAGGCCTCGATGCTGGCCGACGTCAGCAACGTCGCAGCTGCCGACGCTGACACTGTCACGCTCACCCTGACCCAGCCGAACCCGGCTCTTGCTTCCTACCTGACAACGGTCGCAGGTTTGCAGGTCAGCCCCGCGTCCTTCGACAACCCCTCACTCGCGACCGAACCGGCGGGCTCCGGACCATACAAGCTCGACACCGCCGCCACCACCTCGGGCAGCATCTACACCTACACCGCTCGGGACAATTACTGGAACAAGGACGCCGTCAAGTTCAACAAGATCGAGATCCGCGTCTTGACCGACCCCTCTGCCATGGCCAACGCGTTCGCCTCCGGCCAGATCGATGCCGGCCCGGCCGCGGTCGGAACCCTGGATCAATTCAAGGGATCCGGTGCACAGGTTGACACCGTGGAAGGCGACTGGGCCGGGTTCATGATGTTCGACCGCACCGGCAGGCTCTCGAAGCCTCTGGGTGACGTGCGCGTGCGCCAGGCGTTCAACATGGCGCTGGACAAGGAAGCACTCCTCCAGACGCTGCAGAAGGGTCTGGGGACCGTCACCGCGCAGATCTTCAGCCCCGAGGATCCGGGGTACGTCCCGGAGCTGGATAAGAAGTACAGCCATGACCCGCAGCAGGCGAAAAAGCTGCTCGCGGATGCGGGCTACCCGGACGGGATCGACGTCACTATGGTGGCAGCATCCGTTACTCCGGCTGACGTTCTCTCGGTATACGCCCAGCAGCTGGCAGAAGCCGGGATCCGCGTGACCTGGGAAACGCAGGACATCAACGCCTTCCTGGGCACCATGTTCTCGGGCAAGAGCGCTATCAACCCGATGCAGTTGGGCGCCAAGGGAGGCTGGGAAATGATCAACCAGCTCGTGGCCCCTAACGCCCCGTGGAACCCACTGAAGGACCAGACGCCGGAACTGGAGGCCATGATCAAGGATGTACAGTTCGCCGCCGACGATGCCGCTCGCACCGCCGCGGTGAAAAAGGTCAACACGTACCTCGTCGACAACGCCTGGTTCGCGCCCTGGTACCGCCTGGCATCCCCGTACGCCTCCAAGGCTGACCATGTTGGCGTGGAGATGCAGTACCAGCAAACCCTGCCGAGCATCTACAACTTCAAGCCCGCCAGCTAATCCGGCGCACCGGGGAGCCGCAGAACGTCTGCGGCTCCCCAGTGAACATCTCATACCCCCGGGAACACCCATGATCCTCTTCTTCGTAAAACGTGCCCTAGCGAGCCTGGTGCTGCTGTTCGTCGTTTCGCTGCTTACTTTCAGCCTCTTGAATCTCACCAGCGGACAGGCCGTAGCCCGCACTATTCTTGGACCTCTGGCCACCGATGAGCAGGTACACCAGCGGGCGGAACAACTGGGCCTGCTCGCGCCGTTCTGGACACGCTTCGGCGACTGGCTAACCCATGCTGTCACCGGCAACCTCGGCCGGTCCTGGTTCAGTAGCGAACAGGTCACAGACGTCCTCACCTCTCGCCTCCCGGTGACACTGTCCGTTGTCATTTGTACTGTCATTGTCACGGCTGTGCTGTCCACACTTCTGGGTGTCGCCGCCGCCGTCTACCGCGGCTGGGTTGACCGGGCGGTGCAGATCGCCGCCATCGTGGGTTTTGCATTGCCCGGCTTCTGGGTGGCACTGCTCCTCGTCTCGACCCTTGCGGTCCAGGCCCACTTGTTCGCTGCCACCGGCTATATCGCGCCCAACGCCTCGGTCGGCGGATGGCTGTCCACCATCACTTTGCCGGTCGCGTCACTGGCCATCGGATCCATTGCCGCACTGGCCCAGACTTTGCGTGGATCGCTCATCGACGTGCTCCGGTCGGACTTCATCCGTACTCTTCGGGCAGGGGGTGTAAGCGAACGCAGCGTCCTTTTCCGCCATGCGCTCCGAAGCGCCGCCCCGCCGTGGCTCACCGTCCTCTCCCTTCAGCTCGTAGGGCTTCTTGGCGGCGCCGTCATTATTGAGAAGATTTTTGCCCTTCCCGGCATTGGGTCGGTAGCAGAGCAGGCAACGGCACGAGGAGACCTGCCACTGGTACTGGGCGTCGTGGTGCTGATGGTCATCATCGTCATCGTCGTCAATCTCCTCGTCGATATTGCGAACGGCATCCTCAATCCGAAAGTGCGAATCTCGTGAGTACAGCAACTGGCACCCAGGCCTCGGAGACCCGAACACGCCGCACCCCACTTCAGCGGTTCCTCCGCGACCCGCTCGGCGCAGACTCAGCCGTCGTCCTTCTCATTATCATCGTGGCCAGCCTAGCGGCGCCCCTGCTGAGTCCCTACGACCCGAACTTCACCTCGCTCAACTTGGTCTTCGCGCCACCCAGCCCGGCGCACCCACTCGGCGGCGACGGCGTCGGCCGCGACGTCCTCGCACGCCTGCTCTGGGGCGGCAGGGCCAGCCTACTGTCCGGTGCCATTGTCCTGGTGGTTGCCTGCGTTCTGGGTGTCAGCCTGGGCCTTGTGGCCGGCTACCGCGGCGGATTGTTCGACACCATCGGCAACTGGATCGCGAACGCCCTGATGGCTTTTCCCGGGATCATCATCCTGATGGCCAGCGCGGCAGCCCTTGGCCGTTCCATCTGGATCTCCATGACCATCTTCGGTGTCTTGCTCTCACCGGGCTTCTACCGGATGACCCGCACCAACGTCCGCGCAGTCCGGAACGAGGCATTCGTGGACGCCGCGCGTGTCTTCGGGATCAGCCCGGGGCGCATCCTGTTCCGTCACATCTTGACGGTGGTGCGGGGCCCGCTGCTGATCCAGATCGCCGGAGCAGTCGGCATCGCCGTCGTGATCCAGGCCGGTCTCGACTTCCTCGGACTGGGCGACCCCACCTTGCCAAGCTGGGGCGTCATGCTCTCCGATGCTTTCCGGTCCATTTACACCTCCCCGCTGCAGATCCTCTGGCCCGGGCTGATGATCGGCCTCACTGCCGGAGCCGCCGCCCTGATCGGCAACTCGATCCGCGACGTCCTCGAAGAAGGCGATGTAGTCCGCGTTTCCCCTGCAGCAGTCCGCGCAGCACGCCGGCAGCAGCGTGAAGCCACCCAGGCTTCCATGGACGTCATGGACGATCCCAACGAACTTCTCGCCGCGGAAGATCTCCGGGTCAGTTACGGAATCTCCAAGTCGACCACCAAGGAAGTCGTTCACGGCGTCAACCTCTCTATCCGACGCGGCGAAGTCCTCGGCCTTGTCGGCGAGTCCGGCAGCGGAAAGACCCAGACATCCCTTGCCATCCTCGGCCTGCTGCCAGAAGGCGGCTTTGTATCCGGCGGACGCATCATGTTCAACGGCCTCCAAATCAATGGGCTCGGACCGGGCGAAATGAGGGGCATTCTGGGGAAAAAGATCGCATATATCCCCCAGGAACCCATGACGAACCTGGATCCCATGTTCAGCATCGGAAGCCAACTCATCGAGCGCCTGCGGTCGAACACCAACATGTCCCGTGCCGAGGCAGCAGCAAAGATGAACGGAATGCTGGACCGGGTCGGAATCGCGGATCCCGCGCGAGTCATGGCCAGCTACCCTCACCAAGTATCAGGCGGAATGGCCCAGCGCGTACTTATTGCCGGCGCTCTGGCGACAGAACCCGACCTCATCATCGCGGACGAACCATCGACCGCCCTCGACGTCACAGTGCAGGCTGAAGTGCTCGACCTGCTGCGTGAACTGCAACGCGAATCCCACTGCGCCATGCTGCTCGTAACCCATAACTTTGGAGTCGTTGCCGACATTTGCGACACCGTCGCCGTCATGCAGGGAGGGCAAATTGTTGAAACAGCACCCGTCCGCGACATCTTCGCCCGGCCCCAGCATGAATACACGCGCTCTCTGCTTGAGGCCAGCCTCGAAGGCAGACCGTCCCGCTCCGCCAGGGAGGCCCACCAGTGAATGATCTCCACCTGCTCAACGCCAAAGACGTCGTCGTCGAGTACCCACGCCCCGGATGGCGCACCAAACCTCACCGCGTCCTTCATGGTGTCTCGATGTCCGTGGACGCCGGCCGCACCCTCGGCCTCGTCGGCGAGTCCGGGTCAGGCAAAAGCACCTTCGGCCGCGCAGTCGTCGGTCTGGTAACCCCGGTTTCCGGCACCATCACCTACAACGGCGAGGACATCACGCGCCGATCCCGCGCCGACCAGCGCCGGCTCTCCCGCGAGATCCAAGTCGTCTTTCAGGACCCCTACTCATCCCTCAACCCCTCCATGAGGATCGCCGACATCCTGGCCGAACCCCTCGTAGGAGGCGGGGCCTCCAGACGTGATGCTTCCGCCACCGTACGGTCGCTGCTGGACAGGGTGGGCCTGCCCGCCGATGCCGGTGACCGCCTTCCACGCGAGTTCTCAGGCGGGCAGCGGCAGCGCATTGCCATCGCACGGGCCCTGGCTGTCGACCCGCGAGTCATAGTCTGTGATGAGGCCGTCTCCGCCCTGGACCTCTCTACACAGTTGAAAATCCTCGACCTGCTCATCGAAATTCAGGAAAGCACCGGGGTGGCATACGTCTTTATCACCCACGACCTCGGGGCCGTCCGCTATATCAGCCATGACGTCGCGGTGATGTACCAAGGCGAAATCGTGGAACACGGAGACGTCGACCAAGTCACCGAGAGCCCCTCCAACGCCTACACTCAGCGCCTCATGATGGCTGCGCCTATTGCCGACCCCGATCGTCAGGCAAGGCAGCGCGACGAACGCCGCCGGCTTATGGCACCCGTACCGCAGTAAGCAACTCAGCGAGCTTTCCGGGTCCGACGCAGACCACACGCACTGTTCCCAGCCGTATCTGTCGTGCCAAGAGCGGTGCCCCGACCACCATCTCTGTAAATAATTCCGCTGACCTGGGTCAGCAGGAGGGTTTCACCATGCATCATCTTGTTTCTCAGCTGACTCTGGAAGAGAAAGCCGGACTTGTCTCCGGCGGCTCATTCTGGACAACGCGTCCCGTCGAACGCGTCGGCATACCTTCAGTCATGATGACCGATGGACCCCACGGAGTCCGCATGCAGAAGGCGTCCGCTGATCACCTCGGTATCAACCAGAGCGAACCCGCGACCAGTTTCCCGACCGCTGCCGCCACGGGGTCAAGCTGGAATCCTGAATTGCTTGAGGAAATGGGACGTGCGCTGGGCACCGAGTCCCGAGCGCTCGGAGTCGATATCCTCCTCGGGCCAGGAGTGAACATCAAGCGATCACCTCTGTGCGGCCGGAACTTCGAATACTTTTCCGAGGACCCCCTGCTGTCCGGCGCTCTCGGGACTGCCTGGGTTAACGGCATCCAATCGGTCGGCGTAGGCGCTTCCCTCAAGCACTTCGCCGCCAACAACCAGGAAACCGACCGGATGCGCATCAGCGCGGAAGTCGACGAACGAACCCTGCGTGAGATTTACCTGCCGGCATTTGAGAACACGGTCCGTAACGGCAGGCCCGCCACCATCATGTGCTCCTACAACAGGCTCAACGGCGTCTTCCTGTCCCAGAACTCACGGCTGCTGGAAGAGGTCCTCCGAGACGAGTGGGGCTATGACGGGTATGTCGTCTCTGACTGGGGCGCCGTCGTGGATCCAGTCGCCTCCGTCGGTTCCGGTCTTGACCTTGAAATGCCCAGCACTGGCGATCGAAGCCCGCAGCGGATTATCGAAGCCGTCCGTTCGGGATCGCTCGACGAAATCATCCTTGACAGGGCTGTCTCTCGGGTCCTGACCGTTCACGACCGACTCCTCACCGACAGGACAGAAGCCGGGGCCGTAGACTTTGCTGCGCATCACGCCCTCGCCCGCAAAATCGCCGCTGAGAGCACAGTGCTGCTCGCAAACGACGGCGGCCTACTTCCCCTGGACCCGAAACAGGGCGGTACGGTTGCAGTCATCGGGGAGTTCGCACAGTCACCGAGGTATCAAGGAGCCGGCAGCTCCCACATCAATCCGGTACAACTTGACGATGCACTCACGGCTATCATCGACAGCACGGACCGTCAGGTGGCGTTTGTCCCCGGATTCACCCTCGACGGTACGCCTAACCCCCTCCTGCATGAAGAAGCCGTAGCCCTCGCTGCCACATCCAGCGTGGTCCTGCTCTTCCTCGGCCTGCCCGCGGAAGAGGAATCCGAAGGATTCGACCGGACACACCTCGGGCTCCCGGATGCTCAACTCGCCCTCCTGAAAGCGATCGCGGCTGTGAACGGCAATATCGCAGTTGTTCTAAGTAACGGTGGCGTGGTGACCCTCGACGGAGTCGCCGGGGTTGCCCCCGCAGTCCTCGAAACGTGGCTGGGGGGACAAGCATCCGGTTCGGCAGCCGCTGACATTATCTTTGGCGCGTCCGAACCTGGCGGCCGCCTCGCCGAAACCATCCCCCACGCCCTTGCACACACCCCCGCGCACGTGAACTGGCCTGGCAACGATGGTATCGTCCGCTACGGCGAGGGCGTCTTCATTGGGTACCGCTGGTACGACGCCACAGACCGGGCAGTAGCATTCCCCTTCGGCTTTGGACTCAGCTACACCTCCTTCGAATACTCCAACCTTTCGGTCTCAATCCCCGACACCACAACAGCCCAGGCAACAGTGGAATTCACAGTCACGAACACGGGCACCCGCTCGGGCTCCGACGTCGCTCAGGTTTACGTCAGCGACCTCGAATCGTCAGTTCAACGACCGCTCCGGGAATTGAAAGGCTTCGAGAAAGTCCACCTCGCACCCGGCGCCTGCCGCACCATCCGGATAGAACTCGACGCCCGCGCCTTCGCGTTCTGGGGCCCCACAGGCTGGACCGTGGAGCCGGGAACATTCCGAATCGAGGTCGGCGCAAACTCTCAGGATCTGCCCCTCCGCGAGGACATCACCCTCAATGTCCCGGCACCACCGATCCCCCTGGACAAGAACTCGACACTGGAGGAATGGCTCAGCAACCCCGTCAGCGCAGGCATTCTGCAAGCCGCAATGTCCGAAATGGGACAGGGCGCTGACCTCGTTGCGGAGGAGGAAACAGTACGCCTCCTCGGATCGATGCCGCTTTCCACATTGCTCAACTTCGCCCAACAGGCGGGACAACTCAAGTTCGACATCGATGCGAAGGTAGCCGCGCTTCTGGAAACGGTAGAAGCGGAATCCATCGATACCAAAGTTGGCATCGATTAGGCCTCCTGCCGACAGGCACTAATAGCTAGAAAACCGCGCACACAACGCATGGCCACCGGAAGAATCCCGGTGGCCATGCTTGCACCCCTTGTATTGCTGAGACCTTGGCGCACCTGAGCTGCGGGTGGCAACTTAGGAGAAGCCGGTCCACTCGGTTTTCACATGTCCGGCAAATGGTCCCGACTGGTTAACCAGCGGGTTTGCCTTCGATTGACCTTCGAATGGCGTGGCTGCGGTCCCCGTTCGGACCCTTCCCTAAAGCGCCGATAATGAAGATTGTGTCGGGTTGGCTGGCGAGATCTGACTTTGTTCTTGGTGGGGGACGACTACGTGCCTCGTGTTTTGCGGAGGTACTCGCGGAGGCCCGGGATGGCGAAGTCGACCTTGCCGTAGGCGGGGGCTTCGATGAGTCCAGCGGCGATTAGCCGTGCCCGGTAGTTGGCTACGACGTTGCTCTTGGCATTGAGCCTTTTTCCGATGTCGCCGGCGGCAACGGGCCCCTCGTCTTGTGCCATGGCATGGAGGAAGTCTTTGTCCTTGTCCGAAGCGGTGGAGAGGGCGGCTTCAATGACTGTCATTTCGTGGCGCCTGGTGGCGGCACGGATCGCTTGGGTGACGTTGTCCTCTTCGAGGGCAAGGTCGTTGATCTCGGCTTGGCGCCAGAGCTGGTAGCCGATGAGTTGGATCAGGAAGGGGTAGCCCCCGGTCGCCTGTGCCGCCTGCCGGATCTCTTCGTCGCTGATCTTGATTCCGGCCTGCTCGAAAGTGTGCGTGAAGGAACGCTCGACTTCCTTGACGGCCGCGGCATGGAGGTCGATTCGGTCTGCCCGGCGCAGGAAGGTGGCGACTCCCTCGTTAAGCAGATCCGAGACCGCTGCTGGAAGTCCGGCGAAGATCAGGCCTATCGGCAGGCCGTCCCGGATGAAATGTTGGACGTCCGCGGCAAGCTGGGACAGTTCCGCCCGGTCCGCCGAGTGGATTTCATCAACGGTGAAGAGCAGCCCGGTCCTTTTCTCTGCGAGCAGACTCAGGAGCTGGCCGCCCAACCGTCGCCAATCGACCTGGCGCTCGGGCGGCAGTTGCGTGGTCACGGTGAAGCCTGCCACGCCCAGGGCGGTGATTCTGCGGCCACTGGGGCCGGAGCCGAGTTCCTCCACATGAAGCCGCATGGTCTCGCCGATCCTGCCAACGAAGCCGGGCGTGGCGGTTTCGGAGATGACGATCCACCCTTGCTGCCGCGCTTTGTCCTGAGCTGCGCTCAGCAGGGCGGTCTTGCCGATGCCTCGGGCACCGGTGATGATGGTCAGCAGTCCAGGTGCCCCGGAACCGAGCTGCAAGCCATACTCGAACTCGTCGAGCATGCCCTCGCGTCCTATCAGCTCCGGGGGAGTGGCGCCCGCCGTCGGACGGAAAGGATTCCTCATCAACATTCCTCCCCTGTGAGTCCCTGTGAGTCTTGTGAGCGCCTGTGAGTCTACTCTCTTGTCGTTCCAAGCCTGACCACTGTGCCCGCGTCACTGCCGGAGGAACGTCTTCTGAATCTGTATGCCGCTTGCCTGCGGGGCGTCAGACTAGGGCTAAGTTCCGGTTTGTTGACAGTGCGCTCATGACCTTCCCAGATCCCACCCTGACAGTGGGTGGGAAAAGAATCCGGGGTTCGCAAGCTCGAGAATAGTCGAAACAGTCCAAAGATTCCGGACTTGAAGGAGTTCGCTCGGGGCAGTGGGTGCTCATGTCACATGTCTTGGCTGGGCGGCCGTCGGAGAACGAGTGAGAGCTCCGTGCACTGGCCAAGTCCTCCCATCTCAGGCCGTCTTCACGTCAAGTTTGGGTGTACCTTGTCAGGCCAGACGTGGGAAAGCATATTCAAAACGATTTCCTGGCCTGTTAGGGCCCCAATCCTCAGTCGAATTCGATGACGGCTTCGACTTCGACCGGGGCGTTAAGGGGGAGACCGGAAACTCCGACGGCGGACCGGGAGTGTTCGCCTTTGTCACCGAACGCGGTGGCGAGGAGTTCGGAGGCCCCATTGGCCACAAGGTGATGTTCACGAAAGCCCGGGGTTGCTGCGACGAAGACGGTGATTTTCACCACGCGCTGCACCCTGTCTAGATCACCTAGCGCTTCACGCAGCTGGGCAAGGACATTGATGGCGCACAGGCGGGCAGCATCCTGCCCAGCCGCAATGTCCATGTCCTGGCCGAGCAGACCGGTCGCGGTAAGCACTCCGTCTTTGAGTGGGAGCTGGCCGGAGGTGAAGATCAAGTTCCCAGTCTGAACCCACGGCACATACTTGGCGGCCGCAGCCGTGGGTTCGGGAAGGTCGATGCCAAGTTGCTTGAGCCTGAGTCCAATAGTCGATGTCATTTGACGCCTCTCGAAGTCGGTGTGAACGGGTGTGGGGTCTATTCCGGAGCAGCCCGAAGGGCGGTGGCGTTCTAGCTCGCGTTATGCCGTAGGCATCGTCGTGCCAGAAGCCGTGGGGCCCATTAGGCCGAAAGTTGGCTTCGCTTACCGGCGAGGACCTTGAGGGCGCTGGCAATCCGGGCGTATGCGTCCACTGCTTGGTCCTCATCCATGAAGCAGGCATGAACGATGCGCAGGTGACCGGCGCCTTGTGACCCGTAGGGGTCTCCCTCATTTACCATGACCTGGGCGCGCTCCAAAATATAGCTGGAGACTTCGGCGGCAGTACCGAGATCGCGGACGTCCAGCCATGTGAGGATCCCGCTCTCCGGCATCTGCGTCCTGACCCCGGGCAGGACTGAAAAGTGATGAAAGGCAAGTTGCCGTCGACGGTCAAGGATTTCGAAATAGCGGGGCAGGATGGTTTTGTCTTTTAGTGCGGCGATGGCACCGATTTGCGCGAGGGTGTTAGTTGCGCCGAGCATGTTTACCGCTCCGCCGTAGAGGACGTCCATGATGCGGTCATCAGCCACAAGGTAGCCAACACGGAATCCACTCAAGCCCAAGCCCTTGGACACCGAGAACGTAGTTACGGTGCGTTCCCACATTCCAGGCAACGTAGCTGGGCTGACCATTTCCACACCATCGAACACATGGTCTTCGAATGCCTGGTCGCTGATGAGGATTAGGTCGTTCCGGACAACGAACCGTGCCAAAGCCTCCAGCGTTTCGCGCCGGAACACGGTGGTAGTTGGATTGTTCGGATGGGAAATGAGAACCATTTTGGTCCTGGATGTCAGTGCGGCCTCGAGTTCGGCCACGTTAAGTTGGTATCCGTCCTCGGCATGCAGCGGCACTCCTACTGGAACCGCACCCAGCAGGCGGCAGTTCACAAAGTTTGAGGGGTAACTGGGGTCCGGAATCAGCACCTCGTCCCCATATTCGAGGAAAGGCATCATGGCGTAAAGGAGCCCTGAGTCTGATCCGGGCGTCACCAGGATGTTCCGCGAAGGGTCGGCAACGATGCCGTTCCGCTCAGCCAGTTTTTTTGCGATTTCCTGACGCAGTTCGAGGCTGCCGATAGGCATGGTGTAATGCGATGGCAAGCCGGAGGAGAGAGCGTCGGCCATTGCAGCCTTGACGCTCTCCGGGATGGACGGATCGGGAAAGAACGGGTCCGCCCAGGCCATGACGTCAACACCCGCGGCGATGAGGGCGCCGACACCGTCCCCCACGTCGGCCTTCGTGACCGAGGAAAAGAGCCCTCCCTGAAGGGGGCTAAATCTGGGTGTCATCAGGTGGTGCATTAACAGTTACCTCGCTTCTGGGCTGCAGTATCGCAGGGGGAGGATGGTTCCGGATGTGATGGTTTCCACAAACTATATCCCTTTGTATGCTGACAGTACATGTTTTTTAGCTACACTGAATGAAGCGTGAGACATTGCGCCCAGGGTGAACGGTTCGCTCGGATTGCGCATCAGCTACATCTCCCACCCCGGAACTATCGACCGCGAGAAGGAAACCATGGAATCTCCGTTGAACCAGGATGAAATCACCGTTGGCAAGCTGCCTAAGGGCATCACGTTGGCAAGCGAAGCTATGGGCAATAAGGTCTGGAACGTACTCGGGCACACTTACTACTCGAAGGTTGAAAGTGCGAGCAGTTTCGCCTGGCTTTCATTCGACCCGCCCACCACAGGCGTTCCACCGCACATTCACCCGAAGCAGGATGAACACATTTACGTCTTGGAAGGGCAATACACCCTGTACCTTGACGGGGAGTGGACCACGGCGGGGCCTGGTGACACCGTCCGCATGCCCATGAACATCCCACACGCGTATTTCAACCGGTCTGAAGACGCGGCGAAGGCCCTCTTCTGGGTGAGCCCCAGCGGCCGGCTGGCGCAGTTGTTCGACCAGCTGAACAACCTTGATGACCCTGAAGAAGTGGTTCGGCGCTCCGCCCTGCATGACGTCGACTTCCTCCCGCCCGGCTCCGTACCGGGCGTTTAATAATGACCCGGGAAACCGGGGTGGTGGCCGGGTCTGATGGTGTCGCCGCCCCCTCGCCCGGCGCGGACAGCAGACCAGGCCCTGTGGTCAGGTTCGCCACCGAGACCACGAGCTACGGCGCATCGAACCAACAGGTTGTAGAGCTGATGAAACCATCAGCTCCGGTCGTCTGCCACGGCGTGGTGGTGCTGGTTCATGGCGGTTACTGGCGCGCCAAGTCTGACCGAAGCCTGATGTCGGACCTTGCTGCAGACTTGCTCTCGCGCGGTTGGAGCGTATGCAATGTTGAGTACAGGCGTACGAGCAACGGAGGCGGGTGGCCGCAGACAGGCAACGATGTTCGCGCGGGTTTTGAAACCGCCCGCATTTTCGCCCGGGAACAAGGCGATAATTTTCCCCTCATTGCCATTGGTCACTCGGTTGGGGGCCAGCTCGCCTTGTTGGGTGCGGACCTTCTAGACGCCGTTGTAGCCCTTGCTCCCGTCACTGATGTCGCCCGGACCGAACGGGAAGGGCTGGGGGAGGGCGCGGCAGTCGAATTCATGGGCACTCTGTCATCGGAGGACCCGGCTGCCTACCGGCAGGCTTCACCCATTCGGCAACTGCCTGCGAATGTCCCCGTGCTGGTGGTGCACGGTGATAACGATTCCCGTGTCCCCCTGGAACATTCGCAGGATTACGTCCGGGCAGCTCGTGAGCTGGGCGGGGATGTGGAGCTGGACGTCGTCCGCGGGCTGAGTCATTTGGAGGCGATCGACCCCCAGTCCGGGCACTGGCAAGAAGTCCTCCGGTGGATCGAGGGCTTCGCGGTAAGTTTTCCAAATGCCCAAATCTGCGTTAACAGGGGAATGGACAATGACGCAAAGAGAGCAGACAGGTGGTTGAGGAAGGAGGGGTCATGACTGCAGACCGGGCTTTTTTCGGCGGGCATGTTGAGACTTTTGATGAGAGTGGATCCAGCGGCGAAGCCATGGCAATTGGGAACGGCCGGGTTTTGGGAGTGGGATCCCATCAGGAGATCGAGGCCCTGTGCGGCCCCGAAACCCGCAGGACAGACTTGATGGGGCGGGCCGTCCTTCCTGGGTTCATTGACACACACATGCATCTTGAAAAGGTCTCCCACGAGTTCACGATGCTAAGGCTGGAAACTGCACGGGGCATTGCAGACGTCCTCGACGCCGTGGGCAACCAGGCCGAACATCTTCGGAATTCTGGTTTACGAGGAGTCTGGATCAGGTGTTTCGCTGACAATGCCGCTTGGAACGAGAAGAATCTGGCGGAGGGCAGGCTTCCCACGAGGGAGGAGCTGGACAAGGTGGCCCTGGGCCTACCTGTGTACTTGTATCGGCGGCCGGACCGGGCGGTGATCAACAGCGCGGGTATGGAATTGATGGCCACAAAACTTGCCGAGATTAGTGACGGTTTCGACCGGGCAACCGGCTACCTCACGGGCAAGCCGGTCCGGATACTGAATGACGCGATTTATACCCTTAGCATGGCCGACGGGGTATACCGGCAGGCTATCTTAGCGGAGGCCTGCCAGCGGCTCCTTGCCATGGGGATTACCACGATTGTCGATCCAGGCCTCGCCGGAGCATTTGACTCGTCCTGGGCCCTGTATCAGGAGTCCGAAAAACGGGGCGAGCTACCACAGCGAATCCTGCTCATGAATCGGTTCGATTGGCGCAAACCATACCAGTCCGAAAAGGAACGCGTCCTCCAGAGCGCAGCCCTGCCCAACACTGGGAGTGACGGGTTGCAGGCGTGGGCACTGAAGTTTCTGCTGGATGGGGAATTCGTCAACGCCTGGATGCGCGACGGTGAGACTCCCACGGCGCGTGCCTCCAGGCACTACACGCCGGAAGAGCTCCGGGATCTTCTGCTGCTGGCGGCTGAACGCCGATGGCCGGTGTGCATTCACGCAATGGGAGGCGGCGCGATTGAAGCCATAATCGATGCCGTCCAGAACTTGCGCGATGAAGGCGTTTATCTGGAACACGGCCAAGTGAACATCGCCCATGCCTTCCTGATGGACGTTTTGGACATGCAGGCATGCGTGCGGCTGGGAATCAAGCTCTCGCTCAACCCCGCACTCGCCTATGTCTACAGCGACGAGATGCGCCAAGCATGGGGCCCTTTATCCGCGAGGGCTGTACCTCTGGGCACGCTGGCAAGCCTTGAAATCCGTTTTGCCGGGGGTTCTGATACCCACCCTTGCGCGCCGTTGGCGGGAGCGTCAATCGCTGTGCAGCGAAAGGCGTGGGATGGCAGCAGCTTCGGCCGTCACGAGGCGATCACCCCTCGCCAGGCCTTGTCCATGTTCACCAGGGATGCCGGCGATTACATCAACCGGGCGGACCTGGGCACTCTGGAAGCAGGTTCTGCCGCGGATTTCGTTGTTTGGTCACAGAACCCGCTGGAGGTCGATCCTCGCCTGTGGCCGGACGTGTCCCCGGAGTTCGTTGTCCGTGCCGGTGTAACAGCTTGGTCCTCGCCGGAAACCGTAAGCACGAAACAGTAAGGAGTGTTTTTGATGTCCAATGAAGTCTTGCTTCACAACTTGTATCTCGTCGATGCGACGCGCGAGAAGGCCCTTTCCCTGGCCGCCGTGTGGGTCCAGGACGGCAAGATCTCGGCCGCCGGGCCTGAAGATGAGGTGAGAGCGGCGCTCGGTAACCGGCGGGTTTCCGAAGTGGACATGGCCGGGCGTTACGTTTCGCCGGGGCTTATCAATATGCATACTCACCTTTCGCTGTCGCTGCCCGGCCCGAGGGGCGCGGAGGTAAAGGGCATGAATGACTTCGAGCTGGCTTTGTATATGGCAGACGGGGCGGCCCGGTCGCTGGCGAGCGGGGTCACATCGATTCGCTGCGTGGGGGAGAAACGTCACGCGGATTTCGCTCTCAGGTCAGCCATCGATGCCGGATACGTCCCTGGCCCCCGAATGTTTACGGCGGGCCGCCCGCTCTCGTGCACGGGCGGGCATGGTCACACGTCATCGGGCGCCTTGGAGTGCGACGGTGAGACCGAGTTCCGGCGGGGTGTGCGGCAACAGATCAAAGCCGGGGCAGACCTGATCAAGGTCATGATCTCAGGTGGCATTTCAGGACAACACGAAAAAATCACAACACGACAGGTCACCCGCGGTGAGCTGGAGGCCGCGATTACGACTGCCCACGACTGGGGGAAAAAAGTTACAGCGCATGCCGGCCCCGCGGGAATCATTGCTGAAGCGGTGGAGCTTGGACTCGACTGTGTGGAACACGGGTACGAACTAACAGACAAGGTGACCGACCTGATGGCCTCAATGGGCTGCGCCCTGGTACCTACGCTGGTAGTGACCAGATGCAAGGCGTTCTTTGACGAACTCGGGGTGCCGGAATGGATGCAGCAACGTTCATTGGGAGCTGGAGAAAGACACCTGCAAAGCTACCGGAGCGCACTCACCTCCGGTGTGACGGTAATGCTCGGTAGCGACATGCCCCCGTTTTGGAACTTCGAAGGAACCTCAGCGGTGGTGCGGGAATTGGAGCACATGTCCGAACAGGGGCTGGGGCCGAAAGCTACGCTGGCTGCTGGCACACTGATCCCGGCCCACTGGCTCGGGCACGAACATCTCCTCGGGTCGGTCGAAGCCGGAAAATACGCCGATCTGATCGCCACCGAGGGAGACCCCAGTCTGGACACCAGCACCTACAGGAGCATCTCTTGGGTGATGAAGAACGGTGAGGTCACCAGGGATGATGTCTCCTTGAGTCTAGCCGGGGCCGCACATTGACGGACTCCATCCGGCCTGCTCCCGACCCCGCGACGGCCGCAGCCCAGATCAGGGAGGCGTTGGCGGACATGTATGACGCCTTCATGCAATCCGATTGGGACAGGTTCAACACCCACCTCGATCCGAGGCTAACAGCCTGGGAGACGCATCTGGGCGACATGATTATGGGGCAGGCAGGTCTGGACCATTACAGGAGAACCCGGCCCGCCCCCCAGGTCCTGAGCTACCTGAGGGCGACCGATCACCTGATAGATACTTGGGGTGAGACCAGCGTCGCACGATATATCCTCACAGGCGCCAGCGCCGCCGATCCCAAGGAAATCAGGCGATCAAGAGTCACGGAAGTGTTCCGCTGGGACGGGCTGGAATGGCGCATCATTCACAGGCATTCCGAACGCCTGTCCAGCTGAGAGGCCCGCCGTCGGCGACCCAGTGGCCCCGGCACCGCGACCAGCGGCCCGGGGCCAGCCCGGTCAGGGGTTGGGCGGTGTCACCGAGAGAATAAACTCGGCCGGCACGTCCCCGCGATTCATGTACCGGTGGAGCACCCGGGAATCGAACGTAATGCTTTCGCCCGTGAGGAGTTCATAAGTCACCCCGCCGACCTCTGCCGTGACAGTTCCTGTAATGACCACCGCGCACTCAGTAGAAGGATGGGACCATCCTTCCTCCGAAGTTGCCTCCCCGGGGCCCAGGGTTCCCTTCAAGACCTCAAGGTCGGTCCTTCCGGGGGTCAACCGTTCGTAGGTGATATGCCCATCAGCTGCAGCCAGCCCAGTGCGTTTCCCTGGTTTGGAGTGGTGCACGGCCGCTGGAGCGGGTTCGGCAAACAGCGTTGCAAGGTCCGCGCCGAACACTGCAGCGAGCTTGCGTATCGTGGCCAAGCTCGGGTCAGTGGTTCCCCTCTCGATTTGACTGAGCATGCCCGCCGAAAGCCCTGTAGCAGCCGCCAGCTCCCTGAGGGACATGTCTCGCTCTTTACGTAAATTCCGGACCCGTTCGCTGATCATCAGCTTCCTCCATCAGCCTAGGACTTGGGGAGGGATGCGCACCGCACCCCAAAAATGAGCAGTCACAGTAAACATTGTATAAAAAGCCTTTACAAGAATCCACGTGTCTGGCACGCTCGGATGAGACGCAAGTCACCGTCCAGACGTATTTTCCCAAGGAGCTTATCCCATGCCCTCAGCTTCCAAAGCCCAGACCAAGAGGTCTTCGAAGGTCCTTGCGTCGGCCGCTCTTGCAGCGGTGCTGGCCTTGACCACCGGCTGTGGCTCCAACGGTTCGTCCAGCTCTTCAGCCAACAAGACCTTGGTGGCAAACACCACCTTCGTTTACAAGACTTTGGACCCTGGCCGGACCTATGAACAGACCGGTTACGTGGCTCTCCACTCGCTGTATTCGACGCTGATGACCTTCAATGGTGATGACATCAATACTCCCGTTCCGGAACTTGCGGCAAGCGTGGAAGCTTCGCCGGACAACACCGCTTACACGTTCAAGCTCCGAGACAACGCCACCTTCTCCGATGGTTCACCCGTCACTTCAGCCGACGTGGTGTTCTCACTGACCAGGCTTCAGAACCTCAAAGGAAGTTCCGCGACCTTTTTCGCTGGTCTGAACTTCAAGGCCCCGGACGACAAGACAGTCGTGGTGACCGCCGACAAGCCCGCACCCAACATCCCGGTGCTGATGGCCATGCCGGCGAGCAGCATCATCAATTCCAAGGTTGCCAAGGAAAAAGGTGCCACCGATTCGCCTGAGGCCGCCACAAAGGACACCGCCCAGGCGTTCTTGGATACAACCTCGGCCGGGAGCGGCCCGTACGTTCTCGAACGCAATGACCCCGGCCAGGAAATGGTCCTCGTTGCCAACGACAAGTATTGGGGAACCAAGCCTGACTTCAAGCGCGTGTCCCTGCGCAACGTTGACATTCAGAACCAAAAGTTGACCCTCTCACGGTCCAAGTCTCCCGAGATCGCGTTGGATCTCACAGGAAACCTGCTCAAGGACCTTCCTGAAAGCCTCAAAGTTTCGCAAAAGAAAGACAACATCTTTTTCGCCTGGTCGAATATGGATCCGTCCGTTTCACCCGTCAGCTCCAATCCGGAATTCGTTGCGGCGTTCAAGTCCGCCGTTGACTACAAGGGCCTGGCCGATCTCATGGGACCTGGCGCTTCCACCCTTGGCGGCCTCGTCGCAGACGTCTACCCCGGTTCATTGCCTGCAGAGTCCGGGCCCCAACAAAACATAGAGGCTGCAAAGAAGCACCTCGCTGCCGCGGGTTTGTCCAATCCGACCGTGCCTTTCGTCTACCCCGCCATCACTTATCGAGGCGTGGACCTTGGAACGATCGCCACGAAGGTCCAAGGTGACGTCGAAAAAGCCGGCATAAAGCTGGAGCTGACTCCCTTGCCGCTGACCGCCTTCCTGGAACAGTACCGTGGGGGCAAAGCAGTAATGGGCATGACGCCGCACGCCCTGAGCTACCCGCGAGCCGAAAATCTGGTAACCGTTCTTGGCCCTGGAGGCATTAATGCCAAGAGGGTCGGCTGGCTGGAAGCAAATGCCTCCCAGGAAGCGGTCAAGGCATCAAAAGCAGTCATGTCGGCGACTTCTGACGAGGATAAGACATCTGCCATCGAGGCTTGGCAGAAGGTGATGGCTACCGATTCACCGTTTATTCCCCTCGGAGAGAACTCGGGCGCCATCGTATCCACTCCCCAGGTCTCGGAGGCCAACTACACCTCAGCTGGTTGGATTGTCGACCTGGCAGATATAAAAGCAGCGGGGTAACCGGTGGCCACGAACACCCAGATGCCCCCTGACCCCGCAATGTACGCGGATGCCGCGGGCAGCCAAGACGAATCACAGAGGACAGGCATCTTCGTCCGTACAGGCAAGGACACTGCGTTCCTGCGCTACCTCCTCCGGCGGCTTCTCACCACCGCAGGGCTTCTCCTCGGGTCAACTGTGGCCTCCTTCATACTTGTCCAGGCCGTCCCGGGCGACCCAGTATCGGCCAACCTCTCGGATGCCGCACTGGGGGACCCCTCAGCGGTCGCAGCCTTCCGAAGCCGCTGGGGCCTCGACCAACCCTTGATCGTCCAGTACTTCACTTACCTGGGAAACCTGCTCCACGGGGACTTCGGCACCTCCCAGCAAAGCGGCCGGCCAGTACTCACCGACCTGCTTGACTATGTGCCGGCCACCCTGGAAATCGCCATTCCCACCATGATTCTGGCTATTTTGATCAGCACCTGCCTGGGGCTCCTTGCCGCCGTAAAGCATGGGCGCTGGCACGATCAGGTGGTCCGAGTTGTTTCCTTGCTGGGGCTGTCCACGCCGCCGTTCTGGATCTCCATCCTTGCTTTGTACTTTTTCTTCTTCGTGCTCGGAGTATCGCCCAACGGCGGAAGGCTCAGCCCCGAGTACATCCCTCCCGAGACGATTACCGGGATGTATTCGGTGGATGCCCTGCTCTCAGGGGACCTGGAAGTTTTCGGTGACGCGGTCCACCACATGGTGCTTCCAATCGCAGTCCTCACCCTGTCCACCGTCGCGATGCTCACAAGGTTTGTTAGATCCGCGCTACTTGAAGTCCTCCGCAAGGACTACATCACAGCAGCCTATGCAAAGGGCCTTCCCACCAGAACCGTCATGATCAAGTACCTTCTGCGAGCCGGGTTAGTCCCCATCATTACCGTCATCGGCATCGCGTTTGCGAGCCTCCTGGCTGGCACCGTCCTGGTGGAAAGCGTCTTCTCCTGGCCTGGTATCGGCCAATACGCCTTCAAGAGCGCATCGGCGCTCGACCGGCCGGCCATTCTTGGCATCACACTTTTCGTTGCCACCGTGTACCTCCTCATCAATTTGATAGTCGACCTGCTGTACGGTCTGGCTGATCCGAGAGTAAGACTGACGTGACTCAGACCCACATTTCCCCAAAAACCAATGGCACATCCGGGCCGTCGTCCGGGAAAGGCACCTCCCGCAGGTTTCTTTCCGCTATCAAATGGCCCGCTAGGACAGAGTCCAGCAAGATATGGCGACAGCCGGTCGTGGTAGGAGCAATGATCATCGCCGCCGCCTGGGCCCTCGTCGCGGTCCTTGCTCCCATGCTCGCCCCCTACGGACCACTTGACCAGAGCTCAGATATCTACGCTGAACCAAGTGCAAGCCACGCATTCGGTACCGACGAACTCGGGCGTGACGTGCTCAGCCGGGTCATTTACGGGGCGCAACTGTCCATCCCGCTGGCCTTGTCCATCGTTGTGTCAGCCCTTGTCATCGGCGGACTCCTCGGCATGATCGCGGGGTACCTTGGCAAGTTTGCCGACGAAGCCATCATGCGGCTTACGGACCTGGTCTTCGCTTTCCCGCAGATCATTCTGGCAATGGCCGTTACAGCGGCACTTGGCCCCAGTACCGCGAATGCGGTCCTGGCCCTGGTTATCGTCTCATGGCCGGCTTACGCTCGTGTGATCCGCGGCGCAGTGCTGAGCATCCGCGGTGAGGACTACTTGAATTCATCGAGGATGCTTGGAGTGGGTCCCCTCAAGGCGCTTCGGAAGGACGTCGTGCCCAACAGCTTTGGTCCCGCGATCGTCCTTGCAACCTTGGAGTTTGGCAACGCCATACTTTTATTGGCAGCGCTATCCTTCCTCGGCTTGGGTCCACGACCTCCTGCTCCTGAGTGGGGGGCGATGATTGCCTTGGGAACGAACGACATCAGCAGGTGGTGGGTGAGCGTATTCCCCGGGCTTGCCATCCTCACGGTGGTTCTGGCCTGCAACATCATTGGCGATGCACTTCGGGACCGCCTCGATCCCCACGCAGTGGGAGGTAGGTAGAGATGCAACCGATACTGCAAATGAAAAATGTGGGCATCAGCCTTCCTGCGCTAAATACCCGGTTCGACGTCCTGTCCGACGTTTCGCTCGAGGTTTATCCCGGAGAAGTCGTTGGAGTCGCGGGCGAAAGCGGATCCGGAAAAAGCATGACAGGCAAGGCCTTGCTGAATCTCCTCCCCGCCGGGGCACAGGTTCGCGGCGAGATCAACTTCAATGGAGTTGACCTGCGGAAGCTCGATGAGCGGGGTTGGCGGGAACTTCGCGGTGGAAAAATCGCCATGGTTTCCCAGGACCCGACTGCTTCCCTTCATCCAATGCTGACAGTGGGTGAGCAGCTGACAGACCATCTGCGCACTCATCTCGGCTATAAGAAAACGACGGCCCGCAAGCGCGCCTGCGAACTGCTCGAGCAGGTGAGAATTGCAGACCCTGACCGAGCTCTCAAGTCCTTTCCCCACCAGTTCTCGGGAGGCATGCGGCAGCGCATCTCCATCGCCATTGCACTGGCAGCAGGCCCGAAACTTGTGGTCGCCGACGAACCCACGACGGCCCTTGACGTAACCGTGCAAGCCGGAATCCTGCACTTATTCCGGCAGCTCAGCAAGGAAATGGACCTCAGCGTCATCTTCATCACCCATGATTTGGGGGTCTTATCCGCGCTAGCGGAGAGGACATACATCGTTTACGCAGGCCGGATCATGGAAACTGCCCCGACCGACGAGTTGACCGGACACCCGCGCCACCCCTATGCCAAGGCGTTGCTCCAAGCACGCCCGGAGACGGTGGATTCCGGCGCAGGCCGCGGCGTTCTCCGGCCTATTCCAGGTCAGCCGGTTACGGCATCGACCGCCCCTGCTGGCTGCCCATTTGCGACACGGTGTCCAGACCGCATCGAGGCCTGCACCCCCCTGGTCCCGCCCCTGGTTCCGGTTTCGGAGCCAGCTTCCCAGCGGAATCAGCACCTCGTCGCCTGCGTTGTTCACGCTCCTGCGCCATCCCTCGGAGAATCTTTGCCCGGGTCAGGAGCTCCCCAAGACAGTTCCAAGGCAACTGTCGATAGTAAAGCGAAGGACCGGGTATGACTTTGCTCGAAATTAGCGACGTGGTGGTGGAGTACCGCGGAGCGAACAAAAAAAAGGTAGCCGCGGTCAACGGTGTATCCCTTTCCGTTGAGCCTGGCCAAATCGTGGGACTGGTCGGGGAATCCGGATGCGGTAAGTCTTCGCTTGCCCGCGTAGCGTCCGGCCTTATCAAGCCTTCTGCCGGCACCGTGAAGTTGAAGGGTCACACTGTCAGCCCTCTCGGTTGGCGGCGGCGGGATGACGCGCAGCTCGGGCTGCAAATGGTATTCCAGAACCCCTACTCCTCCCTGAACCCGCGCAGGCGGATCGGCGACCAGCTGATGGACGGCGTACCTGCAAGCATGCCGTCACGCCGCCGGCGCGACCACGCCCTCGAGCAGTTGGAGAGGGTGGGGATGCACCCCGAAGCAGCAACGCGGTTCCCACACCAGTTCTCAGGTGGGCAGCTGCAACGCATCGCGATCGCACGGGCGCTCGTAACCGACCCTTCAGTCATAATTGCAGATGAACCTGTCACGGCCTTGGACGCGTCCGGCCAAGTGCAGGTTGTCAACACGCTCCTTAACCTGGTAAAGGAGCTGAATGTGGGAATGCTGTTTATTTCGCATGACCTCGCACTGGTGCACCACATTGCAGATGTTACGGCCGTGATGTACCTGGGAAAGATTGTTGAGACCGCAAAAACCGAGGCGCTCTGGCAGCGCCCCGGACACCCGTACACCTCCGCCCTGATGGACGCCATTCCACGGGTGCAGCAGAACGCCAAGCTCCCAAAGCCATTAAAGGGTGAAATTCCCGACCCTGCCAATGTTCCCAAAGGCTGCCCGTTTCGGTCACGTTGTCCCCATGCCTTTGAAAAGTGTGTGGAAGCTCCACCTTTGATGCCTCATGGCCAAGGCAAGGCCGCTTGCTGGTTGATTCAAGGGGCCGGAATTCCCGTACGCGCAGGGTGACGTGCGTCGCTAGGGGATGCCTCCAGCGAAAGGTCGCACTGCACGCCTTCCAACGCTGTCGTTCTGCTAACTCGTATCTGCATCCCACCAGCTGATCATTTCGCCAGCGGCCAACACCCCTGAGAATCCTCGAAGCAGCTGACCTTTGTGAGGCCGACAGGCATAGCCAGAGTCAGATACGCTTCCTGTCCGACCCTCCCACTGGTTCAAGTCCAAGCAAGACCTACAATGAGTCTTCCAACGGAGAAATTCCGGGCGACACCTGAGTCTCTTCGAGTAGCGCACGGGAGTACGAAAACGTGCCTGAATTTTCTGGACGGGGTAGCCCGACGACGGAAAGTCCAACCACAGCGGCACTAGACGGTTCAAGATGTCGATTGGTGCTATTGAACCCATCCAAGTGGCCGGTGGAGCACGGGGACCGGATTTAATTTGCGGGAGGGAACTGTTGGAGCCGTTGGTGCCCACGAAGCTGCAATACTTCGCGGAAGTTTCAAGGACTGGATCAGTCTCCGAAGCCGCTCTTGTTTTAAGGGTGGCGCCTTCGGCGATTAGTCGGCAGATCGCCGGCTTGGAGCACACACTGCAGACACCCCTGTTTCAGCGCCACGCCCGGGGTATGTTCCTCACTAACGCAGGCGAAGCATTACTGGCGTATGTTCGCCGCATGGAAATCGAGTCGCGATCCCTAATGGCGTCTGTCGCCAGTGGCGGCGCGGCACTAACTACACAAATCAGCGTTGCAGCCACGGAGGGGTTTGCGCATCGCCTTATTCCCTGGACGATGGCCCGGCTCCGCTCGGCGCACCCTGAGGTGTCATTCAAGCTGCAGGTAGTCAGTAATCACGAGGCTACCCGTATGGCGCGTGAGGGGCTGGTCGATGTTGCCGCCACCTATTCGGTTGGTCACCAGGACGGAGTTCGGATTGAGCATTCCTCCACCTGGCCCTTGCATGCTGTGGTCGCCCCCGGCCATCCGCTGGCCGCCCGACAGTCGGTAACTCTTGCGGATTTGGCCGCCCACCCTTTGGCGCTACCGGCGCGGGATGCAAGTCAGCGGGAGCTTCTTGATTCCGCAGCCCGCAGTGAAGGCCTCGTGCTTGACGTTGCCTTTGAATGCAGCAGGGTCGGGCCGATATACGAGTTTGCGCGTGCAGGAGCGGGCGTGGGGTTCATCAGTGAGCTCGGATCGCGGCGCATGGACGATGATCTTGTCCACGTTCCAGTTGACCACTATGTCTTTGGTCAGCGGAGCGCCCAGTTGCAGAGCCCGCCCGGGCACAACCAGCCGCCGGTGGTCCTGGAATTCCTTCGGCTGCTCATCGCCGAGCTTGAGGGGGCATGACTGCCTGCCCTTGGACCGGGGCAGACACGGGTTCAGGCCCTCAATGGCGTGCAGCGGCTTGTGGAAGGGCTGGGGAAGAGCCGATTCAGCAGGTCACGGCAGGCTTTGTATGCCGAATGGGTTGGGTTGATGACAGCGAAGTGGCCTCCCGTTACCTCATGAAGTTCCGCCTGATCTCCTGCCGCCTTGGCAGCTTCTACGTAGCGCACCGATAGGTCGTAAGGAACGTCGGCATCCGTCTTGCTGTGCACGGCCCACACTGGCGTACCGATGGGGACCGCAGAAACCGGGTCGGCGAGAGCAAACTGCTGGTGAAGCTCGTCCGGCTGGCCGCCCATGAGGTTGCCGGCAGCATCGTCGCTTAACCCGAGGCGTTGTGCGGCCGCGAAGTCGAGCAGACCTGCCTGGCTCACCACTCCGGCCAGCCGCACGCGGGGTCCGGCGCCCGGGGCGTGGGGTGGGAGGGTGTGGCGTCCGGCGGCCCATACGGCCAGGTGGCCTCCTGCCGAGTGCCCCAGGGCCGCGACCTTCTCGAGGGAGAGGTTGCAAGGTCCGGCAGCATTGGCGAGGTGGTCGATGCCGGCGGCGACGTCCTCGAAAGTTGCGGGCCAGCCCCCTGCCCCTGGCCCGCCGTTGCTGCCGACGCGCCGGTACTCGAGGTTCCAGACCGCAAAGCCGTGCTGGACGAGGTCCACAGCCATGGGGGTGCCGAGATCCGCCGTGTACGTGTCACGCCAGTACCCCCCATGAATAAGTACGACGGTTCCACGGGGTGGCGGCCCTGACGCCGGCAGGTATAAGTCGCCCCACTGGTCAGGATGTGGTCCATATGACAGGCGTACCGGTGCCTGTTGCCGTTTCTTGCGGGTCAACCATTTCTCCTGGATCATACTTGAAGCGTCAGGGGAGGACCCTATCTGCCACCGAGGAGTGAATTGAGGGCGTCCCGGATTGCTGCCATGCCTGCTTCCAGCTCTGCAAATGACGTGCTCAAGGGGGAGAGCCCTACCCGCAGCCCCTGGGGGGCGCGGAAGTCAGGAATGACGCCACGTTCCCAGAGGAGCCTCACGACGTCCTGGAAGCACGGGTGATCGATAGTGATGTGTGACCCGCGCTGGGCGGGGTCCCGCGGGCTGGTTAGTTCCACTCCCAGAGGGGCAAGATTCTGGTCATACAGGGCAGTTGCACGCTCGGTAAGGAGTACCGATTTCTCCCTTATTGCCTCGATCCCGGTCTCGGCGATGAGGTCGAGCATGTGTGTGAGCGGCTGCATGGCAAGGATCGGAGGTGTCCCCGTAAGAAAGCGTCGAATGTCGTTGGCAGGCCGGTACTCAGCCGTCATGCCAAAGGGGTCTTGGGCGCCCATCCAGCCCCAGAGCGGCTGCTGCAGCTGGTCCTGCAGGTCTGAGCGGATGTACGCGAAGGCGGGCGCGCCCGGTCCGCCGTTGAGGTACTTGTACGTGCAGCCGACGGCGAGGTCAACGTTCCAGGCATCCAGCTGGATCGGGACGGAGCCCACGGAGTGGCACAAATCCCAGAGCACGAGTGCCCCGGCATCACGCACGGTCTTGGTGATGACGGGGGCATCGGCGAGGAAGCCTGAACGGTAGGCCACATGGCTAAGCAGCACGACCGCCGTCTTGGCCCCAATGACCTGCCTGACCTCATCGACACTTACGCCACCGGCGGGATCAGGTGTAATCCACCGTATTGTGGCGCCCAGCTCGGCGGCGATCCCCTCGACGAGGAACCGGTCGCTGGGGAAGTTTTCCCGGTCGACGACAATCTCATCGCGCCCCGGCCGGCCCATCATTGCTGCCCGCAGCAGCTTGTAGAGCATGACGGAGGTCGAGTCCGCAACAACTGTTTGTCCGGGGGCGGCGCCCAGAGCCACTTCGCCCAGCTTGTCGCCGACCCGGAAGGGCTCTTGCATCCATGCCTCGTCCCAGCTGCGGATCAGACGCGTTCCCCATTCGCCGTCGATGAATTCCTTCATCCTTGCGGCAGTGGCGACAAGGGGGCGGCCGAGCGAATTCCCGTCCAGGTAGGCAACGATCTCCTGGCTTCCGCAGTGGAGGAAACGGTCCCGGTAAGAGGCGAGTGGGTCGGCAGCGTCGAGGTCGGCGGCGGAGGCAAGCGCGGGCGCGGCTGTTGAGTTCATGGGAGTCCTTGGTTGTACTTCTTGGGGCCTGTGAAGGGCGTGGGTTAGATCGCGGTGCGGACGGCAAACAGTTCGGGAAAGAATGTCAGGTCGAGGGCCCGCCTCAGGAAGTCGACTCCAGAGGATCCTCCGGTTCCGGTTTTAAACCCGATGGTCCGCTGCACGGTTCTGAGATGCCGGAATCGCCACGCTTGGAAGTTGTCTTCGAGGTCCACGAGGTCTTCACTTGCCTCGTAGAACTCCCAGGGTGTGTCCGGAGAGACGTAGATTTCCCGCAGGACGGGAACGAGGTCCTCGCGGAAGGTCCACGGCTGACTGACGTCCCGGTCCAGGATGTCGGAAGGAATGTCGTAACCGGCCCGGGCCAGCGCCCGGAGGAACGCGTCGTAGAGGGTGGGCTCTTCGAGGAGGGTCGACAGCATGGTGTGGGCCTCGGGTTCGCTGGTGAAAACGTCCAGCATCTTTCGGTGTTTGTTGCCGAGGATGAACTCGACGGCCCGGTACTGGTGGGACTGGAAGCCCGACGAGCTGCCAAGCGAGCCTCGGAACTGGGCATATTCACGGGGAGTCATGGTACTGAGCACGGACCATTGCTCGGTCAGGGTCCGCTGGATGGCTTTGACTCTTGCCAGGCATTTGAGCGCTTTGCCAAGGTCGTCCTCGTCGAGGAGGCGGCGGGATTCGTGCAACTCGTGGAGGACCAGCTTGAGCCACAGTTCGCTGGTTTGGTGCTGGATGATGAACAGCATCTCGTCGTGGTGGGGTGGGTCACTTTGTCGGTGTTGGGCGCCCAGGATGCGGTCAAGGTCGAGATAGCGGCCGTAGGACATGGCGTCGTGGAAGTTGGTGCGGACTGAGTCCTCGAGTTTTCGGACACCGGTGGTCATGGAGTTCTCCTGTTTGGTCATCGTTTTCGTAGGGCACCGCCCTGTGGAGGTTTCGGCGGTCAGCGCACGCGGTGGAAGCGTACCGCCGCCATGAGGGCGGTGATGCTGAGCAGGGCGACCAGGGCAAGGTAGTAGCCGGGAGCGATCTGCTGGCCGGTGAGGGTGATCAAGGCGGTTGCTATGGTCGGGGTGAATCCACCGAAGACCGACGTTGCCGTGTTGTAGCTGAAGGCCAGGCCGGTGGCGCGGGAGCGCACTGGGAAGACGTCGGCCATGACGGATGGCAAGGCGGCGAAGTAGACGGCCTTGAGTGTGCCGAGGATGATCATGACCCAGACCAATGTCCAGAAACTGGGGCGGGCTACGAGCCACGCAAACAGCGGGACCACTGAGGCGCCGATCAATACTGCGGCCGGGAGCATGAGCTTGATCCGCCCCGTGCGGTCGGACAAGGCGCCTATGGCAGGGGTGAGGAAGGTGAGAATCACGCCAGTGATCATGAGCGCCACGAATGACAGGGATGGGTCAAGTTTCAGTTGTTTGATGCCGAAGGTGGGCAGGTATTGCAGGATGAAGTTTAACGCTGTGGATACCACGAGGACGCCCGCCGCAATCAGCAGTCCGCCCCACTGGCGCCGGAACAGTGTACGGACTGGCTTAGGGTCATCCTGGCCAGCAGTGTCTTTTGTCGCCGTCAGGGAGGGGGACTCGTCGACGTAGCGACGGATGACATAACCGACGGGGCCGACAAGCAACCCGAAAACGAAGGGTAGGCGCCAACCCCAGGCCACCATGTCGTGTTCGGAAAGCAAGGCGGTCAGCCCGGCGGCGAAGGAAGCCGCCAGCAGGGTTGCCAGACCTTGGCTGGCGAACTGGAAGCTGCCGAGGAAGCCGCGCCGGGTGCCCTTTTCGCCGTCCTGTTCCACCAGGAGCGAAGTAGCGGCACCGAACTCACCGCCCGCGGCGAATCCCTGGATCAGCCGGGCGAGGATGATTCCGAGCGGGGCGAGGACCCCGATGGTGTCGTAGCCCGGCATGAATGCCAGGAGGGCGGTCCCGACAACCATCAGCCGGATGGTCCACACCAGCGAGGCCTTTCGTCCGTGCTTGTCAGCCAGGGCGCCGAAGACGAGTCCTCCCAAGGGGCGGATGAGATAGGAGATTCCGAAAACGGCGAAGGTTTGGACCAATTCCACCCCTTGGTCACTGGCCGGGAAGAAGACCTTGCCGATGTAGACAGCAAATAGGGCGTAGATGGCGATATCAAACCATTCCAAGGCGTTGCCAATGGTGGCAGCGGCGATGGCTTGTGTGCGACGGCGTCCGGTAACAGGGGGCGTCGTGATGCTGGGGATGGTGCTGGACATATACGGTCTCCACGGATATAGCTGCCGCGACGCCGGGGTCGGGCAGGAAGAGAACAATCAGGAATGAAGAAGCGCCGCGGGCACGGGTGACACAGGTGGGCGTCCCTTGGCGGTCCCGAGGTCGCTGAACAGCGCAAGCGCCATGCCAAGCCCTTCGCGGGCATTGGATTCGAGGATGTGCTCGTCCGGTGCATGCTGGTTGCAGCCTGGATAAGAATGCGGCACCCAGAGAGTGGGCATGCCGAGGATGTCAGTGAAAATGTAGTTGGGCAGGGAGCCACCGATATTGGGCAGGACGGCCAGTCTGTCCCCGACTGCGCGGCGTAATGATGCCGCTCCCCACTGGGCCCAGGGGTGGTCCGGGTCTGTGCGGCTCGCAGGGAAGGCAGTACCCAGGCGTACCGTGACCATGGGGTAGCCATGGTCAGCCAGGTGTTGCTGGAGCAGGTTCTGGAGGTTGTCCACATCGGTGCCTACCACGTATCGCAGTTGCAGCACCGCCTTCGCTTTGCCGGGTATTGCGTTCATGGGTTGTTCAGGGTTGCCGGCGCTGAGGGCGAGTACTTCCAGGGTGTTCCATCCGTACACCCTTTCGGCAGGGGAGAGCGATGTGTCGGACCAGTTCTCGTCCACTGACGCTCCGCCGTTTTTCCGGTCAATCTTGACATTGGCCAACGCTGACCGCACCGACGCGGGCAGTTCCGGAGGAAGAAGGGCTTCGCAGGTGATCACGCCGTGGCCGTTCACCAGGGTTCCCACGGCTCCGGCAATCGTGGTGGCTGCGTTGCGCAGCAGCCCGCCCCAGTTGCCGGAGTGGCGCTGCCCGGCCCGGAGGTCGGCCTCCAGTTCAAGGTTGACGCCTCCCCTGGCTCCCAGGAAGAGGGTTGGTGTGTCGGCGTCGAGGCGGGGACCGTCCGAGCCGATGAAGACATCTGCCCGCAATTCATCTTTGTGTAAGGCGGCGAACTCCGCCAGACCGGGAGAGCCGACTTCCTCGCCGCTTTCGAAGAGAACTTTCAGGTTGAAGCCGAGGTGTCCGTGGGTCCTAATGAGCAGCCGAAGGGCAGCGAGGTTTATCAGGTGCTGGCCTTTGTTGTCGGCAGCGCCCCGCCCATACCAGCGGTCTCCCTTGGCGGTAAGCGTCCACGGGCCAAGTCCCTCACTCCACTGATCCGACTGGCCCTCAACGACGTCAGCGTGGCCATAGACGAGAACCGTGGGAAGCGCCGCGCCCTCGAAACGGTGTCCGAGGAGAAACGGAGCGGACTCATGGCTTTGATTGGGAACCATTCGCCAAATACAGCCGATTTCATCCAGTACGGGGCCGATCTGGTCCTGAACGTATGCCGAAACGGCAAGGCCAGCACCAGGTTCACAGCTGGTCGTAGGGTAGGAGATGAGGGCCGCCAGCTCGTCGAAAAACTCGCCCGAATCGAAGTATTCATCCTTCATTTCCTGAAGACTTCGGTCTTCTGCGGTAAATGTCTGTGAACTGGATCTCATCATGTATCGAGGTTAGACATCGATGAGCTGTAATGACCAGTCTCATTTTTCGGGACGAGGTTTGCCTGAATGGCAATCCAGTTCCAGTGAGGGGAATGTCGCTGGGTCAGCGCTCTGGAATGACTGCAATGCCCTGGATCTCGATCAGGGCTTCCTTCTGCCATAGCCTTGTGACCCCAATGCCAGCCATCGCGGGGTACTGCGACCCCGCCATTTCGCGCCAGATCCGGCCGATCTCCCGGCCGTTGGCCATGTAGTCCTCGACGTCAGTGAGATAGATGGTGACGTTGACCAGGTCCTCTGGCTGGCCGCCGGCCTCACGGAGGGTCGTCAGGACGTTGGAGAACGCCTGGGTGAACTGTTCAATGATGCCGCCGGGGACGATGTTCATGTCCTTGTCTAGGGCGGTCTGACCACCCAGGAATACAGTGTTTCCGGCGAGCATGCCGTGCGCGAAGCCGGACGGTTTTGGAAGGGACGCCGGGTTGATCGTCTTGTGGCTCATACTGTTCCTCCTGGTCGCTGTTATCTGCAGAAAAACTTTCAGCAGAGCTCTGTGCAGATCATTGTTGCCGTGCTAACTTGAGCCTATGTGACGACCGTAAAAAAGTCGACACATGGCTTCGAAGGGACAAATGCATGAAACTCGCAACCTTGCGCACGGATGGAGAAAGTACGACGGCGGCTCTTGCCGTCGGAGCTGACTCCTACGTCGCGCTTCCCGCAACCGACGTCGGGGCATTACTGGCAAAGCCGCTGTGGCGGGAGGTAGTAGGCAAGGCGGCGGGGGCTGTTACCCGCACGGTCATCAAGGCCGGAGATGCAAACTTTGCCCCGCTGCTTCCCAATGCCGGCAAGGTCATCTGCTGCGGCCTCAACTACGGGGACCACATCCAGGAAATGGGCCGGGAGCTGCCCGAGTACCCGACCCTGTTTGCTAAATACGCCGACACCCTGGTCGGGGCGGCGGACACCATCGAGGTCCGTGGCAGCGACCGTGTTGACTGGGAAGCAGAACTCGCCGTCGTCGTCGGTTCTGAACTGTTCCGTGCCGACGAGGAACAAGCTGAGGCTGCCATCGCCGGGTATACCGTTGCCAATGACGTGTCCATGCGTGACTGGCAGAACCGGACGCTCCAATGGTTCCAAGGCAAAGCCTTCGATGGCTCCACACCAGTTGGCCCCGTTCTGGTGACCGCCGAAGAGCCGGACGACGATTTTGACGTCTACTGCTACGTCAACGGAGACGTGGTGCAGAAAGGCAACACAGGCACCCTGGTCTTCGGACCCGCAAAGCTTCTCTCCTACATCTCCCAGTTCACCACGCTCCGTCCCGGCGACCTCGTCCTGACCGGAACGCCCGGAGGCGTGGGAATGGGCATGAACCCGCCGCGCTTCCTCAAGGACGGCGACGTCCTCACCACGGAAATCACCGGCATCGGACGGCTGGAGAACGTCGTCCGCATCCACCCGACAGCATCAACCAAGGAGTAACCCGATGAGCCAGACCGCCACTGTTTACCGTCTCGAAGGCGACAACTCCCTCTACGCCCAGCCTGATGGAAAGGTTGTGCCGGTGGTGACCCGTGCCGGCCAGGAAGACACCAACACCGCGCAGTCCGGCGACTGCATCCGTGTCTCCGGCGTCAGCATTCAGCACACCCCGGCCACCAAAATCTGGTTCGGCCAGGTGTCCAACACCCCCGGCTACCGCTCGCTGCCGCACCACCACGGCGAGGCCGAAACCGGAGGATACGTGCTGCGCGGCCACGGCCGTATCTACTTCGGGGAGAATTTCCAGGAATTTTTTGACATGAAGGCCGGCGACTGGGTGTTCGTGCCGCCATTCATGCCGCACGTCGAGGCAAACATGTCAGTGACCGAAGACCTGGTGTGGCTCACCGCCCGCACCCCGGAGAACCTTGTGGTCAACCTCGAGGACGTCCCCGACGAGACGCTCGCCGACTACCGCAGGGCATAGCCGCAATGATCACAGGGACCCTGACCTCGGAAACGTTCCTGAAGGCCATTGAACTTACGCCCGTTCCAGCGGAGGTCTACGACGAGGCCTACGAGGCAACCACCCAGTACGTCCCGTGGCCCAAGGCCTACGGCGGGGATATGGTCGCCCAAGCTGCAGCGGCGATGATGCGCTCGGTCGACGCCGACAGGTCACTGCACTCGATGCACAGCTACTTCATGCGGCCCGTCGACGTCGGATCAGACGTCCGCTACGAAGTGGAGCGCCTGCGGGACGGGCGCGGGTACTCAACCCGCACGGTCCGCGGCTTCCAGAACGGCAAGCCCGTCTATGCCGCGATGGGCTCCTTCCAGGTTCCCGAAAACGGGCCGGAGTTCCAGCCCGAGGCTCCCATCGCCGTCGACCCGGAATCACTGCGCAGCGCGGCCGAAGTGCTCGACGAAGCAACCGGCCCGGCTGCAGAGTACTGGTCCACGGGACGCAGCTTTGACATGCGCCACGTCCCTGGCCCCGTTTACGTCGGCCTGGAGGGGGGGCCCGTCCCGCAACAGGCCATCTGGGTGAAGGCCTTCGACGCCCTGCCCGACGGGGCAGACCTTCACCGCGCCGCCCTGGCGTATGTGTGTGACTACACGATCTTGGAGCCGCTCCTGCGGGTTAATGGCCTGCACTGGTCCAGCCCCGGGCTTGCCACCGCCAGCCTCGACCACTCCATGTGGTTCCACCGCGAGGGCCGCGTCGACGAATGGGTCCTATACGCCCAGGAAGCCGTCTCCGGGCAAAGCAACAGGGGCCTCTCCATGGGCCGCTTCTTCGACCGGCAGGGAAAGCTCATTGCCACTGTCGCGCAGGAAGGCATGATCCGCCCCGGCGCCTGACACGCACCGACCATCACCAGCTTCACCGACGCATCACTGAAAGGAACGGCCATGCGCATGACGCCATCGGCCCACGTGGATACGTTCACCCGAGACCACCTGCCGCCCGCCGAGACCTGGCCGGCGCTCGAATTCACCCTTCCCGAACTCCAGTACCCGGAACGGCTCAACGCCGCCGTTGCACTCATCGACAGTGCCGTCGCTGAACACGGTGCCGGCCGCCCCGCACTACGTACCCCGGACGGCACTGCCTGGACCTATGGCGAACTGCAGCAGCGAGCCAACCAGGTGGCCCAGGTCTTGACGGAAGACCTCGGCGTAGTTCCCGGAGACCGCGTCCTGCTCCGCGGCCCCAACAACCCCTGGATCGTTGCCGCCTGGCTGGGTGTGCTAAAGGCCGGCGCCGTGGTGGTGACCACCATGCCCATGCTGCGCTCCACCGAGGTCGCCTCACTGATCGGCCTTACCAAACCTGCCGTCGCCATCTCCGACCACCGCTTCCTCAGTGAACTTGCCGTTGCTGCCGGGGACGACGTCGCCGTCGTGTCCTACGGCTCAGACGCCGGCGGCGACCTCATCGCACGCTGCGCCGCCAAGAGTGGAGAGTTCACGGCCGTCGACACCGCAGCCGACGACGTCGCCCTCCTGGGCCCGACGTCGGGCACTACCGGCGTGCCAAAGATCACCATGCACTTCCACCGGGACATCCTGGCGAACGCCGACACCTTCGCCAAGCACATCCTTCAGCCCAGGGTGGACGACGTTTTCGCCGGTTCCCCACCCCTTGCTTTCACCTTCGGGCTGGGTGGGCTTGTGGTCTTCCCACTGCGGTTCGGCGCCTCCACGCTGCTCACCGAGAAAGCCGGCCCAGTGGAACTTGCCGAACACGCCGAGGCAGCCGGTGCTACCATCCTCTTCACCGCCCCCACGGCATACCGCGCAATCCTCAAAGAAGGACGGGGAGATCTGCTCCGCGGTTTGAGGATTGCCGTCTCAGCAGGCGAGCACCTGTCCAAGGAAACATGGGCCGCGGTCCACGCGGCGACAGGACTGCGCCTCATCAACGGCATCGGATCCACCGAGATGTTGCACGTCTTCATCTCCGCCGCGGGAGATGACATCCGCCCGGGCACCACAGGACGTGCCGTACCCGGCTACCGGGCCACCATCTTAGACAATGACGGCAAAGAAATCGGTCCAGGGCAAAGCGGCCGCCTCGCCGTCATCGGGCCAACCGGTTGCCGCTATCTCGATGACCCGCGCCAGGCCAATTACGTGGTAGGGGGCTGGAACGTCACCGGCGACACCTTTGTCATGGACGAGGACGGGTACTTCACCTACCAGGCACGGTCGGACAACATGATCGTCTCCTCGGGCTACAACATCGGCGCCCCTGAAGTGGAGGCGGCCATAGACCAGCACCCAGACGTGGTCGAGAGCGCCGTGATCGGCCGACCCGATCCCGAGCGGGGCAGCATCGTGTGCGCTTTCGTAGTTCTTCGCCCGGGTGTCACTGGTGACGCCGGCAAACGCAAGGACATCCAGGACTTCGTCAAGGCCACCATCGCGCCCTACAAGTACCCGCGGGACATCCGCTTCGTCACCGAACTGCCACGTAACCCCAGCGGCAAACTGCAGCACTACAAGCTCCGCGAGTCCATCGCGGGCGAATCCCAGGAACTCACCCCCGCCGGCCAGAGCCAGGCGTGAGAAGGAACAGAACCATGAAAATCGCAATCGTTGGAGGCGGCCCCGGGGGCCTGTACTTCGCGGCACTGATGAAACAGCTGGACCCGTCCCACGAAATCACCCTCTGGGAACGCAACGCCGCCAGCGACACCTTCGGGTTCGGTGTTGTATTTTCCGATGAAACCTTGGGTGGCATCGGCAATGCGGACCCCGTGGTGGCCGACTACATGGGCCGTCGCTTCGCCCGCTGGGCCGACATCGACATCCACTTCGGCGGAAAATCGATTAGCGTGGGCGGCCAGGGCTTCGCCGCCATGAGCCGCAAGGAACTGCTAGAGCTGCTCCAGCGCCGTTGCGCCGAGCTCAACGTAGACCTGCGTTTCCAGACCCTGGCCCCTGCCATCGAGGAACTCGAGGCCAACTACGATCTTGTCCTGGCAGCAGATGGTGTCAACTCGCAGATCCGCGCCAAGTACGCCGACTCTTTCCGGCCCGATCTGGACCTGCGCCCCAACAAGTTCATGTGGCTCGGCACGGACCAGGTGTTCGAGGCCTTCAAGTTCTTCGTGAAGGAAACCGAGTGGGGCGTCATGCAGATCCACGGTTACCCCTACTCGGATGAGGGCTCCACGTTCATTGTGGAAATGCACGAGGATGTGTGGCGGGCTGCGGGCTTCGACGAGACCGCCAACGACGTCTTTCCTCCAGGCGTGTCGGACGAAAAGGCGATCGCCAAAATCCGGGAAATTTTCGCCGAGGAACTGGACGGCTACGAGGTGCTGTCGAACAACTCCAAGTGGATCAGCTTCACCACCGTCCGGAACCAAAGCTGGCGCAAAGGCAACGTGGTGCTGCTCGGGGACGCGGCCCACACAGCGCACTTCTCCATCGGCTCGGGCACTAAACTCGCCATGGAGGACTCACTGGCCCTGGCGGCCTGCCTGCACGAGCACCGGGACGTCGCCGCCGCGCTGGAAGCGTACGAGGCCGAACGCCGGCCCGTGGTCGCGTCCACCCAGCGTGCCGCCCAAGCATCTCTCGAATGGTTCGAGCGCATCGGCCAGTACAAGGACCAGCACCCCATCCAGTTCGCCTTCAACCTGCTCACCCGAAGCCGCCGCATCACCCAGGAAAACCTCCGCCTCCGTGACCCTGAATTCGCCCAAGCCGTAGACCGGCACTTCGCAGAATCCCACGGCCTCTCGCAGGTTGCACCCGCCATGTTCCAGCCCTTCCGCATCGGCGGGCTGGAATTGAAGAACCGCGTGGTGGTCTCTCCAATGGACATGTACTCTGCAGTGGACGGCATTCCCGGGGACTTCCATAAAGTGCATCTCGGCTCGAAAGCCCTCGGCGGCGCCGGCCTGGTCATGACCGAAATGGTATGCGTTTCTGAATCCGGACGCATCAGCCCGGGCTGCACCGGGCTCTACACCGATGCCCAGCGGGACAGCTGGAAGGAAATCGTGGACTTCGTCCACAGCCAGTCCACTGCCAAGATCGGCGCGCAGATCGGCCACTCCGGCCGCAAGGGCTCCACCAAACTCATGTGGGAAGGCATCGACCAGCCCCTCGACAACGGCAACTGGCAGGCAGTGGGACCGTCCGCCATCGCCTACAGTCCCCACAACCAGATACCTGCGGAGCTCGACCGCGCAGGAATGGACGCCATCAAGGAAGAGTTCATCGCCGCTACGCTCCGGGCCGAAGAATCCGGTTTTGATCTGCTCGAGGTCCATGCCGCCCACGGCTACCTGCTGTCCTCGTTCCTTTCGCCGGTTTCCAACATGAGGACCGACGAGTACGGCGGCAGCATGGAGAACCGGCTGCGGTTCCCGCTGGAAGTGTTCGACGCCGTCCGCGCGGCATGGCCTGCCCGCAAGCCGGTGACGGTGCGCATCTCCGCAACCGACTGGATCGACGGCGGCAACACCGGGGACGATTCCATCGCGATCGCCCGAGCCTTCGTGGCCCACGGTGCGGCCGCGTTGGACGTCTCGACGGGACAGGTCGCCAAGGAGGAAAAGCCGGCCTTCGGCCGCAGCTACCAGACACCCTTCGCTGACCGCATTCGCCAGGAAGTGGCCGCCCCGGCCGGCGTGGCCGTCATCGCCGTCGGCGCCATCTCCAGCTACGACGACGTGAACTCCATCCTCCTTGCCGGCCGCGCAGACCTCATCGCCCTCGGACGCACCCACCTCTACGACCCCCAGTGGACCCTGCACGCAGCAGCCGAACAGGAGTACCAGGGCCCCGGCGCCACCTGGATTCCCCAGTTCCGCGCCGGCCGCCGCAAACCCCCGAGCTCCCGCACGGACGCCGTACGTCCACGCCTCTCCCTGCTCAAGGAACCAGATGCTGAGGGAACAAATCCTCACCTCCGCTGGAGGCCAGCATCCACGCAGGCCTCGGCATTGATGAATTAGCAAGGGACTGAGCCCCCGTAAACCGACGGGGCTGTCCTTTGAGACCAACTTCAATTTGGGCCGGACTGCCGTGGTTGCGGCCGCAGCGGTTGCTATGCTCTCCAAGCCGCTTACAATTGCTGCTTTCAGCAACCGAAAAGAGAACGCTGGCACCGGCACGCGCTAGGAGCATCATGAATCACACTGGGACGGGGAGCGCGGGGTTTCCGCAAGCGAGCGTTGCGCGGAAAGTGGAGTGGGTGGATACCGATGCTTCGGGCCACCAGCACAATTCTGCCATCCTCCGGTGGGTCGAAGCTGCGGAGGCGGAGCTCTTCCGCGACCTGGAATTGCCGGACTACTTTCCCAGCGCCCCCCGTGTCCAGCAGGTGATCAACTACAAGGCAAAGCTGTGGTTCGGTCAGCGTGTGAAGGCAACAGTAAAGATCACCGCTCTCGGCCGGACCTCACTGACCATTGGCTTCGAGGTCCTGGGTGCGCCATCCGACGGTACAAGCGACTGGACGCCGGATTCGGCGACGATTGCTGCTTTCGGAACGGTTACCACCGCCCATGTTCCTGCCGGCTCCGCCACCGCGCAGCCCTGGCCTGAGCACTTCGTCAGGACCCTGCAGAATGCGGGCGTGCAGGACGTTCAGCCAAAGGTGAGGCCTTCCTGACCAGGATCCGTGCAGCTGACAGCTCTGTTGGTGCCGCGTCGCTCATCTGCGCCGTAGCCTTTTCTCACAACCTGTGATCTACCCGAGGTGCCCATGACCACTTCCGCTTCCACCCTTGACGTAGTTCCCATGCCCCGCCACCAGCATCTGATCGTCACCATTTATGGTCTCTATGCTCGAGACCACGGCGGCGTCCTGGCCGTGTCGGATTTGATCAGCCTTCTGAAGGAGCTGGGTGTAGAGTCCGCAGGAGTGCGCTCATCTGTCTCACGGCTCAAAAAGCGCGGAGTGCTTGTGAGTTTGAAGCGGAGCGGGTATGCGGCGTACAAACTGGCTCCAAAACTTGAAGGTGTATTCAAAGCCGGCGATGAAAGGATCTTTGCCCCGAAGCGGGCACAGAAGACTGACGACTGGATCCTGACATCTTTTTCGGTACCGGAATCCCAGCGGCACCTCCGCCACCAGCTCCGTGCCATCCTGACCCGCATGGGGTGCGGGCAGGTGTCGGCAGGGCTTTGGATTGCCCCGGGACACTTGGCCGAGGAGGTTTCTCTCCAACTGCAACGGGCCGGACTAATGGAATACACGGACCTGTTCAGGGGCGCCTACCTGGGGGACGCAGAGGTAGCCGCAAAAGTAGCCCAGTGGTGGGATCTCCCCGCCTTGGAGGCCCTCTACGTAGACTTCCTGGACGGCCACGGGGAGGTGCTGGCCCGCTGGACGGAGGGCCACCAGACAACCGCGGAAAGCCCCGAAACCCTGCGCCAGGCCTTCGCTGACTATGTCACCACGCTGACCCAGTGGCGGCGCCTGCCGTATATGGACCCGGGCCTGCCCGTCATCTGCCTCCCCGATGACTGGGCAGGTCTAGCCGCTGAAAAACTATTTGCCGATGTCCATGCTCGGCTCGCTCCGATGGCCCGCCGGTATGCCCAGTCCGTACTGGGGTGACCTTCAGGGCGCACAAAGACTCCCTGGCATTGAGCCACGTACACGAGGTCCTGCAGGCTGCTTTTGGCTGGGAGGACATGCACCTGCATCGGTTTGTAACCAGCGATCCGTTCGCACCACTCCGGCCCGTTGACGGTGAATTCGCGGAAGTCCAGCAGTGGCTTCCTCGCCAGGAGTGTGAAGAAACAGGCGATAGGCCTGAGGAGGATTGCTCCCTTGATCAGCTGCTGGCGCTGGGATCGGGAGGGGCATTCTACGAGTACGACTTTGGTGACAGTTGGCTGCACCGGCTCGAGCTGGTTTCCCGTCGGCCCGCAGCCCAAGATAGCCTGCCGGCCAGGCTGATCGACGGCGCCCGGCGCGGCCCGCTGGAAGACTCCGAGGATTTACCGAATACGAGGAGATCCTGGATGCATTGGCCGACCCGGCCCACCCTGACCATGCCGAACATTCGGCGTGGGTCGCTGAAGTAACCGGCTCCGAGGAGCCGTTTGACCCTGCCTTCCTTGATATCGCAACCGTGAACCAGGCGATGGCCGAGCATTTCTAAGTTCTCGAGCAAGGTGAAAACCGCCAGGATCGGCGCTGATTACAGCCCCTCTTCAGACCACTCCCCCGGAGGCTTCGAAGAGCCGATAGTGGAGATTCTGTCAGCCTGCCGAGGCGCCGCAGCGGTTGTCTTGGCACTGCCTTAAGAGCGTGTGTGGGCCCGTCTGCCAGGAGTCCTAGATGGCCTTGGCCTGGCGAAGGTACTGGTAGACCGTTTCGCGGCTGATGCCGTAGTCCTGGGCCAGGACGACTTTCGGAACACCGTTCTCAGCACGATGGACGAGTTCCGCTGCCCGTTCGGCGGTCAAGGTCTTCTTCCGCCCCTTGTAGGCTCCGCGCTGCTTCGCCAGCGCAATTCCCTCGCGCTGCCGTTCCCTGATCAGGGAGCGTTCGAACTCCGCGAAGGCACCCATAACTGAGAGCATCAAGTTGGCCATGGGGGAGTCCTCGCCCGTGAAGACCAGACTTTCCTTCACGAACTCCACGCGTACCCCTTTACGCGTGAGGCCTTGCACGAGAGCACGCAGGCCATCAAGGCTCCGGGCCAGCCGGTCCATGCTGTGCACCACCACAGTGTCCCCGTCACGGGCGAAGCGCAGCAGCTCGGCGAGCTGTGGTCTGACGGTGTCCCTGCCAGAGGCCTTGTCCGTGAAGACCCGGTCAAGAACCTGGCCGTCGAGCTGGCGCTTCTCATTTTGCTCCAGCGTGCTTACCCGTACGTAACCGATCCGCTGTCCGCCCACCGTAACCTCCAACCCGAGTGCCTGTGAGGTTGAGTTCTAGGCTCGTCCTACAAACAAGTCAAGACCAGACTGCTGCGGTGTCAGGTTGGGGTGTAGCAAGGCGCAAATGCTTGCTCATGAGTTCAGCTTTGCAGGATTTCATGACGAGACTCGCGAGTCACCCCGCATGGCACTTCTTGATCGACGCGGACGATGTACTTGCCGTAATCGCGTTGTATGACCAAGATTCCCTGCTGTCGTTCCAAAGCGGCGGGTATGAGTATGTTGACCGCGTGGTTAAGCCTTTCGTCCCTGCCCCCGGGCTCCTCCACAGTAACTTCAAGGGAAAGTGGAAGCGGCCGGCTCGGCAAATAGTCGCCGCCCATTAGCGGGAATGCAGCGCTGGCCACCGACAAATGCGAATTGTGTGACACAATTCCTCCTTTACTGCGTCGACCGGCTTGTACCGGTCAATTACTTTTATGTGGTTTCCTGGCAACACCGGATCAACTTCCTGCAGTTAGCTCGCCAAATGCAGCCGTAGCTTCCCAGCCATTGGGAGTCCTGGTGCTTGTCCTACAAGAATTCGAAATCTCGATGGCCGTCAAATTAGGGTGTGGGTCAGCCTGACTACGGACCTCAATCGGTGGAGCGAGATGGCACATTCCTTCACTCACAGCAGGGTGGGGAGGGCGCTTGTAGTTCCTGAACAAAAGTTCCGGGCAAGTTTTCCACTATTCGTCTATTTGAAGCTCCATCCTGCAATAGCCAAAGGAGGGAACCGTCGGGCATAACATCGTCCACCCGCCCCTGGCCAATCCAAGTTCCCCGGGTATAGATCTCGATCAACTGCCCGGTGAGCGTTGACCAGTCATTGCAGGACTGATATTGGGAAGGCCCCTTGTAGAGAACCACTGCGACTATTCCCCCTGTGGCTAGCGTCGAAGTAATGGCAAGAAGGCATGATTTGGAAACGGAGGAAAAGCTTTCGGGGCATGCCGAGCTTGTCCCAGGAAGAAGGGGCCCAACGCCCGCGTTGGCCCCTTCTTCAGTGAGGAGTTAGTAGGTAAGGGTCGGCAGAGGTTTGGACGGGACGCCCAGCAGTGATGGAAGGTCGCTCAGGTTGGGGAGTTCGTCGTAGGGCATGAACGCCTCGCTACCGGGCTGGGAGCGGCGGTTGATCCAGACGCGCCGCGCGATGCCGAGTTTGTAGGTGGGGAGCATGTCGTATTCCCAGCCCTGTGCGACGTGGATTACCTCGTGGGGCTCGTGACCCATTTTGCTCCATGCTTTGGTGAATGCTTCGAGCTTCGGTTTGAAGGCCCCAACCTGTTCTGCGGAGACTACGTAGTCGAAATCGACACCGAGGAGGTCGACGTTGTGCTGCAGGATATCGTCATCGGAGTTGGAGATGATGCCGATCTTGTATTTTTCCTTGAGGCGACGCAGGGCCTCGGGCACCTCTGGGAACGGTCCGAAGTTCTTGACTGCTTCGATGATCGCGTCCCCGTCGCTGTCCCTGTAGGGAAGGCCGTGAAGCGTCATGGAGTACTCCAGTGTGGTCCGCAGCATAGTGGAGTAGCGCATGTAAGGCTCAAGGCATGCCTGGAAGCGCATGACCCGGAAGTCATTGAAGAAAGCCTCCTTGTCCAGTTTGTGCTGGTTCAACCGATCGCCGAGGATTTTCTCAACCGGGGGGCGCAGATTGAAGTCGACAAGGGTGGCGTAGCAGTCGAAGGTGACAAGCTTGGGCATTTTTTTCCTTAGATAGGTGCGAATTGATGAGGTAGCGGTTGGTTTCTAGTTCATGAGTTTGATCTGGCTGGCCATCACGAGGCCGCTTACGTCGCGGGTCATGTTGGCAACCTTCGGTCCCCACAGGGGGGTGGCGTTCTGTTCCCACAAGGGGATCAGGAGGGCCTGATCGGCGATGTAGTTTGTGAAGTCTCCGACGATGGCCGCCCTCCGGTCGAAGTCCGAAACGGATGCTTGCTGGCCAATGTAGGCCTGAACTTTGGGATCCTTCGAGGTATTCAGCACGTTGGCGATGACGGTCGGCTCCGGGCCGGTGAACCAGCTGACCCTCATATCAAAGTTTCCTGAGCTCATCCGGGCGGCTTCCTCGTTGGCGGTGATCGGAGTGAGAGTCAGTTCGAGGCCAATTTGCGCCAGCTGCTGCTTGGCGAGCTCCATGACCTGCTGTGAACCTGGAGTGTAAAAGATCGTATTGATTGACAGCCGTTGGCCATCTTTCACGCGGATCCCGTCAGACCCCACTTCTGACCATCCTGCCTTTTCAAGGATGTCAATCGCCTTCTTCTGATCGAACGTGACCTGCGTTGACTGGTCCCGGTAGAAGGGGTGCGCGCTGTTAAGGATGCCGGTTGCCGGTTTCATGGTGTTCGGAAAGGGCTTCACAAGGAAATTGCGGTCAACACCCAGCATCAGCGCTTGGCGAATAGCAGGATCTTTTCCGACAAGACTGTTCCAGTTGATGATCCAACCCGCCGACAATGCGGGCTCCGGCTTGGGCGAATTCTGCCAGCCTGCCGCCTCCAATGTCGGGATGCCCTGCTCATCGGCGCCCCAGACGACATCCAGTTGACCGCCGCCTGCCGCTCCGACAGCAGTAGCAGAGTCCGGAATGACGTTGAAAGTGAGGGTTTTCAGGTACGGGGCCTTTTTATTCTCCAGCGCATCCGGGCCCCAGGCATACGCGTCGTTGCGAGTGAGGGTGATGTGATCGTTGGGCGCGTAATCACTAACTGCAAAGGCACCACTGGATGCAAACTTACCGGCGCAGAGGTCCTTCGGATTGAGGCTGGCCGTCGCTCCGGAGTAAATACCGAGGTTTGGGCTGGAGGCGCCATACAGGAACTGGGCATTCGGCTGGCTGAATTTGATGACGGCAGTGGACTTATCCACCACGTCGGTTCCGGTGTAGCTGGCAAGGTAGGTCGCCGCGACCGCGGCCGTGCCACCTTGGGCTTTGAGGGCATCGAAGTTCGCCTTCACAACGTCGGCGCTCAAAACGGTCCCATCACTGAATTTGACGTCATCCCGGAGCTTGAAGGTGAACTCCGTGGCGTTGTCATTCACGCTCCACGAAGACGCGAGCCAGGGGGAGAACTTGCCCTCGGAGTTCTCATAAACCAAGGAGTCCACTATCTGGCGTCCCCATTGCATTGCCATACGAAGAGAAAACTGGTGGGGGTCCTGACATCCCGGGTCTGCCTGGATGGCAGCTTTAAGGTTGCCGTCGACCACGGGCTCGGTGGAGGTGCCGGCCGAGTTGGAAGAGCATGAGACCGTGCCGAGCACCGCGGTGCCGATTACCGCGACTGCTCCGACGGCGCGGTAAACGTGCTTTGAAACTGATGTCATTTCGGTTCTACCTTCTTTTCAATGGAAATTCTTGGATCAAGAGCGGAGACCTTACAGATGGAAGGCCGAATCAAGCAAAGTCTTCGTGTATTCGTCTTGGGGGTTGGTGAATACGTCATCAGTGGTCCCGGATTCCACCATGGTCCCTTGGCTCATAATGCCGACATAATCAGCAAATTGGTTAACGATTCCGAGGTCATGCGAAATAAACAAGTAGGCGACGTTAAATTCGTCCTGAAGCTGTTTCAGGAGAGTTAGTACCTGCGTCTGAACCAGAACGTCGAGGGCAGATACCGGTTCATCGCAGACGACAAGTTCCGGAGAGAGAGCGAGGGCCCGTGCGATGGCCACGCGCTGACGTTGTCCACCGGAGAGCTCGACGGGCCGGCGTTTCATATAGCTGTCGGGCAGACCGACAGCATCCATAAGCTCAAGAACTCTCATGCGACGCTGATCTTTTGTGCCAACGTTAAAGGCGCGAAGAGGCTCCTCAATTATATCGGCGAGCTTCATTTTAGGGTTCAGCGAGGCAAATGGGCTTTGGTAGATGACCTGCATTTTTCTACGGAGTTGCCGGAGTTCCTCACCACGGACGGTCGTGATGTCCTGGCCCATGAATTCAATTGAACCGGATGTTGTATCCTCCAGGCGAAGAATGGTTCGTGCCGTTGTCGACTTGCCCGAGCCGGACTCGCCCACAATAGCAAGAGTCTTGCCGCGCGGAATCGCAAAGGACACATTGTTGACAGCAATGACGTCAGGGATGTCCCTTTTTCGCGGATGGAAATGTTTGACGAGATTTTTTACCCGAAGAATGGCATTCTCGTTTGACGCGTCAAATTCGGACACCCGCGCACTGGGCCTGTCTTGGACAGCGCTTGCACCCGACACCGGGCGAGCCGCGGGCCGGTCCTTCCGGGAAAGGTGAGGGGCGTTGGAGACCAGCTGCTTTGTGTATTCATGCTGGGGGAACTCCAGGACCTCACGGGCCAGTCCTACTTCAACGACCTCTCCGGACTTCATAACGACGACCCGATCCGCCCGTTGCACCGCAAGGGCGAGATCGTGGGTGATGATGATGAGCGCGGTTTGGGTTTCCTGAACGAGTTTCTGCAGGTGATCCATGACGCGTTTGGCAACCGTCATATCCAAGGCACTGGTGGGTTCGTCAGCGATGATCAGTTCGGGCTCCGCGGCAAATGCCATTGCAATGAGCACGCGCTGCTTCATACCCCCAGAGAGCTCGTGCGGATACGCGTTCACGATGTGCTCGGGGTTGCGCAGTCCAGCATCACGGAGGAGCGCGAGCACCCTGTCCTTCGACTCTTCCTTTGACGTGACGTTGTGGAGGAGTAGGGGCTCCTCCACCTGGACACCAATCTTCTTAGTGGGATTGAGGGACGACATCGGGTCCTGTGGAATGATGCCGATCCGCTTTCCCCGGATTTTTCTGATCAGAGAGCCGCGCAGGCCCCGCATTTGGATGTTGTCAAAGCTGATCGAGCCTTCAGTGATTGTCGAGTTTTCCGGCAGCATGGCAGCCACGGCGTTGGCCAGCGTCGACTTTCCGGAGCCCGATTCCCCAACTATGGCCACTACTTCCCGTGCCTTAACTGCCAGGCTCACCTCGTGAAGTGCCTGGGCTCGCTTACGGCCGATCTGGTACGTGACCGAGACACTCTCGACATTGACTAGTGGTGCCGTGCTGACACTAAGCATTGGTGCTCCTACCCTGGCCGATCACACGAGAGATACGGTTTACTGCGAGAACTACGGTCACGAAGACGATGCCCGGAAGGACTCCGAGCCACCAGGCGTTGCGGAGGAACTTCTGGCCGTCGGCGATCAGCGCACCCCATTCTGCGTTCGGCGGCTGCGCGCCGAACCCCAGGTAGCCCATTGAGCCGATGGTGAGCATCGCTACGCCGAATTCCAGCGCTGCCAGAGAGATCAGTGGCGTGATCGAGTTTGGAATGATGTGCCGCACTACAACTCCGAGTGGCTTCACTCCGAGCGCAGTAGCGGCCTCAACGAACGTTGAGGAACGGACGCTGATTACTTCGGCGCGCATGACCCGCCCAAAGGACACCGAGCTCGCTATGCCGATGGCCAACGCGATGTTCGTGACCCCGTTACCGAGAATGGTCAAAATTGCGAAGACCATCAATAGGCTTGGGATGGCCAGGACCGCGTCGAAGATACGCATGATGACGGCGTCAAGCCATCCTTGCGATACACCGGCGATGACGCCAAGCAGCACGCCAATTGCGAATGACAGGAGCACGGCAAAGGCTGCGGCACCGAGTGAGATGTGTGCTCCGTAAATCACGCGGGAGAAAAGATCGCGTCCAAGTTGGTCCGTACCGAACCAGTGGCTGGAGTCCGGGGCGTGCAACGAGAGGGCGGGGTTGGCCTTCAGGGGATCATTGGAGGTGAAGAGAGACGGATAGATAGAGACAACTATCAGAAGCCCAACCACAAGAACCGAAAGTATGAGGTCCAGCCTTCGGAAAAGGAAGGTAAGGGTGGCCCTCCTGGCAAGTGCCTGCTCCCGTGCCTTTGAATCCTTCTTTTCCATGACTGGCACCTTGCTGGTCAGCGTATTAGCCAATGGACTTGCTCCTTCGGATTCTCGGATCGATAAGTGGGTAGGCCAAATCGACCAGCAGGTTCACTGAGACGAAGATGAGCGCTCCTACGAGCACAACACCCAGTACAACGGTCAGGTCGACCGTCTGAACGCCCTCAAGAATTACTCGTCCAAGGCCGGCCCTGGAAAAGACGCTTTCTGTCACGACGGCACCCGTCAACAGTCCACCCGTAAGCAGGCCGGTGAGCGTGAGGGTCGAAATCGAAGCATTCCGCAGGCAATGAACGACAATGACGCGGAGCCGGCTGGCGCCTTTGGCGTAGGCCGTGTAGGCATAGGGCGCTGTTCTTGCGCTCTCCAGGGCACCGGCGAGGACCTGCGCGATCATCGACGAGGGAACAACGGCGAGGGTGATTACCGGCAGGACAAGGGCTGCGGGCCCGGACGCGGTGCCGAAGGATGGAAACCAACCCAGCCCAAAGGCGAAAACCGATAAAAGGAGCAACCCCACCCAGAATGTCGGCACCGAAACGCCGACGGCGGGAAGAGCAAGCAGAAGTGATCGCAGCCAGTAAAGCCGCGTGTAAACCGCCGCTACCGCAAGGGTAAACCCGACTATCACCGCCAGGATCAATGCCAACACAGCGATGGTCAGTGTATTGGGCATCGCCGCTCCCAGCATCTCGGCGACAGGACGGCCCGTCCGTAGCGAGTTCCCGAGATCCCCACGAAGGATTCCGAAAAGGGCATCGAAGTACTGGACGTACACGGGACGGTTGAGCCCCATCGATGCCCGGAGGTCCTCAATCTGAGCCGGCGTCAGAGACGCTTCTGTCCCCAAGCGGGCCAGTGCCGCGTCTCCGGGAATGATGAAGAGGAGGAAGAAGGCAACGGTGAAGGCTAGCCAAAGAACAAGGAGCGCCTGGAGTACACGTCTAACAATAAACAATCCCATTGTGTCCTCACGAGTTCGGGAATAGTGGGCGAACCAGGAATGATCAGCATTCGATGCTCGCGATGTGCTATGTAGGGCTGCTGCGGGACCGTGCCACAATGTGGTTCGCCGTACCACTTTCGATTATCGTACTGTAACCCAGGTCATACGGCAATCGGTTAGTTCATACCCGGGTCTTTGTTTCCGCCCTGTAAAAATGAACGGCCCCGGTAAATGCACCAACCTTGCCCTGCAGATCACCTGAGGGCGCTGCGGGCCGCGCGTAAAAAGCGCTGGGTGGCAAGAGAATCCGTTGGCTGCCTGCAAAATCTCCCGATAGAACCGCGGACAACTGCAGTGGCTTGTGGTACCTTTACTACAATGTGGCATGGCGTGCCGTATAGTGGCACGCTGCATCGACTATGAGGTATTCGAATGACGACGCACGTACGAGTAGCAGTGATTGGCTTGGGCACCATGGGCTCCCAGGTCCTCAAGACCCTTGCCGAGCAAGAGGGGGTCACCGCTGTTGGGTTCGAGCAGTACACTCCTGGGCACGACCAAGGTGCCGGCGCCGGAGAGAGCCGAATATTCCGCAGCGCACAGTTCGAAGATCCCCGGTACGTGCCCCTCCTTAAGCGGGCTGACCAGCTCTGGACCCAACTTGAGGAACAGACCGGCCGGGAACTGCGGATAATGAGCGGATGCCTCCTCATGGGCCCCCCGAGCCACCAGCACATCAAAAATGCGCTTGCTTCCGTCACGGAATACGGTCTTGACTACGACCTGCTGGACGAGGAGCAGATCCGCAGCCGGTTCCCTCAGTTCGGCATGGACTCCGGTGACTTGGCGATCTTCGATCGCCGGGCCGGCATGATTCGCCCGGAACTGACAATCCTCTCCACCGTCCTTCTCGCCGAGCGATTGGGAGCGGAGGTCCGACGCAACACTCGGGTGCTGGACATAGTCGATACCGGAGCCGGCGTCACCGTTGTCACCGATGAAGGGCCGGTTGAGTTTGACCGGGTTGTCGTTGCAGCCGGGCCCTGGGTCAACAGACTGCTCCCGGGCTTGCAGGGAAGCGTCAGCGTCAGGCGACCAATTTCCGTCTGGTACGCGACACGTCCAGGCACCGAGTTGCCTTCAGGCCCCGCTTTCATCCGTTTGGACCCGCGCCACTTCTACGGCGTCCCTTCCCCAGACGGCATCAGCGTGAAAGTTGGCCTCTCTGTTGTCGACCATCTGGTTGTGGACGAACCGAACGATCGCGACCGGCAAATTTCTTTGGAAGATCTGGCACCCTTCAACGAAATCCTGGAGTCCTACCTACCTGCACTGCAGCCGGATCCCATCCGTGTCACGACGTATTTCGAGGGATACATGCAGGACGCGAGACCCATCATCCAGCCCGCACCCGGGAACGAAAATGTGATACTGCTGGCCGGCTTCTCCGGCCATGGCTTCAAAATTGCCCCGGCCGTAGGTGAAATCGGTGCAGCGTTGGCCCTTAAGGCCAGTTCACCCGTTGATATCGACTTCCTACACCGCGAAATCGCGGCAACAGTCTAATCTCGTTTTCCCAATCCAATTGAAAGGCATAGTCATGTCAACCCTGACAAAACTCAAGGCGCCCCGCACTGGCGAACTCACCACTTCGAGCTACTCAATCGGAACCGTCACTCTGGAACCGGGCACCCGGGCAACCGGTGATATTCCGGTCGCGGTGGGCGCCAATGGCGAGGCCATCACGATCCCACTGCACGTCGTCCACGGCAAGTACCAGGGCCCGATCATCGCAGTGGGCGCCGGCATCCATGGCGACGAGTACGACAGCATGCAAGCCGTCAGGGACGCCCTGGAGACGCTCGACCCCGCAACGCTGCACGGCACCTTCGTTGGCATGCCTTGCCTTAACATCGCCGCCTTCGCTGCAGCGACGAGGATCAGCGGACTGGATCACTTGAACTTCAACCGCATCTTCCCCGGAGACCCCGACGGGTCCATCTCGATGAGGCTCGCCTCAACCTTCATTACAGAAGTGGTGCCCTTCGCTGACATTTTCATCGACCTGCACACCGGCGGAACCTTCGGCGAAATAACACCCCTCGTTGTCGTCCAGCGCGGACACGAAGACATCGCAACCGAACTCGGCATGGCTTCCGGTAACCCCGTCATCTGGAAAGGCGGCGCCTGGGGCGGAACAGCGCGTTCAGCGTTCCTCGCAGTCGGCAAACCCGCCGTAACCTTGGAAGCAGGAGGTGGAACCTACAAGGGCGCAGTCGTGAAGCACCACTACAACAGCATCATGAACATCCTTCGCCACCTGGACATGATCGACGGCGAGAGCGTCTTGCACGATAACTACCCGGCAGTGAATGCGACCTTCGCCCGGGCAAGCGCGGGCGGGTTCTACATTGAAAAGGTCGAGCCTGGCGATCGCTGCAAGGCAGGTGATGAAATCGCCGTCATCGTCGACCACCTTGGCGAAGTGCGTGAGCGCGTCACCGCGCCCGGCGACGGCATCGTCCTTTGGATCCGCCGACTTCGCACTGTAAACCCCGGCGAAGAAACCATGATTTTTGGACCAGTTGAGGAGACCTTGGCACCATGATCACAGCTGAACGGGAAGCACTGGCCCTGGGACTGGACGTTGAACAGTTGCTGTTCATCGACGGCCGGCAAGTTGCTGCAGTGGACCGATCGACCTTCACAGCGGTAAACCCTGCCAACGGAAAAACCCTTGCCGAACTGGCAAACGGCGGACCTGAAGACGTTGATATAGCCGTTCGTGCAGCCCGCAGGGCTTTCGATACCGGTCCTTGGCCGCGTATGCGGGCCGCGGAACGTGGACAGATACTCAATCGCGTTGCGCTAAGCATCCGCGACAAGGCCGACGAACTCGCCCATCTGGAGTGCTACGAAGTGGGCAAGCCACTCAAGCAGGCCTACGCGGACGTTGAAGCGGCGGCACGGTACTTCGAATTCTATGGTGGCCTCGCAGACAAAATCTCGGGCTCCACCGTTCCGGTCGCAGATCATATCCTCGACGTAGTCGTCCGCGAGCCAATCGGTGTCTCAGGCCAGATCCTCCCGTTCAACTACCCACTGCAGAACACCGGACGCAGCGCCGCCCCAGCCCTGGCCGCCGGATGCACTGTTGTACTGAAACCCTCTGAAGAAGCATCCCTGACACCGCTGCGCATCGCCGCGATCGCCCGGGACTGCGGCGTGCCGGACGGGGTATTCAATGTCGTCACCGGTGGGGATAAAGCCGGTTCGGCGCTGACTGGCCACACCGGCGTCGACCAGATCACCTTCACTGGTTCAGTGTCGACAGGAATCAAGGTCGCAAAGGCAGCCGCTGAACACATCGCACCCTCTGTGCTGGAACTTGGCGGAAAATCACCCTTCATCGTCTTCGCCGATGCGGACTTTGAGGGTGCCTTGCAGTCGGTAACGGCCTCGATTTTCATCAACAACGCCGGCCAAACCTGTTCTGCATCCAGCAGGCTCCTACTGCAGCGAGGGGAAGAAGGCGACGCCTTCCTGGCTGCACTCATCGAGCGCGTAAAGGCCCTGAAAATAGGGGCTGGGATTCACGATCCCGACATTGGCCCGGTCATCTCCAAGGCACAGCAAGATAAGATCGCGGCATTCCTTCACGACGCACAGACCCAAGGTGCAAAGGTTCATATCGGTGGCCAGCCGGCTACTGCAGGCAAACTCGCCGAAGGCTTTTTCATTGAACCGACGCTCATCGAAGTGCAAGCCAACAGTGACCGCATCGCACAAGAGGAAGTCTTCGGACCAGTGCTGACGCTCGTCAGATTCGACACCGTGGAAGAAGCTCTCCAGATAGCCAACGAAACAGAATTTGGCCTCTCCGCGTATGTCTGGAGCAGGAACATCAACCAAGCCCTCTTCCTCGCCAAGAGAATCCGCGCCGGCCAGGTCAACGTGAACAGCTACGACGTAGGCACCGGCATCGAGCTTCCCTTTGGCGGCTTCAAGAAGAGCGGCTGGGGCCGGGAAAAGGGCATCGAAGGCATCAGCAGCTACCTCGCGGTAAAAAACATATGTATCGGCATTTCCGAATGACGACCAGGAATTTGGCGTAATCACCGCCGTCCTCCGACAACCGCTCCAGAACCCGCGGGTCCAACCAGACGGGAAGAGGTCGGGATAAAACCTGACCTCTTCCCCTCATGGATACGCCGAACGAGCCACCCACGCTGACCGACAAGTCCAGGCAAAAAGGCTTCTTAACACCGAACCATACTCTCGGACACGATCCAGAGTTGCCTGTCCTGTCCTCGAACCCGCATTCATCTGCCTTGAAAAGCCCTGCGGCCTCGACCCATCTGCCTGCCTGACACCAACCCCTGTTACAAAACACAAAAGCCTACGATCTTCGAGAAAGTTGCCCTCATGACTTCCCTCAGTCCCGCACTCAAGCAAGCAACCCCCGTCATCGTGGATCATGCCTTTGGCAGCTGGATTCACGGGACGGACGGCAAGGACTACCTGGACTTCACCACTGGGATCGGCGTTACCAGCACGGGTCACTGCCACCCCAAGGTGGTGGCGGCCGCGCGCGAGCAGGTCGGGAAAATTATTCACGCCCAGTACACAACCGTCATGCACAAGCCCCTCCTGGAGCTCACCGAAAAGCTCGGCGAAGTCCTGCCCGCCGGTCTCGACTCCGTCTTCTACGCCAACTCCGGCTCCGAGGCCGTCGAAGCCGCCATCCGGCTGGCCCGTATGGCCACCGGCCGGCCCAATATCGTCGTTTTCCAAGGTGGATTCCACGGCCGGACCGTCGCCGCCGCTTCCCTGACCACTGCCGGTACCAAATTCTCTGCCGGTTTCGCCCCGCTCATGGCCGGGGTCCACATGTCAGCTTTCCCGTATGCCTACCGTTACGGCTGGGACGAAACCGTAGCTGTCGAGTTTGCACTCCAGGAACTGGACTACCTGCTGCAGACCCGTACGGCGCCCAACGACACCGCAGCATTCCTGATCGAGCCTGCGCTCGGTGACGGCGGCTACCTGCCTACGCCCCCGGCCTTCATGGAGGGACTGCGTGAACGAGCAAACAAATACGGCATCAAGCTGATCTTCGACGAGGTGCAGGCAGGAGTGGGGCGTACCGGCAAGTTCTGGGGGCATCAGTATTCTGCAGCCACCCCCGACATCCTCATCACGGCCAAGGGGATAGCATCAGGTTTCCCGATCTCCGCGATCGCGGCGTCCACGGAGACGATGTCCAAGGCCTGGCCGGGTTCCCAGGGTGGCACCTATGGCGGCAACGCCGTCGCCGCAGCTGCCGGCGTGGCCACCCTTGAGGTGGTCAAGGAAGAGGGCCTGGTTGAGAACTCGCGTATTCGCGGCGAGCAGCTCCAGGCAGGCCTCAGGGAGATCCAGGAGCGTTTCCCGGTGATAGGAAACGTCCGCGGCCGCGGCCTCATGCAGGGCATCGAATTCACCGCCGAGGACGGCAGCCCGGACACTGCCACGGCAGCAGCAGTCCAACAGGCCACCACCGACCAGGGTTTGCTGACCCTGACCTGTGGCCCCGCCGGCAACGTGGTCCGCCTGATCCCTGCCTTGGTAGTGACGGCAGGGGAAATCACTGCCGGTCTTGAGCGCTTCGAGGCAGCCATCGGCGCCGTCGTAGGCGCAGTTCCCGCCAGCGCCGGATCCTGAGCAACCCGATGACCGAAGCCGCCTTTCCGACCGGCACTCAGCCGGCCCTGCGTTCTGCCAGCGGGAATCCGTCCGGAGAGCTTAGGGAATCGACAATGCTGACTGCACTAAAGCACGGTGACCCTTCCCGCCCGGGAGACGTCGTCGGCTCGCCTTCGCGCATGGAAGTATCACCGCCAGCTGCAAAGCAAAAAGCCCTGAACAAGTTGTCGGCCGCCGGGATCAGCGTTGACAGTTCCCCACGGCGTCTGGCCGAGTACGCCTACGACGCGTCCAATTACCGGGTACGGCCTTTAGCGGTGGTCTTTCCACGCTCGGTGGACGACGTTGTGGCAACCCTTTTGATCTGCCGGGAAACGGGGACGCCCCTTATAGGCCGCGGTGGCGGGACGTCAATGGCTGGCAATGCTATTGGACCGGGTGTGGTGTTGGACTTTTCGCGGCACATGAACAACATCCATGCCGTGGACGAAGCAGCGCGGATGGTCAGTGTGGACCCTGGTGTCGTGCTCGCGGTTCTGTCACGTGAAGTGGAGGCGGCTACCGGGGACCGCTTTACCTTCGCTCCGGACCCGTCGTCCAAGAACCGCGCCACGGTGGGCGGGGCGCTGGGCAACGATGCGTGCGGGAACCACTCTGTGCGCTACGGCCGTACCTCGGATCATGTGGCAGAGATCGACGTGGTCACTTCCGACGGCGCCCGCCTCACAGCCACCGCCACCGGGCTGCGCGCCACAGACCCCGACGACAAAAACTCAGCAGCACGCGCCGCCGCCCTCAGCACAGAGTTGAAGGAACTGGCCCACCAGAACCTGGCTGAATTCCGTCTGGAGTTGGGCAAAATTCAACGGCAGGTTTCCGGGTACCACCTGGCGAACCTGCTGCCGGAAAAGGGCTTCAACGTGGCCAGGGCACTGGTGGGCTCTGAGGGTACATGCGCCATCATCACGGGGGCACGGATGAAGCTGGTACCCAAGCCGGCCGCCGCACTGCTGGTATGCCTGGGCTACTCGGACGTCGTGGAAGCGGCGCGGGATATCGGAACCATTTTGGAATTCTCACCCGCTGCAGTGGAAGGCATCGATCAAGCCATCGTTGACACCATGCGCTTCCGCCGGGGGGAGGGCGCGGTGCTCGGACTGCCCGAGGGCCGGGCGTGGCTGTACGTCGACCTCGACGGCGACCATCCCAATGACGTTCAGGCCGAGGCCGACCGGCTGCTGGCCCGCCTCCAAGAGAACGGACGGCTTGTCGAGGGCCGCCCGGTTCCGGATCCGGTGGAGCGGGCCTCGCTGTGGCGTGTGCGCGAGGACGGCGCGGGGCTTTCATCCCGGCTGTCCACCGGCGGTGAGTCCTGGCCCGGGTGGGAGGATTCCGCGGTCGCTCCTGAAAACCTTGCCGATTACTTGGCGGACTTCCGTGCGCTCCTGGACAGCTACGGGCTGCAGGGCGTCATGTACGGGCACTTCGGTGCCGGCTGCATGCACATCCGAATCACGTATGACCTGCGCACGGAGGAAGGCCGCGACGTGTTCCGCCGGTTCTCCGCCGAGGCCGCGAGGCTGGTCGTGCAGCACGGAGGATCGTTGTCCGGGGAACACGGCGACGGCCGGGCGCGCTCCCAGCTATTGCCTCTCATGTACTCTCCCGCCGTTCTCGAGGCGTTCAAGGCCTACCGCAGGCTCTGGGACCCGGCTGGCATCCTGAATCCAGGCTCTTTGACGGACCCAGACCCGCTGGATACTAACCTTGCCCTGGATGGCGTGCCGCAGCGTCAATGGCGCACCAGCTTCAACCTCCGGCCACTGCACTCGGGCGGCTCCGCCGTTGCCGGGACGGACACGGCCTCGCACGCTTCCGGCAGCGGCATCGACCCCTGGGTCCATGCAGTCCAGGGCTGTATCGGCGTTGGCCGTTGCCGCACTGACGCCGGTGGCGTGATGTGCCCCAGCTACCGGGCGACCCGAGATGAAAAGGACTCCACCCGAGGCCGTTCACGTGTACTGCAAGACATGGTCCGTGGCGCCCGAACTGTAGACGAAGGGTGGAAGTCCGAAGAAGTTCGGGAGGCACTGGACCTCTGCCTGTCCTGCAAGGCATGCTCCAGCGACTGCCCTACCGGCGTGGACATGGCCAGCTACAAGTCCGAGTTTTTTGACCACTACTATCGCGGCAGAATTCGCCCCCTCTCGCACTTCTCCCTCGGTTGGCTGCCGCGTTGGCTCAAGGTCACCGGCCGAGTGGCCCCGTTGGTAAATGGCATGCTCGCCACACCGCTGGCGAAGGTAGCCGCCGTATTCGGTGGACTCACCACCAAACGTTCGATGCCCCGGTTCGCCGGTGCGACCGAATGGCGCGAAGAAGTCGCCGCCGCCGGCGTTACGATGCCGGGCCATAAGAACGGCCACGCCACCCCACAGAGCGCCGACGGGGTCGTTTTGTTTGTGGACACGTTCACCAAAGGTTTCCGCCCTGAGGTAGCCGGCGCGGCTGCCCGTGTCCTGACCGGGGCGGGGGAGCGGACCGAATGTTCGGCCGATGCCTGCTGCGGCCTGACCTGGATTTCCACTGGCCAACTGGACACCGCCAAAAAACTGCTCAGCAAAGCGGCCGAAGCCCTCGACGATGGTACCGACCGTCCCATTGTTGTCGTAGAACCCAGTTGCGCAGCTGCGCTGCGCAAGGACCTTCCAGAACTCGTCCACACAGACCAGGCCAAACGCGTGGCGAAACGGGTACGCAGCTTCGCCTTTCATGTGAACCAAATGGCCCGCGCAGGCTGGTCGCCCGCCCTTGCGCAGCCGCTCCCGAAACAGGTCGTACTTCAGACACACTGCCACGAGTACTCAGTATTTGGTGGCGGAACCCAGAAATCCGCACTGGAAGCCATTGGTATCACAGACGTAGTGGACGCCTCGGGCTGCTGCGGTGTCGCGGGAAACTTCGGCTTCGAAAAGGATCACTACGAGGTGAGCATGCAGGTGGCTGAGCAGGCCCTTGCCCCGGCCCTGCGCACAACCGGAAATCAAGCCGTTGTGCTCACGGATGGCTTCTCCTGCGCCATGCAAGTCAAGCAACTTGACGATGAACGCCGCGGGCGGCACCTCGCCCAACTGCTCGATCCAGGACCGCTGGTTGAACTAACACAAATCCGCCGACAAAGGCCTTCCCGCACTCGAACAACCGAAAAGGAATTCAAACATGACAACTGAGACCTCGACCTCCCGCACCTCCCAAGCGGCATTGGACGCGATCGCCAAGGTAAGCACGGGCCTGTTCATTGATGGTGAATGGGCCCAAGCCGCCTCGGGCGCACGGTTCGATGTGGTCAACCCCGCCACCGAAGAGGTCATCGCCTCGGTGGCCGACGGCGGCGAGGAAGACGCCCTGCGGGCCATCAAAACCGCCGGCCGCGTGCAAAAGCAGTGGGCCAAGACGGCCCCTCGTGAGCGCAGTGAAATCCTGCGCCGCGCCTACGACCTGATCATGGCCCGCCAGGACGAACTCGCACTGATCATGACCTCCGAGATGGGTAAACCGTTTTCTGAGGCCAAAGGCGAAGTCACCTACGCAGCTGAATTTTTCCGCTGGTTCTCGGAAGAGGCGGTTCGCATCGGTGGGGACCTCACCACCACGGGCGACGGCAAGAACAGGATCCTGGTGTCAAAAGAACCCGTGGGCCCGTGCGTTCTGGTCACGCCGTGGAACTTCCCGCTGGCTATGGGAACACGCAAGATCGGCCCCGCCATCGCCGCCGGCTGCACCATGGTCTTCAAACCGGCCAACCTGACCCCGCTGTCATCGCTTGCGCTGGTGGACATTCTGGTCGAAGCCGGCCTCCCCAAAGGTGTGCTCAACGTCGTCTGTACCACCAAAGCCTCCGACGTCGTTTCGCCCTGGATGTCCAGCGGCATCGCCCGCAAAATCAGTTTCACCGGCTCTACCAGCGTCGGCGTGCGACTGCTGGAACAAGCGGCACAGCACGTAATGCGCTCGTCCATGGAACTGGGCGGCAACGCGCCATTCATCGTGTTCGAAGACGCTGACCTGGACCGTGCGGTAGAGGGCGCCGTTGCAGCCAAAATGCGCAACATGGGCGAAGCCTGCACCGCAGCCAACCGCCTCTTCGTCCAGCGCCCGGTCGCCGACGAATTCGCCCGCAAATTGGCCGCCCGCCTCGGCGCCCTGTCCGTAGGGGACGGCGCTGACGAAGGAACCGACGTCGGACCCCTTGTTGAGGAAAAGGCACTGAAAAAGGTCCAGGAACTGGTGGACGACGCAGTCTCCAAGGGCGCTTCAGTCCTTTGCGGAGGATCCCGCCCGGACCGTCCCGGCTACTTCTTCTCGCCCACCGTTTTGTCAGGAGTAACCCCGGAGTCAGACCTCATGAGCCAGGAGATCTTCGGACCAGTCGCCCCCGTCATTCCATTCGACACAGAGGAGGAAGTCACCCGGCTTGCCAACGACACCCCCTGGGGCCTGGTGGGCTATCTCTTCACACAGGACGTCGACCGCGGGTTCCGTGTGGGTGAAGCTCTTGAAGTCGGCATGGTTGGCCTCAACACCGGCGTCGTTTCCAACCCCGCCGCGCCTTTCGGTGGCATCAAGGCCTCAGGACTGGGCCGCGAAGGCGGACGGCTGGGAATCGAGGAATTCCTCGAAACCAAATACATGGCAGTACCCCGCCTTTAGGCATAGCGTAAGCGTAAAGGAGCCAAGAGCAGGGGGCTGCACCCCTGCTCTTGGCTTTTCACGCAGCTGCCGCAGCAACCAACGGACTTGTACATGGGGGACTGACCAGCTGCCGGCCTGTCAACGTGAGGGGCTGCTTTATCCGGCCTCTCAATCCTCCACGGACATTGGACGTTTTGGAAGCCAACGACCAGGCACCCGGCCTGCCAGTGCCAAGAGACACGAGTGACAGATGGAAAAAATCGCAGCAGACCGATCAGCGGATAACGGAGAACGCGCTGATGGCCTCGGCCGTCGACCGTGTTCGCTGCCCCAGCTCGTCGACCTGTTCCTCACGGAACCGGGAGTCCGGCATCGAAATGCAGATACCGCCGATAGGATCCCCTGACGCTGCCAAGATGGGGGCACCGATGGATGCAACGGTCGGTCGATACTCCCGCCGGTTGACCGAGTATCCACGGGTTCGGATTTCCGCGAGTTCCTGGCGGAGTGCCTCAGTGTCTACGATGGTGGCGTCTGTGTATTTTTGCAGTGGCGCGGCGAGATATTCTTCGAGCTCTGTTGGGGGGAAGTGCGCCAGGACCGCTTTACCGATGGACGTGGCGTGTAGGGGTGAGATGTCCCCCAGGGGGGAAAACGTCCGTACAGGTTGGTCACTGTCGGCACGGCCAATCAAAATGACGTTCGAATAGCCGTTGAGCAGGGACAAATGGATCGTCTCCCCAGTCTGCTCCATGAGCTCCTGCATGGGACCGCGGGCACGTTCCAGAAGGTCGGTCTCTGTCAGCACGCGTGGCCGGACCCGTGTTGACCGTGCGCTGACTTCCCAACTGGAGGAGTCCGTCTGTCGGAGCCAGCCCGCGGATTCCAAGGTCGTTAGCGTGCGTTGAATAGTCGACTTCGAATACTTGAACCTTGCGACGAGGTCGCGCAAGGAAACGGGCTGGAGTTCGGCGACGCTTTCGAGAATCTCAAAGCTACGCAGCACACTCGACATTTGAGCGAATGAGCGCTTCTCCTCACTCATGCCCGCTGCCGCCCTCCAAGTTTGAAAAGAATTGTCCTCCTATGCATGTTAGCGGGCGTCCGGACTGGATTCGATGTACTCCAGTGAGATGGGATGGCGGATCGGAGTGAACCTAGGCTCCCGGGGCAGTTGAGTAAAAGCTCTTCACGAGCTTGGATTCTCTGGAGTGTCCTCCGAGCACTACGCTTGGTGACCTGCGGCGCGCGTTCCATGCCTCGCTCCGAAACAAAGGGCGCGTCAGGGTCGGATCAGGCCGTGTCCCGAGATTTTCCGCACTTGAGGTCCTCAACAGCCCGTTCGACACTACGCATTCGACGACAATGTTGACGGTGCCTCGCAGACCGTGTGAATCCAGTGTGTCGACGGCACCGGTTTCTGCGGTGTTGATCGTGATCGTGGCACCTAGGGACCGTGCATAGTCCGACCTCGCGGCCTCAATGTCGATAGCGGCGTGGTCCCAGCGCCGGCTGCCTTGGCGGCGGCGATCGCATTTGCGCCGACACCGCCGATTCGCTGGTGCCCGTCTCGAGGCGGGGATGGGACGAACCGGGTCGTGCCACAACTACCGGTGTGGAGACAGTCATGGCGGTGTGTTCCTTTGTTGGAGAATGAGGCGCGTCAGCGCTTCATTCATGTGGTCATATCACCACTGCTCACGTACATGCGTGTCGTGCCGAACGGTTCCTTGGCCGTGCTCCAGGTCCCCAAAGAAGGAGCGGCGCGGGTTGTTGGAATGTGTCCCGGTCGCTCCTTGCAGCGGAGGATCAGACCGATTCCGCCGTTGTTATAGGACAGGCGCTGCGGCGGGGGCGGCGGCAAAGAGTTCAAAATTGCGGTGCAGAAAGCTGATGTCGACTGCGGGTTCCTGTTCCAGAGCGAGATCGGCAGCCAATTCGCCTAATACCGGTGAGAACTTGAACCCGTTCCCGGAGAACCCCAGAGCTACGGTGACGCGCGCAGACGTCCGTTGAACAACGGGCCGTGCGTCGTCGGTGTAGCCTTCGAAGTAGGCGTTGACCCGGATTGGCTCGGGATGCAGGCCAGGGAAATGAGTTTCCAGAATCTCAGCAAAATGCTCGAGTTCTGGTGGCGATACGAAATAGTCAGAAGGCTTGGGATATGGCGATATGGAAGTCTGGCGGGTTCCCGCGTATCCGAGTTTGACCATGCGTTGGTCTGCGTTCGGAATCCCATAGAACTGGCAGGGCTGTGACCGTGCGAATACGGGACCGGGTCCGAAGAGAGCAGTCCCGTCCCTGGGCACGAACCAGGCCGATACCGGCTTGTGGATATGCACGGTCGAGGCTACAACTGGTGCCAGTTGGTGGGCCCAAGCGCCGGTAGTGATGATGACCTGATCGTAGGTGTATGCGCCGGCGTCCGTGGTGACGTGAACACCTTCAGATGTCTCGGTGACGTCCCGGACCTCCTCCCGCGAATGGACTTCCGCACCACGTTCGGTTGCTGCCTTGGCCGTCAAGAGGTTGGCAAGTTCTGAACGGATCATTCCCCCATCGCGGTCCAGCAGGCCTAGGTCATCATCGTGAAACCGTTGGAACGGGTATAAGCGCCGAAGCGCGTCCGGGCTTAGCGACTCGAGTTCCCGGCCCGCCGCTTCTGCCTCTTCCGTCATTTTGGCCGCGTAGTCAGAGTCGCGGGGAGCGACAGTGAGGGATCCGTTGAAGATACGGAGTCGTTGTCCCGTAGCTTGTTCAAGCTGATCCCACAACTTGAATGCCCGGTCAATGAGGGGACGGTACTCTTCCTCGCCCCCTAGAACCCTCCGGAAGATGCGACCTTCACCACCTGCAGCACCGTTGGCATGTCCAGGACTGTAACGCTCGAAACCGTGAACCTCAAGGTCTTTGTGTCCTGAAAGGGAGAACAGTGCATGGGCTCCAACCGTTCCTACGCCGATCACTGCGACTTTTCTGCGAACCATGACTTTCGATTTCCTCCAGCGCCAAGGGATGTTGTGACTCCTTTCACGCAGACTAGCAGAGGAGCCATAAAAATGGCATACCATGCTACTATGTGGCATGGATCGTTCGGGTAGGTTGTCCCAACCGCCAACTTCCTCGCGAAGGAAACTGGCCCGGGTGCAGTGCGACTGAATGTGATTTTTTCATCAAGCTCGGAATCCAGCTGAGTTGCGCCGCTTCATTTTTAGTGAACTGACCCCACGAAACGCGTAGGAGTGACATGAAAAGCGTTCTTCGCACACTTGAGATCGTGCAGTTGATTTCAGAGCATCAGCCCATCGCGCTCAATGAACTGACGAAGCTGCTGGATTTGCCCAAGTCGACTGTTCAGCGCACTCTCGTAACGCTGAATGAAGCCGGCTGGTTACGAAGCTCAGGGCCGGACTCCAGCAAGTGGGAGATCAGTCATAAGATTCTTGAGATCCGCCCTCTGGCACTTAGGGGCGGGCGGCTTTATTCAGCTGCTCAACACCCCATGACTGCACTGCGGGATGCCACCAATGAGACTATTCATTTGTGCGTCCCGAGCGGAGATGAAGGCTCCGTGCTCATCGCCCGTGTGGACTGTGATCAGCCCGTCCGAACGTACAACCCGTTAGGCGAGGTTTCGCCGTACGCGACTACTGCAACGGGGAAGTCAATGCTTGCCTACTTCCCGGGGCCTAAAATCCAGCAAATCCTGGAAGCCACACCTGATGCGCAACTGGAGCGGGCACATGTAAACCGAGATCAGGTTCTTGGGCAGTTGGCCAAGATCCGGGAACAGGGCTATGCCCTGAACATGCAGGAGCATCGGCCAGGGGTTTGTGCCGTCGCTGCTCCGGTGTTCAACGAGACACGGGAACCCATTGCGAGCATTTGTATATCTATACCTGAGGCACGCTTTGAACTACCAAGGGTGGATGAGTGGGCCGATTTGGCACGAAATACAGCAGCCCTTATCGGCCGGTGAATGTTCCGAGGCAGGATCAAGACCATAAAGCGCGTTTTCATTCCACTCAGGCGCAAAGTCATGACATAGGCCTGAACTGATCAAAATACTTAGGACAGCATGTTTGTAGCCGACACCCCCAAAGTGTTCCGTTCTGAGCATGACCTGCTCGGCGACCGCGACGTACCAGCCCACGCGTACTGGGGGTTGCATACGCTCCGCGCCGTGGAGAACTTCCCCATCACCGGCCAGAAACTCTTCTCGAACATGCACCTGGTCCGCGGGCTTGCTGCCGTAAAGCTGGCGGCCGCCCGCACCAACCGTGAGCTCGGCCTGTTGGACGCCGAACGGTCCGAGGCCATCGAACAGGCATGCGTGGACGTCATGGCCGGACGGCTTGCCGACCAGTTCGTGGTGGACGTGGTCCAGGGCGGTGCCGGGACATCGTCGAACATGAACGCCAACGAGGTCATCGCCAACCGTGCCCTGGAAATCCTGGGACACCCCAAGGGCGACTACGCGCGGCTGCACCCGAACGACCACGTCAACCTCAGCCAGTCAACCAACGACGTGTACCCCACGGCGGTCAAGCTGGGCACCATCTTCGCCGCCCGGGAACTGCTGGCAGCACTCGAAGAACTCGAGGACGCCTGCGCTGCCAAGGCTCTGGAATTCCGCACCGTGGTGAAGATGGGCCGCACCCAGCTGCAGGACGCCGTCCCCATGACTTTGGGCCAGGAGTTCGGCAGCTACGCCGTCACCATCGGCGAGGACCGCCTGCGCCTGGCGGAGGCCGAGCTGCTGATCCACGAGATCAACCTCGGCGCCACCGCGATCGGCACCGGCCTTAACGCCCCGGCCGGCTACGCCGACACAGCCTGCCGGCACCTGGCGGAGATCACCGGACTGCCGCTGGTAACCGCCGTCGACCTCATCGAAGCCACGCAGGACGTGGGCGCCTTCGTGCACCTGTCCGGCGTACTCAAGCGCGTAGCGGTCAAACTGTCCAAGATCTGCAACGACCTCCGCCTGCTCTCCTCCGGACCGCGCGCCGGCTTCGGCGAAATCAACCTGCCGGCCGTCCAGTCCGGGTCCTCCATCATGCCCGGCAAGATCAACCCGGTCATCCCGGAAGTGGTCTCCCAGGTGGCCTACGAGGTGATCGGCAATGACGTCACCATCACCATGGCCGCCGAAGCCGGCCAGCTGCAGCTCAACGCCTTCGAACCGATCATTGTCCACAGCCTCCACAAGAGCATCTCGCACCTCGAGGCAGCCTGCCGCACCCTCACGGCCCGCTGCATCCGTGGAATCACCGCCAACACCGACCACCTGCGCCGCACCGTGGAGCAATCCATCGGCCTGGTCACCGCATTGAACCCCCACCTTGGCTACGCCACCGCCACCGCCATCGCGCAGGAAGCACTTGCCACCGGCAAGGGCGTGGCCGAACTGGTCCTCGAACACGGGCTCCTCACCGATGCCCAACTCCAGGAACTCCTCAGCCCCGAACGCCTAGCCAACCTGAACGAACCAGTCCCCAGTCCAATAGCGCCCATCTGAAGGGCTCCGCTTCATCTCTCGGGCTTGAGTACACGGCCTGAGGACACCGCAAGCAACGCTGACGTCAAGGATAGATTCAATGATGAAACGCACTCCGTCACTAGGGGTAAATCGCGAAGATTTCGGGGTCACCGGATCTCATTGTCCAGAGTCCGGCCTGTGGAGCCCTGATAGCGACCCGTCGGTTACCGCAAGCTTTTGGGAAGGCCATGTCTTTCCCGTATGCAAGGGTATCGCCACGATCTGGCGTCGTCGGACTTCACAGGACCAGCACAGCGGCTGAGCTAATCACTGCTAACCGCGAAGCGGCATAGCTTCCAGGTAGCAGTGTGGACGCTGGTTGTGGAGGAGAAGTCGTCGGACGGCGTTAGCTCTTGCCAAGGTATCGCCGGGCATTTTCCGTATCAGCGCGTGAACGATGTTGGGTCGCTGTACCTAGGAGAGCCCGCTGTAGCCATGTCTGAATACTGCTGACTGCTCCGTTTCAGGTCAAATCTCGAAACTACTACCCGTGGATGATTAAGAGGCAAGGTTAGGACCTTGCTACTCATCTGCAGGCGATTCGGAGCTTTCCATGCCCCGCCGTCCCACGGGAGGATGTGTCGCGCTCCAGCCGCCGCCTCATAGAACTCGAGACCGTCTAGCCTCGATTTTTCATGACTGGCGGGAACGGCGGCAGGTTTGTGTTGGCTGTTGATCTGCGGTTGTTTTCTGTTTTCGGGCGCCGTGGTGTGGCCTGGTTTGGCGCCGGTTCCACTTCCGGTGGTGGGGCTGCTCGTCGGGGCTTGGGGTGGTGACTGCTCATCCTGAGCGGGCAAGCAGGAGTTGTCTAAGGCGATTGGTGTTCTCCAGAAGCAGTTTCAGAGGGTCTTTCTCGGGCGCTGTTTCCGGCAGGAGGAGCTGGGTGCGGCGGGCTCGGGTGATGATTTTCCCTGCGGTCGTGAAGAGCCGGTAGCGCCAGCGTTTGATGTCCCAGGCTTTGGCGTGGTGGCCGTCCGGGAGGGCGGCGAGCTGAAGCCAGGAGACCAGGTTAAAAGCCAGCGCGGCAATATTGATCCAGGCCTGGTTCGCGGCGAAGTCGAAGAAGGGAGCTTGCCCAGGCCGGTGTTTTTCAGGGTTTTGATCCGGTTCTCGCACCGTCCCCGGGCGCGGTGGCGGGCGTCCAGGAAGGGTCCGTGCCAGCGCGGGGAGTTGGTCAGGAACGCGGTGATCCGGTGCCCGTCGGTATCGAGCAGACTCGGCTGCGCGCCGGGGTGCAGAGGCTCGGCGCGCAGGAACAGTTTTGTGCCTGGCGGGTAGTCAGTGAGCGGGATGACGTCGGTGGCGTTGATGACCCACGCGTCGGTGCGGTCGTTTCCGGCCTGGTCCAGGGCCGGCTGCCAGTACTGTTTGTCGCTGATCCAGTCGACCATGTGGGCCTTGCCGAACGGGAGGGTGTAGCTGGTGGTGAACTGCACGCCGAGGCTGTGCAGGTGCCAGAGGAACTTCCGCGAGGCCCCAGCACTGTCGGTCCGGACCAGCACTTTCTCCCCGGCCAAGGCCCCGGTCCCGGTAAAGAAGCTCTCAGGAAGTTGGGCCGTGGCGGTGTGGAAGACCCGGATATGGCCCTCCGCGCTGTTCGCTCCGGCGTTGCCGGGCCGCAGCACCGCGGCGAGGATTTCTCCCGAGCCGTTGCCCGCACCGTAATCACAGGAAGCGATGAACGGGGCGAATCCGTAGCCGCGTTTGTAGGTGCCGGCGACGTTTTCCTTATCGGAGTGTGAGGTCACCAGGGTCGCGTCGATGTCGATGACGAGCGGGTCTGCGGCGGTCGCGGCCAGTGCCGGGTTCCTTGCCCCGGCGGCATCCCAGGCCCGGGTGCGCAGTTCCCGAGTGAGGGTCTCAAAGCCGTAGCCGAACAGCTCCGGGTTCGTGACGGTGCGTTCGAAGAACCGGGACACTGTGGCGTTCGAGGGCAGCTGACCGAAGACCCCGGGCGAGGACCGCAGGATGTCCAGATCAGAGGCATGTTCACCGCCGGCGGCGAGCATCGCAGTCAGGGATCCAACCAGCCGGCCAGGCCGGTGCTTCGCTCCGGAAGGGACAAACTGGCCCAGCCTGTCCTCGCACAGCCCGCCGAAACCCAGCGCGTCCATGAAGCCGGTGAGCACCGAAACACCGGCGTGGGAGATCAGCGACTGGCCGGTGAAACTGACCGGCAGGGACGGGAAAACGACGGTAGACTTTTGCATCGAAAGGGTGCTCCCTCGCTCGGCAAATAACGGTCTCGACAACCACTATTTTCCCAGTTCAGAGCACCCTTTCCCCGATTAACACGCCAGCCCGACAGGCCCGCCATGAAAACCCCGGGCTAGCTGGACAGCGCCCATCTGTACGCGTCCGCCGGCGTGGGGCACTACTGGAAAGACTGGCACGGACACGCCGTGGAGCTGTTCACTGGAGTCGGCCACGGCGCCCGCGAGGTCCTCGAACCTTCTCCACCATGGCTCTGAACGTCCGGGACACAGGCACCAGTTGCCCATCATTGGGGTCGACGGGGGATATCGCCTCGGTTCAACTCAAACTGCCACAACCAATCGAAATGGTCCGGACTTCCTTCAGAGGTCCCGACCATTTTCTACTGGCCTTGGCTTACTGAAGCAGGCGAAGCTTCGCGATAAAGTCCGCCATGATGAGTCGCGTGTCCACCGACGTGTACGTTCGACGCTCGGGGGCGGCGGACGTTTCGACGTAAGTGGAGGTGGTGTTGTCGAGGCCAGTGACCACCAGGGGTGCGCTGTCGCCCAGACACCACAGCGGCCCAAATTTCACGAAGTCTGGCACTTCCAGACTGTTGAAGAGTTCCCACAGCCAGGCGCCGGCCGGGCCTGAGTTCCTGAACGCATCGTCGAGTTCTGCAACTGGGGCAACAACCTGCCGGTACGTTTCTGCCGGGAACTGCCACAGGGCCAACTCCCCATTCCCCAGGACATAATCCGCAGCCGCAGGATCAGTAAAATAGTTGTACTCTTCCTCATTCCTGGCTGCCCCACCCACCCATGCCAGGGTCAGGGAGGACGCGGCAGCGGGATCCAGCAGGAGCGCATCGGCCACATTGGTGAGCGGGCCGGCACACACAAGAATCAGGGGCAGTTCTCCTCCGGCCGCTGCGGCCTCGGAAATGGCGCGGGCAGCAGCGTTGTCCCGGGCATGCCCGGTGAACGGGACGTCCGGCCCAGCGTGTGCCACTACAAACTCCTGAAGCTTGAGGACGCTCAACAGTTTCGCGGCCAGGTCCGCGCCTCTTTGCGCCATGCCCCCTGGCGGGCCAAACATCGGATTGGTCAGTGAACTGGTGACGCCGACGATCCTGTTGGCGGGCGACATCGCATGGTGGGCCAAGGCAACCAGCCCGTCAGGGTCTCCTGCCCAGTCATTGTCAATTAGCACGCGGCACCGAGGCTCGACCCGAATCATGTCCATGCTGGCCCTTTCGCAGGTCTGAGTGGTTGAAATGGTTTGACGTGCTCCCGCGCCCGGCTCAACGGTAGTATCCGGGTCAAGTTTTGCCGCCATACGGGTCGTTGGGTCGGCCGCTTTCATTTATTGGAACGATTCGGGGTGTCCCACCGCTAGACGATATGTAGCAGGAGGTAGCTGGGCGGCCGGGCGAACCTCCATTCCCGGCCATCTGAAGGCCCATTTTCGCTGAACCGGACGATGTAGGCTGCTTGTCGATCTTGTGCACATCTGTTTTAGGGACTAGACCACTACATTCCGCATGGGACTGAGCCGCCGAGTCCTCAAAGCGGAGAAAGGCAACACCCGATCCCGGCAAATAGCCCCCGCTGCAGGTACCCCCCAGATCGCCCAGGTTGCGGGCAAGCTGGTCCATGCTGCGCGCCCATCACGGCGTCCACGTCGCGGCGAAGCCCAGCAGTTCGGCGAGTTAAGGGTTGGTGTGTCCCTGCCGGAGGCCTTGACCGGCAATGCCCCCTCCAGTCGGAGCCGAGGACTGTGCCATCGCCGTGACGGACTCGAGGGCGGATGTCTATCGTTTGGCCGCGCAGGTGGAATTCCACGTTGTGGCCTTCCAGTGTTGTCCAGTCGTCGACTGGCCGCCAAGCGGCGAGCAGTCCACCACCGGAGAGGTCATCTGGAGAAACGCCCATGGGACTGTCCTCCTTCTGGAAATTACTGCGATTTTCCTGGGACGAGGTTCTAGCGCTTGACTGCGTCCAGCTTGAGCATCTTGGCGATTACGCCGTCGAGTTCGGAGTCGTCGAAGATCTTCTTCCAGTCGTCCTTGATGATGGTGTCCTTGCCGTACTGGATGGCGATTTCGCAAGCCTCGGAGAACGGGTTGGAACCACGCAGGGCGTTGGTGAGGGCGATCTGGACGTGGCCGAACAGCATGGCTTTGGCGGCTTCTTCCGGCACGCCGGCGGTGTGGACGGTCTCGTGCAGGGCTTCGTTGAGCAGGGTGCCGATCATGCAGGCAACGGTTTCCACGAGCGTGGGCTCGAGGATGGCCAGCTGCTTGACGGTGACCCAGTGGACGTCGATAATCGGGGCGTAGATGGTGCGGATGACGGCTTCGGCCGAGTCGCGCGTGGCCGTGGAAGCGTCCTCGTCGATGGCGGCGACGACGTTCTGCGGGGCGCCTTCGCCGCCGAAGGTGTCGGCCCATTCTTCCTTGGTGGTGCGCTCCAGGAACACGGACGGGTGGCACGGGTGGGCTACTGCCTGGATGACGTCGTCGCGCTTGGCCAGCAGGCCGGCGTAGGCGGCGGCAGGGTCCAGGGTGAGGAGGATGGCGCCGGACTTCATCTGGGGTACGACGCCTTCGGAGACGACGCCCAGGACGGTGTCCGGCACGGCGAGGATCACCACATCGGCGCCCTTGACGGCGTCGTCCGTGGCGGTGATTTCACGGCCTTCGGCGCGGACGCGCTCCTGGCCGGCGGGGGAGTTCTCGCTGTAGAAGACGGTGTGGCCGGACTTCTGGAGGTTGCGCGAGACGCGCATTCCCATCTTGCCCCCGGCTCCGATGACGGCGACGGTCAAAGTTTCTGCTGACATTTCACTTGCTCCTTAGGAATTCGATGCTTTGCCGGGTCCACTGGTTTTCGAGCCGGATGGTTTCCGCCTCGGAGTCCTGCCAGGGCAGCCAGTGTTCGACAATTTGGTTGATGTTTCTCTCGTGCGGCCGGATTTTTTCGGCCATGTACCCGTAGTCAAGCAGCCCTTCACCGAGCGGGGCGCCCGAGTACGTGAACCCCACCCACCCGTCCTTGCGGCTGAACGCGAAGTCCTTGATGTGCATGTTCAGGACGTAGGGCGCGACGGCGTCAATCACCTCGAGGGGCATCTCCAGCGCCGCGACGGTGTTGGCGGGGTCGCTGCAGATCCCCAGGTAGGGGCTGTCCACGCCGCGGATCACATCCAGGACGCGGGACGTTCGGACTTGTTCGTAGGTTTCCACCGCGATCTTCACCCCAGCTGCCTCGAACTCGGGCAGCACGTCCTTGAAGATGGCCACGGCTTCCTCAGCGGTGGGAGTGTGCCCGGGAACGTTGAACATGGTCCGCAGCAGCGGCGAGCCCAGGATCCCGGCGATGTGCAGGAAACGGCGCAGGCGCTCCGGGCGGATGCCTTTGGTGCCGAGCTCCAACGCGATGCCCAGCCGGTCAGCGGTGCTCCGCACGGACTGGAGTTCGGCGTCCGTCATGGCTTCGATCGGCGCGTAGTCGCAGATCTGGAACAGGTCCACGCCCAGTTCCGCCGTCCGCTCCAGGGCATCGTGGATGCTTAGGGGCCGGGAGACCTTGTCCGAGAGCTGCCAGAAGAACGCGTAAGTGCTTAATCCGATCTTGCTCTGGCCAGTGCGTGAGCTCATGCCGCCACCCCCACCTTTTCCAACCGCGCGGCGGCCTCGTCCAAGATGGTCTTCAGGGCCTTCGGGTCGTGGGCGAAGCGGCCCAGGAACAAACCGGCGACGGCGGGATCCAGTTGCGTGATCAAGCCGGGGCCGGCGCTGCCGCCGTAGATCACGCGGCTCTCCGCCTGCCCGGGGAGGCCGCGCAGGTGCGCGTCCAGCCCGGTGATGACGGCGCTGATGTACTCCGGCGTGGCGGGTTCCGGGGCGCCGATGGCCCACTGCGGCTCGTACGCCACGATGGTCCGGCGCGCGGGAACCAGGGACGAAGCGCGGTTGAGTGCAGCGCTGATCTCTGCCGAGCACCGGGCGATGGCTTCCTCCACGGATCCCCGGTGGAGTTCCCCGACGCAGAGAACGGGCGTGAGCCCGTTGCGGTAGGCGGCTGCGGTCTTCAGCCCGATGATCCGATGGTCTTCGCCGAAGATGCGGCGGCGTTCGGCGTGCCCGACCTCGACGTACCGGCCGCCGAGTTCGGCGATGGTCCTGCCGCCGACCTCACCGGTGTAGGCGCCTTCGTCTTCCCAGAAGATGTCCTGGGCGCCTGCGGCCGCACCGGCGGGACCCAGGATCCTTGCCGCCTCCGGCAGGGCCGGCAGGACGGGCAGGACGAAGAGCTCGATGTCACCGCTTTGTACGGCTGGGTGGGTGAAGGCGATGGCGGCAACGTCGCGGCAGTAGTCCACGGAGCGGGCGTAGCCGAAGTACATCTTCAGGCTGACGCCGATGATGGCCTTGGGGTTCTTAGCAGGAAGTGACACCCTCATAGTCCTTAATCAGGGCGACCTTTTCGGCAGAGGCGGAGGTGTCGTCGAAGGTGTAGGTGAGCCATTCCCTAGCCAGCCGACGGGCGAGTTCCAGGCCGACGACGCGCTGGCCGAAGGTGAGGACCTGGGCGTTGTTGGACAGAATCGCGCGTTCGACGGAGAAGCTGTCGTGGGCGGTGACGGCCCGGACGCCCGGGACCTTGTTCGCGGCGATGGCCACGCCGAGTCCGGTGCCGCAGACCAGGAGGGCGCGGTCGGCCTTGCCGGCGGCGATGAGTTCGGCCGCTGCGATGGCCACGGACGGGTAGGGGGTGTGGCTGGTGGCGTCCACCCCCACATCGGTCACGGATTCGACCAGTTCGGAGGCTTCCAGGTCGGCCTTCAGGGCTTCCTTGTAGTCGAAGCCGGCGTCGTCGGCTCCGACGACCAGGTGCAGCTTGGTGCTCATGTGTTCTCCTTCAGGGATGTGGTGTTGTCTTGGCTCAGGGTGTTCTGGATGGCGCGCACGATCAGGGCCATGGACACCGCACCGGCGTCCGGGGTGCCCAGGCTCTTCTCGGCGTGCGGGCGCGCCCGTCCCATCAGGGGCAGAAGCTTTGCGGTGGCTTCCGCGGCCTGCTCGGCCACGGTGGCGGCAGTGTCCCATGCCTGCCCCAGGGACTGTCCCTGCGAAGCGGCGAAGGAAAGTGTGTCGCTGAAGGGGGCCAGGACGTCCACCAGGGTTTTGTCGCCGACCTTGGCCTTGCCGAAGGCCATGATGGAGCGTTTCGCTTCCGCCACTCCGGCGGCAATGATTGCAGCAGTTGGTCGCTGGCTGTCGCCGACGGCTTCTCCCACGGCGCGCAGGGCCAAGCCCCACAGCGCTCCGGAGGTGCCGCCTGCCTTGTCGGCCCAGGCCTCGGCGGCCAGGTACAGGGTGGTCCCGGCTCCGGCTCCGCGTTCGACGGCGTCTGTTGCGGCTGCCACGGCGGCGCGGATTCCGCGCTCCATGCCGATGCCGTGGTCACCGTCGCCGGCGATCGCGTCAATCCTGCCCAGTTCGGCAACGTTTGCATCGATGACGTTCTTCACCGCCCCGATAGCGGCTTGGACGCGGATGGCCACGGCGCGGGACTCGTCCGTCGCGTCCGGGATGGCCACCTCGGCGACGGCGTCGGCGGACAGCTCATCGGCGGAGAGCGCTTGGGCGGTGACGGCGCCGCGTCGGAACGCGGGTGCGTCGGCGGGCGCGTTCCAGAGGGTCTCGAGTTCATCGTCGAGCCAAAAGAGGGTCAGGGAGGTCCCGGCCATGTCGAAGCTGGTCACGAGCTCGCCCACCTGCGGGTCCACCACCTCGATCCCGGCGTCGGCCAGGAGCTGTGCCACGCGGCGGTACACCACGAACAGCTCTTCGTATTTGATGCTGCCCAGTCCGTTCAGGATCGGAACCACCCGGGCACCCTGGACTTTGACGCCGTCCGGTACCTCGATCAGGAGGTCTTTGACCAGACGCTCGGCGAGCCCGTCCGCTGTCGGAATGTCTGTTTCGTCAATGCCCGGTTCGCCGTGGATGCCCATGCCCACCGCCATCCGGCCCGCGGGAACCGTGAACAGCGGATCCTTGGCGCCGGGCAGGGTGCAGCCGGAGAACGCGACGCCGAAGGAACGCGTACGGTCGTTCGCGCGCTTCGCGATCTCCACGACCCGGTCCATGGGGTAGGCGGCTTCGGCAGCAGCGGCGGCGACCTTGAACACCGTCAGGTCCCCGGCGATGCCGCGGCGTTTGTGCTTCTCAACCACTGGCGCCGACGAGATGTCGTCGGTGACGGCGATGCTGCGGCAGTCGATGCCCTCGGCCCGGAGCCTGTCCTGGGCCTGGGTGAAGTGCAGGACGTCGCCGGCGTAGTTGCCGTAGCCCAGCAGCACGCCCGCACCGTTATCCGCAGCCTTGGCCACGTTGTAGACCTGCTGCGCGGACGGGGAAGCGAACAGGTTGCCCATCGCTGCTCCATGGGCCAGGCCCGGGCCCACCAGCCCAGCGAAGGCCGGGTAGTGACCGGAACCGCCGCCGATCACCAAAGCTACAGTGTCCGCCGCCGAACGCGTGCTCCGCGCGACGCCACCGGAGACGCGGCGAACCCAGCGGCCGTGCGATGCGACGAAGCCTTCGATCATCTCGTCAGCGAATGCTGAAGGTTCGTTGAAGAGGCGGCTCATGGAAGGCTCCTGGACTAACTAATGGAAAGGACACTGATGTTTGGAGGCGGAGGCGTCCTCGGGTGAGGAGGACGCCTCTGGGTCTTAGGGTTCGGGGTGGCGACCGGCGCCGACCCGGTCCAGGGCTTCAGCCCGGACTCCTTCCGTGGCGCGGCCGGAGCGGCTGAGGGCGACCATGAGGATGCAGGACAGGAGCATGAAGCCGCCGACGACGAACATCGGCACGGTGTAGTCGCCGGTCCAGTCCTTGAGCCAGCCGGTGATGTAGCCGGCGCTGAAGCCTGCCAGGTTGCCCACCGTGTTGATCAGGGCGATGCCGGCTGCGGCTGCCGCTCCGGTCAGGAACTGGGTGGGGACTGTCCAGAAGTTGGGCAGCGCGGCGAAGATGGCCATTGCCGTGATGGTGATTACGGCGATGGTGGCTGCCGGGGAGCCTGCGAACAGGGCCAGCGGGATGCTCAGACCCCCCACCAGGGCCGGCACTGCGATGTGCCAGGTCTTGACGCCGCGCTTGGTGGCGTCCCTGGACCAGAAGTACAGGGCGATGGCTGCCGGCAGGTAGGGGATGGCGGTGATCAGGCCCTTCTGGAAGACGTCGAACTTGGTGCCGTAGATGCCTTCGAAGCCGGAGATGATGGTCGGCAGGAAGAAGCCGAGGGCGTAGAGGCCGTAGATAAAGCCGAAGTAGATGAATGAGAGCATCCAGACGCGGCCGTTGCCGAAGACGGTTCGGACGCTGACGTGCTTGTTGCCGGCCGCGGTTTCGTTCTTTTCCTTTTCCAAGGCGCCGGTCAGCCAGGTCTTCTCGTCAGCTGTCAGCCACTTGGCCTTGGCAGGGGAATCAGCCAGGTAGAACCAGGAGACGATGCCGATGACGATGGCGGGGAGTGCGACGCCCAGGAACATCACGCGCCAGCCTTCGAGGCCGAAAAGGCCGTGCTGCTGGATCAGGAGGCCTGCCAGCGGGGCGCCGATGACAGTGGTCAGCGGCTGGGCCAGGTAGAACAGGGCCAGGATCTTGCTGCGGTGCCGGGCGGGAACCCAAAGGCTCAGGAAGAGGATGGCGCCGGGGAAGAAGCCGGCTTCGGCCACGCCCAGGATGAAGCGCAGGATGTAGAGCTGCTCAACGTTGGCCACCCAGGTGAACAGCAGGGAGACAATGCCCCAGCTGACCATGATGCGGGCCAGCCAGCGGCGGGCACCGAACTTGTGCAGGGCCAGGTTGGAGGGGATCTCCAGCAGGATGTAGCCGATGAAGAAGACGCCTGAGGCGAAGCCGAACTGGGCCGCGTTCAGTGCCAAGTCCTTGTTCATGCCGTTGGGGCCTGCGAAAGAGATGGCGGTGCGGTCGAGGTAGTTGATGAAGAACATCAGCGCGACGAACGGGACAAGCCGGATCGCCACTTTCCTGATGGCGGATTTTTCGACCACCGATTGTGTGGTGTCCACATTGACTCCTAGAAATTTGATGTCCCTGCGCGTCCGTCACTGGAGGCGAGGGCGTCTCGTTGCATCCCCGGTGAGGACCAGGACCAAGCGTGTGAGTTCCACCATAAGCGCAGATCCGAGATTGGTCAACCGGTTGACTTATCACTGGATACTGCTTTATTGGCGGTGCCGGGCCGGGAAAATTGGTCAGCCAATTGCTACGCTTGGGGAGTGTCAACGTCAATTACCTCCACCCAGGCTGATATCAGCGCTGCCCTTGGTTCCTTGGGGCAAGGGTCTGTGGTGTCGGAGGTCGCCGAACGTCTTCTTGCCTTCTTCACCAGCGGCGACATTGCTGTAGGAACGCGGCTGCCTGCGGAACGGCAGCTGGCCGCTTCCCTAGGGGTAGGCCGGTCGGCCGTCCGTGAGGCCCTGGCCGCCCTGGAAATCCTGGGCATCGTGGTGGTGCGGCCGGGGTCCGGCACCTATCTGCGTGACGGGGTCTCTGAACTTCTCCCGCGGACGCTGAGCTGGGGGCTGATGCTTGGAGCGCCACGGACGCGGGAACTCGTAGAGCTGCGCAGCGGACTTGAAGTCCAGGCCGCGCAGCTGGCTGCCAGCCGGATCTCTGATGAGGCACTGGGTCGTATGCGCGCCAACCTCGACACGATGGCTGCTTCACTGGAGGATTTGTCCGCGTTTGTTGAGGCAGATGCCGCTTTTCACCGCGAGATCGCCGCCGCATCCGGGAATCAGGTGTTGCAGGAGCTCCTTCAGAGCCTTCGGTCTCTGCTGCGAATCTGGGTCGATCGCGCCCTCACCGACGAAGGCCACGCCGCGGCGGCGCTCAAGGAACACACACTGATTTACATCGCTCTTGCCGCCGCCGATACGGAAGCGGTGACCGCGACGATGAACTCTCACATGGGGACCGCCACCAGGCGCCTGCTTGCCGGTTTCGACGCGGCACAATAGGCAGCGCCGTGAAACCCCGGGGATCGTGGCCGCCCCAGGTCAGGGTACTGTGAGACGCACTGTCGACGAGCGAACCACAAGTTCCGGCTCGACGGTGTAGTGCTGGGCTGCTTCTCCGGTGAGGATCTGATGATAGAGCATCTTGAACGTGGCGATTCCCAGCGCCCGGAAGTCCAGTCGCATCGTGGTCAGGGGAGGGGGAGAAGAAGGCTGCAGCAGGCATGTCGTCCACGCCCACGATGGAATAGTCCTCCGGTGCCTTGGCGCCTCGTGTTTCCTTTGCGCTCATGAAGCCCAGGGCAAGCTCGTCGTTGGCGGCGAAGACGGCGCTGAATGCTGCCGGATCTGCCAGCTTGCCCGCGTTGTGCCTGGAAACCGAGGTCCAGTCCGTGGCTGCGCGTATAACCGTGGGACACAGTCCGGCGTCTTCCATGGCGTCCCGGTAGCCCCGCTCGCGTTCCCCCGCTTCGTTACGGGTTTCGGGCCCTGCGACGTGGATGATGTCGCGGTGTCCCAACCCGATAAGGTGGCGCGTCGCTTCCCAGCCGGCAGCGTGTGAATGCGTTCCCGCGGAACCATCGTCAGCCCGCAGTTCCGACACAGTCATCAGGGGGATCGCAGGATCCCAGTCCGCCAGCAGCACATCGATGCCAGGCAACGGGGTCGAGACGACAACCCCGTCCACCTGGACGGACTTGAAGTGCAAGAGTGCGCGCCGGGCTTCGGGTTCCCAGTCATGTGCCTCGAAATCGAGGTCAAGGGCGGTGATAGTCAGCGTCACATCAGCTTCACGGGCCGCAAAAACCCAGGCCAGTGAGCACCCCGGCGCTCCCGTAGCTGAACGCACCCATGGTCAGAACTCCCACGGAGTTTGTCCTGCTGGTCCGAAGGGTGCGGGCTGACTGGTTGGAAACGTATCCGAGTTCTTCAATGGCGGCAGTAATCCGCTCGCGCGTCTCGGCCTTCACATACCCCACACCCGTGAAGTAACGCGACACGGTCTGCGTGGAGACGTTCGCGAGCCGGCCCACATCGGCCATACTGGGGCGCACCGCCATCCTTACTTTCGCCAAACGTTCAACTCTTTCGCCGACCTGCCGGACTACCAGGGCGGTGGGGCGTGTAATGGCAGGCTGTTTTGGGACTGCTGAAGGTTTGATTGACACTTTGCCTGTGAGGATTTGATCCTTGCGGGTGGAAGGATGTTCATCATGCCCAAAGCCTTTCCTGAAGAGTTCCGCCGCGATGTCGTCGCGGTTGCCCGCAAGGGCGAAGCGCCCATCATCCAGATCGCCAAGGACTTCGGGGTCTCACCGGCTGCCCTGCACCGCTGGATGAAGATCGCCGACAGAGAAGACGGCGTGAAGTCCGGGGCTGTGTCCGATGACGCCGCGAAGTTGCGGGAGGCCAACAAGCGCATCCGGCTCCTGGAGCAGGAAGCCGAAGTCATGCGCCGTGCGGTGGCCTATCTGTCCCGGGACATCAATCCAAAAAAATGATGTACCCGCTGGTCCGCGAGCTGGCTGTCAGGGACGCCCCGATCAGGGTTCCCGTGGCAGTGTCCTGCCGGGTACTGAATTTCTCCAGACAGGCCTACTACCAGTGGGCCGCCAACCCAGTTCCGGACCGTGACTGGGACGAAGCGCACCTGATAAACGCCGCCATCGATCACCACCGCGACGATCCTGCCTTCGGTTACCGGTTCATTGCCGATGAGATCAACGCCGGTCCCGGCCCGGGTGCCAGTGAACGCCGGATCTGGCGGCTGTGCTCCCGGAACGGCATCCTCTCGGTGATCCACCGCCGGCGCCGGTCAGGGCTCAAGGCCGGCCCGCCGGTCCACGATGACCTCATCGGACGGGACTTCAGCGCCACGGCACCGAACCGGAAATGGCTCACGGACATCACCGAGCACCACACCGCGGAGGGCAAGCTGTACCTGTGCGCGATCAAGGACCTGCATTCGAACCGGATCGTCGGGTACTCGATGGACGGGCGGATGAAAGCGTCCCTGGCCGTCGCCGCCCTGGACCATGCCGTGGCCCTGCGGAAACCGGACGGCACGGTGGTCCACTCGGACCGCGGGTCCCAGTTCAGATCCAGAAAGTTTGTCCTGGCTCTGAACACCTACGGGCTGAGCGGATCCATGGGCCGGGTCGGGGCCTGCGGTGACAATGCCGCGATGGAATCGTTTTTCTCCCTGCTGCAAAAGAACGTCCTGAACCGGAAACGATGGGAAACCCGGGCCGAACTCCGGCTGGCCATCACGACCTGGATCGAGCGCAGCTACCACCGAAAACGCCGTCAACGCGCGCTCGGACGGCTGACACCCATCGAGTTTGAGACAATAAAAAACGCGGCCTCAGCCGCGTAAGAAATTATCAACCCCAGCTGTCAACTAAACCTTCAGCAGTCCCTCCACTAAGTTTACGATCAGCCAATCCACTGGACCGCGCGATTGACGACTGACAGCGATTCTGCGCCACCGGCCTCCCGAAGTGGACCGTCAGCCATGCGAAATTAAAAATAATTGGTCAACCGGTTGACGTGAATTACCGTAAACCTACATACTTCTTATGGGCCAGATCACATGTAAAGCCATTGGCGGACCCCGCTCATACGGCCGTGACGAAAGCACCCTCAACCAATCAAACGAAAGGACGCGAAGATGCGTTTGTTCGCAAAGGCGGCCGCCGCCGTTGCTACAGTAGCTCTCCTCGCTGGATGCGCAGGGGGGGCGGAGGATCCAACGCCGGCGGGAAAACCACCGTCGAGTGGTGGACTCTCAACCTCAGCGCGCCGGCTGCCAATCAGGCGATCGACAAGGTCATTGCTGACTTTCAAAAGGCCAATCCGGATATCACCATCAAGCGGACAGCTCGCGCCACTGACGCGCACAAAGACTCCCTCCGCACGGCCCTTGGCACGTCCGCGGCGCCCGATATTTACGACTACTGGGCGGGTCCTGGCCTGGGTGGCGAACTCGTCAAGGCCAACGCCAGCGCGGATCTGACCGATTACTACAAGCAGTACCACTGGGATGAGCGCTTCAGCAGCGCTGCCCTGGCCCCCGTCACCCAGTACGGCGGCTACCAGGGTGTGCCGTGGAAGCTCAACGGCGAATCCATCTACTACAACAAGAAGCTGTTCACCCAGGCCGGTATTACGGACGTCCCCAAGACGCTTGACGAATTCACGGCCGATGCCAAGAAGCTGAAGGACTCCGGTGTCACCCCGATCGAGTTCGGCGGCACGGTCAACTGGCACGTCATGCGCATTCTGGACACCTTCCTTGAAGGCCGCTGTGGTTCCGACACCTTTGACAAGCTGGTCACTAAGAAGGCCGACTGGAGCCAGGAGTCCTGCGTCACGGCCGCCTTCTCCGATCTTCAGACCTGGTCCAAGGACTACTTCAACCCAGGCTTCATTGGCATCAACAACGATGAATCCTCCGCACTGTTCTTCGGCGGCAAGGCAGCCATGGCCCTTGAGGGCGACTGGTTCAATCGCACGGTCGTGGGACAGAAGATGAATCCGGACGACGTCGGGGTTTTCACACTCCCCACGGGAACCAATCGTCTCTATGGTTTTGAGCAGGCGCAGTACATCTCAAAGGACAGCAAAAATAAGGACGCCGCGGCAAAGTTCCTGGACTACTTCACCTCCACCGAGGTCCAGCAGCAGACCCAGGGAGTCTTCGCCGTCCAGTCGGTCAACAAGGACGTCAAGGCCGACCCGGCGAAGGCAACGTCGCTGGATAAGGCTGTGGACACAGTGTTCAACAGCACTAAGGGGCTGTACATGAACAATGACCAGAACCTGAGCCAGTCCGAGACCCGCGAATACTGGCGGATCCAGAACCTGGTAGCCACCGGCGGCATGGATCCCAAGGACGCCGGGGCTCAGATGCAGAAATTCCTGTCCAGCGAGTAACGCCTCCCGGGTGCGGCCACGCGTGTGGCCGCACCCGCCACTTACCCACGCAAGAGATCAAAGGCGAAATCCCTTGACAAAGCTCACAGATACGCGCTTCCCGGCCCAAAATGCGGCACAGCGAAGCGGCACCCGTCAGAAAAAGTCTCTGGTACAACGCATCGCGAAGGGCGGCTTCATCGCGTCCCTTCCGTTCCTCGCCCCGGCACTGGCCGCGTACATCGTCTTTGTCATCGCACCGATGATCAGCGCCGTCCGCCTCAGCCTCTACCGCTGGTCGGGATACAACACCGACCCCCAGGTCTTCGTAGGCTTCAAAAACTACGTCCGGCTCTTTACCCAGGACCCGGTGTTCTGGACCTCGGTCCAAAACACCGTCGTCTGGGTAATCCTGTCCATCCTGATTCCCACCACCCTCGGCCTGCTCATGGCGATTGCACTCAACCAGCCCCTGATCGGCCGCAACCTCTTCCGCTCCGTGTTCTACATCCCCGGCGTGCTGGCTCCCATTGCTGTGGCCAACATGTGGCGCTGGATGTACAACCCCAACTACGGCGTCTTCAGCGAAATCTCCAAGACCCTGCACATTGGGGACGGCTCCGGAGTGACCCTCCTGAGCGACCCCAAAGTTGCCATCTACGCTGTGTTCGCAGCGTTCGTGTGGCAGATTGCCGGTCTGAACATGGTCCTCTTCCTGGCCGGGCTGCAGGGCGTATCGAAGGAACTGCTCGAATCCGCACGCCTGGACGGTGCCAACAACTGGCAGGTCTTCAAAAACGTGACACTGCCGGCCCTGCGGCCCACCATCGTCATCGTCGTTGTCCTGACAATTGTCCACTCGATCAAGGTCTTTGACCTGATTGTGGGCATGACCGGCGGCGGTCCCGCACAGTCCTCCCAGGTGCTGGCGCTGTGGTCCTACACCCAGTCCTTCCTCAATCACGACTTCGGACTTGGCAACGCAGTGGCAACAGTGCTGCTGGTCGTTACCCTCGTCCTCGTCGTGCCGTACCTGATCTGGTCCGCCAAAGGAGCTGACGACAACCGATGAGCACCTCAACGCTGAACCGCACCCGGCCTCGAACCGGACTGAAGGCACCACAACAGCACCGCGACTACGTCCGCATCGGTTTGTGGATCGCCTTGGCAATCGTCATGGTCATCTGGGCCACGCCCATGATCTTCGTGTTCCTGACCTCCATCAAGAGCGAAACGGACATCTTCTCCACGTCGTCCTTTTCCATTCCCGGATCGCCCGAATGGAACAACTACGCTCAAGCGCTGGACACCGGCAACCTCCTTACTGCTGGCGGGAACAGCCTCCTCATCGCGCTCATCAAGGTTCCGGTCGGCCTATTTATCGCCGCCGCCGCCGCGTTCGCCCTGTCGCGCATCCGCTTCAAGTACGACACCCTGGTCCTGGGCGCCTTCGCGCTCGGTTCCATGGTCCCTATCCAGGTGGCACTCGGCCCGCTGTTCAAAACCATCCTTGACCTGGGCCTGCTGAACAACCCGGTAGGCGTCATCCTGCCGTATATCGGCTTTGGCCTGCCGCTGCAGGTATTCGTGCTTCACGGCTTCTTCACACAGGTGCCCAAAGAGATCGATGAAAGCGTCCGCGTAGACGGCGGCGGCAACATCCGACTCTTCCTGCAGTTCATCCTGCCGCTGTCCAAACCGGCACTGGCCGCCCTGTTCATCCTGGACTTCGTGGCCACCTGGAACGAGTACGCCATCGCCCTGGTCATCCTGCAGAACAAGGCATCCCAGACCGTGCCGCTTGCCATCCAGTCATTCCAGTCGCAGTTCACCAGCTCCTACGGGCCGCTGAATGCTTTCACCATCATGTCCATCCTGCCCGTCCTGATCGTCTACTTGCTCTTCCAGCGCTACTTCGTGCAGGGCATGTTCACAGGCGCGGTCAAGGGCTAAGACGCCACTTCAAGCTTTACATCACCCGAGAGGAAACGATGCCTGCCTTCACCCCGACAACGCCGTTGTTTGAGGTCATGCGCGAACCGTCAGCCCACGGGATCATCTCCGAAGAGATCCCCGAGTTGGCGGACAACCCCATCCTGCACACCCTCTACCACTACCCGTTGGGACTCATTCTCAGCACAGAGGAACGCCTGCGGGACGATGAGCCCCGCAGGGCAGAAATCCTCGCCAGGATTACCGCGATCGACCCGTCCCTGACACCGGCCGCGGCACGGCAGAGCGTGCCTGGCCCGCAGCCGCATTACGAAGCGGAAAGCGTCCCCGAGGGCAGCGCCAAGGCGAGTTTTGCTGCCACCGCTGCGAAGTGGTCGTCGTTCGAGGTTGAGCTCAAGGGACCCGAACACGGGAACCCGTTCACCGACGTCGAACTCTACGCTGACTTCGCCGGCAGCAACGGTACACGCCTCACTGTTCCAGGGTTCTACGACGGGAACGGTTCCTACCGGGTCCGGTTGCTGGTGCCAGAAGCCGGGCAATGGTCCTTTACGACGCGCAGCAATGCCCGTTCCCTCACCGGCATCAGCGGCACTTTCGACGCCGGTGAGCCGGCCTGCCGCGGAATTGTGAGGGTTGCGGAACAATTTCACTTCGCCTATGACGACGGGACCCCCTACGTGCCGGTGGGCACCACCTCCTACGTTTGGACCCATCAGGGTAACGCCCTGGAGGAAGAGACGTTGAAGACCCTGGCCACCGGACCGTTCAACAAAATGCGCATGTGCGTGTTCCCGAAGTCCTACCTGTTCAACGAAAACGAACCCGAAATCTACCCCTACGAGGGATCCGTGCAGGAAGGTTTCGACTACCTTCGGCCCAACCCGGCGTTCTGGGCCCATCTGGAGCGCCGCATCGACCAGCTCGAGGAACGCGGCATCGAGGCGGACCTGATCCTCTTCCACGCCTACGACCGGTGGGGCTTCTCCACCATGGGCCCGGACGCGGATGACCTCTTCGTCAAGTACGCCGTCGCCCGCCTTGCTGCAAAGCGGAACATCTGGTGGTCGCTGGCCAACGAATACGACCTGCTGTTCGACAAAGACACGGCAGATTGGGAGCGTTTCGCCGACATCGTCACGGCCAACGACCCCAACGGCCACCTGCTGTCGATCCACAACTGCCGTGAGTTCTACGACCACTCCCGGCCATGGGTGACTCACTGCAGCATCCAGCGCAGGGACATCTACAAGACAGCGGAGATGACCACAGAATGGCGGGAACAATACGGCAAGCCCGTCGTCATCGACGAGTGCGCCTACGAAGGCAACATCGACCAGGGCTGGGGCAACATTACCGGCGAGGAAATGACGCGCCGCTGCTGGGAAGGTGCCATCCGCGGCGGCTACGTCGGCCACGGTGAAACCTACATGGACCCCAACGACATCCTGTGGTGGGCCAAGGGCGGTTCCTTCAAGGGAACAAGCCCGGACCGCATCGGCTTCCTGCGCCGCATTGTCGAAGAAAGCCCCGGCGGCCGGCTCGAACCCCTCGAGGGGCACTGGGACGTTGTCAGCGCGGGCATCGACAACGAGTACGAACTGATCTACTTCGGATTCAACCAGCCCACCTACCGGCGGTTCGTCAAGCCCAAGGAAACCACCTTCGAGGTCGATGTCCTCGACACCTGGAACATGACTGTGGAGACCCTCCCCGGCACCTACTCGGGCCGGTTCCGGGTGGAACTTCCCGGCCGCCAGTACATTGCCCTGCGCCTGCGGGCAGTGCGGACAGAAAGCAAACCATAGGCTGACCGCCGTGCCGTGCCGGACAGCCCCATCCGGCACGGCAGGGCATTAGTCTTGGACAGTGGAGACGAAGATGACTGCCGCCGTATCAGCCGAATTCAGCCAGGCCCTGGGAACCCTCGACAGCACCTCAGTAGTGACCGAAGTCGCCGAACGGCTCCTTGCCGTATTCACCAGCGGCCAGATTGCGGTCGGCGCCAGACTCCCCTCCGAACGATCACTGGCCGCCAGCCTGGGCGTCGGACGCTCAGCCGTCCGTGAAGCCCTCGCGGCACTGGAAATCCTCGGCATCGTGATCGTCCGCCCCGGCTCCGGAACCTACCTGCGAGGAGGCGCATCCGAGCTGCTCCCTCGGACCCTTTCCTGGGGTCTCATGCTCGGAGAACCACGGACCCGTGAACTCATCGAGCTGCGCAGCGGACTGGAAATCCAGGCCGCAGAACTCGCCGCTCAACGGATCACCGACGACGCCCTCGAAAGCCTCGGCCGGCACGTCGCCGCCATGAACGACAACATCACAAACTTTCAGGCCTTCAAGGAGTCCGACGCACACTTCCACGGCGAAATCGCCCTGGCATCAGGCAACACCGTGCTTGAAGACGTGCTGCAGAGCATCCGCTCGCTGCTGCGTATCTGGGTAGACAGGGGACTGCGGGACGAACAGCACGCAGCCGTTGCCGCACGGGAACACCAGGCAGTTTACGAAGCCATCAAAACGCGGGATCCGGCGGCCGCGAGAAAGGTCATGGAAAAGCACATGACCACAGCCAGCGCCCGCCTTCTGAGCGATTCCGCACCACCCACCGAATAACCTGCAGCCCCCTTTCCCCCAGCCACCGGGAAGGGAGCGCTGACTGAGAAACCAAAAGGACATACCCCTGAGCGCGAACACCGAATCACGCCTGCAAACCACCGCAAAATACCTCAACTTCGGTCCGTGGTCAGCCACGCTGAAAGACGACGAGCTCCTCGATATCCGCCACCGGAGTCTGCCCGTCCTGCGGGGCCTGCGCGCCGTGGTCCGCAACCATAACTGGCTCACACTCACTCCGAGCAGCATGTCCTCCCAGATCCACGAAGCGGAAGAATCGCTACGGCTGATTCTGGACGTCGCATGGAAGGGATACGGCGCCCGCTACGCCGGACGGGTGACGCTGCTGTTCCAGGCCGAAAACCTGACCGTCTCCTTCCAGGGCGCCGCTGTCGAGGAATTCGCCTCCAACCGCATCGGGCTCGTCGTCCTCCACCGTCCCGACGACGCCGGACGGCGCGTCAGCGTGACCTCACCCGATGGGAACCTCACCGAGTCGGCATTCCCTACCCACATCAGCCCCCACCAGCCCTTCAAGGACATCTCCGCCCTCGACTGGGAACGGGACCAGATCACCTACCGCCTCGACTTTGACGGCGACATCTTCGAAACCGAAGACCAGCGGAACTGGACCGACGCGTCCTTCAAGACCTACAGCACACCCCTCTCCAAACCCTTCCCGATCACCCATCACACCGGCGACACCGTCCGGCAAAGCATCCGGCTCAGTGCCCGGCAAACCATCCGGGTCCTCGACCAAACCCGTAGTCCCGTCCCGGAACTCGGCACATCCACGGGAACCACGGCAAAAGAAAACCAAGGTCAAGCAGTTCCGGGTCCGGAATTCGCCCCGCTGCTCGCCGAAATCGCCCCCAGGGCGGATCCCGCCCTGGGGCTCATCAGCCCCGCCGAGGCCGCGGGCCTGGCAAAGCGACTGAACCTGACGCTGGACGCACGGATCGTCGCCAGTACACCCGAAGACGCGGTCGCCGTGCTGCGGTCCCTCCCGCTGGAGCGGGTCACACGACTGGGCGTCTACCACGGAGGAAGCCATGTCACCGAAGACAACCTGTGGGAAGCCGTAGCCGCTGAGGCGAAAGAGTTGGCCTTCGAAGGCGACCTGATCGCCGGGGCCCGCAGCCACTTCACCGAACTGAACCGGAACCAGCACAGCGCTAGTCAGGACGCCGACGGCGTGACCTATTCCATCACCCCGCAAATGCACGCCGTTGAACCGGGTGCAATCATCGAAACCCTGCCCATGCAGACCCTCACCGCCCAGGACGCCCTGCGCATCGGCAACGGCAGGCCACTTCATATAGGTCCGGTAACCCTGGGGCGGCGTTTCAACGCCGTCGCCACCCAGCAGCCCTTGGCAGAGGAACTCCCCACCCGGGACACTCTGCAGGACACCGCCTTCGCCGCAGCCTGGCTTTTGGGAAGCGTCGCCGCCCTCACCCTGCCCGGGACGGCATCGATCAGCTACGCCACCGTAGCCGACTTCGGTTCTCCCGCCGGGCAACTGCTGCAACAACTCGCCGCCCACCGGGGGAGCGGGGTCCTGGCCACCGACACCGGGCCCGAAACCATCGCCGTGTACCCGGTTCGGACGCCTGACGGGATAGTGGCCTACACCGCCAACCTCACGGCCGACAGCATAGCCATCCGGCTCATCAGCCCGTCCGGAAGGCACGAGGACCTCAGCCTCGCTCCATGGCAAACCGCCACCACACTCCTGCCCTGACTTCCCGAAAGGAATAACCCATGTCCCAACGACTTGAAGGCAAAACCGCCATTGTTACCGGAGCAGCTTCCGGGATAGGCCGCGCCGTCGCCACCCGCTTCATCACCGAAGGCGCCACCGTTTACTTCGCCGACCTAAACTACGAGGCCGCCGTCACCGCCGCCAAGGAAACAGGCTCCGCGGCCGCCAAGGCCCTCCTCATGGACGTCTCCGATGAATTCAGCGTCGAAGCGGCCTACGCCAAAGCCCTCGAGGCCGGACCCATCAACGTGGTCGTCGCGAACGCCGGCGTCCAACTCTTCGGCCAGGACGCACGCGTGGGTGATCTGGACCTTGAAGTATGGGAAAAAACAGTACGGATCAACCAACGCGGCGCGTTCCTGACCCTCAAACACGCCGTCCGCGCCATGGCAGGGGCCGGCGGTTCCATCATCTGCACCGGCAGCCCCACGGCCGTCGTCGCCTGTGGCGGAACGTTTACCGCCTACACCAGCTCAAAAGCCGGCGTCCACGGCCTGGCCCGCGTTGTCGCCGCAGACTACGCAGCGGAAGGCATCAGGGTCAACACAGTCGTGCCCGGATACACCGAAACCCCACTCGTCCAAACCATCGCCGAAGATCCTGAACAGCGTGCCGGACTCGTCGACTCCACCATGCTCGGACGGGCAGGCACCGCCGCAGACGTCGAAGGCATCATGGTCTACCTCGCCAGCGACGACTCCGCCTACGCAACCGGTGGCCTCTTCACCGTCGACGGCGGACTCACAGCCCGCTGAGTGACGACAGCGGATGAGCCGGCGGGAACGCCCGGGCGGGACCACGACCGGCCGGCCCCCGCCGCTCATCACCCCACGCAGAAAGGGCAAAACCAAAAATGCCGACAAACAGGTCCTTCAGGAACCGGTTGGACTTGATGATCTGCTCTTCGGAGACACACCCTGGCGTCAGGGCAGACCCAGCCCCCTTTTGTTTGGAGTTTGCTCACCTGCGCGCCCCAGCCGATCGCGCTCAAAGTTCGCGCTGAACCGACTTCACAGTGAATCCTCAGGTTCGGACGCTCATAATGAACAGAAGCTCCGGTGAATCCGTGGTCGACGTGGACCATCTCGGCGTCAACGCCGAGGGCCTGGTGCTGGGCGGTGAGGTCCTGGGTGTTGGTCGAGCAGCGGGCGTAACCGATGAGCATGCGGTATGCACAGACGAAACAAAGCCATCGCAGTCTTAGTGCATGTGATTTAGGGTGTGATTTAGGGTTGAGACGGGCTGTTTTCGGTGGAAGCATGGAGGCATGACAGCAGTTGCAGGCGCCCGTGGCGGGCTGAAAGCGCATCACGATTCGATCCGCCTTCCTGAGGATGAGCTTGTTCGTGACCTGCGGGACATCCTCGGCGCGAAGCTCGTGGCCTACATCGGATCGGTGAAGGAAACACGGGCCGTTCGCCAGTGGGCCGACGGCGAACGGAAGCCCTCCGCCGAGGTGATGACTCGGTTGCGCCACGCCTACCATGTGGCCGCACTGCTTGCTGAGCGTGACTCCCGCGCTGTAGTCCAGGCGTGGTTCCAGGGCATGAATCCCCAACTGGATGATGTGCCGCCAGCGCGGCTGCTACGGGAAGGCCAGGTGGAGGATGCAGCACAGGCGGTCCTTGCTGCCGCCCGGGCGTTCGCGGCAGCAGGCTGACGGGTGAATCCTGAAGAACTAACAGCGACAGTTGCGGACACCAGGGTATGGCGAATTGGATTCCGTCCTGACCCATGGGCATGGAGCGGTTGGGAGTGGGCAACCAACGGCAGGTTCCCTGGCCGCTGGGATGACCTGCACGGAAACTTCCGCACCGTCTACGCCGGATCCAGCTTGCAGGCATGTCTGCTTGAGGTGCTCGCCGGGTTCCGGCGCGACGCTAGGCTTGCCTTGGAACTGGACGAAATCGTTGAAGATGATGAAGACGCAGTGCTTTACCCGACGGTGGCACCCGGGCGGGTTCCCCGGGAATGGCTTGATGCCCGCGCTGCGACCTCAGCCGACTTGGCGGGCAACTACTGTGCCGTGACGAACTCCAGGTCTGTCGCGGTCCTGTATCCGCACTTTATTGGCATCGCTCTCGGCCTTGGCTTGGCGGACTTTGACGCCGCAGCGTTGAAAGACGCCCGACCACGCGAACTTACCAGGCTATCGCCGCTTGGATCTACGAGAACACAGACCTCGACGGCGTGACGTTCACCTCCCGCCACGCCGACGACCTGCGACTATGGACAATCTTCGAGCGACCGGGCGACGGTTTCGTCACCGGTTGGACTTGATGATCTGCTCTTCGGAGACACACCCTGGCGTCAGGGCAGACCCAGCCCCCTTTTTGAGCCTCTCCCCCAGCCAAATTCAAAGGCCGATAATGGAGATTCTGTCGGGTTGGTCGGGGAGGTCGAACTTTGTGCTCGGTAGGGGACGGCTATGTGCCTCGTATTTTGCGGAGGTACTCGCGAAGGCCCGGGATGGCGAAGTCGACCTTGCCGTAGGCGGGGGCTTCGATGAGTCCAGCGGCGATTAGCCGTGCCCGGTAGTTGGCTACGACGTTGCTCTTGGCATTGAGCCTTTTTCCGATGTCGCCGGCGGCAACTGGCCCCTCGTCTTGGGCCATGGCGTGGAGGAAGTCTTTGTCCTTGTCCGAGGTGGTGGAGAGGGCGGCTTCAATGACTGTCATTTCGTGGCGCCGGGTGGCGGCACGGATCGCTTGGGTGACGTTGTCCTCTTCAAGGGCAAGGTCGTTGATCTCGGCTTGGCGCCAGAGCTGGTAGCCGATGAGTTGGATCAGGAAGGGGTAGCCCCCGGTCGCCTGTGCCGCGTGCCGGATGTCTTCGTCGCTGATCTTGATTCCGGCCTGGGCGAAAGTGTGGGTGAAGGAACGCTCAACTTCTTTGACGGCCGCGGCATGGAGGTCGATTCGGTCTGCCCGGCGCAGGAAGGTGGCGACTCCCTCGTTAAGCAGATCCGAGACCGCTGCTGGAAGTCCGGCGAAGATCAGGCCTATCGGTAGGCCGTCCCGGATGAAATGTTGGACGTCCGCGGCAAGCTGGGACAGTTCCGCGCGGTCCGCTGAGTGGATTTCATCAACGGTGAAGAGCAGCCCGGTCCTTTTCTCTGCGAGCAGGCTCAGGAGCTGGCCGCCCAGCCGTCGCCAATCGACCTGGCGCTCGGGCGGCAGTTGCGTGGTCACGGTGAAGCCTGCCACGCCCAGGGCGGTGATTCTGCGGCCACTGGGGCCGGAGCCGAGTTCCTCCACATGAAGCCGCATGGTCTCGCCGATCCTGCCAACGAAGCCGGGCGTGGCGGTTTCGGAGATGACGATCCACCCTTGCTGCCGCGCTTTGTCTTGAGCTGCGCTCAGCAGGGCGGTCTTGCCGATGCCTCGGGCACCGGTGATGATGGTCAGCAGTCCAGGTGCCCCGGAACCGAGCTGCAAGCCGTACTCGAACTCGTCGAGCATGCCCTCGCGTCCTATCAGCTCCGGGGGAGTGGCGCCCGCCGTCGGGCGGAAAGGATTCCTCATCAACATCCCTCTCCTGTGAGTCCCTGTGAGTCTTGTGAGCGCCTGTGAGTCTACTCTCTTGTCGTTCGCAGGTCTGACCACTTTCCCTCGTGTCGCTGCGGGAGGACGTCTTCTGCGGTGGATGCCGCTTGCAGAGGGCGCCAGAATAGGGCTACGTTCCGGTTTGTTGACAGTGCGCTCATGAACTTCTTAGATCCCACCCTGACAGTGGGTGGGAAGGCAATCGGGGTGCGGAAGCTCGAGAATAGTCGAAACAGTCCAAAGATTCCGGACTTGATGAAGTTCGCTTGGGGCAGTAGGTGCTCATGTCACATGTTTTGACTGGGCGGGCGTCGGAGAACGAGTGAGAGCTCCGTGCACTGGCCAAGTCCTCCCATGTCAGGCCGTCTTCACGTCAAGTTTGGGTGTGCCTCTCCTGTTCACGCGCGAGACTCCCCTCGCAGGCCACGGCCGCAGGACTCGGACTCGTTCATCCGGCTTGACTCCACGGCCTGAGGCATCCCTTGGGGCGCGATTGTTTAGTCCTCTG
>Ga0308170_10000189_pt1 | contig 107676 bp, 100 predicted proteins | sample PhyBR2_2_FD_202136 | JGI IMG/M metagenome (GOLD analysis project Ga0308170, IMG submission 202136) | Phyllosphere microbial communities from UC Gill Tract Community Farm, Albany, California, United States - DLSLSB.R2 | ecosystem: Host-associated > Plants > Phyllosphere > Unclassified | place... | reverse complement strand
TCACCGCTGTCGATTCAAGCATCTGAACCGAAGCATTCCTCGCTGCTTACTTCGTCCAACTCTTTGATTATCAAGGAGTTTTCCGTTTCGTCTGCGCCGGAAGTGGGGCGAATTATAGACAGATCCAGAGGGGCGTCAAGCACTTATTTCAAAGCGCCCCCAGAATACGCTCAATTGGCAGTTTTCCTGCTTACCAAAGCACGCTTATCGAGCTCTTATATAGCGGGGCATGCCATAGGCGCGATTCCGATACACGCCTGGCCAGGCTCAGCAGAGGAATCCTGGGCAGATACACGATGTCACTGGCATTTGTTCCACTATTGAGCGATGTTAAACCCATGCGCCTCACCATGGTGCTGCCGCACCGCACGGAAGAGCCCACCGGTTGCAGCCTGTAAATTCTGGATAGTCCTGACCGTATCCCACCGCTCAGGTAAGGAAATGAATGAAGTATTTTTTGATGGCACTGGCAGCATTGACTGTCGCTGGATGCGCAGCGACCTCCAAACCGGTTATGGGTAAACGCGGCATTCATATCAACTGCTCAGGGCTGTCGTCCTCATGGCAGCAGTGCTACGACATGGCGACCAACTCGTGCGTGTCGAAACAATACCGCGTGATTGCCAAATCCGGCGATGGTGCGGAGGACCCCGGTGAGTATCCGCTGGGTCTCAACCCTGCGGGGTACACCAGTCGCAGCATGATCATCATCTGCAAGAAGCCGGCTAACCCGTAACCGGCTTCTTCTATATGCAGCTCACCCCACCGGGCGTGTGTCGCAAATCAAACAGCGGCAGTGCTCCGGTTCAACCACTCCAGTGCGGTGCCTTCCACCAACGGGCTTAGTCGCTGCCTCACCTGTGCGTGGTACTGATTGAGCCAGTCCCGCTCCTCTGCGCTCAATGCGCTGATTTCGAGACAGCGAGTGTCAATCGGACAGAGCGTCAGCGTCTCGAATTTCAGGAACTCACCAAACTTGCTCTTGCCCGCTTCCTGGTTGATGACCAGATTCTCGATTCGCACTCCCCAACGTCCCGGACGATAAGTACCTGGCTCGATCGACGTGATCATTCCCGGTTGCATAGCGGTTTGCGGCGTGGCGGCTGCCTGATAGGCAATTACCTGCGGACCTTCATGCACGTTAAGGAAGTAGCCGACGCCGTGACCGGTGCCGTGACCATAGTTGACGCCTTCGGCCCAGATCGGCGCGCGGGCGATGGAGTCCAGCAGCGGCGACAGGATTCCACGCGGAAAGTGTGCCCGTGACAGTGCGATAACGCCTTTAAGGACCCGGGTACAGTCGGCTTTCTGCTCGGCAGAAGGTTTGCCGACCGGGACCATACGCGTGATGTCAGTGGTGCCGCCCAGATACTGGCCGCCCGAATCAATGAGCAGCAACCCATCGCCTTCTATCTGCGCGTGCTCTTCTTCTGTCGCGCGATAGTGAGGCATCGCTCCGTTGGCATTGAAGCCCGCGATGGTGGCGAAACTCTGGGAAACATAGCCCGGCCGCCGCGCCCGCGCCGCACTGAGCCGCTCATCAATAGTCAGCTCACTGACGGCTTCCTTGCCCAATGCGGTATCCAGCCAGGCGAAGAACTCGCACAACGCCGCGCCGTCTTGCTCCATCGCGTGGCGAATATGCTGCGTGTCAGCTGCGCTTTTCTGAGACTTGAACAGAGTGGTGGGATTCAAGCCTTCCACTAGCGTGACTTCGCTGTCGAGGTAGTCGAGCAATCCACAGGTCACCCGCGCAGGATCAATCAGCAAGCGTGCATCCTTCGGCACGTTGCGCAATGCCGTACCGATGCGCGTGTACTCATGCAGCGTGATGCCCTGCTGCTCGAGCAGACTGCGCAGCGACGCGTTGATCTTCTGGGAAGCGACGAACAGGCTGACGCTGTCTGGTCCGATCAGCGCGAAGGAAATGAACACCGGGTTGTAGGAGACGTCAGCGCCGCGCAGGTTAAACAGCCAGGCTATGTCGTCCAGCGTCGCCAGGAAATGCCAATCCGCGCCACGCTCGGCCATCGTCGCGCGAAGTCGGGCAATTTTCTCACCTCGCTTTTCGGTAGCGTGGGGCGCGGCGTGCTCATAGATGGCCTGAGTCGGCAACGCGGGTCGGTCGCTCCAGAGCTCGATCAATGGGTCGAGGTCCGTGCGCAGTCGCGCGCCTTTTTCGTACAGGTTGGCAGCCAGCGTACGCGACGAGGCCACGGCCAACACCGCGCCATCTACGGCGACGACGGTCTCTGCCCTGGCCTGCTCGGCCAGCCATTCAAGCGGCCCAGCCTGGCCGGGCTGCAGTTTGACCAGTTCGATACCGCTGCCGGCCAGCTCTTTGGCCGCCTGCTCCCAATACCGGCTGTCCGCCCACAGACCTGCGAAGTCCTTAGTGACGATGAGTGTGCCAACGGACCCATGGAAACCGGAGAGCCATTGCCGACCCTGCCAGTACCCCGGCAGGTATTCCGAAAGGTGAGGGTCCGCCGAAGGCACCAGCCAGGCGTCGATTCCTTCACGGCTCATAAGGGCGCGAGCCTGCGCCAGTCGTTGCAATGCCTCTCCACCGGTTTTCGACTGCGTATTCATTGAATCTCCTGATGCCCAGAAATGTTTGCGTCGCACGCCTCAGATAATGGAGCAGCGATCAAAGCGGAGCAACAGCGGCGCTGTAACCTGCGGTGCCTGGGGCGCTGCACATTCAGGCATCTCTGTGTTTACTGCACTTCGTATAAGAACTTCAAACTCCTCCCCTTACCGATACATAAAACAGCTAATGTATTTCAATAGAACTGCAATACTTTGATCATCCGTATTAAAGCCAATGCCAATCTGTGGATTCATTTCACCGCGGCGGTGCGTCCATATTTCGGCGTTCAATAATCAAGCGCCATAAAAATGGAACGCCATGCCCACGCCCAAGTTCTGGCGGTGGAAAACCGTCTTTTAGGTTATCCAGAGGCACTTCAGGCGGCGTGGCGCACTGCGTCTAAAAAGCGACGCACGCTGCCGTACGCCAGTGATGGTTTATTGACTATCAATTAAATCAACCACTTAGCTTGTGAAGAGGCGCCGTTATCAAAAATTTAACAGAATGTTGGCGAAATAATTTGACAGAAAGTCCGCCGCCGTCGATATATAGGCACGTCCAATGTTTTCCCGTTTTTGCAGTGCGGCCTCCGCGCCGTGCGTAGAGACCATTGCGACTGGAATACCCGGCAACTGCTCATGAAGTTAGCAATTCAAACGGTGTGAAATAAACGCCGGTGGGCAGTTTTTGGTCAAAAGAAAGCTTTTTTCGAATTACTGAATGTGCTCGGTGGGGCGGTAGCTTTGCCCAACGCTTTAGTCAGCCAGTGCTGAGTCAAGCCACTGTTGAATGCACTCCCTATAAGTACAACGGCAGGATCTGCAGATTCGGGCGGTAGCGTGCCTGAAGCGCAATTTATTCTCTGCTCCGCTCTCCTCCCCACGAGGGTTTGTTGCGATGGCTTTATCTTTCGATATGGATGAGCAGTTGGTTCAACGACTGGCTGACGAAATCGATGCCAATGGCTTTGCAAAATTGCACGCCGCCGTGCCCACCACGGATTTGGAGCAGTTGCGGGCCTGGACTGACGATCAGGCACAAAAACACCAGGGCGAATATTTCGCCTACCACGGTGAAAGCGCACTGGCTGACAGCTTGCTGGCGAGCTACTGGTCTGACGCGCAATTCAAGGCGCTGCTCGCTGGCCTTTATCGACGCGCTGCGCGACACGACGCAGCAAGCGACCGCATCTTCCCGGTGCTGCGCTGCGTGCAAGGCAACCAGGGCAAGCGCGAGTCCAACAGCTTTCATTACGACGCCAGTCTGGTGACTGCGCTGATCCCGGTGTTCATCCCCAGTGAGGGTGAAGGACGCGGTGATCTCATGCTCTTCCCCAATATTCGACGCGTACGGTCATGGGTGTTGTTCAACGTGATCGAGAAAGCGTTGCTGCAGAACAAGATCACCCGGGGCTGGATCGTCAAAGGCATGCAGCGCAACTGGCTGAAGCCGTACGTCCTGAGGCTGGAGCCCGGCAGCGTTTATTTCTTTTGGGGCTACCGCAGCCTGCACGCCAATCAGGCGTGCCGGCCGGACGTGAAACGTGCCACAGCGCTCTTTCATTTCGGTGACCCGCATGCAGGCAGCCTGGCCACCCGGCTGATCCTGAAAATCAACCAGGGCCGCGCTCGCCGGATGAGCAGCAAGGCAGGCACCCAACCTCCTGCGTCGACCGCAGGATGATGTCTACCCACCCTGGCGTCAGCCGACCTGCACTAGAGCGGCGCAGACACACCTCTGCCCTCACAGCCTTAGAAAGCTTTGCATCTGAAATGGAGAATTCGATGATCAACGTCACCAAGACTTACCTGGGCGATATCGACAAGTTCAAAGGCTACGTCGAGGGCATTTATGCGCGCGGCTGGCTGACCAACCACGGACCGCTGGTGTGCGAGCTTGAGCAACGCCTCAAGGATTACCTGGGCGTAAAACACGTCATTCTTACCAACAACGGCACCCTCGCCCTGCAAGTGGCCTATCGCGCTCTTGGACTAACGGGCAGCGCAGTCACTACACCGTTCACCTTCGTTGCCACCAGCAGCTCGCTGCAGTGGGAAGGCATCCGCCCGATCTTCGCCGACATCGATGCGCAGACCTGGAACATTTCACCTGATCACATTGAAAGCCGCATCGTGTCCGACACCACTGCCATCGTTGGCACCCATGTGTTCGGCAACCCGTGCGCCGTGGAACGGATCGAAGAGATCGCCCGCCGCCGCAACCTGAAAGTCGTGTACGACGGCGCCCATGCGTTTGCTGTCCGGCACGCCGGCCAGTCGGTTCTTAATTGGGGCGACATCAGCACCCTGAGTTTCCACGCCACCAAGCTGTTTCACACCATCGAGGGCGGCGCGATCATCACCAACGATGATGAAACAGCACGCCGGGTTCACCTGCTGTGCAACTTCGGTATCGCCGACGTGGACAAGATCGACGGCATCGGCATCAACGCCAAGCTCAACGAGTTCTCTGCGGCGATGGGTCTGTGCATTCTCGATGACATCGAGAACATCCTTCAGCAGCGCGCCGAGATCGCTGATCGATACACCACGCGCCTGGGCGATTACGTCGACCTGCAGCGGCCGGAACACAACAGCCAGCTCAATCACAGCTACTACCCGATTGCCCTGAGCGACGAACAACAACTGCTGCGTCTGCGGTCTGCGCTGAACACCAACGGCATCAACCCGCGCCGCTATTTCTACCCGTCGCTGGACACCCTTGAGTATTTGCAGCCGCAAGCGGCGCAGACAGCGTCTCGCTCGTTGAGTGAGCGTGTGCTGTGCCTGCCGATTTACCCAGGCCTGCTGCGCGAGGATCAAGACCGCGTCATCAACACAGTGATCGCAGAAACCACCGCTGCACATTCGCCCTACCGCGTGCCGTCACTCGCGCAGGTCATGTAACGCCACCGCCCTACACCACCGTCATTCCGGCGAAAGGAAACTCGATGCAAACCAAGCGCTCAGTCATACGCAACACTGCGTTGAGCTATGCAGGCCAGGCCTACACGCTGCTCGTGGGCATCCTGATCATGCCGTTCTACCTCGGCCACATGGGCGCCGAGGCGTACGGCCTGATCGGGTTCTTCTCGGTACTGCAGGCCTGGCTGCAACTGCTCGATGCCGGACTGTCACCGAGTCTGGTCAGGGCTGTGGCGCATCGGCAAGGCAGCGACGTACTGGACCGTTACACCGGCCGTTTGCTGCGCTCGTTCGAGATCATCTTTCTGCCGCTGGCGGGCCTGTGCTGCGTCGCGATGTACGCCGGGAGCGAGTGGATCGCCGTGCATTGGCTCAACGCGCAGCAACTGTCAACGCAGACGCTGGTGCAGTGCATCGGGCTGATGGGCATCGTCATTGCCTTGCGGTTGTTTTCCACGCTGTACAAAAGCGGGATTCAAGGCCTGGAGCAACACGCATGGCTGAACATTGCCAATGTGATCATCGCTACACTGCGTTACTTCGGCGGGCTGTTGCTGGTCAGCACGATCTCCAATGACCCGGTGCACTTTTTTGAATTTCAGGCGCTGGTGGGTTTGATCGAAGCACTGATCTTCGCTGCCCGTGCCTATCAGCAAATGCCGACGCCGTCGCCACTGACCGGCTTCGACTGGGATCTGGTCAAACCGATCATCCCGTTCGCCGCGAGCATGTCCGGCACTGCGGTGCTGTGGATCGTGCTGACCCAGATTGACAAGGTGCTGCTCTCCGAACTGCTGCCGCTTCATGAATACGGCTACTTCTCGCTGGTGGCGCTGATCACCACCGGGATCATGATGCTCTCCAACCCGCTGGCGCAGACGCTGCTGCCGCGCCTCACAGTGCTGATGGCAGAGGGTCGGCGCGATGACATGCACCAGCTGTATCTGGCAGCCAACCGGTTTGTTTGCACGTTCCTGTTTCCCCTCGCTGCACTGATCGCGCTGCACGCTGACGAGATGGTGTTCGCCTGGTCAGGCGACCAGCCCGCTGCCGAGTGGAGCCGGACAATCCTGCCGTGGTACTCGCTGGGCAGCGCCATCATGGCGGTCAGCGCGTTCCAGTTTTATCTGCAGTACGCCTATGGCCGCATGTACCTGCACGTCTGGTACAGCATTGTTTCGGCGCTGATCACGGTGCCGGTGATGTTTCTGGCCATTCGCGGGTACGGCGCATACGGCGCGGCGATCGCCTGGTTTGTCTTGCGCGTTGTGTCCTTCGCGGTCTGGCCGGTGATCGTGCACCAGCGCCTGGCGCCCGGCATTCACAGCCAATGGCTGCGCGACATCATCCGCATCAGCGTGATGACCGGTGTGGGCCTGGCGCTCAGCGAGCCTTTGCTGCGACTGATCGCCAATGGAAACCGCATCAGTATCTTCATCGGTCTGGCCGTCAGCGGCCTGATCACGCTGCTGGTTGTTGCGGCAAGCTACAAGCCGCTGGTGATGAAAATATCCGTTCTGCTCAGCAAACCCAGTGTTTAACTCGGAGTACCCAAGCCATGGATGCTAATAGCAATAAGACGAGCACCTCGCCGTCCGCCGCGCCCTTGGTCAGCATCGTCTGCCCAGCCTTCAACCAGGAAGCCTACGTCGCGCAGACGCTGGAAGGCTTCCTGATGCAGCAAACCACGTTCGCTTTCGAGATTCTGGTGAACGACGATGCCTCCACAGACGGCACCGCACGCATCATTGCCGATTACGTCAAGCGCTTCCCGACGCTGATCCGGCCCTTCTACAACGAGACCAACCAGTACTCGCAAAACAACCCGCCCGTGCCGCGCCTGTTCGGTGAAGCGCGCGGCCGGTACATCGCCTACTGCGAAGGTGACGATTACTGGACCGACCCGCGCAAGCTGCAGCTTCAGGTGGACTTTCTCGAGAGCCACCCTGATTACGTGTTGACCTACCACGATGCGATCCCTTTCGACATCAGTGGCCAATACCCCGTCCAGTTGCAGGGCAAGCTGCGCGGCGATGCCACAGCGCTCGAACTGCAAAAGGCGCGGCCTGTCTCGACGCTGACCACGGTGTTCCGCAACGTGTTCGATTCGTTGCCACCCGAGCTTCGCGCCGCACCGCTCAATGATCTGGTCTGGTGGTCGCTACTGGGGGCCTACGGCAAGGGCAAATTCATGGGCGAGGTCAAGCCGGCCATGTACCGACTGCACCCCGGCGGCGTGTTTTCCATGCGCTCCAACAAACGCAAGCTGCACATGGCACTGCAGACCTCCGGCGCGCTGGCCAATTACTACAACCGCCTGGGCAATCAGGAACTGTATGAGCACTTCCTGATGGAGCTGGTCGAGTATTCGCTGTCCGCCATCACACCCAAACGCAAGATGCAGACGCTACTGGCGGTCGGGCAAAACTTCAGCACCAACATCAGCAAACGATTGATGACGAGCCTCAGCAAAGGCCATGTTCAATAACGTACTGGTGGTCTGCGTCGGCAATATCTGTCGCAGCCCCATGGCCGAAGCCATGTTCCGACACCGCGTGCAGAACGCACGTATACAGATCACGTCGGCCGGCACCCACGCCATGCTCAGTTCCACCACCGATCCGCTGGCCCAGGCCGTGCTGCAAGTCAACGCGGTCCCGGTTCACAAACATCGAAGCCGTCAGATCGATCGGCAGATGCTCCATGAAGCAGATCTGATTCTGGTCATGGAGCATCGTCAGACCCAGAGCGTCCTCAAGCTGGCCCCCGAGGTACGCGGCAAGACGTTTCTGATTGGCAAATGGCAACTAGAGCTGGAAATCGCCGACCCCTACCGGCGCCCGAAACTAGCCTTTGAACAGACCTACGAGCAGCTTTCGCGTTGTGTCGACGACTGGCTTCCTTATCTTCAGTCAGGAGATCCAAGATAAATGACCGCTATGAACCGTACATCTCTGGACGAGGTCCAGGACTCCCGGATCGATTTGGCGACTATCTTGCGCACACTTTTCGATCACAAAGGATTGATTGCGTCGATTGTCGGCATCTGCGTACTGATCGGCGTGACCTACGCCATTCTGGCCACGCCGATCTTCCAGGCCAACGCGATGATTCAGATCGAGCCGCGCAAAGTGGGCATCGAAGGCCGCACCGAGGTCAACAACAAGCCGTTGTCGGTCTCCCAGGCGACCACCGAGATCGAACTGATCAAATCCCGCGCGGTGCTGGGCAAGGTGGTCGATGACCTCAAGCTCTACATCGTGCAAAAGCCCAAGTATGTACCGGGCCTGGGCAGCTACATGGCACGCCGTTTCAAGCCGGAGCGCGAAGGCGCACTGGCCGATCCGATGCTCGGCCTGAACAGCTTTGCGTGGGGCGGCGAGAAAATCGACGTGTTCCAGCTCGAAGTGCCGGACGCACTGCTGGGCGAGAAAATGACCCTGGTGGCAGGCAAGCCTGGCACCTTCACGCTTTATGACGAAGACCGCAACAAGCTGCTCAGCGGCCCGGTCGGTCAACCCGTCGAAGGCAGCGGCATAAAGCTTCAGGTGGCTGCACTCAACGCCCGTCCGGGCACCGAGTTCACCGTCGTGCGTCAGCGCACCCTGACTTCTGCGCTGGATTATCAGGATCGCCTGAAAATCCTGGAAGCGGGCAAGGACTCCGGGATCGTCTACTTGTCGATCCAGGACCCGGACCCGGTGCTGGCCAAACGTATCCTCAACGAAGTCAGCCGCTTGTATGTGCGTCAGAACGTTGAGCGCAGTTCAGCCGAAGCCGCGCAGCGTCTTGAGTTCCTGCGGTCGCAGTTGCCTGCCGTGCGCAAGCAGCTGGAACAGTCGGAAATGGCGTTGAATAACTTCCAGATGGGCGCCAAGTCGGTCGACCTGAGCGTGGAGACCAAGTCGGTTCTGGATCAGGTGGTCAAGCTCGAAGGCACCCTCTCGGACCTGAAAATGAAGCGCGTCGACGTCGAGCGCCTCTATACACCGGAGCATCCGACCTACCGCGCACTGATGACCCAGATCGGCCAGGTCGAGTCGCAGAAAGCCGCGCTGCTGAAGAAGATCGAAGCCCTGCCTGCCACGCAACAAGAGTTGCTGCGTCTGAACCGAGACATGCAAGTGACCTCGCAGACCTACACCCTGTTGCTGGACAAGAGTCAGGAGCAGGACATTCTTCGCGCAGGCAGCATCGGTAACGTTCGCATCATCGACAACGCCGACGTCAACGTCGAAGAGCCCGTCAAGCCGATGCGCAAAATCATCGTGCTGGTCGCAGCCCTCATTGGCCTGTTGCTGGCCGTTGCCACCGTGTTTGTGCGTCAGGCGTTTTACCGCGGCGTGGACAACCCGGAAGTCATCGAAAACCTCGGCATGCCGGTCTACGCCTCGCTGCCGTATTCGCGACTGCAAGAGCGCATGGAGAAAGCCGCGCAAGGCCGTTCGACCAGTAAAGAGCCGCGCCTGCTGAGCGTCAGCGCCCCAACGGAACTGGCCATCGAAGCATTGCGCAGCCTGCGTACCAGCCTGCACTTCGCCATGCTTGAAGCGCGCAACAATGTGCTGATGATTTCCAGCCCGACGCCGGGTGTGGGCAAGTCATTCGTTTCCAGCAACCTGGCGGTCATCATCGCGCAGACTGGCAAACGCGTATTGCTGATCGACGCTGACATGCGCAAAGGCTACCTGCACAAGATGTTCAACCTGACGCCCAAGCATGGTTTGTCGGACACCCTGGCGGCGCGACTGGGCAGCAAGGAAGTCATCAACCATACCGAAGTGCGCGGCCTGGACTTCATCTCCTGCGGATATGCAGCACCCAACCCGTCCGAGCTGCTGATGCACGACAACTTCAACAAAATGATCAGCGACCTGTCGCCGCTCTACGACCTGGTGATCATCGACACCCCGCCGATCCTGGCGGTCACCGATGCCACGCTGGTCGGTCGCCAGTCCGGCACCTGCCTGCTGGTCACCCGGTTTGGCCTGAGCACCGCCAAGGAAATCGAAGCCTGCAAGCGTCGCCTGATGCACAACGGCATCCTGATCAAGGGCGCGATCTTCAACGGCGTGCTGCGCAAAGCCTCCACCGCCGACTACGACTGCGCTGCCTACGGTTACGACTACACCACGGTCCGCAAGTAAATCGACACCGAAGCCAAGGAGATTCACATGGCCAGGACCATTGCAGTGATGCAGCCCTACCTGTTTCCCTATCTGGGATACTTTCAGCTCATTGCCGCCGCAGACGTTTTTGTCCTGGGAGACGATCTGCAATACGTGCGGTCCGGTTGGGTCAACCGCAACCGGATCCTGCACGACGATAATGCAAAACTGATCACGTTCCCGTTGAAGAAAGACCGCTTTCAGTTGCAGATCAATCAGCGCCAACTGTGCGACCACTTCAGCGATGAAGCGCAGCGGCTGATTGAGCTGCTTGCCGAGAGCTATCGGGAGGCGCCTTACTTTGCGCAGGTCATGCCGCTGCTGGAACGCCTGATCCGGTTTCCGCAACAAAACATAGCGCTGTATGCCGAGCATGCCATTCGAGAAATGTGCGCTTATCTGCATATCGTGACGCCGATCCTGCGCAGCTCGGACCTGATCCTGGGCAGCGCTGCCGACAAGCAAGAGCGGATCATCCGCATTGCCCATACATTTGAGGCCACTACGTTTATCACCCCGGAAGGCGGATCGGTGATCTACGACCGTGACCACTTTGCACGCAACGGTTTGCTGGTGCGGTTCTTCAGGATGCACCCGGTTGAATACCGGCAGTTCAGGCAGCCTTTCGTCGCCAATCTGTCGATCATCGATGTGCTGATGTTCAACTGCGTCGAGCAGGTCCAGCAAATGTTGACCGAGTACCGGCTGGACAAGAACCCGACCTGCCTCAGGTCTGGCATGATGCACGGGCTGGCGCAAAAGCCTGACGTCGTCCTGACCGGGTCTCACCGGATCGCAGTGGAGTGAAGTGTATGTCTGAAGTCATTAGCAGCTCCCGCGGCGCGGCACGCTGGTACCTCATCCAGACCAAACCGCGTCAGGAAGCGCGTGCGGCCGAACACCTGCAGCGTCAGCAGTTCGACTGCTACCGGCCGGTCAAGCACGGCGAGAAAAAACGCGGCTCCCGGGCCCCGGCTGAAGAAGAACTGTTTCCTGGTTACCTGTTCATCCACATGGATCAGGCCAGCGACAACTGGTATCCGATTCGCTCGACCCGAGGCGTGGCGCGCATTGTGACCTTCGGTGGCATGCCGGTTCCGGTCAAGGACGAGCTTATCGAGCAGATCCGCCAGCGTTTATTGGCGCCGCCTGCCAAGGTCAGCTTCAAGGAAGGCGACACCGTGCGGATCACCGCCGAGGGATTCAACGACGTTGAAGCGATCTTCCTGGCCTCCGACGGTGATGAGCGCGCGGTCATTCTGCTCAACCTGCTGCAACGCGAGCAAAAGGTCACCCTGCCGGTCAGCAGCCTGTCGCGGCCGCAAGTGCAGGCCTGATCTGATCCACACCAGCCCCTGAGTGGCTGGCTTCTGCAGTTTCTGATCCACACATTCCGATTTCTCCGGGGCTGATGTTTTCAGCCTCTTGACCCCCCTTTGCCCGGAACTCGCCATGACCCAAAAAACCACGCTGGTGACGCTCACCTATGGTGACCGTTTCAACTACCTGCACACGCTGGTCAGCCGCTCGCTGGAAAGCCCGCTGATTGATCGCGTCATCATCGTCAGCAATGCGTCCACCGCGCCGCTGGAAAACTTGCGCCGGGCCTGGCCGAACCAGGTCAGCGTGATCTACATGCACGAAAACACCGGCTCCGCGCGCGGCTACTCGGTGGGCATTCAGGCCGCGCTGGACGCAGGCGCCGAGCACATCTGGCTGATGGACGACGACAACGCGCCGACCATCAATGCCATTGCCACGCTGCATCAGGTGCTTGAAGAGCGCAAACGCATCGACGGCGAAGACAAGGCCGCCGTGCTGGGCTTTCGCCCTACTCACCAGGCGGACATCGCAGCCGGCGTGCCGAAGCGCTTCGCCATTCAGCGCCGTTCAAGCTTCTTCGGTTTCCACATCGCCCAGTTGCCTTACAAAATCTGGCGCCGCCTGCCGTGGGGCGCACCGCAGAGCTCGCACACCAAACTGCCGCTGGTGCAACTGCCCTTCGCCACGTATGGCGGGCTGCTCGCCCATCGCAATCTGTATCGCCGCATCGGTCTGCCACTGGATGCGTTGATGCTTTACGCGGACGACAGCGAATACACCTGGCGCATCACAGCCGGCGGGGGGCGGATCTTCCTGGTCCCCGATGCCCTGCTGGATGATCTGGAAAACTCCTGGAACATCAAGGCGCGCACCAACAACATTTATGAGAGCTTCCTGCTGGGTGGCTCGGACCTGCGCGCCTACTACGGCGCACGCAATCAGGCCTGGTTCGACAAAAACATCTGGGCCAATTCGTCGCTGCTGTACAGCCTCAACCGCTGGGTGTTTTTCCGCCTGCTGCGGCTGATCGCCAAGCGCCGCGGCGCCGAAGAGCGCCTCGGCCTGATCGAACAAGCCATCCGTGACGGTGAGTCCGGGGTGCTGGGCCTGAATCAGTCGTATCCACTATGAAAATACTGTTCATCAGCAGCTTGTATGCCCCTCACATAGGAGGTGGCGCGGAAATCATTCTTCAACGAACCGTCGAAGGCCTGCAGCAGCGCGGCTGCGAAGTCAGCGTGCTGGTGACCGGTCCCGATTCGGGGCTGAGCGTCGAAGCGGTGAATGGCGTGAAGGTGTATCGCGCCGGTCTGCGTAACTTCTACTGGCACTTCGGCGCACAACGGCCCGGGCGGCTGGCGCGTCTGGGCTGGCATCTGCGCGACCGCTACAACGGCGCGATGCGCAGCTATGTAAGAAAGGTCATCGGCGACGAGCAGCCGCAACTGGTGGTCTGCCATAACCTCGCTGGCTGGTCGGTGTCGGTGTGGGACGAGATCACCGCCGCGGGTCTGCCTACGGTGCAGGTGCTGCATGACATGTACCTGATGTGCCCGAGCAGCAACATGTTCAAGCGCGGCCAGTGCTGCCAGCAGCAATGTGGCAGTTGCCAGACTTTCCGCAAGGGCCACGATGCACGCTCGGCGCAAGTGACGGCGGTGGTCGGGGTCAGCCGGTTCATTCTCGAGAAGCTTCAGCAGCGCGGTTATTTCAGCGCTGCAAGCCCTTACGTGGTGCACAACGCCAGCCCGTTCACACCGCCGGTCAGCGCGCCGCATCAACGCAGGCAAGCGGACCTGACCACGAAGAAGGCGCCGCTGCGTTTCGGTTACATGGGGACGCTGTCGCATCAGAAAGGCCTGACATGGCTGATCGAGCAGTTTCAGCGGCTGCCATTCGATGCCACGTTGCAGATCGCCGGGCGCGGCCAGAACGACGACGAAGCGGCTTTCAAGGCGCTGGCCACGTCGCCGAACATCAGTTTTGTCGGCTATCAGAAGCCTGAAGAGTTCTACCGCCAGATCGACGTCGCCGTGGTGCCGTCACTGTGGAACGAACCCTTCGGTATGGTCGCCGTTGAAGCCTGTGCGCACTCGGTACCGGTGATCGCCAGCCGCATGGGCGGTTTGCCGGAAATCATTCAGGACCCGCTCAACGGTTTGTTGTGCGATCCACAAGACCCCGACTCACTGGGCGAGGCGATGCTGCGCTTGCACCAGAACCCGGAATTGCTGGCCCGCCTGAGCAGTCAGGCGCGCGTCAGCGTGGCGTCGTTGATGAACCTGGAGTTGATGCTCGACAGTTACGAAAGCATTTTTGCCCAAACGCTGCTGGACGACGCTGCCCAGCGCCACCGGCAAGCCCTGCCCCACCCTGTTTGACCACGCCGGCATGCCCTCAAGAGATGCCGACTTTGCCGCCGACGGCCCGCGACCCACCTGAGCAAGCGCTCCGGACCGTGCCTCTTCATTGAGACAATCCATGCCCATCCTTTACCTGACCAGGTTACGACGCCCCGCGGCGATCCTGTTACTGGGCGTGTTGATCAGTTGCACTGCGCAGGCTGACGAGGCGTTCATCATTGGCGTCGACACGCATTTGATGAACAAAACCACCTCCTCGGCCAAGGCGTTGCAGTTGCTGGAAGCCGCCGGTGTCGACTCGGTGCGTGACGATGCGTATTGGTCCAGCGCCGAGCCCCGACGAGGGACGATGAAGATCGAACCGGCGTGGCAGTCATATCTGGGCAAGGCGCAGGAACATCGCTTGCGACCCCTGTTGGTTCTCGGCTACGGCAACCCTTTTTACGAGAACTACGCCAAGCCGCGAAAGCCGGCAGTGCGCGACGCCTACGGCAACTACGCCAGCTTCGTCACGCGCCAGCTCACCGACAGCGTGGACTTCTACGAAATCTGGAACGAGTGGGACAAGGAAAACCCGGTCGACGCCGGTTTTGCCAGGGACTACGGCCTGCTCATCGAGCAAACGGCCCGACGCATCCGCGCCAACCAGCGACCGATGGTGATTCTGGCGGGCGCAGTGACCAGTCAGGGCATGGACCTGGGGTTTGCAGATCGACTGGTGGAATCGGGCGTGCTCAACCACGTCGACGGGCTGTCGCTTCATCCTTATGTGCATTGCCGCTCGGATGAGCGCAACACCCCGGAAAACTGGATTGCCTGGCTGCGCCGGATCAGCGAGGACCTCAAGGAAAAGAACCGCAACAAAGGACTGGTGCCGCTGTACCTCACCGAAATGGGCTGGCCCAGCAATGACGGGCGCTGCGGTGGCGATGAAAAGACTCAGGCAGCGTTTCTTGCGCGCAGCTTCTTTCTCGCTCAGACGATGCCCAACATCAAGGGCATGTGGTGGAACGGGCTGCTCAACGACGGTCCCGATGGCAGCGACCCGGAGCAGAATTTCGGCCTGCTCAATCAGGACCTGAGCGTCAAGCAGGCGTACCTGACGCTGAAGGCCATCAGCCCGACGCTGCATCAATACCGCTACGACGCCGAAAAGAGTCGCGAACAGGATTCGCAGTACCTGCTGCGTTTTGCCAAGGGTTCGGAGCAGATCATGGTGGCCTGGACAGCCGGGCTGCCGCGCTCGATCAAGGTGGACGCCAGCAGCGTGCTGCGCGGCAACGTGCAATACCTCGACACCCGCTACCCGCAAAGCGGTCTGGTCGACAGCGGCATCCCGTGGAACTGCAACGAAGGGCGGTGCTCGGCCCAGGTGCCGATCGACGACTTCCCCAAAATAATAAGCCTGGGCACACGCCCGGCACTGTTTGCCATGCCCTGAATCCTGGCTTTTATCAACGGCCCGCATCGAGAGCGCCCCTTCATTCAGGGCGCTGAGGGCCGCTGCGCACGACCCCATTATTTCTTCTACAGGTCGACCACAATGATTGTGATCAATGCACGTTTTCTGACACAGGAATTGCGTGGCGTTCAGCGCTTCGCCGAACAGATATGCCTGGCCCTCAAGCAACTGCGCAACGACGTCGTCTTCGTCGCCCCCCACGGCATTCAGATGCACGAGAGCGCCAAAGCCCTCGACGTGCAATGCATCGGCCGTCACAGCGGCCATTTGTGGGAGCAAGTGGATCTGCCGCTGTACCTGCGCCGCCAGGGCAACCCGCTGCTGGTTTCGCTGTGCAGCACCGCACCGCTGCTCTATTCAAATCAGATCGCCACGCACCACGACGTCAACTATGTGCGGCACCCGGAAAGCTACACCCGCGCGTTTCGCCTGCTCTACCGGACCATGACGCCGATCATGCTGGCGCGGATCAAATCGCTGTTGACCGTCAGCGCCTTCTCCAAGGGTGAGATTGCTCAGGTTTACAAGTACCCCGAGAAGAAGATCTTCGTGGTGCCCAACGCGGTCAGCGGGGACTTTCACCCCGGTTCGCAAGAGACCAACAAACAGGATTATCTGCTGGCGGTGTCGTCGCCCAGCGCACACAAGAATTTCAGCCGGATGATCGAAGCGTTCCTGATGCTGCGCGGCCACGAGGATTTGCAACTGCGCATCGTCGGCGGCGCGTCCGGGGTCTTCAATGACGACAACCTGCAACGCCTGGCCAGCCGCGACTCGCGCATCCAGTTCCTGGGTCGGTTAAGCGACAGCGAGTTGATCGCTCAATACCAGAACGCGACCGCTTTCGTGTTTCCGTCCTTGTATGAGGGCTTCGGCATCCCGCCCCTGGAAGCGCAGGCGTGCGGTTGCCCGGTCCTCGCTGCAAACGCGGCGTCGATTCCAGAAGTGCTGCAAGCCAGCGCGCTGTATTTCGACCCGCTGGACGTCAGCCACATGTCCGCGGCGATGGAACGCATTCTCACGGACATCCCGCTGCGCCAGTCGCTGCGGCGGCGCGGCTTGATCAACGTGGCTCGGTTCTCCTGGGAAGAATCGGCGCGACAGGTTTCCCAACGCATCGACGCGCTGCTCAGTCCGGTCAGAGACCGACGCAGCAACCAGAGCAGCGATGCCCTGGGTCGTGAATCGTCCAGCAAGCTCTGAGGCGCCGCCATGAAACGCCTTGCCTATCTCGACGCATTGCGCGGCATCGCCGCCTTGATGGTGGTGTTCACCCATTTGTACGCACCGGTCATCGGTCACGTCTGGGTCTTCGACTATCTCATTGACCCCGGCAAATTAGGGGTGCTGTGGTTTTTCATGATCAGCGGCGTAGTGATTCCCTACAGCCTCAAGCCGGTACCCGACGGGGCCCGGCGTTTTCTGATCTCACGCTTCATGCGTTTGTACCCGGCCTACTGGCTGTCATTGGTGCTGTTTGTGCTGATGCTGCAACTGACCGGTGCTGCGCTGCCGTCCTGGCCGCAGATTGTCGCCAACCTGACGATGGTGCAGGCGGCACTGGGCTTTGATGATGTCGTCGGCCTGTACTGGACGCTGTTCATCGAACTGGTGTTCTACGGTCTGTGCCTGGCGCTGTTCATCGCCGGCAAGCTTTATGACCTGGCGTTTCGGGCGCGTTGCTCGCTGGCGTTTTTGCTCGCGGCCCTGGCCATGAGCGCTGCCCGCGCGCTGACCGAACACAAGCTGCCCGTGGCGCTGCCGCTGGCGTTATCGCTGATGTTCTTCGGTTCCGTGTGGCGCCAGTGGCTGCTGGCCGAACACAGCGCGGCCCTGACGCGAAATCTGAAAATGCTGTTCGTGGCGTTTGCCGTGCTGCTGCCGCCAACGCTGATCATGGCCTACAGCAAAGACATGGGCACCGGCGAAACCTGGGGCCGTTACTGCTTCACCTACGCGGTGGCGATCGTCAGCTTTGTGCTGTTGACCCGCAGTGTTCGTCTGGACCATCCGGCACTCGTGTGGCTGGGCGCAGTGAGTTACTCGCTGTACCTGCTGCACCCGTCGATGGGCCTGCTCAGCGAATTCCTGCTGCGCGGCACTGATGCGTCGGGCTTGCTGGTGGCGCTGGTCGCCACTGTCCTGACCCTGGCCGCGGCCCATCTGTGCTTTCGCTACATCGAACACCCGTTCATTCAGCTCGGGAAACGCCTTAATAACCGCAAAACCGGACCGCAGCCCGTCAGCGTCTGATTTTGCGCCTGCTCACATGGAAAGGCTGTCGGACTGCCCTCGCGAGCTTCGCTCGACGTGCCGGGCCTCCTTCAGCCGTTAATGCAGAGAACTCCTATGAAAATTGCAATCGTCCACGATTGGCTGGTCACGTACGCCGGTGCCGAAAGGGTTTTGGCATCGCTGATTAAAATCTGGCCCGAGGCGGATCTGTTTTCCGTCATCGACTTCCTCAGTGACCAGGATCGCGCGCAACTGGGCGGCAAGGTGGCCAAAACCACCTTCATCCAGCGCCTGCCCAAGGCCAAGACCAAATACCAGCGTTACCTGCCGCTGATGCCGATGGCCATCGAACAACTGGATCTGTCCGGTTACGACCTGATCATCAGCAGCAGCCATGCGGTGGCCAAAGGCGTCCTGTGCGGACCGGACCAGGTGCATGTCAGCTACGTGCATTCGCCGATCCGTTACGCCTGGGACCTGCAACACCAGTACCTCAAAGAAGCGAACCTGAGCACCGGCCTGAAGGGCAAAGTGGCGCGGATGATCCTGCATTACATGCGTATGTGGGATCAGCGCACCGCCGCCGGCGTCGACGACTTCATCGCCAACTCGCACTTCATCGGTGCGCGCATCACCAAGGCCTACCGTCGCGAGTCCACGGTGATCTACCCGCCGGTCGACACCCGCGGTTTCGCGCTGCAGGAGCACAAGCAGGACTACTACTTCACCGCATCGCGCATGGTTCCGTACAAGCGCATGCCGATGATCATCGAGGCCTTCGCGGCGATGCCGGGCAAGCGCCTGGTGGTGGTCGGTGACGGACCGGAGATGGAAAAGGCCAAGGCCGCTGCCGCTCACGCACCCAACGTCACGTTGCTGGGCTATCAGACGTTCGCCGTGCTGCAGGAACACATGAGCAACGCCAAGGCGTTCGTCTTCGCGGCCGAAGAAGATTTCGGCATCAGCCCGGTGGAGGCGCAGGCCTGTGGCACACCGGTCATCGCTTTTGCCAAAGGCGGTGTGCTGGAAACGGTTTGCGGACTGGATCACCCGCAGCCGACCGGGGTGTTTTACCCGGAGCAAAGCGTGGCCTCATTGATGGCGGCCATCGAGACATTCGAGATCAACGGCTCGCGCATCACCGCCCAAGCGTGTCGGGCCAATGCCGAGCGCTTCAGTGAAGCGCGTTTCGAAGTGGAAATGCGTCAGTTCGTCGAAGCCCGTCTCAGCGCCGCCCGTCAAGGCCGCCTGCCAGCACATTTCCGGACGGTGCAGATGGCTCCAACCCTGGTCAGCAATGACCTTTCCGCCCGCGTTGTTCCGATCAAATCCGTCTGAGCGAGCCCAGTCTATGCGCACTCCTTTAAGGGGCATCCTGCATGCCCATCAATCGTCGCTGTCCGTCGCCCATCGGTTGCTTGATCTGGCGGTGATCGCGGTCGGCGGTTACGGCGTCAACGTGCTGACCGGCACGCCGATGAGCAGCGAAGCGTGGATGCAGATCCTGCTGGCTGCGGTGGCCTTTCACTGGCTGGCCGAGTATCACCAGCTGTACGGCTCGTGGCGCGGCGAACGCATCATGCGTGAACTGATCAAGGTCGCAAATTACTGGGGCCTGGCTTTTGTCCTGCTGCTGTTTGTGGATTACCTGCTGTTGCAGCCCGACGATATTGCAGACAACAGCCAGATGGCCTGGTTTGGCGCGGTGCTGGTCGCGCTATGTGGTTATCGGCTGGCGATTCGCAGCGTGCTGCACACCCTGCGCGCCCAGGGTTTCAATACCCGTCGCGTGGCCATCGTCGGCACTGGACATTGTGGCGAGCGGCTGGCCATGTCGATCGAACGCGCACCCTGGATGGGCCTGAACCTGCTGGGCTTTTATGACGAAGCGCCGCAACAGATCGACCTGGCGCGCATCGGCCGACGCATTCCGGTGCTGGGCGATCTGGATCAACTGATCCAGGACGCACGCGACGGCAAGATCGACAAGGTTTACATCACCCTGGAACTGGGCGCACAAGAACGTCTGCAGGCATTGATCAAAGGCCTGAGCGACACCACCGCGTCGGTCTACGTGATCCCGGACGTGTTCATGTTTGAACTGCTGCACGCCCGTAGCGAAAGCATCAACGGGCTGCCCAGCATCAGTATTTTCGACTCGCCCATGGACGGCGCGTGGAGCGTGGTCAAGCGTCTGGAAGACATCGTGTTGTCGAGCATCATCCTGAGCATGATCGCCCTGCCCCTGATGCTGATTGCCCTGGCGATCAAATTCACCTCGCCGGGCCCGGTGCTGTTCCGTCAACGCCGCTACGGCCTGGACGGCCGGCCGATCATGGTCTGGAAATTCCGCAGCATGAGCGTGCAGGAAAACGGCGCCGTGGTGACGCAGGCCACGCGCAACGACAGCCGCATCACGCCGCTGGGGGCGTTTCTGCGACGCACTTCGCTCGACGAGCTGCCGCAGTTCTTCAACGTACTTCGCGGTGAAATGTCGATCGTCGGCCCGCGTCCGCACGCCGTCGCGCACAACGAGCAGTACCGCAAGCAAGTGTCGGGCTACATGCTGCGCCACAAGGTCAAGCCGGGCATCACCGGCTGGGCCCAGATCAACGGCTGGCGCGGTGAAACCGACACGCTGGACAAGATGCAGAAACGCGTTGAATTCGACCTGCAGTACATCGAGCACTGGTCGGTCTGGCTGGACATGAAAATCATCCTGCTGACGCTCTTCAAAGGCTTCGTCAACAAGAACGCCTTCTAAAAGAAATATCTGCCGATAACAACAAATATGGCCAAGGGCTAGTAAGCTCGCAGGGAGGTGCACGGGTGCATGAGCGAATGTGATCCGCTGTTCGGTGTAAGTAAGGGATGCAAAGAAATCACTGCGGTGCCAGTACGCACCTATTAGGATTAGAAGGAACATTCATATGAAGGTAACGTTAGCGGCAGTGCTGCTTTCCAGTCTGGTATTGCAAGGCTGCGCATTCGCCCCTGGTCAGTACATGTCTTACAGCGATGTCACCGACAAAGACCCGGACGGGCCCGATGTCACGCTGATCAATATCACCCCGGCCACCCTGGCGCAGCAGCAGAAAACCGCAGCAGCGGCGGCCAAGCCACTGCCTCCCGAGCTGATGAGCTACAAGACGCCGGAATACATCGTTGGCCCGGGCGACGCTTTGCTGGTCACGGTGTTCGAACACCCTGAACTGACTGCGCCCGGCTCTCAGGAGCAACTGGACGCCAACAGCCGTGAAGTGCTGAACGACGGCACGATGTTCTTCCCGTACGTGGGCCGCATTCAAGCCGCCGGCAAGACCGTGTCGCAGATCCGCGATCAACTGCGCATGGGTCTGGCGCCGCAGTACACCGAAGTGAAAGTCGACGTCAAAGTGCTGCGTTACAACAGCCAGCGCGTCCTGCTGTCGGGTGCGTTCAAGTCGCCCGGTCCGCAACCGATCACCAATATCCCGCTGAGCCTGGTGCAGGCCATCAGCCAGGCCGGTCTTGACCTGACCGACGCCAACCTTGCCGGCCTGACCCTGCGTCGCGACGGCAAGGATTACGTGATCGACGTTGACTCGCTGAACCGCAAGGACTCGCAGCTGAGCAAGATCTTTCTGAAAGACGGCGACTACCTGCACCTCAACAGCAACTCGAAGAACAAGATCTACGTACTGGGTGAAGTTCAGCGTCCGCAGGTCATCTCCTTCAGCACCACCAGCGTGACCCTGCTGGAAGCGCTTGGCACTTCCGGCGGCTTGAGCCCGGATGCCGCCGATGGCGATGCGGTGTATGTGATCCGTGCGCAGGACTCCACGCATGCGGCGACGGTTTATCACCTCGCCGCCAAGAAGCCGACCAGTTTCGCGCTGGCCAAGGGCTTTGAGCTGGAAGCCCAGGACGTGGTGTTTGTCGGCCCTGCCAACATCACCCGCTGGAGCCGTTACGTGAGCCAGTTGCTGGGCTCGAACAACATCATCCAGACCGGTGCGATGTTCAGGAATTGAGTCCGGTTTCAAGCGGCAAGTGTGAAGCTTCAAGCTGACAGCAGAGCAACAGAGCAACAGAGCAACAGAGCAACAGAGCAACCGAGAAATCCTCGCAGTGGTCCGACTGCGGGGATTTTTTTTGCCCGGCATTTGGCGGCAAGTGTTGCCTGAGCAACAGTGATTCAACAGAGGGTTGGCTGTGAGTCAACAGCCGGGTCATGCAGCGGTCCAGGTTGGCCGGTTTCAGGGCTCTGCAGCACATGGCAAGCGCTGGCACGCATGCTGCTTGAATCCGGTCAAAGGGTCTTCACGCCCATAATTCTCGCGTTCACGCGGCCTGTACGGTGCCTTGCACCCCGTGTGACTGACCCCAAGGAAAGCGCTTACATGTTGGTAGTCTCGATTTCAGGTAGTCCTTCCCCACGATCGCGCTCAGGCGTGGTGCTGCAGCATGCCGCACAGTGGCTAAACGACCGCGGCGTGGAAGTCAGCGGTGTACGCATTCAGGATTTCAATGCAGAGGATTTGCTGTACGCCAAGTTCGACAGTCCGCAAGTGATGGCCTTTATCGAGGCCGTGGCCAAGGCCGACGGGCTGCTGATCGGCACGCCGGTGTACAAGGCTTCGTTTTCAGGCGCACTGAAAACACTGCTCGATCTACTTCCGGAGCGTTCTTTGTACGGCAAGGTGGTATTGCCCATCGCTACCGGCGGCAGCATCGCGCACATGCTGGCGGTGGATTACGCGCTCAAGCCGGTGCTCTCAGCGTTGAAATGCCAGGAAGTGCTGCATGGGGTATTCGCCATCGACAGCCAGATCAGCTACGGCGAGAGCCCATTGGGCGGCGATCTGGACGAACTGTTGACCCAACGGCTGCATGAAGGGCTGGATCACTTTCTACTGGGCTTGCAACACCGGACCCAGGCGCGCCACAAGGACGCTGGCGGGCATTTGAAGCTGGCGTTGTAAGCGCTCCACTGAAGGCAAGAGCCGATTCAACCCTGACGGGCTTTTGAAGGGATGCCAATGTCGGCATTCACTTCACCACGGTTATCGAACTCGTGAGCGCGTTGCAGTTGTGGCTGCTCCATCAGCTGCGCCTTGCGTGCCTGAAACTCGTCGTAGGACAAGCCGCGACGGTTGAGGTCTTCAAGCGCCAGCTGGTGGGTTTCCTCAGCGCTGTAGGGGCGCAATTCGGGATGATTGCCAGCGGCACAACCGGCAAGAACGGAGGCGGAGAGTAACAGGGAGAGGGCAAGAAGACGGTTCATTGGGAGCCTCCATTCGGCTCGTTTCTGGAATGAAGCCAAGGCTACGCGCCGGGCCTTTCCAGCAGAAATCAGTCGTCTTGATAGTGGCTATCGGGCTTGAGGAGATTTGCAGCTGAGCACGCACGTTATTGCGCAATGATCGATACCTCCAGGGCCTGCCGGGATCCCGACAGTGGCGAACGCGGAGTGTCAGAACATCCGGTTCGCCACTGTCGTAACCTCCAGCAGCTCCTACGAGAGATAGCAGGGGATCATCGCTTTTTTTTCAGACCAGAAAGTGCCACAACAGCGACGTGCCGATCAGGCCCACCACCGAGACAATGGTCTGCAGCACCGACCAGACCCAAAGCGTCTGTTTGAGTTGCAGGCCAAAATACTCGCGGACCATCCAGAAGCCGGCGTCATTGACGTGGCAGAAGAACACCGACCCGGCGCCGATGACCAGCGCCACCAACGACGCTTCGACAGGCGCCAGCCCGGCCATCATCGGCGCAAGAATCCCCGCCGTGGTCGTCGTCGCGACGGTAGCCGAACCCGTGGCCTGGCGCAGGGCAACCGCGATCAGCCATGCCAACAGCAGATACGGCATGTGCGCGCCTTCGGCGACCTTGCTGATGGTCTGGCTGACGCCGGCGTCCAGCAACGTCTGCTTCAAACCGCCGCCTGCGCCGATGGTCAACAGCAACACGGCGATCGGCGCCAGGCTCTTGCGCAACGTGCCGCCCACTTGCTCGCGGGAAATGCCATTGGCCCAGCCCAGACACACCGTTGCCGCCAGCACGGCAATGCCCAAAGCCACCAACGGCTCGCCGAGGAACTTGAGGGTCAACGCAGCATTGCTTTCCGGCTCAAGGGCGATTTTGGCCAGCGTACTGCCGAGCATCAGAATCACCGGCAGCAGAATGATCAGCAACGACATGCCAAAGCTCGGCTGACGCGGGGCATCGGGTTTGGCCGAAAACAGCTCACCCAACTCCGCAGGCGCTTCAATGTGCAACCGCCTGGACAACCAGTTGCCGTACAGGGGGCCGGCCAGAATCACCGCCGGCACCGCCACGCAAAACCCCAGCAACATGGTCAGGCCCAGATCGGCATGCAATGCGCTGACAGCGATCAGCGGCCCGGGGTGTGGCGGCATCAGGGCGTGCAGCGTGGTCATGCCGGCCAACGCTGGTATGGCGATTTTCAGCAGAGGCTGATTGGATTGGCGTGCCATGACGAAGATGATCGGCACCATCATCACCAGTCCCACCTCGAAGAACAGCGGCAAGCCGATGACCATCGCGACCAGCGCCATGACCCACGGCAAGCTTTTACCCTTGCCCAGGCCGAGCAGCGTCGAGGCGATGCGATCGGCAGCGCCCGATTCGGCCATCAGCGCGCCGAGCATGGCACCCAGGGCAATGATGATCCCGGCCTCACCGAGAATCCCGCCCGCGCCCTTGCTGAACGCCTTTGCCACTGCCTCCGCTGGCAACCCCGCGCCTATCCCTGCGATGAATGTACCCACCAGAATCGACAGAAAAGGCGGGAGTTTGGTCGCGCTGATCAGCACGATGATGGTGGCAATGGCGATCAGGCAGCAGATGATCAGACGGGTGTCATGGAACACCCACGCAGCAGAGGACAAATCCAACGCGGAACCCCTTATCGTTCGGTTTTGATTTCAGAATGGATTGAAACAATTTGTTTCAACCGGCCGAACCATACCGGATGCGGCATTGCGTCGCAGTGAAATTTTCACACGAAATGGCCGTTTCGCCACCGGTTTCCAACGTGGGTCGCGATATCACCCGGTGGGAGCGAGCTTGCTCGCGAAGGCGGCATTTGAGTCACGCGCGCATTCGATCAGCACCTCACGCAAACCCTGGGCCGCCGCCGACAGTTGATGATCTGCCTGGGTCATCAAGCCGATACGGCGCTCGATCCGGGGGCCTTCCAGGGCGATGCAACGGGCGCCGAGCTCTTCCATCTGCGCAATGCACAGCGACGGTACTGCACTGACACCCAGACCATTGGCAACCATGCGGCCAACGGTCGCCAACTGATGACTTTCAAATGCGACCGACAGTTTGCCGTGCTGACGCTGCAGGTCCTCCTCCAGCAACAGCCGCACGGCAGAGGGGCGCTGGAGGGTGATGAAATCGTGGCGCAGCAGTTCGTCCCAGTTAACCTCGCGCAGGATCGCCAAGGGCGAGTCCCGGGGCACCACCGCGACGAAGCGGTCCATGTAAAACGGCGTGAAGATCAGGTTGTTGCCAGCCTCCGGCTCAAAGCCGATGCCCAGTTCGACCCGTCGGTGCCCGACCATTTCCACCACCTGCTCGTTGATCACGTCATGCACCGCGACGTTCACTCGAGGGTAGCGCTGACGAAACACCTTGAGCGCAATGGGCAGCAGGTTGCCCGCATAGGAGGGCATGGCCGCCACCGACACCTTGCCGGTTTGCAGGGTAAAGCGCTGACGCAGCAGTTCTTCGGTGTTGTCCCAATCGGCCAGCAACTGCCGCGCCAACGGCAACAAGGCTTCGCCCTCCGGCGTCAGACTCACGTTGCGCGTGGTGCGGGTCAGCAATTGCCCGCCCAGGTCTTCCTCCAGCGCCTTGATGGTCAGGCTCAGCGCGGGCTGCGACAGATGCAAACGTTCGCCGGCCTGGGCGAAACTCAGGCACTGCGCAACGGCCAGAAACGCACGGAGCTGTTTGACGTTCATATATTTGGGTTTCTTATCAATCAATCAAAAAAACAAAATTAACAAATCAGTGAACTCAGGAGAAGATGCGACCAACGCTCTCCGATACGCTGATTGTCGGACACAACTACAAATAAGGCGGGATATCACCATGGCTGGACTCGATAAACGCGTCGCTACCTACGCAGAAGCCCTCGCCGGGCTGACCGACAACATGACCGTGCTGTCCGGCGGCTTCGGTCTGTGCGGCATCCCCGAAAACCTGATCGCAGAAATCAAACGTATGGGCGTGAAAGGCCTGACGGTGGTTTCCAATAACTGTGGCGTCGACGGTTTCGGGCTCGGCATCCTCCTGGAAGACCGGCAGATCCGCAAAATGGTTGCCTCCTACGTCGGTGAAAACGCCCTGTTCGAGCGCCAGTTGCTCAGCGGCGAGCTGGAAGTCGAGTTAACCCCACAGGGCACCCTCGCTGAAAAAATGCGCGCAGGCGGCGCCGGCATTCCCGCGTTCTATACGGCCACCGGCTACGGCACGCCTGTGGCGGAAGGCAAAGAAACCCGACAGTTCAATGGCCGCAACGTGATACTGGAAGAAGCCATCACCGGCGACTTCGCCATCGTCAAAGGCTGGAAGGCCGATCACTTCGGTAACGTGGTCTATCGTCACACCGCGCAGAACTTCAACCCCGTGGTAGCGACCGCCGGCAAGATCACCGTGGTGGAAGTCGAAGAAATCGTCGAGCCGGGCGTGCTGCTGCCGACCGAAATCCATACCCCCGGCATCTATGTGGATCGCGTGATCCTCGGCACGTTCGAGAAGCGCATCGAGCAGCGTACCGTCAGAAAAGCCTGACACTGCGCCCGCTTCGACCTGTTGCTCCCACGAAACTACTGGCCCACCACTGGCCGGACTGAATAAAAGAGACCCGAGATCATGGCACTCTCCCGCGAACAAATGGCACAGCGCGTCGCCCGCGAACTGCAAGACGGCTTTTATGTGAACCTGGGCATCGGCATTCCGACACTGGTCGCCAACTACGTCCCCGACGGCATCGACGTGATGCTGCAATCGGAAAACGGCCTGCTCGGCATGGGTGCTTTTCCGACCGAGGAAACCATCGACGCTGACATGATCAACGCCGGCAAACAGACCGTGACGGCGCGCAAGGGCGCGTCGATCTTCTCGTCGGCCGAGTCGTTCGCCATGATCCGTGGCGGCCACGTTGACCTGACCGTGCTCGGTGCCTTTGAAGTCGACGTCGAGGGCAACATTGCTTCGTGGATGATCCCCGGCAAGCTGGTCAAGGGCATGGGCGGCGCAATGGACCTAGTGGCCGGCGCCGACAACATCATCGTCACCATGACCCACGCGTCGAAGGACGGCGAGTCCAAGCTGCTGTCGCGTTGCAGCCTGCCGCTGACCGGCGCCGGCTGCATCAAGAAGGTGCTGACCGACCTGGCTTACCTGGAAATCGAAAACGGCGCATTCATCCTTCGCGAGACCGCGCCGGGTGTCACCGTGGAAGAGATTATCGCCAAAACCGCTGGCAAGCTGATCGTGCCGGACGATGTGGTTGAAATGACGTTTTAACGGCGATGGCGCGGTACTTGTAGGAGCGCGCTTGCCCGCGAGTCGGGGATCGCCAGACACCCACGCAGTGTCTGAAAACCTCTTTCGCGGGCAAGCGCGCTCCTACAGGATTCGCGCCGTGCTCCACGTTTTGGCAACACCTTGAGCTTTCGCACACCCGCACCTTTCGTCAGACCACCCTGCCCCTTCAGCGATGAAGGGGCTTTGCTGTCTCTGAGACGGTGCTTTTTTCGCGTCACCGTCAACACCTGAAACGACCGTCCAGATAACTTGAACAATAACGACAAGAGGTAAGAAACCGTGGCCGCCGACATTGAAGAAAGCCGCTCCGCCCGCTTTGCCCTGCGTTGCGCCAAATGGGCGGAACGCTGGTTCCCGGACTCATGGGTGTTTGCCGCCCTGGCCGTGGTCATCGTGACACTCGCCACCCTGGTCATCGGCGCCAAGCCTGCCGACACCGCCAAGGCCTTCGGGGACGGTTTCTGGAGCCTGATCCCCTTCACCATGCAAATGGCCTTCGTGGTGATTGGTGGCTATGTCGTCGCCAGTTCCCCGCCTGCGGTCAAGCTGATCGACCGCCTGGCACGCATCCCGAAGAATGGCCGCTCCGCAGTGGCCTGGGTCGCGCTGATCAGCATGGTCGCATCGCTGCTCAATTGGGGGCTGTCGCTGGTCTTCGGGGGATTGCTGGTGCGCGCCCTCGCCCGTCGCACTGACCTGAAAATGGATTACCGCGCTGCCGGCGCTGCGGCTTATCTCGGTCTGGGCGCGGTGTGGGCGTTGGGCCTGTCGTCGTCGGCAGCGCAGTTGCAAGCGAACCCGGCCAGCCTGCCCCCGTCAATTCTGGCGATCACCGGCGTGATCCCGTTCACCCAGACCATTTTCCTGTGGCAATCCGGCGTGATGTTGCTGGCGCTGGTGGTGGTCTCGATCATCGTCGCCTACGCCACGGCGCCCGGCCCAACCAATGCCCGCGATGCCAAGGAATGCGGAATCGACCCGAGCTTCAGCCTGCCACCGCTCCCACCCCGCACCCGCCCGGGCGAATGGCTGGAATACAGCCCGTTGCTGATCATCCTGATGGTCGTGCTGGCGTCCGGCTGGTTGTACAACGAGTTCAGCACCAAACCCGCGATCACTGCGATTTCGGGCCTTAACACCTATAACTTCCTGTTCATCATGGCCGGCGCGCTGCTGCACTGGCGTCCGCGCAGCTTTCTCGATGCAGTGGCGCGCGCCGTGCCGACCACCACCGGGGTGCTGATCCAGTTTCCGTTGTATGGCTCGATTGCTGCGCTGCTGACCACGGTCAAGGGCAGTGACGCACAGACCGTCGCGCATCACATCTCGACGTTCTTCACCAGCATCGCGTCCCACGACACCTATGCGCTGCTGATGGGCGTGTATTCGGCGATCCTCGGGTTCTTCATTCCCTCCGGCGGCGGCAAGTGGATCATCGAAGCGCCCTACGTGATGCAGGTCGCCACTGACCTCAAATATCACCTGGGCTGGGCGGTGCAGATCTACAACGCGGCCGAAGCGCTGCCGAACCTGATCAATCCGTTCTATATGCTGCCGCTGCTCGGCGTGCTCGGCCTGAAGGCGCGGGATCTGATCGGCTTCTCGTTTGTGCAGCTGCTGGTGCACACGCCACTGGTGTTGTTCCTGCTGTGGGCACTGGGCACAACCCTGGCGTACATCCCGCCGATCATGCCCTGATTGGGCCCGGAACCAGGCGCGCGGAAGATGGCTTCCGTGCGCCTGCCGGAGCCTGCTGCCGACGCCTACAGGAGCCGGCTTGCTGGCGACAAACCTGTAGGAGCCGGCTTGCTGGCGAACCAGTCTTCTCACCCACCGCTGCTGTGACTGAACCACCGCCTTCGCCAGCAAGCCGGCTCCTACGAATAATGCGCATGAGCGATGTTTATCTGCCGTCCCGAATGGCTGCCGGTTTACGCTCCGAGAGCGCTCCGAGAGCGCTCCAATAGCGCTTCAATCCGGCTTTAACGCTGAAAGCTGTATCCCCGCGCCACCTTGGAAATCCCTGTGGTGCATTGCCGAAAGTAGGTCGCGCGGCCGCGCTCACGAATGTCCCGATGTTCTGGCGGGAGATGGCTTGCTGCGCCCGCGAGCGCCCTGCTGCCGACCACCTGCATGAACGGGCTTGCTTGCAACGACCTGTAGGAGCCGGCTTGCTGGCGAAAGCGGCGGGTCAGTCACGGATACGTCACAGGCAGATCGCGTTCGCCAGCAAGCCGGCTCCTACGAATAATGAGCACGAACGACGTTTATCAGCTGGCGCAAATGGCTGCCGGTTTACGCTCCCATAACGCTTCAATAACGCTGCAATCCGGCTTTAATGCCGAAAGCTGTATCCCCGCTCCACCTTGGAAACCCCTGTGTTGCATTGCCGAAAGTAGGTCGTACGACAGCGCTGGAGGGAGGTCTAGATGTTCTGGCGGGAGATGGCCTGCATGCGCCCGCGAACTCCTGCTGCCGATCAACCTGTAGGAGCCGGCTTGCTGGCGAAAGCGGAGGGTCAGTCACCGGATGCGTCACAGGCAGATCGCGTTCGCCAGCAAGCCGGCTTCTACGAATAATGCGCACGAGCGATGTTTAACAGCTGTCGCAGGTGGCTGTCGGTTTACGCTCCAATAGCGCTTCAATAACGCTGCAATCCGGCTTTAACGCCGAAAGCTGTATTCCCGCTCTACTCTGGAAACCCGCGTAGTGCATTGCCGATACCAGGTCGCGCGGCCGCGCTCACGAATGTCCCGATGTTCTGGATGTTCCTTCCAGGCCAGGATCGCGGCTTCACTGGCCCAGTAAGAAACGGTGATTCCCAGCCCATCGTCACCGCGTGCCGACTCCACGCCGAGGAAGCCCGGCTGCTGACGAACGAGTTCCAGCATCCGCCGTGCCGCGTCGTCATATTCCCGGGCTTCAAGTTCAGTGCGGACCGAGGTGAAAATCACTGCGTAGTACGGCGCGCCAAAGGTGTCTGCCAATGTCATGCCCCATTACTCTGCGCGCAGGCCAGCACAAATGCTTTCACAAGCGGCGGCGTCCTGCCCTCCAGCGCGGCGCGTTCCGGTTGGAACAATGTCGCGACGAAAAACGGATGCCCGTCGAGCTCCATCGCGCGAACCTCATTGTCGTCGTCATAGCCGGACACCTTCAGCGGACCGCCAAACACATCCGCTTCCAATTCCTTGCGTAAACCGTAGCGGCAGCGATAGCGCTCTCGGGTTTCCAGTGCGTCGTACGCGGCGGCAATCCGCGAATCGGCCCGCAGACGAATCGGCGCGAAGGCCTCGACCAGCGAACAACTCAACGGCGTGATGATCGCGTTCTCGGATTCCGGCGCGGTCTCAGCGTGCTCGGCATCCGCCCAGCCCAGATGATTGCGCGCGTACTCCAGCAACGCATGCTGAAAGCCACCGCAGGTCCCTAGAAAGGAAACCTGCCGCTCACGAGCGAAGCGAATCGCGGACAGCGCGCCGGCCATGTCGCGGTAAGGGCTCGCCGGGACACACCAGATGCCATCGAATGTCCGCAGGCTCGCTCCATCGCCGATGTCCGGCGTCGCCACCCATGTTCCCTGGACGTTGAAAACCGTTTCGTTCGCTATCCTCTCCAGTGCCACCGGTATCGCCTAATGCGCTGGCACATTCGGGTCGTAGTCTCCCACCAATGCAATCTTGATTGTCTGCCGCTGACTCATCTGTGCTCCCTGATATCAAATCGCTTTGCGTAAGGTTCGGGGGCGACTATAAGCTTGTGCCCATGCAATCAGAATTGGCGTTCCGGCAAGTGATCAATGCAGCTGCGCACTATCGAATCAATCATGCCGACCTCACCCTCATCCTCGCGCTGGTACGGGGGCGGACGCTGGCCAAGGCCGCCGAACTGCTGAAGGTCGATGTTTCAACGGTATTCCGTGCGGTGCGTCGGATGGAAAAGGCGGTGGGGACGGCGCTCTTCGACAAGAGCCGCGCAGGCTATGTGCCAACCAGCGCAGCGTTGGCGCTCGCCCAGCAGGCCGAGAATGCCGAGAGCGCTTTGGCGCTCGCGCAGTTGAATCTCGAGGAGGGCCGGCAAGTCGTCAGCGGCACCGTGCGCCTGACCTGCACCGAAGCGGTTTTGCAAAGCCTGTTGCTCCCGGCCTTGAGCCGTTTCATGCCGAATTACTCGGGCCTGCGCCTGGAGCTGAATACCTCAAGCACCTTCGCCAACCTGAGCCATCGCGACGCCGACATCGCGTTGCGTCTGACCAATACACCGCCTGGGCACTTGGTCGGCACTCGCCTCGGCACGGTTGCGTATAGGGTCTGTTCCAGCGAGGCTTACACGCGGCGCTGCGGTCAGCTGGCCCTCAACGACATGGCCTGGATCGCCCCCGACGATTTCCTCCCTGATCACTCGACCGTGATGTGGCGGAGGCAGCATCTGCCCGGCGTGAACCTGGCCTACCGCTGCAGCTCCATGCTTGCGGTCGCGCAACTCGTGCGAGCGGGCATGGGCGTGGCAGCGCTGCCGGACTTCATGCTGAGGGACAGCGAGCTTCAGCCCATAGGTGAGGCAATCGAAGGCTATGACACCGGGCTATGGCTGCTGACCCGTCCGGATTGCCGGGCGCTGAGATCGGTGTCGGCGCTGTTCCGCGAGCTGACCCAGGCAATCGAGTTGCAGGAGAAGACCTGAAGCGCGCCATACCGAGCGTGAGTCGTAGGAGCCGGCTTGCTGGCGAAAGCGGCGGGTCAGTCACCGGATACGTCACAGGCAGATCGCGTTCGCCAGCACGCCGGCTCCTACAGATGTAGCGCACAACTAACCCCCCGTCCGGCGCAAAATCGAGGCTGCGAGCCGGGCTTGCTCAGCTGCTGCGCCGCTCTCGACGAAACTGCCCCGGCGGCATGCCGTGGGCTTTGCGGAAGCGACGTGAAAAATAAGCTTCGTCGGCGAAGCCGCAGATCTGGGCAATGTGGCTCAGTGGCTTGTTGCTGTTCATCAAGTGCGTCCGCGCCAGGCGCATGCGCCGCTCCAGGACCATTTCTGAAAAGGTGTTGCCGGTTTCCTTGCGCAGCAGGTGGGTCAGGTAGTTGGGTGACAGAAACGCCGCCGCAGCGGCATCGGTGAGGGTCATTTGCGGGTCGGCAATGTGTTCGCGGATGTAATCGGTGACCCGACTCATCGCATCACGCCGTCCCCGCCGTTCGGCCTTGTTCGCCGCCAGGGCGAGCAATTGCGCTTCATAGCGGTTGCACACCGCGCCAATCAATTGCAGCAGACAGCCGCGCAATACCGCCGGTGAACCCAGTTGCCTTGCACGGTCCACATCGCGCATCTGTCCCAGCAGCGCGGTGACCCGGCCGAATTCGACGTCATCCAGGGTGAAGTCCAGGTGCTCCTGAAACCTGAACGGCGCCAGCTCCGGCGCGTCGGCCACCGGCACGTCTTCCAGATCCATCGGATCACAGTTCAAATGTTGAAAAAGAAATTCCTGAGAAAAGTTGATCAACACAAAGTTGCCATCGTCCGGATGGGGGATGACGTGCAAGCGGTGGGGCAGGATGAACGCTAGAGTGTTGCGCGGAAACGGTCTGATCGCGCCGCCGATGTGCTGCACGGTGTCGCCGCCAAGGTTGATCTGGATCTGGAAATACTCATGACGGTGAGGCGCCGTCAGCGCGGGCCGGCCCGACTGGTCACGGATGTAAAAATCCATGCGGTCGCTGCGCTGCTGCATGCCATAGGTCTGGATGCGGGATGGATGGGCCATTGCTCAACTACCTGAATCGCCGGTTCGGACCGCCACATGTTAGGTCAACGGCAGCGGCCGCACCAAGCGATTGAACAGCTCGTTTGATCAGCCGATCGTGACCCTCAGCTCGGCAACGCCTTCGATCCCGGCGGTGACCACATCGCCGCGCTGCAGCGCCCCGACCCCGGCCGGCGTGCCGGTGTAGATCAGGTCACCGGCCTTGATGCCCACCGATTGCGACAGGTAGGCGATCACGTCCCTCACAGCCCAGATCTGATCCGCAAGATCACCGCGCTGGCGACTTTCCCCATTGACGTCCAGCCAGATCGCACCGGCCTCTGGATGGCCGATCTGGCTGACCGGGTGCAGCGGCGTCGCGGGCGCGGAGGCATCAAAGGCTTTCGCCCATTCCCAGGGCCGGCCCATTTTCTTGGCCTGGGCCTGCAAGTCACGGCGCGTAAGGTCCAGACCGACGCCGTAGCCCCACACGTGAGTCAACGCATCCTGGGGGTTGATGTTGACCCCGCCCTTGCCGATGGCGACTACCAGCTCGATCTCGTGGTGCAGGTCCTCGGTGAGCGGCGGGTAAGCGATCTGGCCCTCTGCCGGCACCACCGCGTCGGCAGGCTTCATGAAAAAGAATGGCGGCTCGCGATCGGGATCGTGACCCATTTCCCGGGCATGATCGGAGTAGTTGCGGCCTACGCAAAACACCCGACGAATCGGAAAACGGCTCGACGTTCCGGCGACCGCCAGGGACGGTGTGGCAACGGGGGCAATGACGAATTCACTCATGGCTTTTCCTTGTTTGGAGGGGCTTGGGCATGGGATGAGTGTCGCAACCTGGCGGCCCATGAACTTGGACAGAACCCATCAGGTTTTGGACGAAACAACGCAAAAACCTGCGAAGAGCCCTTAGCCACGCCCCACGAATGGCATACCGCTGGCCATCACCGTCATGTTCAGCACGTTGGCTGACAGCGGCAGCCCGGCCATGTAACTCACGGCATCGGCCACGTGCTGCACGTTCATGGTCGGTTCCACGGCGAGATCACCGCCGGGCTGCAACACCCCTTTGGTCATGCGGTCGGTCATTTCCGTCAGGGCATTGCCGATATCGACCTGGCCACAGGCAATATTGAATTGCCTGCCGTCCAGCGCCGTGCTTTTGGTGAGCCCCAGTACGGCATGCTTGCTCGACGTGTAGGGCGAGCTGAACAGGCGCGGGGTGTGCGCCGAAATCGAACCGTTGTTGATAATCCGGCCGCCCTGGGGCACCTGACGTCGCATCAGCCCGAATGCACCGCGTACGCACAAAAACATCCCGGTGACATTGGTATCGACCACGTTTTTCCACTGTTCGACAGACAGCTCGTCCATGGGCACCGCAGGCGCGCCAATGCCGGCGTTGTTGAATGAAACGTCCAGCCGGCCGAAGGTCTCTTCGATGGCAGTGAACAGCGCGTCGACACTCGCCGGGTCGCGCACATCCGTTGGTACCGCCAGTGCCTGCCGGCCAGCGGCGTGTGCCTGCTCCACCAGCGCCTGCAACGGCTCCGGCCGACGTCCGGCGAGCACCACGGCAAAGCCGTCGGCCAGCAGTTGCAGCGCCACCGCGCGGCCGATACCGCTGCCAGCACCGGTGACCAGCGCCACTTTTGTTTCAGAGGATGAAGACATGCGCGTTTCCTTTTTTATTGTTGAGGTTTTGGCGACGGCAGGTGACCCATGAGACGCCCAAGAGGATTACCCGCTAAAGACAGGTGTGAGCACCGGTTGACCTGCATAAAACGCCAGCAGGTTGTCGGCTACCCTTTGCACCGTGTCGCGCGACGCTTCAGGGGACAGCCCGGCCAGATGCGGCGTCAGGACCACATTATTCAGCGTTTTAAGTGCATCAGGCACATGCGGCTCGTCGTCGAATACATCCAGCGCCGCGCCGGCAATACGGCCCTGCTGGAGCGCGTCGATCAAGGCATCGGTATCCACGACACTGGCCCTCGCGATGTTGACGATGAAGCCTTCAGGCCCTAACGCGTCAATCGCCGCCTTGTCGATCAGGTGCCGCGTCGAGCCACCGCCCGGCGTCGCCACCACCAGAAAGTCCGACGCTTCGGCCAGCGCCAGCGGCGTAGGGCAATAGTTGAAATCCACGTCGGGGCGCGGCGAGCGGCTGTGGTAGTTGATCAACATGTCGAACCCCGTCGCACGTTTGGCGATGGCCATGCCGACGGCACCAAGCCCCAGAATGCCAAGGCGCTTGCCGGCCAGCGAGGGTCGCGTGACCTTGCGCCATTCGCTGCGGCGCACCGACGCGTCGGCCTGAGGAATGTCTCGGATCGCGGCCAGCAGCAACGCCATCGCGTGATCGGCTACCGTCGGGGCGTTGACCCCCGCTCCGTTGGTCACCACGATGCCGCGCGCTTCGGCAGCTTCCAGATCAACCCGCTCATAGCCCGCGCCGATCACGCAGATGATGCCCAGCTTCGGCAGCGCGGCCATTTCCTCGGCTGTAAAACCCAGCGGCCCACGCGTCAGTACCGCATCAATCGTGTCGCCGCCGTCGGCCACCGCCTGCGCGCGCATCGCCGGTGTCGGCGCCAGAATCAGGCGAAACCCGCTGCTCTCCAGAATCGGCAGATACATGTTCACGTTCTCAACCAGCACCAGCACCGTTTTCATCATTCTTCCCGTCGGCAAAATACGTGGTGCTGACAGTAGCGTGAGTTAGAGCGGTTGGGCAGACCCGAACATGAAAATCCACATCTCGCGCAGCTGCGGCAAAGCGCAGACCCGATAACGTCACAAGAACTGCCGACACTGGCTGATACCGTTTACGCAGCCTTGGCGAGGCGAGTCACTCAGGCCGCTAAAACCAACAGCAATGCCCTCACAACAACAATCCCGGTTGCCGGTCATGGGCATTGCTGTTTAAGGTCTGCGTCAGGCGAGAGCCGGTTTCACTCCGACAAAACAATGTGCCACGCGGCGCGGCGACGTCTGCGCCTTGAACGAACACGCCCATAAGGAACGTCAGAACCATGTTGAAAGGACTATCCAGAACGTTGAGCGGCGCCGCGATCGCCGGTGTGCTGTTGTCATCCTCCATAGCCTTGGCCGCCACTGACATGGATAAGGAACCGGGGCGAGCCCTGGCTGCCAAGATCGGCGTGCCCTGGCCAGCGGTGATTGCCCACCGCGGTGCGTCGTTCGATGCGCCGGAGGAGACCGTACCTGCCTACACGCTGGCGCGCGAACTCGGTGCCGACTACCTGGAGATGGACATTCAGCGCACCAAAGATGGCGTGCTCATCGCGCTGCATGACAACACGCTGGAGCGCACCACCAACATCGCCGAGGTCTACCCGCAACGGACCAAGGACCCGCTGAACACGTTCACGCTGGAGGAAATCAAGCGCCTGGACGCCGGCTCATGGTTCAACAAGGCACACCCGGACCGCGCACGCGCCAGTTACGCCGGGCTGAAAATTCTGACCCTCGACGAGGTGATGGATATCGCCGAAGGCGGCAAGAACAAGCCCGGTTTGTATATCGAAACCAAGGTGCCGTCGCAATTTCCCGGCATCGAAGAAGACCTGAAGAACAAGCTGCAGCAGCGCGGCTGGCTGACCGAGCGACCCGCTGCCGAAAAAGGTTACGTGAACGTTGCCCACATGCCTGGCCGCGTCATGCTGCAGACATTCGAAAAGCCGAGTCTGGAATTGCTTCAGAAAAGCATGCCGGACACACCGAAAGTCCTGCTCCTCTGGCTCGGCGACGGCTCCATCGCAGCAGCCTCGGACAAGACCTTCAAGGACTCGGGCGCAAAGGACAAAGCCAGCTTTTATGCGAGCCAGCAGGTGAAATCCAAAGAAGAGTTTGCCGCCTGGATGGATTGGGCCAAAGCTCATGGCGCGGTGGGTACGGGGCCGTCTTCAGCGTTGAAAAATGGCGGTGACCAGAGCTACATGGATCTGGTGCAGCCATGGATGAACAAGATGGCCCACGACCGCGGCATGATCATTCACCCGTATACCGTCGATGAGGCGGTGGATTTCAAGTCCATCAGCGAGCGTGGAGTGGACGGGTTCTTCACCAATCGGGCGTCGGAGTTGCTGAAGTTCTACGGTCGCCCGTCGAAGGAGAGCCTGGACTCGATCCTCAAGCGCAACGGTTATTGAGCCCGAGACCGCACCGCGACTCACCAAGGCGTGCAGGCTGCGGGAGTGCCGCTCCGGTCGCTCCCGCAGAACCGTGTTCAGGCTGGACTGGCGCGTTTTACGCCAGCTCAGCCACTACCGCAGCCAGGGCCTTTGCCGGATCTGCCGCCTGACTGATGGGACGGCCGATCACCAGATAATCCGAACCGGCGTCCAGCGCCTGACGCGGTGTCAGGATGCGGCGCTGATCGTCCACGGCGCTGCCGGCCGGACGAATACCGGGAGTCACCAGTTGCAGCGACGGATGTGCCGCCTTCAGCGCCTGGGCTTCCAGGGCGGAACACACCAACCCGTCCATGCCGGCCTTTTGCGCCAGTGACGCCAGGCGCAGCACCTGCTCCTGTGGCTCGATGTCCAGACCGATTCCCGCCAAGTCCTCACGCTCCATGCTGGTCAGCACCGTCACGCCTATCAGCAGTGGCTTGGGCCCGGTGCGCTGGTCCAGCACCTCACGGCAGGCCGCCATCATGCGCAGACCGCCCGAGCAATGCACGTTGACCATCCACACGCCCATCTCGGCGGCAGCCTTGACCGCCATTGCCGTGGTGTTGGGAATGTCATGGAATTTGAGATCCAGGAATACCTCGAAGCCCTTGCTGTTGAGGGTTTCCACGATGTCCGATGCGCAACTGGTGAACAGTTCTTTCCCCACCTTGACCCGGCACAGTTTGGGGTCCAGTTGATCCGCCAGACTCAACGCGGATTCGCGGGTGGGGAAATCCAGGGCGACGATGATGGGGGTCTGGCAGGCGGACATGAGCGGGTTCTCTGGCAAGTCGAAATCGGCGCGCATTGTAGCCGAACATCCCGCAGCGCGGGACCCGGCAATTGCTAAATGCCTGCCCGAACCGCGCCGTGCGTCGAGCATCTTCTACAATTGAACCACTGGACGGCGCCGCTGCTCCAACCCCTATCACAACAAGGAGAGCACTATGCCCTGGTATGCCTGGTTAATTCTGGTCGTTGCAATCGGCTCGATCGTCGGCGGCCTGCTGATGCTCAAGGATTCAGCGAAGAAACTGCCCCTGACCGATGAACAACTCAAGCGTGTTCACGAGCGCAACGCCGAAATGGATGCAAAGGAAGCACGAGACCGCTAAACGATGCTGTGGGGGTGCGCTCCAGCGCTCCCGCAGCAAGCCGTCCTTCCCAATCCCCCTTCTTCAAATGATTTGAATCGATCAGTAACTGTCGCCTCAGTCCGTGTCGGCGCCTTCGCCCAGCGCCACCTCGTGATGGGTGGCTTGAGGTGTGACCGCGATGCGGAATGGCTGAAAGATTTTAAACATTTCCCCGTTCTCGCGAAGTTGTCTGAGCAGTTCGCTGAAGCGTTCGCCGCTGATGGGCGCGTCCGGGCGCAGCAATGCGTAGTGCCTATACACCTGATCGACGCGGTCCGAGACCAGAAACTGGTCGGCGTCCTCGGGGTTGCTGGACATGAACGTGCTCAGGTAAGAGCGCGTCACCAGCGCAACGTCGGCGCGGTCGCGCAGCACCATTAGCAGGTTGCTGTCGTGGGAGTACGTCAGTGTGGCGTTGTAGTTGTCAGCGAGAAACTTGGGGTCGGCATCAAACCGCGCAAACGCGTAGTGATAGCCGCTGAACAACGCCAGACGCTTGCCATGCAATTCATCAAAATAGGTTTGCGTACGCCCTTGCGCGCGGTGGGCGACGAAGACTTCGGCGTCTTCAAGCCCCATGTCGACGTCCTCGTGGGGAATGCCCTTCCAGCCCCATTCGGGGTTCTCAAAGATAGCCATGTCAAAGCGCGACTCCTGGAAATCGCGGAACCGGCGCGGAATAGACGTCGGCACCATCTCGAAGCGGTAGTCATGCTGCATGGCGTTGAGCGCGCTGACCATCTGCGGGAGCAGACCGGTGTCCTCGCCGCGCTCGGGACGAATCGTATAGGGCGGGAAATGCGCCGCGCCAATGCGCACGACTTGCGCCGCACCGGCCTGCCAGGCCCACAGGGTCGTGGTCGTGAACAACAACGTGTTAAAAGCCATCCGCATCGGCGTGGACATCAAGACAAGGCACCTCAGGCGAAACGGAGTACGTAAGCTATGCGTTCGCGATCAATTAGACAACGGTCAAACAGAGGCTAAACCCTCGTCTTCCCCCTTCCGCCCTCCTTGCGCGCTACTGCCCCTTTCCCTTGCGGCCTGTTTGCGGCTGAAGCCGATCCCGCCAAAAGCGCTGAAACTGTCCTTGTCCTTTGCGTTATCGACCGCGCTTCGCTTTATATGAGGACGATATGAGCACCGACTGCGGATGCAATTTATGCCGAGGCGCAGGGACCAGGCAAGCGCCGTCCCGGCCATAGGTCAGTCAGTCGGCATAAATGATGCGTGTCCAGGCAAACCTTCCTCGGCAACGTGAGTCCCAATCATGGATCATCTGCGCCGGTCGCTGGACGTGATGGCCGCGATGTCACTACGCTCGATTGCGGAGCTGCGGGCTTAAAACAGGAGTTGAAGATGTCCTACTGGCTGGTGATAGACCTGGAGGCCACCACCGAAGAGGGCGGTTGGCCGGTAGCAGAGATGGAAATAATCGAAATCGGCGCATCGCTGGTCAATCAGGACGGCCGCGAAATTGATCACTTCGAACGGTTCGTGCGGCCCGTGCGCCGACCATTGTTGACCTCCTTCTGCAGGGAATTGACCCACATTCAGCAGCACTTGATCGACAGCGCATCGACACTGCCTGCGGTCTGGCCACAGTTCGAGCGCTGGATCGCTCAGTACCGCGCCAAGCTGGTGGCCTGGACCAGCTGGGGCGATTACGACCGTCAGCAGTTACAACAGGAATGGCAACAGCATCACCTCGCCAGCGAGCTGGCCACCCTCCCCCACATCAACCTGAAACAACGCTTCGCCAAGGCCCGCCATCTGCAAAAACCCTGCGGGCTGAACGCCGCGCTGCAGCTCGCGGGCATGCATTTCAACGGGCAGCAGCACCGGGCGCTGTCGGATGCGCGCAATACCGCACGATTGTTACCGTTGGTGATTCCCGGCTGAGGCGTGACGCATTTATCAAAGCGGATGACGGCCTTTTACACGTTCGGCATACTGTCCGGCCTTTTCCCATCCCTTCCCAAGGAGATCAGCCATGTTCAAGGTCAACGAGTATTTCGACGGCACCGTGAAATCCATTGCCTTCAAGCAAGCAGAAGGCGACGCGACCATCGGCGTGATGGCTCCCGGAAAATACAATTTCAGTACGGCCGACCGTGAAATCATGCACGTCATCTCCGGGCAACTGAAAGTCCTGCTGCCGGACAGCGATAACTGGGCAACCTACGATGCAGCCCAGCAGTTCGATATCCCGGCGAACATCAAGTTTGATGTCGAAGCCACCGTCGAAACCGCTTACCTTTGCGAATACCGCAAGGGTTGATCCAGCCCCTCGGGTCGGCGCTTAGCCGACCTCTTCATTCCCGGCATTGAATTGCAACGCCGCCAGCCGCGCGTAAAGCGGATTGCTGGCGATCAATTCCCGATGCGTGCCCACCGCCACCAGCTTGCCTTGATCCATCACCGCGATGCGGTCGGCGTTCTGTACCGTCGCCAGCCGGTGGGCGATGACCAGAGTGGTGCGACCCTTCATCAATGTTGGCAACGCCTGCTGAATCAGATGCTCGCTCTGAGCATCGAGGGCGCTGGTGGCCTCGTCCAGCAATAGAATTGGCGCGTCGGCCAACAAGGCCCGAGCGATGGCCAGGCGCTGTCGCTGCCCCCCAGACAAGCCCATGCCGCCATCACCCAGGTGGGTCTGATAACCCTGCGGCAGAAGCTCGATGAACTCGTGGGCGTGCGCGATGCGTGCCGCCGCCTGCACTTGCTCCACGCTTGCGGCCGGGTTGCCGTAGCGAATGTTGTCCTCCACCGTGCCGAAAAAAAGCGCCGGGGTTTGCGACACCCAGGCGAAGCAGCGGCGCAGGTCCAGCGGATCAAGGCGTTCGACAGGCACCCCTTCGATGAGCACCTGCCCCTGCTGCGGGTCGTAGAAACGCAGCAGCAGATCGAACAGGGTCGATTTGCCCGCACCTGAAGGCCCGACCAGCGCCAGCGTCTCGCCCGCTTCAATGCTCAGATTCAGCCCATCGACGGCGTTGCGCTCTGCGCGCGAGGGGTAGGCAAACGTGAGGTTTTCAAGGATCAGGCGGCCGCTGATGCGCGCGGGGAGTGTCAGCAGGTCGCTGGCGGGCGCGGCGATTTCGCTGCGTGCCTGTAGCAGTTCGGTGATGCGCTCGGCCGCGCCCGCCGCGCGCTGCATCTCGCCGATCACTTCGCTGAGTGTGCCGAATGCGCTGCCGACAATCAGGCTGTAGAACACGAAAGCGGCCAGCTCGCCGCCCGAAATCCGCCCGGCGATGACGTCCATGCCTCCGACCCAGAGCATGACACCCACGGCGCCGAGTACCAGCACGATCACCAGCGTAATCAGCCATGAGCGCTGCAGAATGCGCTTGCGTGCAGTGTCGAACGCATCTTCGGCCGTCCGGGCAAAACGCTGGCGATCCTGCTCCTGATGGTTGTAGGCCTGAACGGTCTTGATCTGCCCCAATGCTTCAGACACGTAACTGCCGACGTCCGCGACCCGGTCCTGGCTTTCCCGCGACAGGCTGCGCACTCGCCGCCCGAAGATCAAAATCGGCGCGATCACCAGCGGCAATGCCACGACCACAATGCTGGTGAGCTTGGGATTGGTGAAAAACAGCAGGATGATCCCGCCAATGACCATCAAGGCGTTGCGCAGGAACATCGACAGCGAAGAGCCGATCACTGACTGCAGCAACGTGGTGTCAGCGGTCAGGCGCGACTGGATTTCCGAGCTCCGATTGTTCTCGTAAAACCCAGGGTGCAGGCTAACGAGGTGATCGAAGACCTGCTTGCGCAAATCGGCCACCACGCGCTCGCCGATCCAGGACACCAGATAAAAGCGCGCGAAGGTGCCCACCGCCAGCGCGACCACCAGCCCCATGAACAGGCCGATGGTTTCGTTGAGCAACGCGGGGGAACGGGTCATGAAACCTTGGTCGACCATCAACCGGATGCCCTGGCCCATCGACAGCGTGATCGCCGCCGTGACCACCAGCGCCAGCAGCGCGCCGAACGCCTGCTTGCGGTACGGCGCAATCAGGCGCAGCGCCAGTCGTATGGCATGCCGCTGACGGCCGGAAAATACTGAAGCCATGAATCACACCCGATAAACAAACCAGCCGCAGAGCCTACACCTCAACACCGCCCTACGCTCGTCAGCTTTTGCTGAACTCCGGCCGCTTCGCTCAGTCAACGAATGCTGTCACGCCAACGCGCTCGCACACCTGCCGAACACCTCCCGCGACGACTCGCATCCGTTCCGTGGAAGCTCGTTCAGGGTGAGTGTCACAGCGCATTCATGCAGGCGTGGCTACTATCGACGCGCAGTTACCTGATGAGGAGACAGGCCATGAGCTTGCAAAGCAGCAGCAATCAAGAACCCGTGTTCCGCCCTCAACCCGAGTTGCAACTGGGCGGCGCGATCCTTGACAGAAACGGGCAGGAAATTTTGATTACTGAAGAAATGGTCCAGGCCGCCTGCCAGGAATGCGAGAAGTACTGGGTGCAGCCAGAAAAACAAGATTGATGGACGGATTTGACTGGAACCCGGCCAAGTTGCCGGGTTTTTTATGGGCGTCGATCGGATCAGACGGCGCGAAGCGGTTCGCGAGCCAGAGTTCAAGAGGCGGGACCGGTCCTGTAGATATCGTCTTAATGCTCCCACTGCAAGCCCAGCAGCGCGCTAGCGCTGCTGCTTTTCAAGCAGGCACGAACATACGCCCGCGGCCCATCCCGCAGCGACATCCCAGCCATTCAAGTACTACTTGATCAGCCGTTAATGAGCCAAAGCAATTTCAGGTTCGAAAGGCCTGTTGCTTTTAAGCACGCCATAGACCAGGTGCAACATCTTACGCATCACTGCACAGATAATTTGCCGGGGAGCCTTTCCGTTCGCCTTCAATCTCTTGGCGAATTCTCTCAGCACCACATTGTGTTGTATTCCTACGATTGCGGGCATGTAAAGGCCGCCCCTGAGTCGCGACGAGCCGGTTCGGCTTATGCGGGTTGGACCCACGTAGCCTCCAGAGCGGTCCTGTCTGGGCGATAATCCAGCGAAGGCAGAAAGTTTTTTCGGTCCTTCGTAGTCCAGAGGGTCTCCCAGTTCCGCGAGGATCAGCGCGGCGGTCTTCTCGCCTAGACCATCAATGGAGGTCATCAACTCGCTCTTGCCGCGTAGGTCAGGATCATCGTCGATGTGTTGCTTGATCGCTTTTTCCGTTTTGGTGATTTCTTCCAAGACATGAGCAATCACCGATTTGATCGATGTTACGACGTTCGGGCTGGCAACTTGCAAGCGGTTTTTCTCCATCTGGCGGATCTCATTGAGATCTTCCAGGCGGCGGACCAAAGCCCTCAGACGGCGCCGCGACTGCGGCTCAGGCACCCAAAGCCGTAGCTTGCGATGCTTCTGCATGGCGAAATCGGAGATGAGTTTGGCGTCAGTCTTGTCAGTCTTGTTGCGTGACAACTCCGACTTGGCGTGAGCGGCGGTGGTGGCAGGGTTCGCGATATGAAGCCGATATCCCTTTTGAAAAAGGAAGTCAGCCAACGCTTCGTGATAATTACCCGTGGCCTCGATGACAATCAGTGCGTCCGCTGTGGCGTGCTTGCGGAGCCAGGACTCGAACTCGGCAAAGCCCTTGGCATCATTGCTCAACTTGCCCTTGGTGCGGTGTTTGCCATTGTCCAACGGCGTCGCAACATCAAAAGTATTCTTGGCCATGTCAACGCCAACGAATGAAGACATGCTGTTCTCCTTTTCAACTAAAGATCAATCATCGCGTCACTCGGCTTCGACCTTGTAAATGCGAGCTCACAAAGTGGCTCTAGATATCGTACGAGCTCAATGAGTGAGGTTGGAAAGGCGGAGAATGGATCTACTTCGCAGGCTATAACGCCACTAGGAGCCGGTCATCTTCACGCCTTTCCCTCGATGATCAGTCGAGAACTTTACCTTCTGAGAAGACAAAGTCGAGATACAAGGAGCCGGCTTGCTGGCGAACCGGGTTACCCATTAACGCAGCGGTGCCTGCCGAAATGCGTTCGCCAGCAAGCCGGCTCCTACAGATTGGGGTTGATGCCAATGCGGGTGAACCGTCCTGGCGTCGGGGGCGGCTCATATCAGGCGGCGCGAAGCGGGTTGGGTCACGGCACCCGTTTTGCGAGCCAAGCTTCAAGAGGTTGGCCCAGTCCGATTGGCGCCGGGTTTCAACGGTTGGCCCGGTCCTGCTGGAGCCGAATTTCAACGTTTGGCACGCTCCTGCTGGAACCGGGATTCATGCGTTTGCCACGGTCCTGTAGGAGCCGGCTTGCTGGCGAACCGGGTTACTCATTCAATGCAGCGGTGCCTGCCGAAATGCGTTCGCCAGCAAGCCGGCTCCTACAGATGAGGGTTGGTGCCAATGCGGGTGAACCGTGCCAGCGTCAAGGCTGGCGCCTACAGGTTCGGGTTGATGCCAATGCGGGTGAACCGTGCCGGCGTCGAGGCTGGACGTCCGGCAGTGTGCGATTCACTTGGCGACAAGCGTCGCGCCCAAGGCCTTGACGAGCTGACACAACGCTTCGGACTCGCCGTTGATGCTGACGCGCAAGCTGTCGATTTCCCGGCGCGGCGGGTAATGCTTGCGCAAGGCGTCGAATGCCAGCCGCTGAGTGTGAGTATCGCCTACCAGGCTTCGGCGGAAATCCGCATCGTCGCGCCGCGGGTCGTAAACCCCGCGACACAGTGCGTTGAGCGCCCAGACCGGATCAGTGGCGGCATCCAGTGTGACGTGCGCCAGCCAGGGTTTGGGCAGCAAGTCGTCAAGCTTGATGCTCGCGGGCTGGCTCAGGTGTGTGCACAGCGCGTGGTAGATCTGCGCGGTGCCACGCTGACGACCGTCGAGGCTGTAGCCGGCAATGTGCGGCGTGGCGATGACGCACAGCTCGGCCAGTTCGACGTCAACGGTCGGCTCCTCTTCCCACACATCCAGCACCGCCTGCAAGTCCTCGCGTTCCAGCAAGATCTGGCGCAGGGCGCGGTTATCGACCACTGGGCCGCGTGCGGCGTTGATCAGCCAGGCGCCGTGCCGCAGTTGCTGCAAACGGCCGTGATCAAATAAATGCCAGGTGCGCGCCTCGCCGTGTTTATCCAGCGGGGTGTGCAAGCTGATGACATCGCAGCGGGCGATGATCTCGTCGAGGCTGACGTAATCGCCGCCTTCACTCGCCTGACGCGGCGGGTCGCACACCAGGACGTTCCAGCCAAGGCCGCGCATGACCTTGATCAGACGGCCACCGACTTGACCGGCGCCGACCACGCCGTAGGTGCGGCTGGCAAGCTCAACCCCTTCGATTTCCGCCAGGGTCAGCAGACTGCCCAGCACATAGTCCACTACACCGCGCGCATTACAGCCCGGCGCGCTGGACCATTGAATGCCGGCCTGTTCGAGGTATTCGAGGTCGAGGTGGTCGGTGCCGATGGTGCACGTGCCGACGAAGCGCACGGGCGTGCCTTCGAGCAATGCGCGGTCCACCCGAGTGACCGAGCGCACCAGCAGAATGTCCGCTTCGGCAACGGCGGCGCGATCAAGCGTGCGCCCCGGGTATCGCTGGATATCACCGAAACCTTCGAAAAAGGCGTCGAGCAGGGGAATGTTTTCGTCGGCAACTATGCGCATGTCAGGGCTCCTGGAGTGGCCGCAGTGTAGGCGCCAGCGCCCTGACGAGCCAGCGTCATGCGCAACGCGTCAGCCGATCAGCAACCGATCAGTCGAGCTTCTTGCGGATCCAGTACAAAAACTCGGCATTGCCGACCTGCTTGTCCACCAGTTCGTGGCCAAGGAACACGCAGAACTTCGGAATATCGCGTTGGGTGGACGGATCGGTGGCAATCACCTTGAGCAAACCGCCTGGCGGCAAGTCGCGCACTTTTTGGTGCAGCATCATGACCGGCTCGGGGCAATTGAGCCCGGTCGCGTCGAGTACGGCGTCGACGGTGAGATGTTCGGTTGAATCAGACATGGGGCGCTCCGGAAACAGGCCGGCATTGTCGCCTAATTGATGAGGCACGCCAAATGGAGCAGCAGGCCAGTGGCGAAGAAAGCATCCGTTCGTATTCATGGACTACGCTGCTGCCTACCGACTTTGTAGGATTCTGCGACATCTTGGCGTTTGGTCATCCCGGACCCGGCACGTATAGTCCTTGACATTTCTCCGCAGATTTGAAGCCTATGTCCCTGATAGTTCTGCTGCTTCTGCCCTTCATCGGCAGCTGTCTGGCGGCCCTCTTGCCGCACAATGCACGCAACAGTGAATCCCTTCTGGCAGGCGCAATCGCCTTGATCGGCGCGGTGCAAGTCGCACTCTGGTATCCACAGATCGCCCACGGCGGGGTCATCAGAGAGGAATTCTTCTGGCTGCCGAGCCTTGGCCTGAACTTCGTCTTGCGACTGGACGGTTTTGCCTGGCTGTTTTCGATGCTGGTGCTGGGCATTGGCGCGCTGGTGTCGCTGTATGCGCGGTACTACATGTCGCCGGACGACCCGGTGCCGCGCTTCTTCTCTTTCTTTCTCGCGTTCATGGGCGCCATGCTCGGGCTGGTCATGTCCGGCAATCTCATTCAAATAGTCTTCTTCTGGGAGCTGACCAGCATCTTCTCGTTCCTGCTGATTGGCTACTGGCACCATCGGGCGGACGCCAGGCGCGGTGCCTATATGGCACTGATGGTCACCGGCGCAGGCGGCCTGGCGTTGCTGGTCGGGATGATGCTGCTCGGCCACGTCGTCGGCAGTTACGACCTGGACCGCGTGCTGGCCTCGGGCGACGCGATCCGTGCCCACGCGTTGTACCCCGTGCTGCTGACCCTGATTCTTGTCGGCGCACTGAGCAAAAGCGCGCAGTTCCCTTTCCACTTCTGGCTACCTCATGCCATGGCGGCACCGACCCCGGTGTCGGCGTATCTGCACTCGGCAACCATGGTCAAGGCCGGGGTATTCCTGCTGGCGCGCTTGTGGCCTTCATTGTCGGGCAGCGAGCAGTGGTTCTGGATCGTCAGCGGTGCCGGGGCGTGTACGCTGGTGATTGGCGCTTATTCGGCGATGTTTCAGAACGACCTCAAGGGCCTGCTGGCCTACTCCACCATCAGCCACTTGGGCCTGATCACCTTGCTGCTGGGGCTGAACAGTCCGCTGGCCGCAGTGGCGGCGGTGTTTCATATCCTGAACCACGCCACGTTCAAGGCTTCGCTGTTCATGGCGGCGGGCATTATTGACCATGAAAGCGGTACCCGCGACATCCGCAAATTGAGCGGGTTGATCAAGCTGATGCCCTACACCGCCACGCTGGCCATGGTCGCCAGCGCATCGATGGCCGGGGTGCCGTTGCTCAATGGTTTCCTGTCCAAGGAAATGTTCTTTGCCGAGACCGTGTTCATCACCTCGACCGACTGGGTCGAGATCGCCCTGCCGGTGATCGCGACGGTCGCCGGGATCTTCAGCGTGGCCTATTCCCTGCGGTTCACGGTCGATGTGTTCTTCGGCCCGAAAGCGACTCGCCTGCCACACACGCCCCACGAGCCGCCGCGCTGGATGCGCCTGCCGGTTGAATTGCTGGTGCTGGCCTGCCTGATTGTCGGGATCTTCCCGGCACAGTCGGTCGGCCCGTTGCTCGCGGCGGCCGCACAGCCTGTAGTGGGCGGAGAATTGCCCGAGTACAGCCTGGCGATCTGGCACGGGCTGAACGCGCCGATGATCATGAGCCTGATCGCCATGGCGGCCGGGATTGTGCTGTACCTGCTGCTGCGCGCGCCGATCAAGCGCCGGCAGGTCAAAGGACCACCGCTGATCTGGCGGCTCAATGGCAAGCGCATGTTCGAGCGCGTGCTGGTTTTGAAAATGCGCGGAGCACGCCGGCTTGAGGGCCTGCTGACCACGCGCCGCTTGCAGGCGCAGCTGTTTCTGATGGTGCTGGCCGCGCTGGTCGCCGGCTTCGTGCCGATGTACGAAAGCGGCCTCAGCTGGGGCGACCGGCCTAAAATACCGGGCTCGGGCGTGTTCGTAATGCTTTGGCTGATCGCCATCGCCTGCGCCATCGGTGCCGCCTGGCAAGCCAAGTACCACCGGCTGGCGGCCCTGACGATGGTCAGCGTCTGCGGGCTGATGACGTGCGTGACGTTCGTCTGGTTTTCCGCGCCCGACCTGGCACTGACTCAGCTCGCGGTGGAGGTCGTCACCACGGTACTGATTTTGCTCGGCCTGCGCTGGCTGCCGCGACGCAACGAAAATGTGCCCCCTGCCGCTCAAGCCCGGCGCCGGGCGAAAGTGCGTCGAATCCGCGATTTTGTCCTCGCGGTGGCGGTTGGCGGCGGCATGGCCGTGTTGTCCTACGCGATGCTGACCCGGCCAACCCCCAACGCCATCTCCGAGTTTTACCTGAGCCGCGCCCTGGCCCAGGGCGGCGGCACTAACGCAGTCAACGTGATGCTTGTGGACTTCCGCGGCTTCGATACGTTTGGCGAGATCACTGTGCTGGCCGTGGTGGCGCTGACGGTGTTTGCGCTGCTGCGACGTTTCCGGCCGCCCAGGGAAAGTATTGCCCTGCCGGCGCAACAACGTTTGCTGGCGCGCGACGTAGTCACCGATCTGATCAACCCGCGCCATGCCGCTGACACCGCACTGGGCTTCATGATGGTGCCGGCCGTGCTGGTGCGCCTGCTGCTGCCGGTGGCTTTCGTGGTTTCCATGTACCTGTTCATGCGCGGGCATAACCAGCCAGGCGGCGGTTTCGTGGCCGGGCTGGTGATGTCGGTGGCCTTCATTCTTCAGTACATGGTCGCCGGAACTCAGTGGGTCGAAGCCAACATGAGCCTGCGGCCACTGCGCTGGATGGGCACCGGGCTGTTCTTCGCACTGGCCACGGGGATGGGTTCGATCGCCCTCGGTTACCCGTTCATGACCACGCACACTGCTCACGTGCATCTGCCGGTGCTGGGCGATCTGCACATTGCCAGCGCGTTGTTTTTCGACATCGGCGTGTACGCGGTGGTGGTCGGTTCGACCCTGCTGATCCTTACGGCGCTGGCCCACCAATCGGTGCGCAGCCATCGGCCGACGTCGCTGCCGCCGCCGATTGAACCGGCTGCGGCCGACACTGCGACTTCACAAGGAGCCATCTGATGGAAGAAGTCATTGCCATTGCCATCGGCGTGCTTGCCGCCTCGGGCGTCTGGCTGATCCTGCGTCCGCGAACCTATCAGGTCGTGATGGGCCTGTGCCTGCTGTCTTACGGCGTCAACCTGTTCATTTTCAGCATGGGCAGCCTGTTTATCGGCAAAGAGCCGATCATCAAGGACGGCGTACCCCACGACCTGCTCAACTACACCGATCCTCTGCCCCAGGCATTGGTGCTGACAGCCATCGTGATCAGTTTTGCCATGACCGCACTGTTTCTGGTGGTGCTGCTGGCGTCACGCGGCTTGACCGGCAACGACCATGTCGACGGCCGGGAGCTGGGTGAATGAACCTGATGAATCAACTGATCGTTGCGCCCATCCTGCTGCCGGTGCTGACAGCCGCACTGGTACTGTGGCTCGGCGAAAAGCACCGACCGCTCAAAGCCCGCATCAATCTCGTGTCGACCGGGCTGGGTCTGGCGATCGCCATCACGCTGATGATGTGGGTGCAGAAGACCGGCACCACCGGCTCCATCGGCGTGTACCTGCCGGGCAACTGGGAAGCGCCGTTCGGCATCGTCCTGGTAATCGATCACCTGTCGGCGCTGATGCTGGTGCTGACCGGCATCATTGCCTTCTGCGCCCTGCTCTTTGCCCTGGCGCGCTGGGACCGCGCCGGTGCCAGTTTTCACGCCCTGTTTCAGATTCAGTTGATGGGCCTGTACGGCGCCTTCCTCACGGCCGATCTGTTCAACCTGTTCGTATTTTTCGAAGTGCTGCTGGCAGCGTCCTACGGTCTGATGCTCCACGGTTCGGGACGGGCGCGAGTGTCGGCGGGCTTGCATTACATCACCATCAATTTGCTGGCGTCGTCGTTGTTCCTGATCGGCGCGGCATTGATCTACGGCGTGACCGGGACGCTGAACCTGGCGGATCTGGCGGTCAAGATCCCGCAGGTGCCGGAGGGCGACTTGGGCCTGCTGCACGCCGGCGCTGCCATTCTGGCAGTCGCGTTTCTCGCCAAGGCCGGCATGTGGCCGCTGAATTTCTGGCTGGTGCCGGCCTATTCCGCCGCCAGCGCGCCGGTGGCGGCGCTGTTCGCGATCATGACCAAAGTCGGCGCTTACACCCTGTTGCGCCTGTGGACGTTGCTGTTTTCGGGGCAGGCCGGCGCGTCAGCGTTCTTCGGCGGCGACTGGCTGATCTGGGGCGGTATGGCAACCGTGACGGTGGCGGCGATTTCCGTGGTCGCGGCCCAGCGCCTTGAGCGCATGGCCAGCCTGAGCATCCTGGTGTCGGCGGGCATTTTGCTGTCGGCCGTCGGTTTCGCCCAGCCAAGCCTGACCGCTGGCGCGCTGTTCTATCTGGTGAGCTCGACCCTCGCGCTCTCAGCGCTATTCCTGCTGGCGGAGCTGATCGAGCGCTCGCGCTCGGCCAATGACATTTCCCTGGACGAGGACGCCGACCAGTTGCCCAAGGCGCTGGAGTCACTGCACCCGGTGCCGGGCACCAATCTGGATGATGAGCAGAAAGCCGTCGTCGGCCACGTCATTCCCTGGACCATGGCGTTCCTGGGCTTGAGCTTCATGGCCTGCGCCCTGCTGATCATCGGCCTGCCGCCGCTGTCGGGCTTCCTCGGCAAACTGACGCTGATCAGCGCACTGCTCAATCCGCTGGGGCTTGATGTGGCGAAGGACGAAGCCATTCGCGGTGACAGCTGGATGCTGGTGGCGCTGCTGATTATTTCCGGGCTGGCGTCGCTGTTTGCCTTTGTTCGGGTCGGCATCAAGCGCTTCTGGACACCCCAGGAGCATGCCGTGCCCCTGCTGCGGCTCAACGAATGCCTGCCGATTGCCTTGCTGGTCGGTTGCGCCATTGCGCTGACATTCAAGGCCCAGGCGCTGCTGCATTACACCCAGGACACGGCGCAGGCCCTGCACGACCCCCAGCAATACGTGCTGTCGGTGAAAGCCGCCAGGCCGATACCCGGGCCGGCCTCGGCGGCAGCGGAGGTGCAACCATGAAGCGTCTGTTTCCTGCGCCGCTGCTGTCACTGTCCCTCTGGGCGCTGTGGCTGTTGCTCAACCTGTCGTTGAGCCCCGGCAATCTGTTGCTCGGCGCACTACTGGCTGTCTACGCACCCTACATCTTCGCGCCGTTGCGCCCCTCGCCTGCTCACCTGCGCAAGCCGGGCGTCGCGCTGCGGCTGTTTCTGTTGGTCGGTCGCGATGTGATTGCTTCCAATGTGTCGACGGCGTGGGGGGTTCTGCGCGCCGGACGCCGGCCACCGCGCTCGGCGTTCGTCAAAGTGCCGCTGGACCTGCACGACGCCCACGGCCTGGCGGCACTGGCGATGATTTGCACGGTCGTGCCGGGCACCGTGTGGTCCGAGCTGGCGCTGGATCGCAGTGTCCTGCTGATGCACGTGTTCGACCTGGACGATGAGACGCACTTCATCGAGCATTTCAAAAGCACCTACGAACGGCCACTGATGGAGATTTTTCAATGAGCGTGCTGCTCACCAACGCAATCCTGCTGACGCTCGCGGTGTTCACACTGGCCATGGTGTTGACGCTGATCCGCCTGTTCAAGGGCCCGTCGGCGCAGGACCGCGTGCTGGCGCTGGACTATCTGTACATCCTGGCGATGTTGATGATGCTGGTCCTGGGCATTCGCTACGCCAGTGACACCTATTTTGAAGCGGCGCTGTTGATTGCGCTGTTCGGCTTCGTTGGTTCATTCGCGCTGGCCAAGTTCCTGTTGCGCGGCGAGGTGATCGAATGAATTCGTTGCAGGTATTGCCCTTCTGGGTCGAAGTGCTGACGGCGGTTCTGCTGCTGCTCAGTAGCCTGTTCAGCCTGATCGGAGCGCTGGGTCTTCTGCGCATGAAGGACTTTTTCCAGCGCATGCACCCGCCTGCGCTGGCGTCGACCGTCGGCGCGTGGTGCGTGGCACTGGCCTCGATCATCTACTTCTCGGCGCTGAAGGAAGGCCCGGTGCTGCACGCGTGGCTCATCCCGGTCCTGCTGGCGATCACCGTCCCGGTCACGACTTTGCTGCTCGCCCGCACCGGGCTGTTTCGCAAGCGCATGGCGGGTGACGACGTGCCCCCCGAGGTCAGCGACGGCAGGCAGCAGGGCCATTGACTGCGCGCTTGCGTGTTGCCTGCAGGCCATAGCTCTGGATAACTGTCGGAGGCAGTTGGCGAGAGGGCCTTATCCACACGCGGCGGTCGGCTGGCTCACTCGCTGGCTTTGAACGTCAGTTCGCCCTTGCGCCATTTCGCTGCCTTGGCGGTTGCGGCTTTCAGCACTTTGCCCAGACCCGACTGAATCTGTTCATGCGCGGCAAATACCATGAAGACGCAGTGCGACTCTTTGAACACGATGCCGTTGCCTTCGGGCACTTCGACAAAAGCGTATTCACCGAGGCCGTAGATCGTCATCTTGATGTCGCGAAAGCGGATTTCCAACTTGCCGCCTTCGCGGCTGGGCAATACCGAGGCGCGGAAGTGGTCGCCCACTTTCAGGTCCAGACCGGGTTTGTCGTCGACCACCAGTGCGTCTTCGGTGTCGATCTCGGACATGTAAATGCCTTCAGGGGATTGTTCGATGACATAAACAAATCGCGCCTGGAACAACTTCACCAACTTCGCGCGCACGTCTCCGAGCACGAATAACGCGTGGGTATCCAGATTACCTACTGCCAATGTACAAACTCCCAACCTGATAGGAACCCGCCCGGGAAAACCCGCGCAGGAAAGAAACAAGAAATGATGCGCCCGGAGCCGGACGCTGGCGTGAGCGTGGATTCTACCGGCAGTGAGTCTAACCGGGATATATCCCTTTCGTCCGCTGGCATTGATCGTGCGGTGCGCAGGGCGCAGGTGCCCCGCCAAATATCCTTCGCATGCAATATTTAAGACGGACCGGTTTAGCCGGGAAGAGGGTTGTTCAGACCCCATGAATTATCCTCCACGCACGCGATGCTAAGTAAGACCGGCTTTAGCCGGGAAGAGAGTTGTTAAGACTGCATGAATTTGCGGTGTCACACCTGACGCCTTCCCGGCTGAAGCCGGTCCCACAACATCGCGCGCCTCCTTGAGGCCGGTCTCACAAAAGGTCCACTGGAAAATGCTTAGAACTCTTGCCCCTCGCGCGCACTCCCATGAATCAGAAGGTTACTCACTGACCACGCCAATCCGGGTTTCTGACCCGTCCGGGAGACAAAATGGAAATCATGACACCGTCGCTTGAGCTTTTATTTGAACAGCTGGGCCTGGAGTCTGACCAGGCCAGCATCGACGCGTTTGTCGGCGCGCACCACCTGCCTGAAGACGTGAAAGTTTCCGAGGCTGAATTCTGGACACCGCAACAGGGCGCGCTGCTGAAGGAAAAGATCATGGAGGATGACGACTGGGCGCCTATCGTCGACGAACTCAACGTGCTCCTGCATACGCCGGCCTGATCGATTCTGCGAAACCAAATGGCGGCCCGTCGGGGTCCGCCATTTTTTTAGTTGTATCATCGCCCCGCTCACCGCCCTGCACTTACTGCGGATAGCCAGGCTGACCAAGGTTTGAAAAGGTCCGTCGACCGTTCGCTGCAGGCGCATGCAGGAACAGCCCGTCCATCAGCGCATCGGGTCGTGCGTTGTTCCAGTGCGCCGAACGATGGATATAGCGCCTGTACAACAGCGATCGCTCGTCATCGCTCAACCCATCGCCTTCTCCCCTCGCATGGCTGATCAGCCTGGCGGCAATCGTTTGCAGTTCCGGTGGCAGAGTTATCTGCGCGCAATCGATGATCGGCATGAACGGCACACCTTCGTCGCTGGCCAGCGCGTGCATGACTCGCAGGTAAACGTGGCTTAAATGATTGTAGACGCGGCGCTCAAGCGTCACGGTCGCCACCACTGTCTTGACCCCTCTTGAAGCCGTGCCGAACCGCTCGAAACACTCAACCCCCAGTGAAGCTCCCTCGTCGGTGGGGTCCAGCAAATCTCCCGCCTGGACGGTCGACAGTTCTGCATGGGCCTGTAACCAGGCGTCCGTGGCGTCATAAGGCGTGTTGGCGCCGACGAGGCTTCGGTGAGGGCGAAACAGCGCCACCTTCTCTATCTCCTGCGGCTGGTAACCCCCACCAATGTCGGAATGGCTACCGGGCAACACGATCTCACGGGGCCAGTCGGGCTTGACGCTGTTGAGCACGAAGTTGCGGCGGTGTTCGTCGCCGGCCACCAGATGCAGGACCTGCTGCGCACACCCGGGAGGCAGAAACAGATTGACCCGCTTGTTGACCGCATCGCGAACGCTGCCCAGGTCGGAGAACCCGCCCACCGCAGCCACCGTGTCGAAAAGCCCGATGACTTTCAGACGGACACTGCCGCTGGCCCAGGAGAAGTGATCCGACAGTGGCAGGGCGCGCGGATCAAGGATCGGATCGAGCGCACCCCGGGATTTTTTCAGCACCTCGTTCGCCAGGTGCCGGGCCGACGCGGCGCCACGACTGAAACCGAACACGTCCAGCTCCAGCGCGCCGATCACACAGCCGGGGTTATCGCCTTCAAAAGCACTGAGCTCATCGGCGATTTTTTTGACGCAGCGGCAGACCTTTGCCACCACCCCGGTAGTGCCCCGGCCAAAGCCCTGCCCGGACAACCGAGTGTCGCGCCCTCCGGAAGTGGTGCCGACGCCGCTGACATAAACCGCGCCGTACACGCATAAACCATTGGGCCCGGGCGAGGCTTTGCGTTGGCGTCTGTACAAGCCGGCAAGCCTGGCAATGTTGGTGAGACTGTTGCTGTAACTGCTGGAGGGGTCACTGTGGCGACCCCCACATTCTTTCGTGTGCTGGCCACCGTTGATTTCCGTCATGGCGTGGCAGTCAGCGCCAATCTGGCTGTTAACGCGGTTATTGCCGGTGCCGTCGAAGAACACGCCCAGACGAACGGTCACCTGCGGGGCGTCGGCGCGAGACTCGCCCGCGCCCTGATTAAAATATTTTGTCATTTGCTTCATCCCTGAGTACTGACATGGATCCGGACACTTTTAAATATCCGGACATATGCCCACAGGATGAGCGCAGTTAACGTCTCGTCAACCGAGTGAACGGCACTTCAGACGCTTCCTACTTGATTATCGGAAGACAGGCGCAAGTTGAAGGGTTGAAGGGCTGAAGTCGATTAGCGGCCAGCGAAGCTCTACCCCTCGGAGCCGCGTTTGCGTTTCCATCGTCTGCAGCTCTGACTTGCAGCTCAACGCTTAGGCGTCGCGGCGTGTTCCTCTGGCTTGTACCCCAGGCGCAGCCCGCCCCAGTGTCGGCCCTTGACGATGATCGGCACCGACAGGTCGTGCATCAGTTCACCGGTATCGCGCGTGTACGTCTGCAGCAGAACGGCTTGTTGATGACTGCCACAACGGATGCCGGTGCGATCATCGAATTTGCGTTTGGTGCGGTTATTCACTGCATCGACGGCTGCATCGCCGGTCAACGGCTGGCTGAACACCTGATTGTGCGTCGGCACATAGCCTTGCTGCGTGCAGGCAATGGCAAGTACCAGCCCTTCATGGCGCTTGAGCAGCGGCTCCTGAATGGCCGGTAAGGTTTGGTCGGTGTAGCGATCAAAACGGGTTTGGTATTTGGCTGGGGAGGTATTGGCAATGGGCTGGTAGGTGCGGTCGAACAAGTCGCTCAGGCTGACCCGGCCTTGATCAATGTCCTGTTCAAACCGGGCGGCAATCTGTCCGGCCGCTTCCTGGGCCAGGTCGTAGATGCGTTGATGGTAATCATCCAGACCTACCTGAGCCAGGCGCTCACTGATGGTTTCGGCCTGCGCTTCCATGTGCAGCGCCGACTGCGCCAGATGGCGAGTCTGATCGTCGCTGACGGCGAGGTCGCTGCGCATTTGCTCCACGGCAACGAAGAGACTGCTCAATTGCTCTTGGTTGGTCTGTGCGCCCTGCGCGATTTCACCCACTTGCACCTCCACATCCACGGCCAGCCGGGCGATGCTCGCCAATTGCCGACCCGTGGATTCAACCTGCGCCACGCCCCCGCTGAGATCGCCCGACAATTGACGAATCTGCTCAACGACCTGGCGCGTGCGCTGCTGGATATCAACCACCATCTCCCCCACTTCACTGGTGGCCGTGGCGGTGCGCCCTGCCAAACCGCGCACTTCATCCGCCACCACAGCGAAGCCACGGCCGTGCTCACCGGCGCGCGCAGCCTCGATGGCGGCGTTGAGCGCGAGCAGGTTGGTCTGACTGGCGATGGACTGGATCACAGCGGTCACCCGCTGAATGTCTTCACTGCGCTGACTCAACGCTTCGATCAGCTCACGGCTGTTGTCGGCCCTCTCACTGAGCTGATGCATCAGGCCAATGGACGCATTCAACACGTTGAGCCCGGCGCCGCTGCTCTCCCGTGCCTGGCTGGCGGCGCCCAGCGCTTGCTGGCTGAGGGCTGAGGTCGCACGCTCGGTGGCAATCATCACCTCGGCGCTGCTCACGATCTGCTCGGCAGCACTGACCTGGGACTTCAACTTGCCCGCCAGTTGCCGCACCGCAAACGCCACCGCAGCGGCTGACAAGGCGTTGCGGCTGGTGCTGCGGGACAGGTCGCGGGTGAGTATCGCCATCGGCTCGTCCCCGGTCACTGGAGGTGAAACGGCAGGCCGGCGCTGCAGCCACCGCGGCAACCAAAGCACCATCAGCGCAACGGGCAAACCCAGGTAGACGGAAACCTGTGCCTCTGCCATTGCAGCGAACAGCAGACACAGACCCAAGCTTTGCAGCACAGGCGTGAGCCATCGAGAACCGGTGGACGACGGGTAGTCAGGAGAGGTTGACGTCGATTGGGAGGGTGCTGCCGAGTGCCGTAGTTTCGCTTCCATGTCCGCGACCTGCCCTGCTTTCATTATTGTGAAAGCATTAAACGCCCAATAGCGGCTATGCGCCATGAGTCTTCAGTGGCAATCGGTCGGAAGGGTGGGCGGGGTCGGGCAACACGGCGACGCGGGTATGAGAAATGCGGCTCGGCCACCCCTTGCGGGCGGCCGAGTCCGAGGGATCACGCCTGACGCTGGTGGCGGTCGATCTGCTCGTGGCGTTCCTGAGCTTCGATGCAGTACTTGGTGGTCGGGCTGATCAGCAGGCGCTTGAGGCCGATAGGCTCGCCGCTGTCTTCGCACCAGCCAAAGGTGTCTTCGGCGATGCGGCTCAGGGCCATTTCCAGCTGTGGCAGCATGCGCTGGTCACGGTCAATCACGTTCACCAGCCAGTGGCGCTCTTCTTCCACGGAAGCGGCGTCAGCGGGGTCGGCCGGGGTGTCCAGGCTTTCGATGGCGATGCGGCTCTGCTCGATGCGCTCGTGGATTTCGACTTTCATGGCTTGCAGCAGGTCGACGAAGAACGCGTGCTGTTCGGCGTTCATGTAGTCATCGGCCGGCATCGCCAGCAACTTTTCCTTGGTCATTGATTTCTCTATAAAAAAACGTGCATTAAGGCGATCTCAAAGGTGCGCCTCAACCTGGCATTGAAAGCGCCGTCGTCTCGAAGCGCCGCTTGGCACTCAATTTACGAGGGGCGGCAGTCTAAGGCCGGGTTCGGTACTCGGCAACATAATTGATCAGGATTCGTCCAACAAGGCCCTTGAGCCCCGGCGGCATTGACTGACGCCCGACTTTACAAGGTTCTGCAGTGATGTATTGGATCGCAGAGGGTGTCTGACCGGCCATGAGGCGATCGGTTCAAACCGATGAAAAAGCAAAAGGGCCTGAGATCAGGCCCTTCGCAGCATTGCCGGAAAGAAGGCTCAGCGCTTGAGTTTGCGCTTGTTGCGGTACTGGTCGATCACCACGGCAACGACGATGATCAGGCCCTTGATGATGTCCTGGACGTAGGCGTCGACCCCGACAAAGGTAAAGCCGCTGGCCATGACGCCAAGGATCAGCGCACCGATGACCGTCCCGGTGATGCGGCCGACACCGCCCGCCAGGCTGGTGCCACCGATCACGGCGGCGGCAATGGCGTCCAGCTCGTAGGAAACCCCCATCCCCGCCTGCCCGGTTGCCGCCCGCGCCGAGGCCACCACGCCCGCCAGCCCTGCCAGCAGCCCGGCGATGCTGTAGACAATGACCAGATGACGCTTGACGTTGATCCCCGAGGTGCGCGCCGCCTGCATGTTGCCGCCGATGGCGTACGTGTATTTGCCGTATTTGGTGTACCGCAGCGCGATGTGAAAGATCACCGCAACCACCAGAAAGATGATCACCGGCATGGCGCCCTGGCCAATCGCGGTGTAGGAATCGTTAAGCATGCTCACCGGCTGACCACCGGTGTAATAGCGCGCCAGCCCGCGCGCCGAGACCATCATGCCCAATGTGGCGATGAAGGGCGGGATCCCGGTTATGGCAATGATGCTGCCGTTGATCGCACCTGCGAGCAGACCAACCCCGAGCCCGGCGATGACCGGCGCCCATACCGGCAGGTCGGTGAGTGACGGAAACACTGCCCGCGTGTAATCGGAAGACTGAGCGAGGCTAGCGGCGATCATTGCCGACAGCGCCAGCACCGAGCCCGATGACAGGTCGATGCCGGTGGTGATGATGACCTGGGTCACGCCGATGGCCAGCAGGCCGATGATCGACACCTGCAGAATCATCAGCACCAGGCGCTGGGAATTCATCAGAAAACTCTGATCGCGCACGATCCAGCCGAACAGCTCGAAGATCAGGCCGATGCCGATCAGCACCAGGAAGATGCTCAATTCGGTGGGCAGTCGGCGCTTGTGCTTGCGAGGCGCCAGCGCGGGTTTGTTATCCAGCATCGCGTTCATCGTCATGTGTGCCTCTCGTTCTTGTTCTGGTCAGCCCCGAGACGGGCCTTGGGCGCTGCCCGAGGCCATGGACTCATGGGCAGACGCCCGGTGAAGGACTCAGTGCACGGGATTGCCGGACGCCAGGTGCATGACCCGCTCCTGCGTCGCCTCGGCGCGATCGAGGGTGCCCATCATCTCGCCTTCGTGCATCACCATGACCCGGTCGCTCATGCCCAGCACTTCCGGGAGCTCCGAGGAAATCATGATCACCGCCATGCCTTCGCTGGCGAGCTGGGAAATCAGCCGGTATATCTCGGCCTTGGCGCCTACGTCGATGCCGCGGGTGGGTTCATCCAGAATCAGTACCCGCGGGTTGGTCATCAGCCAGCGTGCCAGCAGGGCTTTCTGTTGATTGCCGCCGGACAGGGTGTCAATGCACTGCTCAAGCGACGGTGTCTTGACCCGCAGCTTCTTGCACATGTCTTCGCACAGTGCGCGCAGCGCTTTCTGATACACGAAGCCATTGCCGACGTAATGCGGGAGCACGGCCATCTCCATGTTTTCCAGCACTGACAGGCACGGAAACAGCCCGCTGAGCTTGCGGTCTTCGGTGAGTAACGCGAAGCCTTTCTCGATGGCAAAGTGCGGGTCGCTGATGCGGACCGCCAGGCCGTCGAGCAGGATCTCGCCGCGCGTGCTCGGGGTGATGCCGAAAATCGTTTCTGCGACGTTGGTGCGCCCAGACCCCATCAGGCCGGCGATGCCCAGCACCTCGCCGGCGTGCAGGTCGAACGACACGCCCTCGAAGACGCCGTCGAGCGCCAGATCACGGACCGACATCAGCAATTTGCCCACCGGTTTATCGCGCTCGGGAAACAGCTGGGTCAGTTCGCGCCCGACCATCATTGAGATGAGGCTGTCGCCGTCCATGCTGTCGGCACGCTGCAGGCCGATGTAGGCGCCGTCGCGAAACACCGCCACTTCGTCAGCGATGGCGAACACCTCGTTCATCTTGTGGGTGATGTAAATGATGCCTTTGCCCTGGGCGCGCAGGTCGGCAATGATCGAGAACAGATGGGCCACTTCTTTCTCGGTAATGGCCGAGGTCGGTTCGTCCATGATCAGCACGTCGGAGTCGTAGGAGACGGCCTTGGCGATCTCGACCATTTGCCGTTCGGCGATGCTCAGGTTGCCGACCTGCTCTTCAGGGTCGAGGTTGATGCGCAGGCGTTCCAGCAGTTCTTCGGTGCAGCGGTGCATCGCGCGGTGATCGACCATGTGCAGGCCATTGAGCTGCTCGCGACCGATCCAGATGTTTTCGGCGATGCTCATGTGCGGCATCAGGTTGAGCTCCTGATGAATCATCGCAATGCCCGATTGCAGCGCCGCCAGTGGCGACTGGAATACCACCGGCTTGCCGCGCAGGAGGATTTCGCCGGTGTCGGGCTGGTAGATGCCGGCAATGATTTTCATCAACGTCGACTTGCCCGCACCGTTCTCGCCCATCAGCGCCAGCACGCTGCCGGGGCGCACACGCAATTGCACATTGTCCAGCGCAACCACCCCGGGAAACCCTTTGCTGATGTTGGTGATTTCCAGCAGATACGGATGCTGGGCATCGGTGCCGGCTGCAACAGGCTGGGGCGCGGCAGCATTCGGTGAGGCCGAAGCATTTGCGGAAGCGAACATGGTCACAGGCTCCTCGTGATGCAGGGACGGCGTCAGGGCAGAAGCGCGGCAGCGTCGCGCTCTGCTCGGTGGCCGCCGTTGTGCGGCGAGTGATTATTTGGGCGATTGATTATTTAAAGGTGCCGACGTTGTCCGGCGTAATCAGCTTGAACGGGATGACGATGGCCTGTTCAGGCAGCGTTTCCTTTTTCGCCAGCTTCACCGCGGCATCGATTGCACCCTCGCCCTGCCCTTTGGCGTCCTGAAACACCGAGACCGAGAGGTCGCCTTTTTTGACGGCGCTCAGCCCGTCGGGCGTGCCATCGACGCCGGCAACGAACACCTCGCCCTTCTTGCCCGCTTGCTTGAGGGCCATGGCCGCGCCGATGGCCATCTCATCGTTATTGGAGATAACCGCCTTGAAGTCGCCACCCTGGGTCAGCCAGTCATTGGTGACGTCCATGCCGCGCTGACGCTGCCAGGCACCGGTCTGCTCCTGCGTGACCTTGATGTTGGGGTAGCTTTTCAGGACTTCCTTGACCCCGGCCGTGCGGTCGCGGGTCGAGTTGTTGGCCAGTTCGCCCAGCAAAATAACGACGTTGCCTTTGCCGTCCATTTTCTTCGCCAGGTATTCCATCTGCATGCGGCCGGCTTCTTTATCGTCCGAGGTCACCGACGCGACGCCTGCAGGCAGTTTGGGATCGTCCGGGCGACGGTTGACGTAAACCAGCGGAATCCCGGCAGCGGTGGCGATCTGGGTGATGCGATTGGTGGCTTCGGTGTCGACGGGGTTGACGATCAGCGCGTCGACCTTCTTGCCGATCAGCTCCTGCACCTGGTCGAGCTGTTTGTTCACGTCGTTGCGCCCATCGACGAACTGCAGATCAACGCCGCCCATGGCCTTGGCCTTTTTGTTCATGTCTTCACGCATGTAGGTCAGGTAGGTGTCATCGAACTGCGACATGGATACGCCGATCTTGAGGTCGGCGGCCAGAGCGGCACCGCTGGAGAGCATTAAGGCGAGGGCGAGCGAGGTGAAGCGGAGCTGGGTGTTCATGGACGGTTTTTCTCCGGATTCTTGTTGTTGTGATAACGGATGACCAGCAGAAGTGGTCGATGCCTAACGCCGGGCGCTGGAGGCGTGCTCGGCGAGGTGTGCGACCGAACCGCCCGACGCGCCGCATACCATGACACCGCGACTTTCAACGCAGAGCACATGAGCGATGGTTTCAAGGGCGGATTCGAAAGCGGGGACGGATTGTTTTGCTGTTCTGGAGATAGCGCGGGCGGTGGCGCCCAGCGGGGTGGCAAGCAAGCGGAAGAAGGGACGGCAAGCCTTGGTGGCTGATCTGAGGGTGTTCATTGGCGGTACCTGTCTGCGATTGGCTTTCTTGTTTTTGTGTCGCTCGTAGCGCCTGATCCCGGAGTGACCGACATCAGGCGCCGACGGCGGTAGTCGGCAACCTGAAAGTGACTCTATTGGAAAATAATTTCTACTTCAACCAGTTTTAGAACTTATTTCTATTTTGGATTTTTTGCGATTTGGCTTCTCAATTCTGCAGGACATAAACGCCCTACTGTAGAGCCGGCTGGCTGGCGAACGCAGTGTGTCATCCACCTCTGCGATACCAGGCCGTCACCGGTTCGCCAGCAAGCCGGCTCCTACAGATCGGTGTGTGTCATTCCGATTGCCGTTGCGGACAGATCGGGGTGTGTCATTCCGATTGCCGTTGCAGACAGATCGGGGGCTGTCATTCCGATTGCCGTTGCAGGCAGATCCGGGTGTGTCATACCGATCCCGGTGCAGACATAGGTTCGCCAGCAAGCCGGCTCCTACAGACGAGGAATGAAAACGCCTCACATCACCACGACCCTGCCCTCCATTGCGCTGACGCGCGCGGCGTCCAGCACCTTGGCCGACGCTACTGCGTCTTTTGCATCCACGGGGTTACGCCCCCGGTTCACGACCGCCTCCTGCAGTTGCCGGTAAAACTCGCTCCAGCATCCACGCTCCGAGGGCACGCGCTCGCGGTGTTCGCCCTGCTCGAACCAGCCCCAGCGTCGATGCTCTTCCACGCCCCAGCGTTCACCTTCGGATTTGGGCGACAACCCGGCCAGCGCTGCGGCCTCCTGACCGTCGAGGCCTTCCACGGTATAGCACCCTTGCGCGCCATTGACTCGAAAACGCGGCCCCTGGGCGTTTTGCAGGCAATTCCCCCATAAATGCGATACCACACCGTTGGCATGCGTCAGCGACATAAAGAAGCCGTGATCGACCGCTTGCTCGGGCGTCGCGAACTCAAGTTCGGCGTAGACCCGCTTAACCGGCCCGAACAGCAACAACGCCTGATCGACCAGATGGCTGCCAAGATCACGCAAGATTCCGCCGCCGCTTTGCTTGCCCACCGAGGCGGGCGAATAGCGCTCGACCCGGGATTCGAAACGGCTGATCTGCCCCAGAACGCCTTCATCTATAAGCTTGCGCACAGTCAGAAAATCCGAGTCCCAGCGCCGGTTCTGGTACACGCCCAAGAGCACCCCACGGCGCTCGGCGGCGTCCACCAATTCCTGGGCTGCCGCAGCATCCGGCGCGAACGGCTTGTCGCTGACCACAGGGACGCCGAGGTCGATGGCTTCCAGAATCAATGCACGGCGGGAGGCCAGCGGCGTCGAGATCACCACCGCATCGACCCCCGCCGCGACGAGCTCAGCCAGGGTATCGAACGCCGGCACTTTGGGGTGATCGTTGCGCAGGTCCAGACGACGCTCCGGCGAGCGGGTGACCACGCCGGCGAACGTGGCGCCCGGCAGGCTGGCAATCAGCGGCGCATGAAAATAGCGCCCGCCTTTGCCATAACCGATGAGTCCGATTTTCATAGTTCTCTCCATTTTTCACGGACGTATACAGCTCTCGCAGGAGCCGGCTTGCTGGCTCCTACAGAACGGTGGTCCTCAATACTGGCGGGCTTTGGCCAACGCCGCTTTTTGCCGCTCATACGCTTCGGCCGTCGTGCCTGTGGTCGACACCTGCGCCACGCCCACCCGCCACCACGACAGATACCCGTGGATCATGGTTTTAGGCAGCACTTTGATGTCGATCAGCGTCGATACGGTTTGGGTACGCACATCGGCCAACGCCGCCCGCAGTTGCTCGGCATTACTGACCTTGTAGGTCTTGCAGCCGTACGCTGCAGCGCTCATGGCGAAATCCACCGGCACGAAGTCACCGTCCAGCAGACCGCTCTCGGGGTTACGAAAACGGAACTCGGTGCCGAAACTGCCCATGCCGTTGCCCATCTGCAGATTGTTGATGCAACCAAACGCCATGTTATCCAGCAGCACCACGTTGATCTTGCGCCGCTCCTGAATGGAAGTGGCCAGCTCGGAGTGCAGCATCAAGTAGGAGCCATCGCCGACCAGCGCATACACCTCGCGCTCAGGCGCCGCCATTTTTACACCCAGCGCGGCGTTGATTTCATAACCCATGCACGAATAGCCGTATTCGACGTGGTAGCTGTCGACGCTGGTGCTGCGCCACGCCCGCTGCAAATCCCCGGGCAGGCTGCCCGCGGCGGCGACGATCACCGCGTCCGCCGGCAAATGTTGGTTCAGCTCGCCCAGCACCCGGCTCTGGGTCAGGCACGAGCCGGTCATCTCGATGAAATCACGCAGCACCTGCGGGTCAAGATGGCCGCTGACTTCCGGCTCGAAACCTTCGGCCTGGTATTCCAGCGCATACAGCCGATCCACTTCGGCTTCCAGCGCGGCTCGCGCCTCCTGCGGCTGCGCGCCCCATCGCGCGCGGTAGTCGCCCAATCGCTCCGCGAGTAGCTCAAGGGCCAGACGCGCATCGGCCAGCACCTGAACGCCGTCGAGCTTTTGCACATCAAAGGCGCCGACGTTGAGGTTGAGAAATTGCACCTCGGGGTTCTGAAACAGCGACTTTGAGCCGGTGGTGAAGTCACTGTAACGGGTGCCGACGCCGATGATCAAATCCGCCTCCCGCGCCAGGGTGTTGGCCGCCAGCGTGCCGGTCTCGCCGATGCCACCCATGTTCAGCGGATGGTCGGAGATGATCGCGCTCTTGCCGGCCTGGGTTTCACTGAAGGGTATACCGAAGCGTTCGGCGAACGCCTGCAATGCAGCGGCCGCGCCGGAGTAACGCACGCCGCCGCCACAAATCAGTAAAGGCCTGCGCTTGCTCGTCAGCAGGGCAACAGCATCGCCGAGCATCGCCTCGGTGGGGGGACGCCGGTCGATACGGTGTACGCGCTTTTGCAAAAACGAGTCGGGGTAGTCGTACGCCTCGGCCTGCACGTCCTGGGGCAACGCCAGGGTCACCGCACCGGTTTCGGCGGGGTCAGTGAGGACACGCATGGCGTTGAGGGCGGCGCTCATCAACTGCTCGGGGCGATTGATGCGGTCCCAGTATTTGCTGACGGCCTTGAAGGCGTCGTTGGTGCTGATGCTGAGGTCGTGGAATTGTTCGATCTGTTGCAGCACCGGATCGGGCTGGCGACTGGCGTAGACATCGCCCGGCAGCAACAGCAGCGGGATTCGATTGGCCGACGCGGTGGCAGCGGCGGTGATCATGTTGGCGGCACCGGGGCCGACCGACGAGCTGCACGCATAGACTTTGCGCCGCAAGTGCTGCTTGGCAAAACCCATCGCGGCATGGCACATGCCTTGTTCATTGCGGCCTTGATGCACGACCAGGTCGCCGCTGTCCTGCTCAAGCGCCTGGCCCAGGCCCAGCACATTGCCATGCCCGAAAATCGTAAACACCCCGGCAACGAACTTGCTTTGCACGCCGTCGACTTCGACGTACTGATTATCCAGAAACTTCACCAGGGCCTGGGCCATGGTCAAACGTGTGGTGGTCATGCGTGCACCTTGTTGTTATTGGAGGTGATGAATCTCTACGCGCGATGGTCTGGCGGCTGATGCCGACCGTGTTGACTGCGCTGCCGCCGCCAACACGTGTATGAGGATCAGGTGGTGCGGTCTGCAGGAGCCGGCTTGCTGGTGACTGCGCCGGGTCAGTCAACCCATTTGGCCCTGGTCAACCGTGTTCGCCAGCAAGCCGGCTCCTACAAACTCACCCGCGTGTCCGTACAGGCCCTGACAAATATCGGCATTTACTTCGCCGTCGGCATGCTGAACTCGGCGCCTTTGGCGATGCTGTCCGGCCAGCGCTGCATGACGCTTTTATAACGGCTATAGAAGCGCAAGCCTTCCTCGCCGTAGGCGTGATGATCGCCGAACAGCGAGCGTTTCCAGCCGCCGAACGAATGCCAGGCCATCGGCACCGGAATCGGCACGTTGATGCCCACCATCCCCACCTTGATATTGCGCGCAAACGCCCGGGCGATGCCGCCATCGCTGGTGAAGCACGACACGCCGTTGCCGAATTCGTGGGCATTGATCAACTCCACGGCCGAAGCAAAATCAGGCACGTGGACGATGCCCAGCACCGGCCCGAAGATTTCCTCCTTATAGATAGTCATCTGCGGCGTTACGTCATCGAACAGCGTGGCGCCGACAAAGAACCCACCGTCCGCACCGGGCACCTTGAAGTTGCGGCCGTCGACGATCAGCTTCGCGCCCTCCTCCACGCCCTGGGCGATGTAGCCCTCGACCTTGGCCTTGTGCACCGCCGTGACCAGCGGGCCCATGTCCGAGTCGGCGTTCATCCCGTCGCCCACTTTGAGCGCGTCAATACGCGGCAGCAGCTTGTCGATGAGCTTCTGGCCCACGTCGCCCACCACCACGGCGATGGAAATGGCCATGCAGCGCTCGCCCGCCGAACCGTAGGCTGCGCCGATCAACGCGTCGGCGGCCTGGTCCAGATCGGCGTCGGGCATGACGATCATGTGGTTCTTTGCACCGCCCAATGCCTGCACACGCTTGCCGTGGGCGGTGCCCTGCTGGTGGATGTATTCGGCGATGGGTGTGGAGCCGACGAAGGAAATCGCCTCGATGCCCTTGTGCTGCAACAGCGCATCCACCGCCACCTTGTCGCCCTGCACCACGCTGAATACGCCGTCCGGCAGCCCGGCCTGTTTGAGCAGGCGCGCCATCAGCAGGCTCGCCGACGGGTCGCGTTCGGACGGTTTAAGGATGAAGCAGTTGCCGGTGACCAGCGCCATCGGAATCATCCACAGCGGCACCATCACCGGGAAGTTGAACGGCGTGACGCCAGCGCACACGCCCAGCGGCTGACGCAGGTTCCAGTTATCGATGCCGCCACCGATGTTGTCGCTGTAGTCGCTTTTCAGCAGGCTCGGCGCGCCGCAGGCGAACTCGACGATCTCGATGCCGCGCACCACTTCGCCCTTGGCGTCGGAAAACACCTTGCCGTGCTCGCGACAAATAATGGCCGCCAACTCGTCATGGTGCTGGTCGAGCAGTTCCTTGAATTTGAACATGACCCGCGCCCGGCGCAGCGAGGATTGATCGGCCCATGCGGGAAACGCGGCCTGTGCGGCGGCGACGGCCTCGTCGACGGTCTTTTGCTCTGCCAGCGCCACGCGGGCCTGCACCGCGCCGGTCGCGGGATTAAACACATCGCTGTAGCGCTCGGCGCTGTAGTGAACCTGGCCGTTGATGTAATGGCCGATGATCGGGGCGTTGCTCATGACGGGCTCCTCTAATGGATTGGGGTCTTTACGAAATGTCGGCGAGCGCGTGTCAGGCGAGCCTGATTCTTGCCCGCATGGCGCTCGCGCAGCCACTGGTTGTAAAGAGCCTACAGATCCAGCAGCCAACTGTGCTGCGGATCGTTGTGAAATTGCCATGCGCGCTTCGGGCCGGCCATGACGTTCAGATAGTACGACTCGTAACCATAGGGCACGGTGACCGGGTGATAGCCCTTGGGCACCGTTACCAGATCGTTGTTCTCCACGGTCATGGCCTGATCAATGCTGCGATCGTCGGTGTACACGCGCTGGAACACATAGCCTTGCGGCGGGTTGACCTGGTGGTAATAGGTTTCTTCGAGAAAGCTCTGGTGAGGCAAATCATCCTCGTCATGCTTGTGCGGCGGATAGCTTGAAGAATGGCCCGAAGGGGTCCGCACTTCCACCACCAGCAGCGAGTGCGCGGGTTCCGAGTCCGGCAGGATGTCGCAGACGTAGCGGGTGTTGGCCGCCTTGCCGCGCACGCTGCGCTTCATCGAATCGGGAGCGATCACGCGTGCGGGCAAATCCGCAGACGGGTCGCCCGGCGCGACGCATACGGCAATCTGCACCGCACTCAAGGCCGTCACCTCGGCCTGACTGCCCGGCGGCAGGTACACGGCAAAGGGCGACTTGTCTTCGAACACCGATTGCCGATCGCCCAGGTTCTGCCAGTCGAAACGGCCTTGCCCCGGCGCCTCGCCCGTGACGCTGATGCGCCCGCTGAGCAGCACCAAGCATATTTCCTTGTCTTGCGAGCTCACCGGCAGGCGTTCGCCGACGCTCAATCGGTGCGCGGAAAAACCCACGTACGTGAGGACGCCCTCGGCCAGCGCCACGACGTCTCGGCCTTCGGCCTTGCTCTTGACCAACAGATTCATGTTCACACGCTCCCAGGTTGAGGCGGTTGCTGACGGGCATGGTGAAGGTCATGCCCGGAGGCGTACTGCAACTGCGCAGCCGACAGCAGCGTGCGCAGCGTTTCGAAGCCTTTTTTGGCGAAGGCATAGCTCGGCGCCACGGCCGGGTCCTGTTCGGCCTCGACCACCAGCCAGCCCTGATAACGCGCCTGCATCAGCACGTCGAGCAGCGCGGCGAAGTCAATGTCTCCGTCGCCGGGCACGGTGAAGGTGCCGTTGACGATGCAGTCCGGGAAGCTCCAGAGATTGTTGCGCGCCAACTGCACCACAGGCTTGCGCACGTCCTTGAAATGCACATGACAAACGCGGTCAATGTGCGCGCTCAGCACCTGCAACGGATCGCCGCCGCCCATGTAGCAGTGCCCTGAATCGAACAGCAGGCCGACTTCATGGCCGGTCAGGGCCATCAGGGTGTGGATGTCCTGCGGCGACTCGACGTAGGCGCCCATATGATGGTGATAGGCCAGACGCACACCGCGGGACAAGGTGAAACGCGCCAGTTCGGTCAGCTTGTCGGCGTACCCCTGCCAGGCGCTGTCGTTGTGAAATTGCGGTCGCTCGACCAGACGAATGCGCTGGCCCTGGATCGAATCGGCGACCTCGCCGTACACCAGCACCGTCGCGCCATTGTGCTTGAGCAACTCGACATGGCCGGCGATGGCGTCGATTTCTTCGGCCGCAGACCGACTGGCGAGCCTGCCGGAATACCAGCCCGACACCAGCGCCAGATCATACGGACGCAGCACATCGGCGACGCCAGCTGCGTCCCTGGGAAACTTGCCGTTAAGCTCAAAGCCTTCGTAGCCGATTGCCTTGCCCTCGCTGAGGGCAGTGCTGAGCGGCGTTTCACCGCCCAGTGCCGGCAGGTCGTCGTTGCTCCAGGAAATCGGGTTGATGCCAATTCGGATTGCAGAAGCGGGCATGGCTGCACCTTTATTGTTGTTCTCACGTTCAGAGCATCAGGCCCGGCGCCACAAGGCGCGGCGCCTGTTGATCAAGCATGGCTGTCAGGCCTGGTTCGTCAGGAGCGGTTGTCAGGCCCGGGCGTCGCGCCAGGATTCGATCAGGAACCCGAAGTTGCTTTGCACCCGAGCGATCAGCCCTGCGTCATCGATTTCGCCTTCCAGCCACGCGCGGCTTGGCTCATGGAAGATCGTACGCCCCACCGCAAAGCCCTTGCAGGTCGTGCTTTTCGCCGCATCGCGAAAGCCGGCGGCCAGGGTTTCGGCAGGCGCATTCAGACCCAGCAGGACCACCCCACAGCAATACGGGTCGCGTTCCTGAATGAGCGCGTCGAGTTGTTCCCAGACCTCTGCCGACTGTGATTCGATTTTCCACCAGGCCGGGTAAATGCCCAGGTTATAAAAGCGTTTGAGGGAACGGTAGATCACGTCAGGGTGGGTCGAGGGATGATCCTTGGGCGCAATGACTTCCAGCAGCAGTTCATGGCCACTGGCAAGTGCCGCCTGATACAGCCCCAGCAATTGCGCCTCCTGCTCCAGACGCAGCATGGGTTCGTCGTCCGGGTGGTATTGCACCAGGCACTTGATGATCTGTTCCTGCGGCCAGGCCTGCAGCGTGCTGCCAATCGAGCGACCGTGTTCAAACGCCAGTGGACGCGACCCTTGCACCTCTACCGGTCGGGCCACCCACCAGCCGCGGCCGGTGGCGGCGTTCAGCGCGTCCTGCCCGAAGCGCTGATCGGCCAGCAGACCGACATCGGCAGCGATACCGCGTTTTTCCAGGTCCGCCTCGACTCGCGCGACAGCCTGAACGAACAATTGCTTGAGCTGGCTGATGCAAGCCGGATCGCGCCCGGCTTTCTGAGCCAGTTCGACCAGTTGCCCGCGATGATCAAACGCGAAGATGAACAGCGGCTGCCACTCGCGGCGCGGCACGCTGACCCGATGCAGGCGCTGCAATATAGGGTCTTGATCCGGCCGGGTGATCGGCATCGGGCTGTTGAACAGGTATTCCAGCTCGACCATCGTCGGCATGGCCGGCGCGCACGCATGGCGCGACACCACCAGACCGCCGCAGGCGTTGGCCAACTGGCAGCAACGCTCGTCGCTGGCGTCCTCGAGCCAACCCTTGAGGAAGCCGGACATGAACGCGTCGCCCGCGCCCAGCACGTTCAACACTTCCACACGCACGCCGGGGTAGATAGCGCCGTCTTCCAGCCGTGCCGGGATGGCGCCGTGAATCACCGTGCAGCCTTGGGGGCCGAGCTTGACCACCAGGGTTGCCGCGCTCAGCTCGCGAACCCGGCGCAAGGCGCTGAGCAAATCGGTCGAACCGCCGGCGATCAGGAATTCTTCTTCGGTGCCGACGATCAGATCGAACCGCGGCAGGATGCGTTGCACGTGCTGGCTGACCGTCTCGTCCGCGACGAAACGGGTTTCTCCATCGGCCTTGCCGGCAAGGCCCCAGAGCACCGGCCGGTAGTCGATGTCGAGCACGCACTTGACGCCGTGTTTTTCGGCATAGTCCAGCGCCTGCGTGCTGGCGCGCATCACCTGATCGGTGGAGAAATGCGTGCCGGTGATCAGCAGCGCCTTGCTTGAGGCGATCTGCGCTTCCTGGATGTCCTCGGGTTGCAGCGCCATGTCGGCACAGTTCTCGCGGTAGAACACCAGCGGAAAAGTCTCACGGTCCTTGATGCCGAGCAGCACCATGGCGGTCAAACGCTGATCATCGACCTTGATGCCGCTGACGTCACACCCCTCGCGCGCCAGGGACTCAACCAGGAAGCGACCCATGTGGTCATTGCCAACGCGGGTCAACATGGCGGACTTGACGCCCAGCCGCGCGGTGCCGAATGCAATATTGGCGGAGGACCCGCCGAGGTATTTGGCGAAACTGCTGACATCCTCCAGGCGCGCACCGATCTGCTGGGCATAGAGATCAACGCCCAGCCGCCCAAGGCAAATCACGTCCAGCTGACGTCCACTGGCAAAACGAGTCTGGCCCATGCCGGCCCCTCTTATCTTATTGTTATTGGCTTGGCCGCAAGCGCGGTGCTTGCTGCGAGTTGGTGGGTGCAGACTAGAACGACGCAACGCCAGGGGCAATGGATTTTTCTAAATTATTTTCATGTGGAATTTATTTTCCACTTTGCATTGCGCGTCGCGGCCTGCAAAACTGGCGGCCTGCCATCCAAAACAAATACGCCAAAGGATCCACACGTATGTCCAGCCTCGATCAGCCAGGCTCGCCCGACTCGGGAGACGAGGCTGCAACGCCCGTCACCACCGCCCCGGAGTCGGCTGACGCGCTGCTCAAACTGATCACGGCCGAATACGAAAGCCTGCCGCGACAGCTCAAGCGCATCGCCAGTTACATGAGCCAGCAGAGCGACCGGATCATGGTCGATCGCATCAGCGACATTGCTCGCGAGTGCGAAGTGCACCCGTCGGCCATCGTGCGGTTTTCCCAGCGTTTCGGTTTTAGCGGGTTCAGTGAGATGCAGGCGCTGTTCCGCGAGGCGTACACGCATAAAACCACGCCGGTGCAGAATTACCAGCAGCGCATTCGCAGCATGATTGCCAACAAATCACAGAAGGCCAGCGCGGGCGACCTGGCGCGTGAATGCGTGAACGCCACGCTGTCAGGGCTTGAGCGACTGGCCCTCGAACTGGACGATGAGGCCTTCGAGAAAGCTGTGGATCTGGTCGTCAATGCTGACAACATCTACGTGGTCGGCGTACGGCGTTCGTTCGCGGTCGCCGATTATCTGGTCTACAACCTGCAACACACCAACAAGCGTATCCATTTGATTTCGGGTCTTGGCGGCAGCTACCGCGAGCAGATGCGCAGTGTGCGCGCCAATGACCTGGTGATTGCCATCAGCTTCACGCCCTACGGCAAGGAAACCCAGCACTGCTTGCGTATCGCCCAGCATCATCAGGCCAAGACGTTGATCATTACTGACAGCAACCTGTCGCCACTGGCCAAGCGGGCCAATGCTGTGTTGCTGGTCAACGAAGGCAGCTCGTTCGCGTTCCGTTCGCTCAGCGCCACCCTGTGTTTGTGTCAGGCGCTGTTCATCGCGGTGGCCTACCGGCTGGAGCTGAAAGTGGATGAAATGTCCGAACAGGCGGGGTTCGAGGATTGACATAAAATTGTCTTGTACAAACCCGACGAACTGTACAAGTTTGGGTATAGCTTTTTAACATCACCTGCGTGATTATCAGCTGCACTGCAAAAGGAACACGCATCTGAGCCGCTTCGCGCGCTTGCAAGGTCATGGATCGGGACCCCCTTTTCCACTTGCCCTGAGCCGCCATCATGTTTTTCGACTCGCCTAAAAATAAAATCATCCAGGATCTGCAACTCACCGTCGCCCACCAGACCAGTCTGCTGGAGGCCATCAATCGCTCGATGGCCAGTATCGAGTTCGATCTCAACGGCGTGGTGCTCAAGGCAAACGACAACTTTTTTAAAACCATGCGCTACCGGCCCGAGCAGGTCATCGGTAAGGAACACCGCATGTTCTGCACCGCCGAGCACGCGCGCAGCCCTGAGTACGCGCAGCTGTGGTCACGGTTGCGCAACGGCGAGTTCGTGACGTCTACCTTCCAGCGGGTGGCCGGCGACGGCACGACGGTGTGGCTTGAGGCCAGTTACAACCCGGTGCGGGATGCCGATGGCAAGGTCATCCGGGTGGTCAAGTACGCTATGGACGTCACCGCCAAGCTTCAGGAAGAAAGTGAAACGCGCAACAAGCTCCAGGCCATCGACCGCGCCATGGCGGTGATCGAGTTCAACCTGGATGGCACGATCATCGCGGCCAACGACAATCTGTTGCGTCTGTTGGGCTACAGCCGACAAGAGCTGTTGGGCAAGAATCACCGGTCGCTCTGCCCGCCTGAACTGGCAAACAGTGCCGAGTACCAGGATTTCTGGCGTCGTTTGAACAAAGGCGAGTTTTTCAGCGATCAGTTCAAGCGCATCGGCAAGCACGGTCAGACGCTGTGGCTGGAGGCTTCGTATAACCCGGTGTACGACGCCAGCGGCAAGCTGTGGAAGGTGGTCAAGTTTGCGTCGGACGTGACCGCGCGTATCGAGAAGCACGAGCAGGATTCCCACAGCGCGGCGCAGGCCTATCACATCTCGGTGCAGACGCAGAAATACGCCGAGCAAGGCACTCAGGTCATCCAGCAGGCTGCCAGCGAGATGCGGCAGATTTCGCAAAACATTGACGATTCTTCGCGAATCATCGGTCAGTTGGGCGAGCGATCAGAGCAGATCACGGCCATCGTCAATACGATCCGCAGTATTGCCGACCAGACCAATCTGTTGGCGCTGAATGCGGCCATCGAGGCGGCCCGGGCCGGGGATCAGGGCCGTGGATTTGCGGTGGTGGCCGATGAGGTTCGGCAGTTGGCCGGGCGCACGAGCCGCTCGACGCAGGAGATTTCCGAGATGATTCAGATGATCCAGAGTGAGACGCGGCAGGCAATCGTGAGCATGGATAACACGCGCACGACGGCAGTAAAAGGTGTTGATCTGGCGGATCAGGCGGGCAATGCGATTGTGCAGATCAGTTCGGGGACCAACGATGCGGTGGATGCGGTGAGGATGTTTGCCGGGCGGGATTGATTGTTTGCTTTCAGATCAGGGGCAGGATCTGCATCTGCGGATGCATCTGCATCTGCATCTGCATCTAGAGCATCTGCCTAACGGCAGATTGTTTCGCCTTCGGCGAGTTACTTGATAAAGCCCCAAGTAACCAAGGGCTTGTGCTCCTGGTTTGGCCCTTCCTTCGTCAGGGTTCCTTCACTCCGGTCTTGCTCCGTGGGCCCGCGCCGAACGGACATCCCTGTCCTGACGGCGCTCTCGCCGCGTCCATGCGGCTCGGCCCACTGCGCAAAACCTGCGTTCAGCCTGCACCCAAGTCGCGATTGGCGGTGTTTGGGCGTTTTGCGTATGAAGAGCAAAAGCAGAGCACAAGCACAAGCACAGGCACAAGCGGGAGCAGGAGCGGGAGCGGATGCGGATGCGGATGCGGATGCGGATGCGGATGCGGATCAACAGCTTCCCGGCTGAAGCCGGTCCCACTGGATGCACGCGGTGCTTTTTGTGGGACTGGCTTTAGCCGGGAAGAGGTCAATTCAGACGCTGGCAATTTTGGGATTGTTGAGGGGGATGTTTTCCAGCGGCTTACCTGAAGTGGATCAGGCGCGGCTCTGGCATCTGACGCATCGCTTTCGCCAGCAAGCCGGCTCCTACAGACCGGGGGTGCTCCGCGATGGACCTGCATTCAAGCCTCTGCCGCAGGGGTAGGAGCGCTTACCAGCGAATGCGATTTTGCTCATACATCGACGTCGCCTGACAAAACGCAATTCCCCTGTAGGAGCCGGCTTGCTGGCGAATGCGTTGGGTCAGGCGCGGCCATATCGGCTGACCCAGCGGTTTCGCCAGCAAGCCGGCTCCTACAGACCGGGTTGCTCCAGGATGGGCCTGCATTGAAGCCTCTGCCGCAGGCGTAGGAGCGCGCTTGCCCGCGAATGCAGTTTTTGCCCACGCATCGACGCTGCCTGACAAACCGCAATTCCCCTGTAGGAGCCGGCTTGCTGGCGAACGCGTTGGGTCAGGCGCGCCATATTGCCTGGCCTAACGCATTCGCCAGCAAGCTGACTCTCACAAATAGAGCCATAGCCAGTGCGGCGCTACAGTTGCCCTTCGTTCCTCTTGCGCATCGCTTTGGCGCGTTTTTCCAGCACCACGTACACCACCAGCGCGAGCATTAACGGGATGAGGAAGTAGATCACCCGGTAGCCGATCAACGCGGCCAGCAGTTGGCCTTTGCTGAACTGGTGTTGCATCAGGGTGATGAACACCGTCTCCAGTACGCCAAGCCCGGCGGGGATGTGGGCGATGACGCCGGCGATGCTGCTGATCAACAAAATGCCCAACACGGCGGGGTAGAACGCTTTTTCCGGCAGCAGCACGTAGATCAGCAGCGCCATCAGTCCCCAGTTCAGCGCGCCCAGCAGAGCCTGGCGCAAAGCCTGGTTCAGCGAGGGCAGGACCAATTGCTGCTTGCGGACGGTCCAGGTGCGTTTTTTGGAGAAACGACAGGCCGCGAAATAGGCGAAACACACCGCCAGCAGGACGAAGCCGATCAGTTGCAGGGTGGTGTCGCCGATCTTCCAGCCTTCCGGCAGGTCAACGAAATCACCGGCGAACACAAACCCGGCCAGCAACATGTAACCCAGCCAGTTGGTGATCAGGCTCAGGCTGAGGATGCGGGTGATGGTCGGAACGTCCAGCCCCAGACGCGAGTACAGCCGGTAGCGCAACGCGATGCCACCGACCCATGAGCTGAGGTTCAGGTTGAAGGCGTAGCAGACGAAAGTCACCGGAACGATCTGCTTCACCGACAATTTGTGTTCGGTGTAGCGCCGCGCCAGGACGTCAAAACCGCAGTAGGTCAGGTAACTGCCCGCCGCAATGACAAAGCCCAGCGCCAGAGTGGTGGCCTTGTAGGACTCCAGCGCATGCATCACCTCGTTCCAGTCGAGGTTTTTCATCAAGGTGAACAACAGCACCGGCACGGCGATAAAAAAGAACAGCGTGAACGCACGCTTGCCCCATTTCAGCCAGGGCTTTTGCTTGCCGGTTTCGGCCGGCTTTTGCTCGTGAGTGGACGTGTGCGAAACGCCATTCATAGGGACTTCTCCTGATCGGACGACAGCTCATTCTTGATCACCGCCGCCTCCGGCAGCGTTTCGGGTGAGCGCAGCGGTTTCAGCCGTGGCCCGTGTACCGGGAACAGACCGGCGATGGCCGGAAAGTGGCGCAGAAAGTGGAAGCTCAGGAAGATCATCGGCGCACGCCACCACTGCCCTTTTGCCAGTCCCTTGAGGTTGACCTGTTTGCTGTGGGCGACGGCAAGATCGCGCAGGTGTTCGTGCAGACGCTGGTTCAGAGCGTGGTCGCGGATGAACAGGTTGGCTTCCAGGTTCAGCGCCAGGCTCAGCGGATCGAGGTTGCTGGAGCCCACGGTTGACCACTCGTGATCGATCAACGCGACCTTGCCGTGCAGCGCGCGCTGCTTGTATTCGTGAATGATCACGCCTTCGCGCAATAGCCAGGTGTAGGTCAGGCGCGAACACACGCGCACGAACGGCATGTCCGGCTTGCCCTGCAGGATCAGCGTGACTTTCACCCCACGGCGCGCCGCATTGCGCAGTTCACGCAGAAAACGGTAGCTGGGGAAAAAGTAAGCGTTGGCAATGGTGATGCGCTGCGTCGCGTTGCGCATCGCCATCAGGTACTGCTCTTCGATGTCAGTGGTGTGATGGCTGTTGTCACGCTCGGCAAGCAACATGCGCGCACTGCCGGCCTGCCGCGTCACCGGCTTGAGCGGCGTGAAGGTCTTGCGCACCGCCGGGCCCAGCATGCCAAGTGTCGAGCGGTAGATGTCGGCAACGATGGGGCCACGCACCAGCACGGCGTAGTCCTGTTTGGCGGTCACCCCGGTGTCGGCCATGTGGTCGACGCTGTAGTTGATGCCGCCCATGAACGACAGCTCGCCGTCGATTACCACCACTTTGCGGTGCAGGCGCCGGAACAGGTTGGTGCGCATGCCCATCAGTTTGGGCCGCGGATCAAACAGCTGAATCTGCACGCCCGCTTCGATCATCTTGCTCACGAACTCGGTACTCAGGTCGCTGGTGCCGTAGTCGTCCACGGTGATGATCACGCGCACGCCGCGGCTCGCGGCCTCGATGACTGCCTGTTGCAGCCCCTCGCCCACGCGGTCCTCGAAAATGATGAACGTCTCGATCAGCACTTCCTCGCGCGCCGCACGAATGGCGTCGAACACCCGGGCGAAAAAATCCTCGCCGTTAATCAGCAACTCCACCGAGTTGCCGTCTCGCCAGATGCCACACATGGCGCCTACAGCCTTCATAGCGTTACCTCCACCGCCAAAGGCGCATGATCGGAAAGGTGCGACCAGGGACGATTGGACATCACCCTGGCCGACCGGATGTGCAGGTTGCGCACGTAAATACGGTCCAGGCGCAGCAATGGAAAGCGCGCCGGGAAGCTTTTTGCCGGTTTGCCGGATGTTTCAACGAACACCTCGCGCAGCCCGGCAGGGGTCAAGACCTCATCGGCCTTCTGACGCCAGTCGTTGAAGTCCCCTGCAACGATCACCGGCGCATCCGCGGGCAGACGCCCCACCAGATCGGCCAGCAATTTCAGTTGCTGCTGGCGATGGACCTCCTTGAGGCCCAGATGCACACAGATCGCATGCAGTTCGCCGACCTGCGGCACGTCCAGCGCGCAGTGCAGCAGCCCGCGCTCTTCGGTACCAAGGATGGAGATGTCGAGATTGTCGTGGCGAATGATCGGGTACTTGGACAGCAACGCATTGCCATGGTGGCCGTGGGGGTAAACCGCATTGCGGCCGTAGGCGAAATCTTTCCACATGCTGTCGGCGAGGAATTCGTACTGTGAGGTCGTCGGCCAGTTCTTCACGTTTTGGGCGTGGTCCTGATGTTCGCCGTGCACCTCCTGCAGGAACACGATATCGGCGGACACCGATCGCACCGCGTCGCGCAATTCCGGGAGGATGAAACGTTTGTTGAGGAAACCGAAGCCCATGTGCATGTTCATGGTCAGCACGTTGAGCGTGACTGAGGCCGACGCGCTTTGTCGTCGGCCGTTAAGGTCTTCGGGAATCAGGGCACTGGTCACAACGTGGCTCCATGCAAATCGCCTGGCGCAACTTCCAGGTTTTCAGTGAGATTGAAACGCTCAAGCAGGCGTCGCGCGTCATAGGGCGCACGGACCTTGATGTCGTTATCGAAATAGCAATAAACGTCACGAGACTTGCGCGCCCGGGGCGTTTTTTTGACGATCAGCTGCGCATCCTTTGGCTGACCGCCCTGCTGCCAGGCATCGATGCGGTCGCCCCAGTGCTTCAACGCCTCGGTCGAATAACCGCTGGCGTAAAGCTCTTTGTCGCCATGCAGCCGTATATAAATAAAGTCTGTGGCCAAGTCTTCGACATGCGGCCATTTGCCGGCGGTGTCGGCGACCACCAGTGCGACCTTGTATTTGCGCAACAGCGCGACGAATTCCGGCACCAAAAAGCTTTCATGGCGGATCTCGACAGCGTGGCGCAGCTTCAGTCGCGCAGGAATATCCAGATAACCGGGCTGCTGCAGCCGCTCGGCGCAGCGGCTTGCGCAAGCTTTTGCCGCTTTACCGTCATGGGGCAGCAACTTCAAAAAGTGTTCAAAGCGTTCGGCATCAAATTTGAAGTTCGGCGGGAACTGCCAGAGGAACGGGCCCAGCTTTTCCTTGAGCTGGAAAACCCCGGACGCAAAAAAGTTGGCGAGAGGCTCGTCAATTTCTTTAAGCCGGCGGGTATGGGTGATGTAGCGCGGGCCCTTGACGCTGAAGACGAACCCTTTCGGTGCCTCTGCATACCAGCGTGCGTAAAGGTCAGGCGACTGCAGTGAATAGAACGAGCCATTGATCTCGATGCTGTTCACGGCCCTGGAGGCGAATTTCAACTCGTTTTTCTGCGTCAGGCCTTCGGGATAAAAGTCCCCGCGCCATGGCGTGTAACGCCAGCCTGAAATGCCGATACGGATGTCGCCCATGCCTACGCTCTCTGATGTTCTGTCGCGGCACCTGCCGCGTCACTTCTGAACTAGAGATAAGAAGCTTGAGAACCGGGCAGGTTCCCTTGGCATTCGGCGCGTGGGTTGCGGCTTTGCGCCACGTCACAACATCTCCAGGAGCCGGCTTGCTGGCGAATGCGATGGATCAAAACCGACGGCTTGCTGACGGAACGGGTTCGCCAGCAAGCCGGCTCCTACAGATTCAGGGCGTGATCACAGCTGCGTCACGCCCACCGCTGCGCTCGTTCGGCAGACAGAGGGTCAACCCGGACACCGCAATGGCGGCACGCGGGCAGGCACCGACGGGTGATTTGAGCAGTACGTTACAGCTTTAGGTGCAGCAAGTGCCCTGTTTTTGCTGGCCAATCTGAGATGGCAAAGCAACATCTGTAGGAGCCGGCTTGCTGGCGAATGCGGTGGGTCAAAACCGACGGTGTCGACTGACAGAACGGGTTCGCCAGCAAGCCGGCTCCTACAGATTCAGGGCGTGATCACAAGCTGCGTCACGCCCACCGCTGCGCTCGTTCGGCAGACAGAGGGTCAACCCGGACACCGCAATGGCGGCACGCGGGCAGGCACCGATGGGTGATTTGAGCAATACGTTACAGATTTCGGTGCAGCAAATACCCTGTTGTTGTTGACCAATCTGAGATGGCAAAGCAACACCTGTAGGAGCCGGCTTGCTGGCGAATGCGGTGGGTCAAAATCCGACGGCTTGCTGACGGAACGGGTTCGCCAGCAAGCCGGCTCCTACAGATTCAGGGCGTGATCACAAGCTGCGTCACGCCCACCGCTGCGCTCGTTCGGCAGGCAGAGGGTCAACCCGGACACCGCAATGGCGGCACGCGGGCAGGCACCGATGGGTGATTTGAGCAGTACGTTACAGCTTTAGGTGCAGCAAGTGCCCTGTTTTTGCTGGCCAATCCGAGATGGCAAAGCAACACCTGTAGGAGCCGGCTTGCTGGCGAATGCGGTGGGTCAAAACCGACGGTGTCGACTGACGGAACGGGTTCGCCAGCAAGCCGGCTCCTACAGATTCAGGGCGTGATCACAAGCTGCGTCCCGCGTCCGCAATCAGAACTCTGCCAGCGCTCTTCTGGCTTTTTCCCGCGCGCCGCAGACGGTCATCTGGCACCAGCGCCGCCGACCGTTTTTCGAGGTGTCGAGGAAGATCCAGTCGCAGTCCGGGGTTGCGCACACCTTGAGCCGCGAGAGCTCGCCGCAGGTCAGCAGTGTTGACGCCTGCACGGCCAGCCGGCCCATGAAACCGTCGGTCATCGAACCCAAATCGTCGCCTACACGCCAGCGCCACAAAATGCCAACCGGCGTCGATACGAGTAGCCGCTGGTAAGCGGTGGCCGCCAGTGCCTGATTCAACGCCTCCAGGCTCTGCGCGTCGGCTTCCCGCCCCAGCGCCAGTGGCAACAGCAGACGATACAACGCTTCACGAAAGTCGATCATTTGCTGAAAGGCAGTCAGCGTCTGCCAGGAGGAACGCCTCACCAGCGCCACGAAATGCTGATGCTCGTCTTGCTCGATCAGCCCGGCATGAAAGAACCAGTGAACCACGTCCTCCAGACTGCTCAGCTTATCGACGACTTCCTTCAACCCTGTACCCGGGCGACGTCCGTCACAGGTATTCAGGTAGTCCAGCACCGCTGACCCGCCGACGAGACGGATGGCATTGATCTTCAGTTGTCCGATAGACATGGCAGGCCTCAGCGCAAAGCAGTGCATGAATGATGGCAGACAATGGGCAGAACGCTTTGGTTTCGAACGGCCGAGGCGTGTAAAGAGGGCCCGCAGTGCTGTGGTGGACAGAACGGTGCGATGAGCCCGCTTTTATTCATTGGTTTGTCGCCAAGGCGTTTGTATAGTGATTTTTTCCTGCGGGATTGGAGTCGGCAGCGTGACACAGACGAATTTCGAGACCGACATCCGGGCGATCGGTCAGATTGACTCCATACCGATGATCCTGCGAATGGTGAAGCGCGTTACGGGCCTGGGCTTCGCCGCCGTGGCGCGGGTCACGGACCGGTACTGGGTCGCTTGTGCGATTGATGACTCTATCCAGTATGGGCTGGCGCCGGGCGATAAGGTCGACGTCGCGACGACGATCTGCCACGAAATCTCGCAGCACAAACAACCCGTCATTTTCGGCCACGCCAGTGAGCATCCGGTGTTCGCCACCCACCCCACTCCCCGGCTTTTCGGGTTTGAAAGCTATATCTCGATCCCCATCATTCGCGCCAACGGCGAGTTTTTCGGCACGCTTTGCGCAGTGGATCGCACGCCCAGCGCGATCGAAACCCCTGAAGTGCTGGAAAACCTCACCCTGTTCTCACAGCTGATCGCTGCAAACCTGGACATGCAGGATTCGCTCGATCTAAGCCAGCGTGAGCTGCTGGACGAGCGTGAGACCAGTCGGCTGCGCGATCAATTCATTGCCGTGCTGGGCCACGATTTGCGCACGCCATTGAGCGCCATCCGCATGAGCGCCGATTTAATCGACAGCCGTGTCACGGAGCGATCGACCCGTAAACTGGTTCACGCCATCCAGACCAGCACTCAGCGCATGGGTCTGTTGATCGAGAACGTGCTCGACTTCGCCCGAGGACGTCTGGGCGGCGGCATCCCGGTGCGCCGGACCCACGTCGACGATCTGCAATCTGAGCTGCACCGGGTGATTGAAGAGGTGCGCAGGTCTCACCCCGCAGCGAGCATTCAGCAATCCATTGACATCCCCACGGCGATTGATTGTGACCGGGTCAGGGTGGGGCAATTGCTGTGCAACTTGCTTGGCAATGCCGTGACCCACGGCGACACGCATTTTCCGGTCACGGTTCGGGCGGGGGTGGAACACAACCTACTGGTCATTTCGGTGACCAATCAGGGTCAACCCATTGAGCCGGAACGACTGGGGCTGCTGTTCCAGCCGTATACGCGCTCGGAGAAAAGCGGCTATGGCGGCGGCCTGGGACTGGGTTTGTACATCGCCGCAGAGATCGTCAAAAGCCACGGCGGCTCGATCTCCGTCGTGTCCACCGCCGCTGACGGCACGTGCTTCAAAGCCACTCTTCCGTTACACGGGGCACCCCACTTGTCCGACCACGACATGGCCGAGTAAGCGCAGCGCCACGCCTGCGTCACGATCAGTAGTTGCCCGCCCAAAGGCGCGGCCGACGAGTGGCCCAGGCCATCTCGCGCTCGAGTTGCCCAGCCAGCCCCAGCAGCATGCCTTCCTCGCCAAATCCGGCCATGAACTGCATGCCGATGGGCAAGCCGGTTTCAGGGTCGTGGGACAGCGGAACGGACATCGCCGGCGCACCGATGACATTCGCCAGCGCAGTGAACGGAGACTGATCGAATACATGGTTCATCCAGCCTCGCCCGTCCAGCTGCCCCTGCGCAGCGTTGTAGTGGCCGATCATCGGGGCCAGGCTTGGCAAGGTGGGCGACAGCAGCAAGTCATAAGTCTCGAAGAAGCCGCCAAGCTTTCGGGCCACGGTGTTGCGCTCGAACAAAGCGCCCAACAATTCGGTGGCACTCAGGCCTTTGCCGTACTGGTACAGCGCCAACGTGGCCGGCTCCAGATGGCTTGCATCGATGCTACGCCCGGTTGTGGCTGCAATCGCATCCACCCAGGCCGCCGTGTTGGACGACCAGAACCGCCCGTTCAGTTCAACGAAAGCCGCCCAGCTCATGCCGATATCCGGTTCGATTTCTTCCACCCGGTGCCCTAGGGCTTCAAGTTGCCGGGCCGCCTGTTCCAGTGCCCTGCCGACTGAAGGGTGCAGCGCGTGGCCATTCAACGGCCGCGTCTGCACACCGATGCGCAATGAACCTGGTGTGCGCCGGGACTGCGCGAGGAAGCTCTCGGCCGGCGCGGGAATTCGGAAGGGATCACCCGCTGCGCTGCCATGAATCGCGTCCAGCAACGCCGCACTGTCACGCACCGAGCGGGTGAGCATGCCGTGTACGGCAAGGCCGCTCCAGACCTCATCGATGTCTGGCCCCACGGGCACACGTCCGCGGCTCGGCTTCAGGCCGAACAGGCCGCACATGGAAGCCGGCACGCGAATGGAACCGCCGCCGTCGGTGGCGTGAGCGATCGGCACCATACCTGCCGCGACAGCTGCGCCAGAGCCGCCACTGGAACCTCCGGCACTTCGCTGCAGGTCCCAGGGATTGCGGGTCGCGCCATGCAGACGGCTTTCCGTGGTGGTGCTCGCCGCGAACTCGGGTGTCGTGGTCCTGCCCAATGGCAACAGGCCGGCAAGACGCAAACGGGTCATGAGCTGCGTATCACTCTCGGCAGTGCAGCCCAGCGCCAGCCTGCTGCCCAGTTCGTTGCGCCGCCCCTTGGCCGTAATGCCCACGTCCTTGATCAGAACGGGCACCCCGTTGAACGCGCCTGTTCGCGGCGAGCGTTCGTCGTCCCATGTTTCGATCACCGCATTGATCTGCGGGTTGAGCACTTCGATGGCGCGCAAAGCCGCAGTACGAACCTCGTCGGCACTCACATGTCCGGCCTCGATGAGCTGACTCAGGCCGGTGGCATCCTGTTCGGTGTATTCACTCAGGTGCATGGCAATCTCCAATTCGGTATGATCGATACTATTCGGTATCGGACGATACCGAATAGTATCATGCGATACTTCCCGGTATCGCTGTCAAGGAGAAAACGATGCGCCCCTCACCTATTCCTCAGTTGCCGCCCAGAGAGCGCATCATCGAAGCCGCCACTGCGCTGTTCATGGAGCAAGGGATCACGCGCGTCAGCGTGGATGCCATCGCCGCCCGGGCCGCGTCGACCAAGATGACGGTCTACCGCCATTTCGAAAACAAGGATGCGCTGGTGCTGGAGTGGCTGGGGCAACTGATCGAAAGCTACGCCGATGCTCTGGACCGGATGGCAGCGCAGTACCCTGATTCGCCGCGTCGGCAATTGTTGGGATTCGTCGATTTCATCGTGCAGGACCTTGAGCGCTCGGGTTATCGCGGCTGCCCGTTCACCAACACGCTGGCCGAAGTGGCCGAGGATGATCATCCCGTCCGGGCGATGATCCAGCAGCACAAGCAACAGCAGTTCGCCCGACTGACCGCCCTCTGCGCCGCCATGCAATTGAACGAGCCCCGGCATGTCGCCGAGGAGCTGACGTTATTGATGGAGGGCGCTCAGGTGGTGGCGCAAAACAGGGGCATTGAGCACGTCGGTGAACGCCTGACCGCGATGGTGCAGCGGCGGCTGGGGTCGTAACGGGCCAACCTTGCCGCCGCACTGCTTGCTGGATTGGCTGATTGACAGCCCCTTTATGCTGACGACTTCAGACCAGCCAAGGGTTTTCCTGCAGATGGCGGGCTTCAAACGCTTCAATGGCCTCGCGGCGCTGCAGCGTCGTGCCGATCGCGTCCAGCCCAAGCATGAGCGACTGTTTGCGCAAGGCTTCGATTTCGAAGTCGATGCTTTGCCCATCGCAGAGCTCGATGCGCTGGCTCTCCAGATCGATGGCGATAGACGCCGTGTCGCCCTGGCTTATGCGGTCGCTCAATGCCTTGAGTTCGGGCGGCGTGAGCGTGATGACTAACACCCCGTTGCGCTGGCAATTGTCGTAGAAGATCCCGGCGAAGCGTGTGCCGATGAGCGCCCTGATGCCCAGCTGTTGCAAGCCCCACACCGCGTGCTCCCGACTTGAACCGCAGCCGAAGTTGGGCCCGACCACCAGAAAGTTCGCGTTCTGCCACGGCGCTTGATTCAGCACAAAATCAGGGTTTGGCGTGCCGTCGGCCAGAAAGCGCAAGTCAAAGAACACCCCCCGGTCCAGCCCGCTGCGATCGATGCCCTTGAGAAACTGCTTGGGCATGATGACGTCGGTGTCTACGTTGGCCGCAGGCAAAGGCGCGGCGATGCCTTGAACCCGAGTAAAAGGTTGCATATCAAACCTCCGATCCGAATTGACGAACATCGACCAGATGGCCAGTCACCGCCGCAGCGGCAACCATTGCCGGGCTCATCAGGTGGGTGCGCGCACCCGCGCCCTGCCGCCCCTCGAAGTTTCGATTGGTGCTCGACGCGCAGCGATCTCCCGGATTGAGCACATCGTCGTTCATCGCCAGGCACATCGAGCAGCCCGACTGGCGCCACTCAAAACCGGCATCGCGAAACACCTGCGCCAACCCTTCTGTCTCGGCCTGATCGCGTACTTGCGTTGAGCCGGGAACGATCATCGCGCGCACGCCCTGCGCAACGGTTCGGCCTCTGACGACACGCGCCGCGTCGCGCAAGTCTTCGATGCGCGCATTGGTGCACGAGCCGATGAACGCATGGCTGATGGGAATGCTCGCCAGCGCCGTGCCCGGAGTCAGGTCCATATAACGCAGCGCACGCTCAAGGTCCTGCCGCAGGATCAGGTCAGGCTCTTGCGAGGGGTCCGGCACGCAGCCGGTAATCGCGGCAGCCTGGTCCGGGCTGGTGCCCCAGGTGACCATGGGCTGCAGCTTGTCGATGTGCATGTGCACTTCGCGGTCGAACCGGGCGCCGACATCGGTGTGCAACGACTGCCATCGCGCGACCGCCTGATTCCACAACTCACCCTTTGGCGCGCGAGGCTTGTCGGCCAGGTAGGCATAGACTTTCTCGTCCGGCGCCATGAATGCGCCCCTGGCGCCGGCCTCCACCGCCATGTTGCAAATGGTCATGCGCGCCTCGACGCTCAGCGCACTGATGGCCGGCCCGGTGAACTCGATCGCGTAGCCGGTTGCGCCAGACGCGCCGATCTGCCGGATCAATTCCATGATGATGTCTTTGGAGACCAGCCCGGGGCCGGGCCGGCCTTCAACGGTCACGCGCAGGGTCTTCAGCCGCTTGTACACCAGTGTCTGGGTCGCCAGCAGGTGTTCGATTTCAGAAGTGCCGATGCCGAAACCAAAGGCACCCAGGGCGCCATAGGTGGTGGTGTGGCTGTCCCCTGCCGCGATCACCATGCCGGGCAAAATGAAGCCCTGCTCGGGCGCCACCACATGCTCGATGCCCTGGCGCTTGTCGAGAACGTTGAACAGCTCGATGCCGAAGTCCCGGCAGTTCTCTTCGAAATAACTCACTTGGCGCGCGCCACCGGGATCCGCCATGGCTGCATTACGTTCCGGGGCCGTCGGGTTCACATGGTCAACCACACACAGCGTCGCGCTGGGCCGCCAGACACCACGCCCGGCTTGCCGCAGGCCGCTGAAGGCTTGCGGGCTGGTGTATTCGTTGGCCACCTGGCGGTCGATATAAAGCAGCACGTGGCCCTGGTCATCCAGTTCACAGACGGTGTGTGCGTCGATGTGCTTTTGATAGAGCGTCTTGGGAAGGTCAGTCACGATGGGTACCTCTTGTGGTTCGCCTGCTGCCATCACCTGTCGACTGCGAGGCGATGCAACCTGGCTACAAGATAGCCTCGTGACCGCGCCCATCAATGGCGCAAGAGTGGATGCACAATCCACGAAACGTGTACGAGCAACGATTAACGTCGTTCGATGGCCCCACCTGAAACACACTTCATGAACTTTCCTCACACGCCTGGGCTCTTGCATCGTCCGCCGCTTGACCTCAGGCTTTCGGGGAACTGCTCAAGGAGTCGAACCATGTTTGCCGGATTCCAGACCTATAAACGCCACGTCAACGGCGTCGACATCAATTTTCGTATGGGCGGTACAGGCCCCGGTCTTTTATTGCTGCACGGCCACCCTCAGACCCACGTCATCTGGCACAAGGTCGCGCCTCGGCTGGCCGAGCATTTCACTGTGGTAGCGGCTGACCTTCGCGGCTACGGCGACAGCAGCCGGCCTGCCGCGGATGCCGAGCACAGCAATTACTCCAAGCGCACCATGGCGATGGATAACGTCAGGTTGATGCGCTCGCTCGGTTTTGAACAGTTCAGCGTGCTGGCCCATGACCGGGGCGCACGCGTTGCCCATCGCCTGGCCCTGGACCATCCCGATGCGGTGCAGCGCCTGGCGTTGCTGGACATCGCGCCCACGCTGGCGATGTACGAGCAAACCGATGAAGCCTTCGCCCGCGCGTATTGGCACTGGTTCTTTCTCATTCGGCCGGCACCGCTGCCCGAGAGCCTCATCGAGGCCGATCCCGAGCAATACCTGCGCAGCGTGATGGGCAGCCGCAGCGCGGGCCTGACGCCTTTTACTGACGCCGCTTTCGCCGAATATGTGCGGTGCCTGCAATTGCCTGGCAGCGCCCGGGGAATTTGCGAGGATTACCGCGCGTCCGCCGGTCTGGATCTAGAGCACGACCGCGCGGATATTGCCGCCGGGCGCCGTCTTGAGATGCCGCTGCTTGCCCTGTGGGGCGCCGATGGCGTGGTTGGCCGCTGCTTCGAGCCTCTGAAGGAATGGCAAAAGGTCGCGAGCGATGTGCGCGGTTACGCGCTGCCGTCAGGTCATTACATCGCCGAAGAAGCGCCCGAACGCCTGCTCGAAGCGGTTGAGGATTTTTTCCCCGAGCTGCTGTCGGCGCGTTCGCCGAGTGGCATTCCTGGAGGTAGCCAATCGCACGTGCCCGGCTGAGCCCACACTGGAACAGCGGGGCTCAGGTGCGTCGACACGGTGCTATTCTGATCGCCCCTTTGGCCACCCGTTTCACTCACGATGACGCTCATGAAAGGCTCGACGCCGCTTCCCGAGGATCTGCGGGTATTCCTCACCGTGATCCGAAAATCCGGTTTTGCCAGCGCCGCCGATGAGCTGGGACTGTCGGCCGCCTACGTCACCAAGCGCATCCAGATCCTCGAAAGCACGCTGGGCACTCGCCTGCTGCACCGTACCAGCCGCCGCGTGAGCCTGACCGATGACGGTGAGCGTGTGAAGGTCTGGGCCATGCGCATTCTTGAAGACTTCCAGGGCATGGCCGACGAGTTGGGCGACGCTCACCAGACGCCTCGGGGCCGGCTGCATCTGTGCAGCAGCTTCGGTTTCGGTCGGAACCACGTGGCCCCGGCGGTATCGATGCTGGCCGAACGTTATCCCGAGCTGGAGATCCGTCTGGACCTGTTTGATCGGGTAGTGGACATCGTCAGCGAAGGCTTCGACCTGGAGATCCGCGTGGGCGACGACCTGCCCGGACAGCACATCGGCCGCCAACTGGTCCGGAACCGGCGCATCTTGTGCGCGGCGCCCGGCTACCTTGAACGCAGAGGTACCCCGCAATCGCTTGTGGACCTGGAGCATCATGATTGTCTGGTCATCAAGGAGCGCGACAACGCCTTCGGCGTGTGGTCACTGGAACGCGATGGCGCCCATGAAACGGTAAAAGTGCGCGGGCCGCTGTCGTCCAACAGTGGGGAAATCGTGCTGCAATGGGCGCTGGATGGCCGAGGCATCGTCTTGCGTTCGATGTGGGACGCCAAGCCGCTGCTGGAGCACGGAAAGCTGGTCCAGGTGCTGCCCGTCTACCACCAGAATGCCAACGTCTGGGCGGTGTACCCCACGCGCCTGGCCCACTCGGGCAAACTGCGCGCCTGCGTGGAGTTTCTTGAAAATCACTTTATGGCGCTGTCGATCTGAGCAGGAACACCGCCTGCCCGGCTGGACAGCACCACCCATTGTAGGAGCGCGCTTGCCGCGAAGGGTGTGCAGGCACCACGCAAGCGCGGCGGGTTCACGCCCGGATCAAAAGACCGACCAGCCAATCCGCGAGCTCAGCCGCTCCAGCGCCGCCATCCCGGCGAGGGAATTGCCTGCGGCATTTAGCTCAGGCGACCACACGCACACCGTGAACTGCCCTGGCACGATCGCCACGATTCCTCCGCCTACGCCACTCTTGCCGGGCAACCCGACGCGGTAGGCAAAATTCCCGGCTTCGTCGTACAGGCCGCTGGTGGCCATGATCGAATTGACTTGTTGGGTCTGCCGCCGGGTGAGGATTTGCTCGCCGCTGTGCTTGCAGAAGCCATCGTTGGCCAGGAAGCAAAACGCCCGGGCCAGATCGAGGCAGCTCATTTTCAGCGCGCAATAGCTGAAGTAGCTGCGCAGCACGGTTTCAACCTCGTTATGGAAATTGCCAAAGGACTGCATCAAGTAAGCCATGGCCGCGTTGCGCGCGCGGAATTGATATTCCGATTCGGCCACACGCGCATCGATCATCACCTGCGGGTTGCCCGACAAGCGCCGAGCGAAGTCACGCATCGACAAGGTTGGCGCGGCGAAACGCGACTGGTTGATGTCGCAGATCACTAGCGCCCCAGCGTTGATAAAGGGATTGCGCGGGCGCCCGCGCTCGAATTCCAGCTGCACCAGCGAATTGAACGGCTGCCCCGAAGGCTCATGGCCAAGGCGCTGCCAGATGGCCTCACCGGAGTGGCCAATCGCTTGAACCAGGCTGAACACCTTGGAAATGCTCTGCACTGAAAACGGCACCTGAGCGTCACCGGCGCAATAAAAGGTGCCATCGTTGCCGTACACCGCGATGCCCAACTGTTCGGCTGGCACGTCGGCCAGCGCGGGAATGTAATCGGCTACTTTGCCCTGGCCGATCAGGGGACGCACTTCGTCGAGGATCTCGTTCAACAGCGTTTGCATGGCGGACCTTGTCATTGTTTCCCCGACGGCAGCAGGGGCTAGCATTCAAGACGAATGCAGAACGGACGGCATCACACGTTCGATGAGAACTTCACCGGTTTTTTTTGGGGGGGTGCGTTGCGCCGCAAGTAATCGGGAGAGCCCAGTCAGCGCAACAGGTCTGCGGCGTTGACCATCTTGAGGCCCCACTCCACTCGCTCGGGAATGGCCCGGACCAACTGCTCGCGGTCCTCGCCCAGCAATGCCCGAAGCTGATGCGGGGCGAATACCAGATCGATGAACTGACGGGCCAGCCCGTCAGGGTCGGACGGCTGGTCCGGGCCTGCGAGAATGGCCGAATGCACACGCAAGAACCCGCCTTCCCAGCCCAGGCGGTTCACCTCGGCGGCCAGCGACGGGGCGCGGGCAGACGTGGCAATCACCAGGCGCATCATGGCAAGGGTCCGGGGTTGCAGCGCATGTTCCAGAATGCCGCGACCCACGTGTCGCAGACGGTCTTGCAGCGGGAGCGAAGGCGTGGTCTCGGCAGGGACCTGCAATGTAGCGATGTGACGCTGCACCACCGCCTCGAACAGCGCCTCTTTGTTGGCATAACGTGCATAGAGGGTGGCTTTGCTGGCGCCTGCCGTGCGGGCAATGTCTTCACATGACGTGCCGTCGAGACCGCAGGCCAGAAAGCGTTGCAGGGCCGCATCCAGCAACCTGCGCTGGACCTCCCCCGCTTCGCTCTGCCGGGGCCTGCCGCCTTTGGATGGAGTCTTGATTGTGGTCATGGCCGGCAACTTACAGTCGCCTTGTTTGTTCGTCAACTAAACGGTAACGTTCACTTAAATCGGCTCGGCAAACGCCGTTTCCGACCCTTCATTCCGATCATGAGAGCGCGCCTTGAATCACACCACTGAGTTACCCATCGTGGTCGCCGGCGCTACGGGCGATCTCGGCCAGCGTGTCGTGCAGGCGTTGGCCACGCGCGGCGCCCGCATCATCGCACTGGTTCGGCCCGACACTGAGCCGGCGCGACTGGAAGGATTGCAAGGCAACCATACCGTGATCATTCCAGTTTCACTGGATGATGCTCACGGCCTGCGCCGTGCCGTCGCCGGCTCGGGTTGTGTGGTCTCCACGCTCAACGGTCTGGAGACGGTCATCATCAAGCAACAGACCGCGCTGCTGGAGGCCGCCGTCGCCGCCGGAGTCCCGCGGTTCATTCCCTCGGATTACTCGCTCGACTACACCCGTACCCGCCCCGGCGACAACCGCAACATGGACCTTCGCAGGCGCTTTGCTGCACGGCTCGACCACGCCGACATCGCCGCGACTTCCATCCTCAACGGCGGTTTTCTGGAGTTGCTGGAAGGCGATGCCCCCATCGTATTGCCCGAGCGCCGGGTGCTGCACTTCGGCGACGCGCAGCAAGCGCTGGACTTCACGGCCAAGGACGACGTCGCGGCCTTCACCGCCGACGCCGCCCTGGACCCTGACACGCCGCGTTTCTTGCGCATTGCCGGCAACAGCGTGTCGCCCGCGCAGATCGCCAACACCCTGGCCGAGCTGACAGGCCAACCCTACCGCACCTTGCGTCCGGGCAATCTCGCTGCGTTGTCGGTGATCATCTCCGTGGTGCGTGCGCTCACACCCGCAAGCGACAAGCCTTTTCCTGCCTGGCAAGGCATGCAGTATCTGCGAGACATGATGAGCGGCCGCGGCAAGCTGCTTGACCTGGACAACGACCGTTACGGCCAGCGCGAATGGGCATCCGTGCGCGACACCCTGGCCCGTATTCATGTGCAAGGAAACCGATGATGACTGACCGCATTCAGCCCTTCCCCATTCACATCCCGCAAGCACTACTCGACGACCTTGCCGTACGCCTGGCCCAGACCCGCTGGCCAGATCCGGAGACCGTCTCCGACATGAGCCAGGGCCCGCAGCTTGAGCGAGTCCGCGCGCTGGTCGAGCACTGGCAAAACAACTACGACTGGCGCGCCACCGAAGCCCGGCTCAACCAGTGGAACAGCAGCCGGACCGAAATCGACGGGCTGGGCATTCACTTTCTGCACATCCGTTCGCCCCATGCTGACGCCCTCCCCTTGCTGATGACCCATGGCTGGCCGGGCTCCATTCTGGAATTCAATGCTGATCGGCCCGCTCACCGACCCCACCGCCCACGGCGGGCAGGCCAGCGACGCGTTCCATCTGGTGATTCCGGCCCTGCCGGGTTTTGGTTTCAGTGACAAACCACGCTCACCGGGCTGGGGCGTGGGCAAGACCGCTGCCGCCTGGGTTCAATTGATGGAACGCCTAGGCTATGGCGACCGCTGGGCTGCCCAGGGCGGTGACTGGGGCGCGGCCGTGACGACAGCGTTGGGTCACATGAGCCCTCCAGGCCTGGTGGGCATTCATCTGAACATGGTGATGTACCAGCCCACCGACGCTGAAATCGCTGACGCCACGCCTGAGGAACAGCGCATGCTGGCCGACGCTCAACGCTATGAGCGCGAGCTGTCCGGCTACATGAAAGTCCAGAGCACCCGTCCGCAGTCGATCGGCTTTGCGCTGGCCGATTCGCCGGTCGGTCTTGCGGCGTGGATCTACGCGTTGTTTCAGGACGCCTCCGACAGCGCCGGGCAACCGGAGCAGGTGATCGACATCAACGCGTTGATCGACGACATCATGCTGTACTGGCTGCCCAACGCAGGCCCCAGCTCGGTGCGTTTCTACTGGGAAAGCATCCGTGAAATGCAGACCCGCGGTCCGGCCCCGCCTCAGCCCACGGCTGCGGGTGTGAGCATGTTTCCCGGCGAGCTGCTTCGCCTTTCCAAGCGTTGGGCGCACGCGCGGTTCGATGATCTGAGGTTCTTCGCCGAAGCCGAGAGCGGCGGCCATTTCGCCGCTCTCGAAAAACCGACGGTACTCACCGAGCACGTGCGCGAGACCTTCCGCCTGCTGCGGTGAAGTCTCAGCCCCCTGGCGCCAGTGCCGCAGCCGGCCTCGAAGTCACAGGTGAACCGGTTGCACAGGTGCAAGCCGCTTATGTCGACGCCGGCACCAGCAGTTGCGGCAACCCGGACAGGTCCTTCAACACCGCGTCCGGGTGCCAGGCCGGGTCGAGGGGCTCACCTTCGCGGTCAATCCAGACCGACCGGATCCCCAGTTCCTGGCATACCTTCAAGTCAGAGAACTGGCCCATGGCGACGTGGATCGTTTCATCCCGCGTCACCCCCATGACCGCGTGAGCATGCTCGAACAGACGGTGATCGGGCTTGTAGGCGCGTGCCTGCTGAGCAGTGATGACAAAATCGATGGGGGTCCCAATCGCGGCGATAGTGCCGGCAATTAATGCGTCGCTGGTGTTGCTGATCACGGCGATCCGGTAATGCTGGCGCAACCGGGCAAGCACCTCAGGCACCTCGGGGTGCGGCGCGATCTTCCCCAGAGTGGCCAGGAGGAGTTCAAGGTCTTGGGCATCGGCCTCAAAGCCGTTTTCACCCAACGCTTCTCGCAGGCTCGCTTCAAGCACCGCCTCATAGTCCAGAAAACCTGATTGCTGTTGAAGCTCAACCGCGCGCTCACGCAGCCGGACCGCAAGGGCCGAGCTGCGTTGATCCGGGGCCTCGGCCGCGAGATGTCGCTGGAGGATGGCGGCGGCAGCGTGGCGGACGGCTCGGTGCCACTGCACCAGTGTGCCGTAGCAATCAAAGGTCAGGACCTTGGTGCGGGGATTGATTTCAAGCATGAAGGTGATCTCCAGAATGGCTTGGGCGCGCTGCAAGCTCATGGCGCTTGGCATCACGCGGCGTGGTGAGCAGAGGACGGGTTTAATACTGCAATCATGTCGACCTCCACGGAGGCATTTTTGGGAAGCTGACAGACACCGACTGAAGTGCGGGTATGAACACCTGCCTCACCCAACACGCTTCGAAGGATAAACGAGGCGCCATTGGCTACCTCGCTTTGCTGGGTGAAGGAATCGGCTGACCGCACGAAAACGGTTATACGCAGTACCGCCTTGATTTCATCGAGGGATCCGACGTGGTCTTTGATTAACGCGAGACCACGAAGCGCGCAGATTTTGGCGGCATCCTGCGCTTGTCCCAGGCTGATGTCGCCGCCCACAGCGCCAGGATGAATAATTTCATCCCCCACTCTGGGTATCTGCCCACTGACGTAGATACGGTTGTCATCGCGAACGGTAGCGGCGTAGTCACCGCCCAGCTTCAACCCCGCTTCAAATGAACAACCCAATTGGTCCAATGCTTTAAGAAATCGCTCTTCCCGTGACATGCCTGCTCCGTGATCATCCGCCAGAGTGCCGTAGGGCACAAAGTTTGAGCGGAGGAGTCTGGCGGGTTTTCAGAACAGGATTTAGACACAGATGGCTCGTCAGATTGGCATACAGAGAAATTCTTCGTTCGCCCTGAAACCAGAGCATGGTGAGGCTGTGAGATCGACGGGCAGCCCCGACTGCCGGTCCTTGATAACGAGCTGCACAGTGAATGTTCAGACGCTGCAGAACACGGTAGGAGCCGGCTTGCTGGCGAACGCATCAGGCCAGTCAGCCCGTTTTTCGACTGGCCCATTGCGTTCACCAGCAAGCCGGCTCCTACAAATCAGGGCCGTTGACCCGGATTCTTACGTGCATACCGCCACGTAAGCCGCCAGCAGAAGCAAGCGCACTTCCCGGTGCTCTCGCGCCCTTTGCCAATCAACAGCGCACCCCGCCAAGCCTGCTCAGACTGCATCGGGCCAATCACCCAGCCTTCACCAGGGCGCGATTTCCTGGTCGAAAAAGAACCGGCCTGTGGTGCCTGATGAATCAAGACAGGCAAGCCAGACGATACCCGACGCCGCCTGGGCCACGGTGCGGTAGCCCGAATGACCGTTGAAATCGGTCGCTGTATAACCGGGGTCGACGGCGTTGACGCTGATGCCAAACGCTGCGAACTCTTTTGAAAATGCGACGGTAAGCGCGTTCAGAGCAGCCTTGGAACTGTTGTACCCCATCGCCTCCACCCGTGAATAAGGATGCGCAGGGTCGGAGGTCCAGGTCAGAGACCCCAGTCCGCTGCTCACCATCACCACGCGCGCGTTGTGCGCCGTTTTCAGAGCAGGAAGGCAGGCTTGAGTCATGCGTATCGCACCGGACACGTTGGTGTCGTAAACCTGCTGGATGTCGGTGACCGTCTGCTTGCTGGGCGCCACCGGTTGCGCACCCGCTATCCCGGCATTGTTGATCAGCACATCCAGCTTCCGGTCCTGTTCAAACACCAGTGCCGCGGCGGCCTGCACGCTTTCGATGTCTCGTACGTCCACCAACACCGGTCGCGCGTCGATGCCCGCGGCCACCAGTTGGGCTACCGCATCGTTGGCCCGCTTTTGATCACGGCAGCCAAGCCACACTCGATAGCCAAGCTGGCCCATTTCGCGGGCGGTCTGGAAGCCAATGCCCTTGTTGCCGCCAGTGATCAACACATTTTTTTTGCTCATTGCACGACTCCGCAGTGCTTCACTCAGCCAGGTGACGAATCGGGAAAGCGCCGAGCGCTTGGCCCACGTCATGCTTTATAGGCTGCAAGCCGACAATTGATAAGCAACCCGAATCCGCATAGCCTGATCGGCATGGCGAACAATCCTGAACAGCAATCAATCGACGACCTGTCGATTTTCCTGGTGGTCTTCCACGAAACCGGATTTCGGGCGGCTGCCAAACGGCTGGGGCTGTCCCCCTCTACTGTCAGCGAACGGGTTTCTGCACTGGAGTCCACCCTCGGCGTTCCATTGTTTCTGCGCACGACCCGAAGCGTCGTCGCCACGGCCGCAGGAAGAGAGCTGGCTGATCGGGTGTCTCCGCTGCTGTCTGAAATAAGAGCGGTGATTCGCGATGTGGGCAGTTCGGGTCAAGCCGTTCGCGGCTTGCTCAAATTGAACGTGACGGGCGCCGTGATGGTGGACATTCTGCCGCCACTGATTGATCGCTTTCTCGTACAGCACCCGCAAGTCCGTCTTGAAATCGTCGTCGAAGACCGCCTCGTAGACGCTGTAGCAGCAGGCTGCGACGCCGGAATACGCTATGGCGAGCACCTTACCCAGGACACCATTGCCGTGCCCATCGGTCCGAGGACCCAGACACTGGCGCTGGCAGCCGCCCCTGCCTATCTGGCGTCGAAGGGCGTGCCGACACACCCCGACCAACTCATGGATCATGACTGCATCCGTTTGCGCTACTCCAGCGGGGCAATGGTCAGTTGGGACTTCAGCAGGCAGGGCGAAACCCTCAGCATTGACCCGCCAGGTCGGCTGGTCATTGGTGTCGACGGCGCCGATGCAGCGATTGGCCTTGCGCGACGTGGCAGAGGCGTCATCGCCACCTTTGAAAACTGGTTGAGTCCGCATTTCGAAAGCGGCGAACTCGTGCCCGTACTTGATGACTGGTGGGACACATTCGAAGGACCCTGGCTGTATTTTTCCAGCCGATTGATGTCCGCTCCCTTACGCGCCTTTGTGGATTTCATCGGGCTGGAGCGGCAACGCGGTGAGGTTTGAGATCCAGATTAGCCAACCTGGCCAGCATTCGTTAAAGCTTTCCTGTTTCAGGTCGAACACTATCCATTAGGGATCAGTGTTTAACCAAGAGGGGAACCGTTGGAATGCGGATGTTCAAGGAGCTATACGAGTCAATCGAGCTGCAGTTTTTCAACACCCTGACCAAAAAACTCTCGAGCCTGTTCCTGCTCGTCGCGGTCAGCGGCGGTGTGTATTGGCGCGCCGTGAGCACGCGTACGGACATCCTTGCGAAGCTGAGCAATACCTCACTGGATGCGGCTGTGGTGCAGGGCATCGAGAGCAGCCTGGACAGTCTTGGCAACGCCATCCTGTTCAGTACGCTGTTTACCTTCGCCATGATCAGCTTCATGGTGTGGTATTTCCGTCACCTGATCGTGCGCCCGGTCACGCTGATGACCCACGCCCTGGAAGACATTGCCAACGGCAAGGGCGATTTGTCCAAGGACCTGCCGCTGCTCACCCACGATGAAATCCGGGTGCTGGCGAGCACGTGCAACCGCTTCCTCGCCAGACAGCGGGAGACCATCAGCGAGATCCAGGCGCTCACGGTGCAGATTGCCGTCGAGTCGGCGCGCTCCCTGAAAAACATCAGCGATTCCAGCGACAGCGCCACCCATCAGGCACGTTTTGCCAAGGAAGTGATGGAGCAGAGCAATATGGCGGTGGGTAATATTCACGAGGTCTCACAGCAGACTCAGGGCATTACCAGCACGACGGCGCAGAACCTCGACATGGCCCGCAACTCGTACGCCGAGCTGCTGGAAGTCACCGGCAAAATCAGCGAGATCTCCAACAGCCTCAACGAATTCAGCACCCTGGTCGCCGCTTTGACACAGCGCTCTTCGAGCATCAAGTCCATCGTTGGTCTGATTCAGAAAATCTCCTCGCAGACCAATTTGCTGGCTCTCAACGCTGCCATCGAAGCCGCACGCGCGGGTGAGAGCGGACGCGGATTTGCGGTGGTTGCCGACGAGGTGCGCACGCTGGCGCAAAACGTCAGCACGGCCACCGATGATATTTCCCGGGACATCGACGCGATGTTGCTGGAAGTCACGTCCACTCACGAACAGACCTCGCACATCAGCCATAGCGCGCGCGAAACCCGCACGATCGTGGAGCGGGCTTCCGGCCACTTCGAGAGCATGATCATTGATTTCGAGGCCACCAGCGGCAAGCTGGCGGGCATTGCAGAGCACGTCGAGAACTTCGCCGTGAGCAACAGCGGAATCAACGAGCGGGTCGCGCAGATCTATGCCGACAGCCAGTCGATCGATCAGCGCATGCAGCATTCCGCAACCGCTACGCGCGATTTGCTGGGCGTCGCCGAACGCGTACAGGCGATGCTTGGCAGTTTCGTGCTGGGTCACGGCGCCCTTGATGCGGCGGTCACCCGGGCGGGGAAATGCCGCGACACTCTCCAGCAACGCCTGGCAGAGCTGCAGCGTGAAGGCCTGAACCTGTTTGACCAAAACTACAAGCCGATACCGAACACTGACCCGAAACAGTACGTCACCAGCTACAGCGAGCGCTTCGCGAAGGTGTGCCAGGAAGAAATTGACGCACTGACCAAAGGCACCAAGGGTGGCAAGGTCTCCTTCATCGTCGACAACCGGGGCTATTGCCCGGTAAACAACAGCTGGGTCTCGAAACCGCCCACCGGTGACCGCGCCATCGACCTGCCGGTGTGCCGCAACAAGCGCATGTTCGCCGACCCGGTCGGCCTGCGCGCCGCAGGCAATACCCAGCGCTTCCTGCTGCAGACCTATCTGCGCGACACCGGGGAAATCATGACCGAAATTGACGTACCGTTCTTTTTTGACGGTCGTCATTGGGGCAACTTGCGGATGGGCTTCGATTCGTCGGTATTGCTCGCCAAGTGACCTGAAAGCGGCAAACGAGTGTTACCCCGGCAGTGGGTCGTCGGGGCAATTACCGATACCCGTGCGCCTGGATGTTGAACAGGCTGGCGTACCGACCGCCGCCAGCCATCAGTTGCTCGTGAGTGCCTTCTTCCAGAATCCGGCCCTGATCCAGCACGATGATGTGATCAGCGTTGCGTACGCTGGAAAATCGGTGAGAGATCAGCAACGTCATGCGCCCTTCGGCGTACGTGCGGAAGCGCTCGAATACGGCAGCCTCCGCCGCAGCGTCGAGGGCGGCTGTCGGTTCATCCAGAATCAGCAGATCGGCCTCACGGCGCATGTAGGCCCGTGACAGCGCCAGTTTTTGCCACTGCCCGCCGGACAGTTCCTGGCCGCCGACAAACCAGCGTCCCAACTGCGTGTGGTAGCCGTTGCTCAAGCGCTCGATGAATTCGGCGGCGATCCCTTGAGTGGCCGCATCGCGCCAACGGTCCTGGTCATCGAACGCTGCGACGTCACCCACTCCAAGGTTTTCGCCGACCGTCATCTGGTAACGGATGTAGTCCTGAAAGATCACCCCGATGCGCTGGTGCAAGGCCTGCTCGTCCCAGTCCTGCAAATCGCTACCGTCCAGCAGGATCCGGCCCTCGTCAGGTGTATACAGCCGGGTCAGCAGTTTGATCAGTGTGGTTTTGCCCGAGCCGTTTTCGCCCACCAGGGCCAGGCTCATGCCCTGCTTCAAGTGCAGGCTGATGTTGCTCAGCGTGGGCTGCGCGGCACCCGGGTAGCGAAACCCCAGCCGCTCGCAGCGCAGACCGTCGCCCGGGCGCGCTCCGGCCTTAAGCGTGCCTCGGCCAGGCGCCACCGGCACCTCCAGGTATTCGTAAAGGTCGGACAGGTACAGGCCGTCCTCGTACAAACCGGCAATCGCGCTGAGGCTGGCAGTGATGGCGACCTGTCCTTGCTTGAAGAGCACCAGGTACATGGTCATCTGCCCCAGAGTGGTCTGACCGCGAACGGTGTCCAGCACCACCCAGGCGTAGGCCACATAGAACGCGGCGGTGCCCAGTAGCCCGAGGGCAAAGCCCCAGGCGTCGCGGCGCACGGTGAGCCGGCGGTCTTCGGCGTACAGGCGCGTGAAATTGTCGCGGTAGCGCTGCAGCAACAACGGCGCCATGCCGAACAGCTTCACCTCCTTGGTGTGAGCCTCCTGGGACAGCAATGCTTCCAGGTAATTTTGCTGGCGGGTTTCCGGGGCGCGACGCTGAAACAGGCGAAAGGCATTACCGGAAAAGTGCGTCTCGGCGAAGAACACCGGCAGCGCGCCGAGCACCAGAATCAGCAGCGCCCAAGGGGAAAAATGCACCAGCAACACTGCAAAGCTGGCCAGCGAAATAAGGTTTTGCGCGAGGCCCAGGCCTTTTGTAACCAGGCCCAGTGGCCGGGTGGACGCATCGCGGCGCACGCGCACCAGCTTGTCGTAAAAGGCTGAGTCCTCGAACTGCAGCAGCGAAAGGGTCTGGGCCTTTTCCAGGATCATCATGTTGACCTTCTGGCCCAGCTGCACCCGCAGCAGCGCTTGTTGCATGGAAAGCGCCCGTTGCGCCGCGGCCAGCAACGCCAACACGCCCGCCTCCGCCAACACGTAACGCAGGACAGGCCATACCGGCGCCTGGCTTCCAGTCGCATGGATCTGCATCGCCTGAACCACGGCATCGACGATGCGCTGGCCGATCCAGGCGGCAAGTGCGGGCAAAATGCCGGCAATCAGCGTCGCCACGATCAAGCCGCTGAACAGGGGGCGGGAAGTCTCCCAGACAAGGCCGACCGCCCTGCCGCTCTGGGTGGAAAAAGCAGTCAAGCGAGTGAACAACGACATTGGAAGCACAGGCTCCGGGTGGGCAGTGACAGGGGATTGTACCGGCTGGGTCGGCACGCCTCGCCGGTCTTGTTGACGCAGCAGCGCGGGTTGCGAATGAGACCGGTCTGGTCTCGAGGAATTCGATCTGAACGTCCTGGTGCGTATGACGCAGTAAAGGTGCATCAAGCACGCCCGGCACTCTCGACATTCAGTCGCGATGTTGGGCTCGTCATTGTGACCCGACAAGTCGAGCGACAACAGGCGCAGCGGTAGCAATGCCCTGCCGGTGAAATAGGGGCCCGATGCACGCGGCGCGGCGAATCCAGCGCCTTGCCCGCTTTGTCGTACGGATTGCAGCGTCACGAATAGCAATACATATCATTACTGTTACATATCAAATATCATTCGCGCCCTTTGGCATGGACGCCAACACGTCTTTCTTCCAGCTAAGGCTCCCCTCGATGCGTCGTACGTTGCTGTCCCTTTGTGTGCTCCAGGCTTGCTCGCCTTCTTCGTGGGCTGAAGAGATCCCCGCCCTGCCCCACAGCCTGGAATTGGAGGCGACAGACATTGTCGGTACCGCGGATTATGAGTCGGCCTTCGGCCCGGTGAACGGGTATCACGCCACTCGTTCAGCCAGTGCCACCCGCACCGATACCTCGATCCATGAAACTGCCCAGTCGATCAGCGTCGTTTCCAGGGACGTCGTTGACGATCTGGGTGCGACGCGTCTGCAGGATGCGCTGGACTACGCAGGCGGTGTGGGGCGGGCCAACAATTTTGGCGGACAAGGCCTCACCACCTTTACCGTACGTGGCTTCACCACGGGCGAGTTCTATCGCAACGGGTTCCCGATCAACCGGGGCTACCCGAATATGCCGGACGCCAACAGCATCGAGCGTCTTGAGGTCATTCGCGGCCCGGCCACGACTTTATACGGCCGTGGCGATCCGGGCGGCACGTTCAACGTCGTATCCAAACAGCCCACTGCCGAACGCACCGTGACCCTGGGCAGTCAGCTCGATGATCAGGGCATGAAACGCGGCACCCTGGACGCCTCTGGCCCGCTGGACGATGAAGGTCGTCTGGGGTACCGACTGAACGTCATAGGCGAAGGAGGAGACACATTCAGGGATCACGTCGAAACCGAGCGGTACGGAGTTACCCCCGTCCTGAGCTGGCAAGCATCCGATGACACCAAGGTCGTTTTCGAGGGGGATTTCATGCGTAACAATCACCCGCTGGATCGCGGCGTGACGCGTTACGCCAAGCAGATCGGAACGGCCTCCCGGGAGACCTTCTTTGGCGAGAAAGACGCCGGCAAGTTGCACAACGACAACAACATGGCTCAATTACGTTTCGAGCATCTGCTCAATGAAAACTGGACACTGGCCGGCGGTTTCCAGTGGCTGGACGGCAGCTTGCAAGGCAACGCGATAGAAGCCAACGGCGTGGCTGACGACGGCCGCACCCTGGGCCGCAATTTCAACTACCGCAAGCTTGAGTGGACGGATAAGGATACCCAGTTGAACCTGACCGGCCACTTCTCGACGATGGGCCTGGACCACACCTTGCTGACCGGGGTGGAGGTCGAGAATTACGATTACACCTCCATCATTCAACGCTCCAGCGGTGCCGTCAGTGCGTATCCAATCGACATCTTCAATCCCGTGTACGGTCAGCCGCGACCTGCCTTGACCCGCACGCCCACCCACGACAAGGAAAACCTCAAAACCTACGCGGCCTTCGTGCAGGATCAAGTAGCGCTCACTGATCGCCTGAGGTTGTTGGGCAGCGCGCGGTTCGAGCGTTTCGAGCACGACTACGACACTTACGTGCCGGGCGGGAAAAGCTGGGAGGCGAGCGACAACGCGGTGACACCACGCGTGGGCCTGAGCTACGACCTGACTGACACTGTCGCGGTCTATGCCGACACCGCTCGCTCGTTCAAGCCCAACACCGGTGCGAGTCGTCAAGGCGGCGGCTTTGAGCCGGAAAAGGGCAAGTCCTATGAGATCGGCGTCAAATGGGAAGCGCTGGATCGCCAGCTCAGCGTCGATGCCGCGATCTATCAAATCGAAAAGCGCAACGTGCTGACCACAGACCCGGTCGACTCAACGTTCAGCGTTGCGGCGGGCGAAGTGCGCAGTCGGGGGCTGGACATCAACGTCGCCGGCAATGTCACACCCCAGTGGCGAGTCATCGGCGGTTACGCTTACGTCGACGCTGAAGTGACCAAGGACAACGTGCTGCAATCAGGCACACGTCTGTTGAACATCCCCAAGAACAGTTTCAGCCTGCTCAACATGTACGAGTTTCAGGATGGCGAACTGAAAGGGCTCGGCCTGGGTGTAGGTGCGAAATACGTCGATGAGCGTGCCGGACAGACCGCCAACACGGCATTCAGCATGGGCAGTTACGCCGTCGCCGATCTACTGAGCTACTACAAGGTCAATGACAAGATCAGGCTGAATCTTGACGTGAAAAATCTGTTCGATCGGGATTTTGAAGAAGGCGCGTTCGGCAATGTGTACGCCTACCCTGGAGAGCCCCGCACCGTTCAGGTGGGTGTGTCCTATACGCTGTGAGCCGTCATGCGGGCAGGAGCAGTGACGGCTGGTGACCCCAGTGTTTGACGCGCATTCGCAAACCCTTGGTGCGGTTTTTCGATAAGGGCCTCTCCGACCCTGTGCCCAAGCCTATGAGTGAGTCTTGCCTCCGCTCGACGCACAAGGGGCCATGGGTCGATGGCTCTTCCACCCGGCAAAAAGCTACCCAGGTCGCAAAGGGTTTTTTGGACAAGCCCATTCCGGGTGGCTACGATGCCAACCCTGCGCACCTGGACCGCCTATGGGTTGTGCAGACCACTTTGCCAGGGACGACAAAAGATGTCTGAGTTTTACCAGTACTTCAAAGAAAACATGGATGCTCTCGGGCTTGCCGCCCCCGAAACGCTTTTCGCCAACGCAACCACTGCGCTTGCGACCGCCACGGCCCTGGCCACCCAGATCGACAAGTTTGGTCCCAGGGTCACCCTTATGGAAATCGTTGGTGCTGGCACGCGGCTGGAAAAGCTCGCCGTGGTCGGCGCCTGCTCGGCCGCCTTCTACGCCGGCGCCGTTGTGGGCAGCATCGCAGTGGCGACAGGACGCGTACTTGCCAACGGCACGTCGATGTCTGACGTCATGTTGCTGCTGACGCGTAACCAGCTGGACCGAGAGTGGATGCGGACCTGCATTCAGCGGCACCCGGGCCTCTACACGTCGAACCACCCAGGGAAGATGCTGTATCGACACTGGCAGCACACCGCATGAAAGATTCTTTCCTGCTGTTGATCTGCGCCCTTGGCCTTTCGATGCTCGCCTGGGCAATCCTGCATTATCTGGGCGACGACGCGTTTTCGGTGCTGAGTGCCGTGCTACTCATCTCATTAGGGCTGGATAACTTCCGCTTGCGTCGTGCTCTGGCCAGAAACCGCGGCGCTGCGAGGAAATAACCCTCACGACGAATACCGGCCATCGCGTCGCCGCATCGTTGGGTACACCGGCGCATCAAGGGAAGTCTCAGCCAGCCAGAGTGAATGCTTTCCTTTGTTATGGGATCACCCTTCGGCGGCTCGCACGAACCTTTGGGCTCGTGCTTTTGCCGGACGTGATATGGGGCGGGTTCTGTAAGCGCGGTTTTTCGTAGAGCTATCAAGGCGGTTGGTCGCGCCTGACCGCTTTCGACCCAAAGCAGTCTTTCGCTTTTGACAGTCTGAAAGTTTATGTACCTCGCGAAATCCGTTTGCAAATTCGTTGTAATACCCAGGATATCTTTATGCTCAGATTCTTGGTGTTTCGGATGGAGCCGCATTGCTTAGTAGATTTGTCGTGGAAGACAAAATCAATCCGGATTACGCCCCATCTAGAAGACCGCTGTTGTAAGGAAGTAGACCTCAATACCCTTTGCCCACTATCAGAGGTTTTGGGGTAAGTATCATGGCGCAGGAGAGTGATGCTGTTGGGCTTGGTAACGTGTAGTGTTCCGATTTTTCTCGTGGCGAGATGTGGTTCATGGATAAAAAGCTTTGGGGCTTTCACCTGTTCGGTGCGAATTTTGCCAGTGATGAAGAGGCAAAGTTATACGCCTTCGAGCAATGGGAGCCAGAGCCTCCTGCAGCGGCCTCCGCCGCCGAATACAGTGAGTGGGAAGATCGCAACCCAACCTGGCGAATGGCTGACGAACTTGAGTTCAATATGGATTCCGACTTTGTAGAGCTGCCAGGTGGCCTCGATAGAGTCGTTTCTCAGATAAGCAGCCCGGCTGAGCGGGCCGCGGTGATCGCCAAGGGTGCCCCGTTCTCTCATTTCATAATGATTGGCACGAATCGGGACGCTATGTGGCACGACCGTCGTTCGCTTTCATCCCTGGTCGAGCCCGTAAAGCGCTTGCCGGAAAGCACTGTCACGATCACCTACTTGGGCAAGTACAACTGCTGATGGCCTCCGACCAAGCGGCACGCTACAGGGCGGTCTCCGGGCTTTGCCTGGTGATGCTTTCGTCAATGTCAGCTTCGGCTCGAAAGCGAAGGGAACCGACTGGCTGCTAACGGCCAATAGCAGACGGGGGCGGCCTCGGTCGTTATCCTACCAGCCGCTACACATAGACGAGATGCTGACAATCGAGGCAATCGCTACACAGAGTGCGTCTGTCAGCCCTTTTCCAACCTTTTACGGGTGGCGGAGCAGATCGTCATTCAGATAGGCATTCACTTCGGGCGATGAAGGTCCGCTTAGAGTCGGGAGAGGCAGCGAGCACAGTGATCGGTCCTCCAGAGCAGCAGGCGCCGTCGTCTCCGCCAAACAACAGATCACTAAAGGACGGAGTTTCTTGGCCGATAGCCTGCTTGCTGTTATCGGGGCTTCAAGGCTGGCAAGGAGATGGACATGTGCGGCAGGTCAGTTGAAGGGAAAAAGTCATGTACAGACTAATGCTGCTGGTGATGGTTACTTTACTAGCTGGCTGCGCGACCAATCGGCTGCACTTCGCGCCATATACCACCGAACAAGAATTGGCAGCACTGGAAAAGCAACGATTGGATGTTGATGTGATAGAAGTTGCAGGTATTGAAACCTGCACTTCGTGCACAGAAAACAGCAAGATTGTCTGGCACGCGGCGAATTACGACGGCAGCCTTTACGAAGGTTTCACAGCCTTACCCATCAACTGGGAGCAGCTCGTAAAGGCTTCTCTCAACTCTGATCCGGCCGCGCGATCAAAAGTAAAAGTTGTGATTGAGCGGATATTCCTCAAAACATGGGATGACCCGGCCTATTTCGCCTGCCTGTCTGACATCACCGTATATATGGGTACATTCAAATACGCTGGAAAGGCCGTTATTAAGATCCAGGCGCCCGGCCAGCGACTGCTTACCCCTAATCTTGCGTTGCTCGATCCAGCGGTGTTGAGAGCCGTCAGAATGTCGCTCAAATCAGCTTATCTCAATGCAATCAGCACGCACTGATCTACCCTGACCAATGGCCAGCTGTCAGCCGCTGGCGGGATGCCGCTAACGGCCAACAGCGGACTATTGTGATCCGAACATCGACTCTCTCATTTCAGTACGCCTATGCACCACACTTGACGCGTGCCCCTTTTGGTCTGTTAGGTCACTTCACAGCAATATTGAAGTATATTTTCGAGGGCAAAGTGAGCATAGAAAGTAGACAGTAGACAGTTTCATTTAGTTGTTTCCATGACGGATCTATTCAAGTGGTCGGATGACGACATCCCTCATCTCCTGAATGACTGGGTGCAAATCATTGACCTGTTGGGATTCGACGTGAAAGAAATAACAGCATTGTATGACCTCTATTTCGATATGACACCGATTGGCGAGGGTAACGTTCACGTCTTCATCAGTGATGACCAACCTGAGAACACAATGGCCTTTGACTTGTACCGTGCCCTTTGTCTACAGATCCGCTATGTCTCGTTTTTATACCGGCACTTATATCCTTGCTTAAAGCGGCGGAGGATCGCAAAGGCACGCCGCTCAGCGAGAATGAGGTGCTTGAGATTCGGGATAATGCAACCACGACAGCAGTAGCGTTCAGTGCCGCCTTGGAGGAAGAGCGGGGCTATAGAGACATCGCCCCGGAAGAGTGCTGGAAGGAATGGCAGCAGGTACGCGCACTCCTCTGAGTAGTCATAGGCTGGCCCCTTAGCCTTGGGAGGCAAGACGCTGGCTATCAAGCGGCCTTTATCAAACCGCTCGCGACTCGCCGCTATCGACCCGGTCGGACTTTTCAAACGGTAGCAATCGACCCATTGCAGCCGTTCGCATCCGGCAGAGGTCGGCCAAAAGTAAGTGCCGGTCAGCATCGACGAAATAGAGTCTACCGTACGACGTAAGTGTTGGAGACGAGCCTGCAACCCTCTGCCATAGACACGTTTCGTGCGCATCGAGTAATGTGCCTGGCGAATTTTCGGCGCAATTGGTCGAGTCAGCCAGGCTACCTATACAGCTGATTAAAATCGCTCGCTTAGCTCATGCCGCTCGGCCAAAACCTTCCCCTGAAAAGACCATTAGGAGCATTATGAATAATCTCGCGGACATAGCTTTGAACTATCTTTGGATGCTGAATTTTTCAAGCGATGATTTAGGGTTTGACGAAGATTGGGTAATAAAAGAAATTCAGTCTATCTCTCATGAGATGGAACATAATTTCACTGACGCAGAGCGTCAAGCTGTCAAGGACTCTGCGAGCCGAGCTTTAACGAGGTGGCTAAGGGGGCCTGATGAGCACGGCTATACGCCGCGCACACTTCTCAAACCAGAACAAAGAATTTTTCTAGAATGTATTGCATCAGGAAAGTTCAGCGGTCCAGAGCTCTGATTACTTCAAGTGGGCAACTCGGCCGGTTTTAAAAAAAATAGCGTTATTCAGCTTCACCGTTCGGCTCGTGATGTCGGGTCGCACAGTCAGTCAACAGCCTGGTTCTGGCCAGCTGCCGCTGATCACGATCGGCTGCAATGGGTCGATTGCGGCCTGTCACAAAAAGCTATCCCCTGAGCGGACACTCGCCAACGTCAGCCAAGATCAAAAGCAGCTCGCCCCGTTACTGCAACGGAACATACACGTCCGTTTGCCATTGATCCTGCGGTGTTTGCGGATACACGCTCAGGTAATGGAAGAACAGTGGCTGATCACGCAGTTCTTCGCCACTGGCAGGCAGCC